>Ga0184612_10001934_pt1 | contig 10069 bp, 8 predicted proteins | sample PLM3_60_coex_FD_133163 | JGI IMG/M metagenome (GOLD analysis project Ga0184612, IMG submission 133163) | Groundwater sediment microbial communities from an aquifer in East River, Colorado, USA - PLM3_60_coex | ecosystem: Environmental > Terrestrial > Soil > Riparian zone | place: USA: East...
AGGATGCTGGCTCGCCCTCCGACGCCGTCGGCCCGGATCAGTCGCCGGGGCCGAACAACAACGTCAGCCCGCGCTCGAGCGGGCTGACCGACGACGGCGCCCCGACGCGAGATGCCGCGGACCCGGGCGCATGCTCGCCGAGCGGCGGCGCGCCGGGTGCGAGCCTGAACGCGATCTCCTTCGACCCGCCGAGGCCGTACGCGCGCGCCTGCTGGAGGACGTAACGCGGCTGCTGGATCCGATCGAGTTCGCGTTCGAGACCGGCGATCTCGGCACGCCTCGCGGCGTTGGCCGCGACCATCGTCTCGGCCCGACCCGTCGCCGCGGCCGCCTCGCTGACCTGGCGGGCGAAGACGATGATGATCCAGGTCGCCAGCAGCACCCCGAGGAGCGCCGCCAGTCGCCGTGGGGTGATCCCGACGATCGGCAATGACGCAAGGTCCGGCTCGGTCGAGGGGACGCCGAGGACGTCCGCCGTGCGCGGCGATCGAGTCTCCTCGGGCGCGTCATCGGTCGGCCGTTGGGGAGTCCGGCGAAGCATTCCCGCGAGGGTAGCTACGGCCAGCTGCCGTGTCAACTCGGGCTTGCCGTGACAGCCGACCTGTCACACCGTTCGTGGACCGTCTGCTAGACTCACGCAGTTTCGAACATCCGTTCGTTCTGAGGCGACTGATGCGAACCTATGCCCCCGCCGAGCCCGGCGCCGTCCTGGCCGACCTGCTGTCGGAGCCGTCGCTCGCACGCGGCGTCGTCCACCACGCCGTCCTGCCGGCGCGCGCGGCGGATCATCGCGCGTTCCCGCCGTGGCTCGACCCACGGATCGTGGCCGGCCTCGCCGGGCGCGGCATCGAGCGACCCTACGTGCATCAGGCCGAAGCCATCGAGGCGGCGCGCGCCGGCGAGGACATCGTCGTCGTGACCCCGACCGCGTCGGGCAAGACGCTGTGCTACGCGGTGCCGATCCTCCAGGCGATCGCCGACGACCCGTCGGCCCGGGCCCTCCTGCTGTTCCCGACGAAGGCCCTCGGGCAGGACCAGGTCACCGAATTCGGCGAGCTGTCGCGCGCCGCGGGGTTGCACGTCTCAGCATCGACCTATGACGGCGACACACCGGCGCCCATCCGGTCGGCGATCCGGAGCGCCGGCCAGGTCGTGGCGACCAACCCGGACATGCTCCATTCGGCGATCCTCCCCCACCACACCAAGTGGTTCCAGCTGTTCGAGCAGCTGCGCTACATCGTCATCGACGAGCTGCACACGTACCGCGGCGTGTTCGGCGGGCACGTGGCCAACGTCCTTCGTCGGCTGCTTCGGATCTGCGCCCACTACGGCAGCCACCCGGTCATCATCTGCTGCTCCGCGACGATCGGGAACCCGGGCGAGCTCGCCGAGGCCCTGATCGGACGCCCGGTCCGCGTGCTGACCCGCAACGGCGCGCCGGCGGGCGAGCGTCACGTGCTGCTCGTCGATCCGCCGCTGCTCGATCCGGCGAGCGGCGCCCGCGGCTCGGCCGTGACGTTGGCCCAGCGTTGGGCGCTCCCGTTCCTGCGCGCCGGGCGGCAGACCATCGTGTTCGGTCGGTCACGGGTCGCGGTCGAGTTGCTGCTGACGGGCCTGCGCGAGTCGCTGCGCGAGAGCTACGGGCCGCGGACCCGCGTCCGCGGCTATCGCGGCGGCTACCTACCGACGGAACGGCGCTCCATCGAACGAGGGCTGCGCGACGGCGAGATCCTCGGGGTCGTCGCCACGAACGCCCTCGAGCTAGGGGTCGACATCGGTCGGCTCGATGCCTCGATCGTCGCCGGCTATCCGGGTTCGATCGCGGCGACTTGGCAGCAGTTCGGCCGGGCGGGGCGGCGCGGCGGGACGAGTGTGGCCGTGCTCATCGCCTCGGGCGCCCCGGTCGACCAATACGTCGTCCATCACCCCGAGTTCCTCCTGGAAGGCACACCCGAGGAGGCCCGCGCAGACCCCGACAACCTCCACGTCCTGCTCGCCCACCTGCGGGCGGCGACCTTCGAGCTGCCGTTCGAGCCCGGCGAAGTCTTCGGCCCGGGCCCGGTCGACGACCTCCTCGCGTTCCTCGCCGAGGAGGGCCACGTCCGGCAGGCCGGTGACGGGCGCTGGTACTGGTCGAGCGAGAACTTCCCGGCCTCGGAGATCTCGTTGCGCACCGCAGCACCGGAGAACGTCGTGATCATCGACACGACCCCGGACCGCCCGCGCGTCCTCGGGGAGGTGGATCTCTTCTCCGCCCAGGTCCTGGTCCACGAGCACGCGATCTACATCCACGAGTCCGTCCAGTACCACGTCGACAAGCTCGACTGGGGCGAACGCAAGGCGTACGTCCACAAGATCGACGTCGACCACTACACCTACGCGAACCGAGCCGTCACGCTCAAGCCGCTCGACGTGTTCGCCGAGTCGCCCGCCGCCGGCGGACGACGCGTCCACGGCGAGGTGATGGTCGCGAGCCTCGTCACCCTCTACAAGAAGCTCAAGTTCCTGACCGACGAGAACGTCGGCTGGGGCCCCATCGACCTGCCGGAGCTCGAGCTCCAGACGACGGCCTACTGGCTGACCGCCGAAGGCATCTCCGGGAGCTGGCGGCGCGACGAGTTGGACGTCGCATTGCCCGGCGCTGGGCGCGCGATCCAGACGGTCGCGAGCGTGCTGCTCATGGTCGATCCGCGCGACCTCGGGCTGGTGAGCCAGATCCGCTCGCCCCACCACGAGGCGCCGACGATCTACCTCTATGAGGCCGTCCCGGGCGGCGTCGGGCTGTCGGAGCGGCTGTGGAAGCGGCACGACGAGTTGCTCGCCGGTGCCGCGGACCTGATAGCCGCGTGCGCGTGCGACGCGGGTTGCCCAGCGTGCACCGGCCCTCGCCTCGAGCCCCACGTCGACGCCAAGGCGCTCGCGCTGCGGCTCCTTGCCGACCTCGGCGCGCCGGTCGCCGCCGTGACAGCCTGATCCGGCGGCATGATCGATGGCGGGGCGACGCTGGCGCGCCGGCTCGAGCGCTATCGCGACGCGACACGATCACCGGCGACCAGCCACGGCACGCCGCGATGCGACGACCTGGCGACACGGCTCGCCGACGCCCTGGACGGCGAGATCGTCCGGGGCGAGGAGGGCGTCATCGTGCGCTGTGAGGCGCCCACGCGCGTCATCCCGCTCGACCGTGTCCGCCTCTCGACCCTGCCCGGTCAGCCGGGTGCCGGCATCCCGCTCGTGTGCCTGGATACGGAGACGACCGGGCTCGCCACGGCCGCCGGCACGCTGGCCTGGCTTATCGGTCTCGGCTGGTGGGAGGACGACCGATTCCGGCAGGTCCAGTTGCTGCTCCCCGATCACGGAGAGGAACGGGCCCTCCTGGCCGCGCTCGAGGCGATGATCCCTCCGAACGCCTGGCTCGTGACCTACAACGGCCGCGCCTTCGACTGGCCGCTGCTCGTCGCCCGCTACCGGCTGGCGAGGCGCGCGGCGCCGGTCCACGCCGGCCACCTGGATCTCCTGCCGATCGTCCGGCGGCTGTTCCGGCATCGGATGCCGGACGCGCGGCTGCGGACGGCCGAGGCGGAACTGCTCGGGCTCCACCGCGTCGGCGACGTCGAGGGCTGGGAGATCCCCGGACGCTATCTCCGGTTCCTGCGCGGGGCGCCGGCCGCCGATCTCGCCGAGGTGGTCCGCCACAACGACCAGGACGTCCGCTCGCTCGGACGGCTGCTGGCGCATCTCGAGGCCGGTCTCGGCGACCCGGCGCGACGATCCGAGGCGCCGGCGGGCGACCTCGCCGGGCTCGCCCGATCGCTCTCCCGGGAGCACCGGCTCGGTGAGGCGCTCGAATGCCTCGACGCGGCGACGGACCGTGTCGTGATCGAGCCCCCGCGCCCGTCGGCGGGACCGGGGAGACCGCACCGCGACGGCGGGCCGGGCGAGGAACCCTGGTGGTCTCCCCGTCGCCCGGCCGACTTCGGCGGCCGGCCCGGGCATGCGCCGTCCCAGGTCGGCCCCGCGCCGAGCGCCCCGGTCGATGCGCCGTGGACCGCCGAGCGGATCGCCATCGATCGCGCACATCTCCTCCGCCGGCTCGGACGGCACGCGGACGCGGCGGACGCCTGGTCGGCGCTCGCCGCCGGATCCGGACGCAGCGCGGTACTGGCCGCGATCGAGCTCGCGAAGCTGAATGAGCATCGGCTCGGCGACCGTCCCGCCGCGTTCCTCGCCGTCCAGCGAGGCCTCGGGACGATCGAGCGACGACGGCGCCTCGGGCGCCCCGAACCCGCGCTCGAGGCGGACCTGCTACGACGGGCCGAACGCCTGCGACGGCGGATGGCACGCGGCGTGCGGCGTGCCTCGCCGATCGCGGCCACGTGAGCGACGGGCGCCACGGGCGTCCGTCAGTCGCGGGCGTCGTCCTGTACGTCCACGAGACCGACCTGCGTCGCGGCGCTCGGGACGACGGCCCGGCGCACCCGCTCGCGGGCACGTCGCAGCAGCACGGCCGCCCGATCCGGCACGCCCGACAGCCCGGGGCCCTCGACGGCGAGCGAACCGGCCGCGGCGGCAAACCGCAGGTCGGGCGACCGTCGCGATCGGGATCGCCCCACGATCGCGGGGCGGAGGACGGAGGCGAGGAGGGCGGCGAGGAACGTATCGCCGGCGCCGGTCGGGTCGGCCTCGCGATCCGTGGCGGTCGAGAGGTAGCGCAGGATCTCGAGCGGGCCGTCGGGCCCGACGCGGACGAGCAACCCCCCGTTGCGGCCCTCGGTGACGAGCAGGTCCGCGCCCGGATGCAGGAACCCGGCAAGCGCGGCGAGGCTCGTCCCGGCATCGACGTCGTGGTGGCTCACCCCGACGAGATCGGCCCGTCGCACGAGGGCGGACGGTGAGGGAGGGCGCCGGGCGACACGGGTCCCCGGTCTGAGGTCGCGCAACATGCCCTGCCAGCCGACGGCGAGGTACGCCGCGTCCGTGACGGCCGTCGCCCACGACGCGCCGACCTCGCCCGCGACGGGAACGAGCGACCAGGCCGGCGCCTCGAGCCACGATCCGGGCAGGCTAGGGACGGGCAGCGGCACGCCGACCGCGTGGCACGTCTGCACGCGACCGGCCGCTGTCTCGCGGTTCTCGAAGATCGGCGCCTCCGACAATGGGACGAGCATCAGGTCCACGCCCGCATCTCGGAGGAGGTCAAGCTCGTGGGCCGCGCTCCCCGGTCCGTCAACGCCGATGACCGCCGCCGTGCGCAGTCCCAGGCGCGCTGTCGTCAGCGCGGCGTACGTGACCCCGCCGCCCAGCCGCCAGCCGCGCGGGTCGTCGGACGCGATGTCGCGGCACGCCGACCCGACATGGACGACCTCGACCTCGGCTACGACCATCCCCTCCCCGCTTGCCGGGTGAAACCGGACCCGGTCGTATACTTCACGACCCGATCCGACCGCACGATGGAGTCGACGTGTTCTTCTACGAGCTGCATGAGGGCGACAACGAGGTCTACTCGGACGTCCTCGTCGTCAGCGAATCCGAGTGGGAGCCTGACGAGTTCTTCGAGCTCGTCCAGACCGTCCGGCGCCGGATCGGTGACGCCTTCATCCACGATACCCTCAGCGAGGCGATCGCCGTCGAGCTCGAGCGCGACCACGGGTTCGTGCATGTCAGCGACGACCGGCTGGTCGCCTCGGTCAATGTCTCGACGGAGGAGAGCGAGAACTTCCTCGCCGAGCTCGAGGTCGACCTCGCCGACGCGGATGAGGACGACGACGACGACGATGATGACGAGGACGGCGAGGTCGACTACCGAGCGATCATCGCCGAGTTCGATCCGGGGACGCGCCTCAACTGATCAGCGGCTGAACAGGATCTCGAGCACGTCCCCGTCGCGGACCCGGTAGGTCTTCCCCTCGGAGCGGAGCTTGCCGTGCTTGCGCGCCTCCGCCATCGAGCCCAGCTCGACGAGGTCCTCGTAATGGACCGTCTCGGCGCGGATGAACCCTTTGGCCAGGTCGGTGTGGATCGCCGCCGCGGCGTCGACCGCGGTCGAACCGTCAGTGATCGGCCAGGCGCGCACCTCGTCGGGTCCCGCGGTGAGGAACGAGACCAGTCCGAGCAGTCGGTACGACAGGGCGATGACCCGGTCGAGCCCTGACTCGGCGATCCCGAGCTCCTCCATGAACACCGCGGCCTCGTCCGGCTCGAGCTCGCCCAGTTCCATCTCGATCTTCGCCGACAGGGCCTCGACGAGGGCATGGCGATGGTCGTACGCGCCCGCCAGCCCCGCCACGCGCGCCGGAGCGCCCGGCAGGTCGCCCTCACCGACGTTGAGCAGGACGAGGACCGGCTTCTGCGTCAGGAAGCGAAAGCCACGGATCGCCTTCTCGTCGTCCGCGTCGAGACCGAGATCGCGGATCGGCGAGCCGGCCTGCAGACCGGCGTGGATGCGCCGGACGACGACCTCCTCGCGCTCGGCGGCCTCGCGCTCGGCCGGCGTGCCGTGCCGGGCGCTCGTCTTGAGCCGCTCGAGCCGGCGCTCGGCCATCGCGAGGTCGGCGAGCATGAACTCGAGATCGAGGCGCTCGAGGTCGCGGTCCGGGTCGACGCTCCCGTCCGGATGCGGGTTCGCCTGGTCCTCGAACGCGCGGACGACGTGGAGCAGCGCATCGGAATCGCGCAACCGGGCGAGGTGGTCGGCCGGCAACTCCTCGGTGCCAACGTGGCCATCAGTCGATGCCGGCGGCGCCGGGAGGTCGACATAGGTGACGTCGGCATGGACGATCTTCTTCGGCTTGAAGATGACTGCCAGGGTGTCCAGGCGGGCGTCCGGCACCTTCACGACGCCGACGTTGAGCGTGACGCCCCCATAGCCGCCGGTCTCGGCGTGGCCGCGGGTGAGCGTGTTGAAGACGGTGGTCTTGCCCGATCCGGCAAGCCCGACGATGGCGATCTGCATGCCCCGATCGTAGCCGGGGATCAGTACCCGGCGCTGGGATCGACCACGTTGAGCAGCGGCTCGCCAGTCGCGAACCTGCGCAGGTTGTCGCAGAACAGCTCGACCGATCGATCTAGCACCCGGCCGCTCGACCAGGCCGTGTGCGGCGTGACGATGACGTTCGGCAGGTCGTAGAACGACGACATCGGGGGCAGTGGTTCGTCGCGGAACGTGTCGAGGACGGCGCCGCCGAGATCGCCGTCACGGAGCGCTCGCAGGAGGGCCCGTTCGTCGATGAGCCGGCCGCGAGCGACGTTGATAAGCCACGCCCCGGGCTTCACCAGCGCGAGCGTCTCGGCGTTGATCATCTCCTCCGTCTCGGGAGTCAGCGGCGCGGCGAGCACGATGAAGTCGGATTCGGCGAGCAGCTCGGGGAGCGTCTCGGGTCCGCCGACCCGGTCGAGCATGATCTCGCCAAGCGGCCGGCCGTCCTCGCCCGACGCGTTCGCGGACGAGCCCGCGTCGCCGCGTCGCCGGACCGCCACGACCCGGCACCCGAATGCCGTGGCGAGCGCTCCGACCGCCCGCCCGATCGAGCCGAGCCCGACGATGCCTACGGTGACGTCGCGCAGCTCGGTGCCTTCGAGCGGCTGCCACGTTCGTTCGCGCTGGAGCTCGAGGAGCTGCGGCAGGCGACGGCTGACCGCGAGGATCATCATCAGCACGTACTCGGCGATCGGCCGGCTGAAGACCCCGCGGGCATTCGTCACGACCACGCCGCGCTCCAGCGCGGACGGGGTCAGGGCACGCTCCACGCCCGACGTGGCCGAGTGGACCCACGACAGGCGCGGTGCCCGGATGAGGATGCGGTCGAAGGCGTCGGAGCTGAGCCAGCCCCGCAGCATGACCTCGACGTCCTCGAGCGGCCCGTCGGCGAGGCCTTCGACCGAGACCATCACGAGCCGGGCACCCGGCGCCGCGTCCCGGATCCGTTCGAGGTCGCGGGAGCGATAGCGGGCCGACAGGATGGGGCTCAGCGCGATGGCCGTCGGCGCGCCACCAGGACCGGAGCCCGGGCCCGCCCGCCCGACGACGGGCTCGGTCACGGGGGCGTTCCGTCGAGGACCCGCGCGATCCACCGGTCGGGGGCCTCGATCTCGCCGTCGCGCGGAAGCGTCTCCGGCCCATCCCATAGGCGCGCCAGGGCGCTCGAGCCGCGCCGGTCGGCGATCGCCCGGACGAACTGCTCGCCCTTGCGATACTGCTCGATCTTGAGGTCCATCCCGGTCAGTCGGAGCATCGAACGCTCGAACGGCGTGCGCCGGTTTCGCCGCTCGTGGAACCGTTCGCTGATCCGCTCGACGTCCGGGACGAGCCCACGCCCGACCTCGTCCATGACGTAGTCGCTGAACCCCTCGAGCAGGCTCATGACCGCCTGGGTCTCGCGGAAGAGGGCGCGCTGCTCGGGGCCCATCATCCGTTCGATCCAGTGCTCCCCGCCGCCCTCGCCACGGATCGACCGCCCGAGTCCGCGCAGGGCCTCGCGGCCGAGTCCACGAGCGTCCTTGCCGAAGAGTGTCAGCTGGCGCTCGAGCCGGTCGGCAAGGTACGGCCGCAACCAGGGGTGCGCCTCGAACTCGAACGCGTGCGTCGTCTCATGGAGCGCGATCCAGGTCCGGAAGGGGCCGAGCGGCACGCCCAGGGTTCGCGCGGTCGAGCGGATGTTCTCCTCGACGAACAACAGGCGGCCCGGGGCGGCCTCCGTCGAGAGCAATGCGAGATCGTATTGTCCGAGCACGCGGGTACCCATGAACCCGAGCAGGAAGCCGAGCTGGCGCGTCGTGACCCAGCGGTTGGCGAGGGCCATCGTCGCCTTGGCGAGTCCGCCGCCGGGCGGCATGACCTGATCGAGCAGGTCCGTCTCGAGCTTGCTCATGAGCGACGCGAACGACCCGGTGTTCGCCCGGACCCAGCCGGCGCGATCGACGACCCCGGATCGCTCGACAACGCCGGGCAGCGGGCTGCCGAGGGCCGACGACAGCGCGGGCACGATGCGCGCCATCGCCTCCGCGTAGGCCGGTTCGGCCGCCCGGAGCTCGGCGGCGTCGAGCGTCCCGGGCGCGGTCCGCAGGCGCCCGATCGCGATCCGCTCCACCTCCGGCCAGTCCACGAGACCCCGACGCGCGGCCTTCTCGGCATGCCGGCCGGCCACGGTCGCGGCCGCGCCCAGCGCCGACCCGATGAGGAACCCAGCCTGCCAGACCCTGTCGTCGCGCCACGACGGGCGGCGGCGGGCGGGGTCGTCTCCTCCGCTCATCGGGTCGCGACCGCGAGCTCGACTCGCTCGACGTCCGGGAAGGCGCTCCCGAACAGGCGGCCGGCCAGGGCGTGGAACGACCCGGGTTCGCCGGTCGTGAGCTGGAGATGGGCGGCACCCGTCACGCCGGCACGGTCCGCTGACGCCTCCAGGCCGTTGATGCTGAGCAGTTCGGCGAGCGCGGACGCCGTGGCGGTCGCCGAGTCGACGATGGCGACGTGCTCACCGGCGACCGCCGCGATGATCGGCCGGAGGAGCGGGTAGTGGGTGCAGCCGAGGAGCAGCGTGTCGATCGTGGCGCCGGGCGGCCGCGGGAAGATCGATTCGCCCTCGGCGTCCCGCTCCCCGAACAGCGGGGCGAGCGCCTCTGCGACGGCGGCATCAGCCGAGGCACCGCTGAGCTCGCCGGCCTCGACCAGCGGGACGAGCGTCGGCGTGGCGTGCTCGTAGACCTCGACCGCAGGGTTCTCGTCCTTGATCGCCCCGAAGTAGGCGTGCGAGCGGATGGTGGCCGGGGTGGCGATGACACCGACCCGTCGGTTGCGCGTCGCCAGGGCGGCCGCCGATGCGCCGGGCCGGATGACCCCGAGGATCGGCAGGTCGTAGCGCCTACGGAGCGCCCCGATCGCGACCGCAGTCGAGGTATTGCAGGCGACGACGATGGCCTTGACGTCGCGCTTGGCGAGCAGATCGAGGGCCTCCGCCGAGAAGGCAAGGACCTCCTCGTCCGGGCGGACGCCGTATGGCGCCCGGGCGTTGTCGCCGAGGTAGATCGTCGACTCGTCGGGTGAGCGCCTGATGATCTCTCGCAGGACGGTCAG
>Ga0184612_10001935_pt1 | contig 10065 bp, 12 predicted proteins | sample PLM3_60_coex_FD_133163 | JGI IMG/M metagenome (GOLD analysis project Ga0184612, IMG submission 133163) | Groundwater sediment microbial communities from an aquifer in East River, Colorado, USA - PLM3_60_coex | ecosystem: Environmental > Terrestrial > Soil > Riparian zone | place: USA: East...
CGAGCCCAGATGCTGCCGCCCATGGCCTCGATCAGGGTCGCGCAGACGAACAGGCCGATTCCCGAGCCGGCCACGATCCTGGCGCTCTCGGGGTCGCGATAGAAGAGCTCGAAGATGCGCTCGATCGAGGCCGGCGGGATGCCCGGGCCGTCGTCACTGACGCGGACCTCGACTAGCCCGTCGCGCTTGCGCGCCGACACGACGACGTGGCTGCCCGGCGGCGTGTACTTGGCCGCGTTGCCGAGCAGGTTGCGCACGATCTGTTCGATGTACGTGGCCTCGCCGGCGACGATCGGGAGGTCCCGCTCGAGGTCGGTCTCGACGGTGATGCTCGAGAGCTCGCGCGCCTCGTGGGCCACCGCGCCCTCGAGCAATCGCCGCGGTTCCAGCGGCTCGGGCTCGACCTCGAGCCGGCCGCGCTCGATGCGGCTCAGGACCAGCAGGTCCTCGACCAGGCGGTTGAGCCGCTCGGACTCCGAGCGAACGTCCTCCAGCAAGGCTGTTCGGGACGCCTCGTCGTCGGTGCGACCGGGGCGGGCGAGGATCTGGGCCAGGCCCATGATCGTCGTGATCGGCGTCCGCAGCTCATGGCTGATCACGTCAACGAACGCCTCGCGAAACTCGCCCGCGCGATGTTCCTCGGCAAGCAGCCGATCGCGGTCTTCGATCAGCCGCTTTCGTTCCGTGATGTCCTGGCCGGTACCGAGCATCCGGACCGCCCGCCCTGTCTCGTCGCGGAAGACGCGCCCGGCGCCCTGGGTCCAATGCACCGACCCGTCGGGCCAGACGATCCGGAAGTCGAGGGTGAACGACCCACCTCCCTCGATCGCCGCCGCGATCGCGCTCTCGAACGTCTCGCGGTCATCGGGATGGATCGTATCGATGTAGGTCGCGTAATCGGGCGCACGCGGCCCCGGCTCGAGGCCGTGCTGGCGAAAGATCGCCTCGGACCAGACCAGGTCGCCGGTGACGATGTCCCACTCCCAGAACCCGGTGCCCGAGGCGGCGAGCATCATCTCGAGTCGGGCGTCGCGGGTCTCGACCTCCTCCGCCAGCGATGCGACCTCGTCCAGCGCATCGACGAGCCCGTCCCTGGCCGCGCGACGTGATGCGACGAGCCACGCGGTTGCGGTGGCGATCACGAGGTACAGGATCTGGCGGAACTGGTCGACCCGATTGTCGGCGCCGCCGCCGACGAAGATGACCGAGTTCATGACCGCGACTGTGATGATCGCGGCCAGCCCGCCGGCCAGCCCACCGAACCAGGCCGCGAGTACGGCGCCGGCCATCAGGATGACGTAGCCCGTGTCGCCCCCGATCGCCTCGTTGAGGGCGGCTTTCGTGGCGATCCCGAGCCAGCCGATGAAGATGCCGGCAAGGATCGCCTGACCCGTCCCGAACCGGACGTCGCGGACGCGGGCGATCTCCCCCTTGGCACGTCCCGAGGCTCGCGCCGCGGCCCCCGGAGTGTTCTCGGACACGCTCTTTCCTCCACGGGTCGGCCATGTGCTGCGGCCGCGGCAAGTATATGGACGAGTCCGTGGATGCCTCGGAGCAAGGCATCAGCCCGACGAGCAACTACCCCTCACCCCACTTCACCGATTTCGCCCGTGCCCGCTGATAGCCGCGTGATACGGGCGGCTATCAGCGCTTGACATGGCGCCGCAGGCGCGGCCCGTAGCGTTCGGGTCCCCCAGGCAATTAGGAGGCAGCTCGATGGAGCGACGAGACGATCCGCGCGACTCGCGGAGCACGAAGGATGACCTGCTCAACGAAGGGCGCGGCGCCGAGGATCCGCGCGATCCCGCGTCGACGACCGATGACGACGAGCACGGCCGCGAGGCAATGGGCGCCGGAGCCGGGGCCCTCGGCGGCGCCGGCGTCGGGATGGCCGTTGGTGGCCCTCCTGGGGCCGTCGTCGGCGGTGCGATCGGTGCCGTCGGTGGCGCGATCGCAGGTGAAGCGACCGAGGACGACGACGAGGCCGGTGCCGGGGCTGGCGCCCTGGGCGGCGGCGCAGCGGGTGCGCTGGCCGGCGGCGCGGTCGCGGGTCCGCCTGGAGCGGTCGTCGGCGGCGCTGTCGGCGCGGCGGCCGGTGCGGGCGCGGGGGACAAGACCGAGGAAGAACTCGAAGCCGAGCGACGCCTGGGGGATCGCGATCGCGGTCGCTGAGTCGCTCCATCGCCCCGGCCGACGGCCGGGAGTGCGACACTGACCGCGAGCCCCGACTATCGGGGTTCGCGGTCAGCATGCTCCCTGAGGTTGTTCTGATGTCTCGACGGCTCCGCATTGCGCAGGTCGCGCCGCCGCTCGAACGTGTCCCGCCGCTGGCGTATGGCGGGACCGAGCGGATCGTGCATGGCCTGGTGACCGAGCTCGATCAGCGCGGTCACGAGGTCACGACCTTTGCGAGCGGCGATTCCGTAGTGCCCGGTCGCCACGTCGAGACCGTCCCGCTCGCCCTTCGACCGCAGGGCTACACGGGCGACTCGTTGCCCTACATGCAGCTCACGCTCCACCTGGTGCTCGCTCGAGTCGACCAGTTCGATCTCATCCACAGCCACCTCGAGTGGATCAGCCTGCTGCTCGCGCGGATCAGCCCGGTGCCAGTCGTGTCGACATTCCACGGCAGGCTGGACCTGCCCTGGGCGGACGATCTGTTCGCTGAACCTCCAGGCGGTCTCGTTGCGATCAGCGAGAACCAGGCCTCGACGCATCCGGACGTGCCGTGGGCGGGCATCGTCTATAACGGCCTGCGCCTGGTCGATGCCCCATTCGGGCGGCAACGCACGGATGCGTTGTGCTTCGTTGGGCGGGTGGCCGAGGAGAAGGGCATCGTCGAGGCGATCGAGGTCGCGAAGGCATCGGGGCGGCCGTTGCGGATCGCGGCAAAGATCGGCCCGGTCGGTCCGGAGCACGACTACAACGACGCGGTGTTCCAGCCGGCGCTGGCCGCGGCCGGGAAGGACGTCGAGTTCCTCGGCGAGCTGTCACAAGCCGATCGCGACCAGCTCCTCGCCGAAAGCTACGCTGCGCTCATGCCGGGATCGTGGCCCGAACCGTTCGGCCTCGTCGCGATCGAAGCGCTCGCCTGTGGCACGCCGATCATCGCGCGCCGGGCGGGTGCCCTGCCCGAGATCATCCGCGACGGGATCGACGGGTTCTTTGGCGACGACGTCACAGCGATGGCGTTCAAGGTCGATCGAGTCGCGGACCTCGATCGGGAAGCGATCCGCGAGTCGGTGATCGATCGGTTCTCGGTCGAGCGCATGACCGACGGTTACGAGGCGATCTACGACCGGATGTTGGCGACCGCGACCGGTGGACGGGGACCGGTCGGCGTTATGGACGTCGACACGGCCGACGTGGGCGGTGGCGAGGTGGACGGTGCCGACGTGGTCGCCGCCGCGGGCGCACGGACCGGCGATCGCACGGGAGCGATCGCGGGCACCTGACCCGGCCCGACGCCAGGCAGGCTCGGTTTCCGGCCGAGTCGATCAGGCGGTCCGCATCGAACGCCGCATCAATGCCCACGACCCGAACAGCGTCACCAGGGCGATGAGCCCGAGCGCGCCAAACTCCCACGCCGCGTTCGTGGAGCCGCGCAACATGAGGTCCTGCAGGAGGACGATCCCATGCGTGACCGGCAGGAGATAGGCAAGCCCGCGCACGGGCGCCGAGAACTCATCGATGCCGAGTACGAATCCGCTGAAGAACACCGCGGCGAGAAGCACGAGCAAGGACAGCTGGACCGCCTGGCGCTCGGAGTCGGAGATCATGGCGATCATGAGTCCAAGGCCGATCGAGGCGAGCAGTAAGAGGCCGATGGTCGCAGCGATGAGGGCCGGCGGCGCGAGGATCGAAATGCTGAAACCGATCGCGAGGAGGCTGACGGTCGCGAACGCGACGACGGCCCCGAGCACGCCGAAGGCGATGACCTTGCCCGCCAGCACCTCAGCGGCGCTGACCGGCGAGATCCGGAACAGCTCCATGACGCCGCTCGTTCGCTCGCGAACCAGGGACATCGCGACAAGGGTGACCGCGAGGTGTTGGAGGATCAGCGCCAGGACCGCTGGGCCGAAGAACGACACGACGCGCGGAGCCGACGGCGCGATGTTGCGCACTTCGGCACGGGTCGGCGAGGCGACCACATCCGGTGGGATCAGGGCGACCTCCGGGTTCCCGATGTCGATCGCCAAGCCCTGCCCCTCCTTTACGGCATCCTCCACGACGCGCTGGTTGACTTCGTCGGCGAGCATGCCGGCGAGGATCACCGCGTAGTTCTCGTCGACGGGGTCGACTTCGTCCACGATGACATCGAAAACGCTCTGCTTTCCATCGAGGAACGTGCCCTCGGGGTCGTCCGGGGTCACGATCGCGATGTCGACCCGGCCGTTGCGAACCGAAGCCTCCGCGGCTTCGCGATCCGTGGTCACCTCGATGATGTGCAGCGCGGGCCCCGCCAGCTCCTGGTACGCGGCGACGTCGGTGGGGAGCGCGCTCGACGGCGACGCGACGATCACGGTCTCGAGTGGCCGACGTATACCGCTGTATCCGAGACCGAACACGGCCATGATCAGGAACGGACCAAGGATGAGGCTGAGGATGGCGCCCGGCCGGCGAATCGTTTCGATGAACTCCTTGCCGACAAATGCGAAGACGCGAACGACGATCGCGAGCGGCCCCCTCATCAGGCCGCCCCTCGGGCCTGGCCTGCCGAAGCCGGCACGGCCGGCCCGTCGCGCGGGGCCGCGCCATCTCGCTGAGCCTGGCGATCGCGCTGGACGAGCAGCGCGAAGACCTCGTCGAACGAGGGCCTCTCCTCGCTCGCCGATGCCACCTCCCCCCCGCGACTCGTGATCGCCTCTACGACGTTCGGCAGGCCCGTTGCCGCGACGGCGACCGTGACGTGCAGCTCGTGCGGCCCGCGCTGGTCGATGCGGTGAACGTCTGCGATGTCGCGCAGGAGTGCGGCGTCGAAGCCGTCCTTCGTTTCGATCACGACCACGTCCCCCCCGACCGCCTCGCGGCGCAGCCCGTCCGGCGTGCCCAGCGCGATCACGCGGCCTTCCGAGATCAGGGCGACCCCATCGCACGACTCGGCCTCGCTGACGTATTGCGTGGTCACGAGGAGGGTCCGGCCACGTTCGCGCAGGCTCTGCAATCCTCGCCAGATGGTCTCCCGCAGGATCGGGTCGATCCCTGCTGTCGGCTCATCGAGGAACGCGATCTCCGGATCGTGGACCAGGGCCGATGCCAGCTCGAGGCGACGCTGCATTCCGCCGGAGAGATGGGCGGCTCGCCGACCCCGAACGGGCCAGAGGTCGACGAACTCCAGGACCTCGCGAGTGCGCCGGTGCCGCCGCAGCCACAACATGCCGAAGAGCGAGGCCGCAAAGTCGACGTTTTCGCGGGTCGTCAGGTCGGGAAACAGGGCGAAGGACTGGGGCATGTAGCCGATCCGCTCGCGCGTCCTGCGCTTGAACCGCCGCGGGTCCTCGCCCATGACCCGGATCTCGCCTTCGGTCGGTGCGAGGGCGCCGGTCAGCATGCGGACGAGCGTGGTCTTGCCGGCGCCGGACGGGCCGATGATGCCGAGGATCGTCCCGGGCATGACGCGGACGCTGACGCGATCGACGGCGACGTCGTCGCCGAACCGCTTTGTCGCGTTGGTGATCGTGACGACGTCCAAGTCCAGGGCTCCGGGGGGCGTGATGGTGTCGGATGGCATAGACGTCCCATCGCGGCGTCCCCCAGATTCGGTGCCGCGATGGGACTGACCGCAGTATCGGGACGGGCGGCTTTCGGGCAGTCGCGAGGGGACGCGATGCGAGATTGCAGCGATGTGCCGAAGGGCCAACGTCGCCCCGGCGACACGCACGCGGGCCTAGGGTGGCGCCAATGCCGGACCCAGTCGACACCGCCATTGCCGCCGCTCGCGCCAGCGGCCTGCGATATGCCATCGACACGCGCCCCGGGATCACGCGGCGACGCGTCGGGCGCGGCTTCACCTACCGCGACGTCGATGGCTCGACCATCCGAGATGCCACTGTGCGCGCCCGGATCGCCGCGCTGGCCATCCCACCGGCATGGACGGACGTGTGGATCTGCCCGTGGCCCAACGGTCACATCCAGGCAACCGGCCGCGACGCACGCGGCCGCAAGCAATACCGCTATCACGCGGCGTGGCGACATCGCCGGGGCACCGACAAGTTCGAGCGGATGATCGAGTTCGGCCGGGCGCTGCCGCGCCTCCGACGAGCGTGTGACCGTGATCTGCGACGGCACGGCCTGCCTCGCGAGAAGGTCCTCGCGGCCGTGGTGCGCCTGCTCGAGCTGACCCTTATCCGCGTCGGGAACGACGAATACGCTCGATTGAACCGTTCCTTCGGCCTCACGACCTTGCACGACCGGCACGCTACAGTCGCCGGAAGCCGGATCCGGTTCCGTTTCCGGGCCAAGTCTGGAGCGATCCACGAGAGTGACCTGCGCGACCGTCGCCTCGCCACACTCGTCAAGCGATGCCAGGAGTTACCGGGCCAGGAGCTGTTCCAGTACATCGACGCGGATGACGGGGTCCACGACATCACCTCCGACCACGTGAACGCCTATCTGCGCGAGGCCGCCGGCGGCGATTTCACGGCGAAGGATGTCCGGACGTGGGCCGGGACGGTGCTGGCCTTTCGGGGGCTCCGCGCACAGGCACCGGTCGATCAACAGCCCGCCACGCGCCGGAACCTGGTAGCGGCGATGCGGGCGACGGCTGTGCGGCTTGGCAATACACCGGCAGTCGCCCGCGGGAGTTACGTACATCCAGGCGTTGCCGAGGCCTACCTCGACGGTGGTCTCGAGGCGGTCCGCGCCCGGCAAACCGAGGACGTCGGCGGAACGGTGTGGCCCGATAGAACCGAGGAGCTGGCCCTGCTTCGACTCCTTCGCGAGCAGCCAAGGAAGCGCTGACGGCCCGGACCACCTACGCCCAGAACCAGCCGGCGCCCAAAACGAACTGACGCCCCAGCCGAGAGCCGGGGCGTCAGTTCGGGCAGAGCCCGGTATCAGACCGGGTCCTCTCCATGCTCCTTCTTGAAGCGAGCGCGGTCCACATCTTCGCGGACCTCATCGCCGGCGTTGCCAAGGCCGTGGCGGACGTCGTCGCCGAGGTTGGCGAGCTTGTCCGACGGGCTCTCGTCGCCGTCCGAACGTCGGATCGTTTCCTTCGTCTTGTTCTCCGCCTCACGATAGGCGCGCTTCGCGTCGTCCATGTCGATTCCTCCTTGGCCCACATGCTCGGGGCTTGATCTCGACACTACGGCGCAGTGGCTTTCGCACCGGCCGGCAGCCGGCGTCGATCCGCTTGCAGCCCTATCGCACCTTGGTCGGACGTGTGACCGAGCCGTCGAACCGCTCCATCAACGCGGTTCCGGCCAGCCCGGCCGGGATCAGTGCCGCGATCACGAGGACGCGTGGTGCTCCACCGAGGAACAGGCCCGAGGCGAAACCTACGGACGCGGCCGCGACGATCTTGAGGGACTCGTCCGAACGCGCCCGGACCATCCGGTTCGCCTCTTCGAAGGCATCGCGGGTCGTCGTCGCCGCCTCGGGGAGTCGAGCCGTCACCTCACCCGCGACGCTGGCCACGCTGTCCACCGCCTGTCGTATCTGGTCTGTCGCACGCCGCGACGTCGTTGCGTCCACGCTAGTCACCTTGCACCTCCGGCCGTGCCCGGCCCGTTCATGACGGAAAAAGCGACGGACGGCCCGGGGAGGGGACCCGAACCGTCCGTGGCAAGAAAGGGGTGCGCCCCGTCACAAGCGCCCACCTTGTTGATGTTCGTGCGAAGAGGAACGTAGAGCGTCGGATGTCCACGTCTCACCACCGGCGAGCGGAAGGACATTGCATCCGCATAACAACCCGCATCCAGATCGCCTCCGGTTTCGGACTGAGCGGGGTTGGTGTGGCCCCCGGACCCCCAGTGGTACGAGGACCACTGGGCCAGCGTGGGCGCGTCCGCGTCACGGTCGCCCCGGCCGCCCTTGGTGTGACCCTTACACGGACCTCGCGGCTTCATCCGTTCAGCGGGCAACCAATGAAGCCCACCGTCGCCGGTGGGCTTCATTGGATCTTGCTTCCGGACCGGCGGCCCGGTTCGACTCAGATCAGACTGGGCCTCGTCCGACCCGGCCTCGGCCGGTTACCGCGCTCACGACCACGACCGTGATCACCGCACCGATCGTGGCGACGATGATCGACTGCGGGTCGAGCGCGCCGTTGATCGGATCGCTGTTGAAGAGGGCACCCGCCAGGAACCCGCCGACGAGCGCGCCGACGATCCCGAGCACGATGTGCCCGATGATGCCGAGGCCCTCATCGCCCTTGACGAGGAACCCGGCCAGGTAACCGGCGATCGCGCCAAGCACGATCCATGCAACGATGCTCACCCTGTACCTCCATCCCTACCTATGTGCGTCCTGGTCAGCTCGCCGCCGCCGACTCGCTCGGCGCGGCTTCGCTCGGCGCGGCTTCGCTCGGGGTCGAGCTCTCGACCGGCGCCACGGTTTCTGTCCCTGGGGACGATCCAGAGCCGGATGGCGAGCACGCAACGAGGGCAGCGCCCATCGCCAGGATCAATAGGATTCGCTTCAGCATGTAAGACCTCCTGGGGTTTCGACGGCACGCGGTGCGTGTCGCCGGCTGGTCCGTCTTGGGGACGCCACGACCGTAGTGGGCGCGACGCATCGGTCGTGCGTGCCCGCGAGGTGTCGGCATTGCATGCGGCTCGCAGTCGACGGGGCGGGTGCGCCCCCGCCAGCGTCGAGCACGTTGTCATGCGTGCGCGATGCGAACGTGGCGTTCGATGCTGCCGCGCGCATGGCGCGGCAGCACACCATTCGCCCGAGACCGATGCTGACCGAGACGCTCGAGCCGCAGCTCCGACCCTGGGTAGCCGATCCAGGCGATCCCAGCGAGGACCGGATCATGCTCGCGATCCAGTACGCGACCGCGATCATCGCCGTCTTCGCCGCCGGATTGCTGAGCCTCCTCCACTGACGCGGCCTGCCGCCCGGCTGTTCGATGCCGCTGGGCACGATCGCTGGGTCGACCTGACCAGCGAGGTCGCGAAGTCACTCGGCCCGAAGCGCCTGCTTTGGCTGGATGTCGACCTCGACGGCCCCGACGCCGATGCCACGCTCGCCAGGGTGGACGAGGTCCTTGGCATCCGTCCGGCCAAGCTCCACGGGGACGATCCCGACGCTGGTCGTGCGCGGCTCAGGCGGACCGAGGATCGCATCCAGCTGACAGTCGAGGCGCTCGAGACCGACGGCGAGGAACCACGGCGCCTGGTCCGGCAGGAGATCGACCTGATCGCAGCCCCGAACGTCGTGGTGACCATCCACACTGGCGACACCGCGGCACTCCAGCGGTTCCGCATTGGCCTCGATGGTGAGACGCGGCTGGGCGTATTGAGCGCGGGCGATCTGCTCTCCTCGCTCGTCGACGAGGTGATCGATGGCTACTTCCTCCTCGCCGAGCTTATCGAGCGTGAGATCGACGATCTCGACCAGCGAGCGCTCCGTGGCCGCCGAGGCGACGACATCCTTTCCGACGTCGTGGCGCTGCGGCGCCGGATCGGGCTCGTGCGGCGGACGCTTGCGCCGCATCGCAACGCGCTCTCGACCTTGGCGCTCCCCGAGATGCGCGCAGCGGAGACGGTTGGTCAGCCGTGGCCCGGGCTGGTGGACCGCCTCGACGCGGCGATGCGGACAATCGAGGGCCTCAGGGAAGGGCTCATCGGGACATTCGATATCCACATGGGCCGGGTGTCGCAGCGCGCCAACGACGTGATGCGCACGCTGACACTCCTCTCCGCCGTGCTGCTGCCCGCCGTCGTCCTGGCCGGGATCATGGGCATGAACTTCAAGCTGGAGTTCTTCGAGGCCACCTCGAACTTCTGGCTGGTGATCGGCGGGATGGTGAGCCTGGCCGTGGCGATCCTCGGGATCGCTCGCTGGCGGGGCTGGCTGTGAGCGATCAGTCCTCGTGCATGACCCGCAACGCGAAGCCGA
>Ga0184612_10001936_pt1 | contig 10065 bp, 8 predicted proteins | sample PLM3_60_coex_FD_133163 | JGI IMG/M metagenome (GOLD analysis project Ga0184612, IMG submission 133163) | Groundwater sediment microbial communities from an aquifer in East River, Colorado, USA - PLM3_60_coex | ecosystem: Environmental > Terrestrial > Soil > Riparian zone | place: USA: East...
CATCTGCGCGACAAGTACTGGCCGAAGCCCGCGGCGAAGGCGTAGCGCATTTCGAAGACGTAGCTTCCTTCCCTTCTCCTCTTGTGGGAGAAGGTGCCTTCCCGAAGGGAAGGCGGATGAGGGGTCTGTCTCCGCGGAAACAACCCCTCACCCGTCTCGAATGAGCTTACGCTCATTCGATCCACCCTCTCCCACCAGGGGAGAGGGAAGAGAGGCGCTGACTATGACCATCCTCCCCGAGATCCCGCTCCCCCCAACCATCCGCTCCCGCTACGTAGAAAATATCAACGGCCTTCGCTTGCACGTGCTGGAAGCCGGCTTCGAGACCCGCGGCCGGCCGTGCGTGCTGCTCTTGCACGGCTTTCCCGAACTCGCCTTTAGCTGGCGCAAGGTGATGCCGGTTCTGGCGGAAGCCGGCTATCACGTGATCGCGCCGGACCAGCGCGGTTATGGCCGCACCACCGGATGGGATCCGGATTACGACGGCGATCTCGCCTCGTTCCGGCTCCCCAATCTGGTGCGGGATGCGCTCGGGCTGGTGTCGGCGTTCGGCTATCGCGAGGTGGACGCCGTCATCGGACATGATTTCGGCTCGTCAGTCGCGGCTTGGTGCGCGCTGATCCGGCCCGACGTGTTTCGATCGGTCGTCATGATGAGCGCGCCGTTCGGCGGACCGCCGTCGCTGCCCTTCAACACCGCGGACGGACCTGCCAAACCCGCAGCAGAAGACCCCATCCATCGCGAGCTGGCCGCGCTACCGCGCCCGCGAAAACATTACCAGTGGTACTATTCGACGCGCGAGGCGAACGAGGACATGCACCGCGCGCCGCAGGGCGTGCACGATTTTCTCCGAGCCTATTACCACCACAAGAGCGCGGACTGGAAAGCCAACCAGCCCTACCCGCTGAAATCCTGGTCAGCCCAAGAGATCGCAAAACTTCCGACCTACTACGTCATGGACCTTGCCAAGGACATGGCCGCGACCGTCGCGGAAGAAATGCCGTCGGCGGCGGAAATTGCCGCGAATAAATGGCTGCCGGACAGCGAGCTTGCCTTCTACAGCGCGGAGTACGAACGCAACGGATTCCAGGGCGGCCTGCAATGGTATCGCTGCGGCACCTCGGGCGCGTTCGTGGCCGAGTTGCAGACCTGGTCGGGCCGCACCATCGACGTGCGCTCTGCCTTCATCTCGGGCAAGCAGGACTGGGGCACCTATCAGCGCCCCGGCGTGTACGAGGCCACGCAGAAGGCCTGCACGCGCATGATCGGCTGCCATCTCGTCGATGGCGCGGGCCACTGGGTGCAGCAGGAGCAGGCTAACGAAGTGAGTTGGTTGCTGGTGCAATTCTTGCGTGGGGCGAAGGCGAGCGCGTAGACGAAGGCGAACCCAGGCCACGCCCAGCAATTGACCGCGGCGGCAGCCAATATTAGAATAATTCTAAAGTAAGAAAAGGCGCTGTCCCGTGAAGAATTTCGCCGATCTGACCGAGCGCGAAGTGCTGGCTGTAGCGATCTCTTCCGAGGAGGAGGACAGCCGCATCTACATGACCTTCGCGGAAGACCTCTCCGAACGCTATCCGGACTCGGCCAAGATCTTCGAGGAGATGGCCGAGGAAGAACGCGGCCACCGCCATCGGCTGCTGGAGATGTATGAGCAGCGTTTTGGCTCGCACCTGCCACCGATCCGCCGAGAAGACGTCAGGGGATTCCTGAAACGGCGCCCGATCTGGCTGACGAAGAACCTGTCGCTCGACACCATCCGCAAGGAGGTCGAGACGATGGAGCTGCAGGCCGAGCAATTCTACATCAAGGCCGCAGAGCAGGCCGAGGATGTCGGCGTACGCCGCTTGCTCGGCGATCTCGCCGAGGAGGAAAAGGGCCACGAACAACTCGCGGCCAAGCTGACCGGAGAGATCCTCAGCCCCGATGTGCGCGCCGAAGAGGACAAGACGCGCCGGCGCATGTTCGTGCTGCAATATGTGCAGCCGGGGTTAGCCGGACTGATGGACGGCTCGGTCTCGACACTGGCGCCGCTGTTTGCGGCTGCCTTTGCCACGCATCAGAACTGGCAGACGTTTCTGGTGGGACTAGCCGCGTCGATCGGCGCCGGCATCAGCATGGGCTTTGCCGAAGCATTGTCGGACGACGGCTCGCTGACCGGGCGCGGTTCGCCCTGGCTGCGCGGCGCGGCCAGCGGCATCATGACGGCGCTCGGCGGCCTCGGCCACACCCTGCCCTATCTGGTGCCGGATTCCTGGGCGAACGCGTTCTGGATCGCGACAGGGATCGCGGGCATCGTGGTGTTCTTCGAACTATGGGCGATCGCCTATATTCGCGCGCGCTACATGGACACACCGTTCCTGCAGGCGGCGTTCCAGATCGTGCTCGGCGGCGCCATCGTGCTCGCGGTCGGGATATTGATCGGCGGGGCGTAGGATCTCAACTCCCATTCAGCCCGCCGATCTCATCGGAGCCTCCCGCGCTGTTTTCATTTTTGTTGATCGGAAGACTAGCGCCTTTTCCGTTCCGATGGAATCGGAACGGCGCTCTAGATTTTTGAGTTGACGCGTTTTCTTGACGCGAACCGGTGCCCACTTCGCTGGAAAACGCTCTGGCACGCAACCGGGCCTTCGCCAAGCGCTAGCAATATGACGGGATCGCCGCTGTACAGCCATTGCTCTTGCCGCGCGTGCCCAAACTGAGCATCATCCGCGCCGCATCGAAGGACAGATCGGGAGTACGCCTTGGCCAAATCGCAATGGAGCTTCAAGACCGCCGTTGAATTGTCGGCCGCGCTGGCGGCAAAGCAGGTCTCGGCGGTCGAACTGGCCGAGGACGCGATCAGCCGGATCGAACGGCACGATACCAAGATCAATGCAATCTGTGTTCGCGATTTCGAGCGCGGACTTGCCGCCGCCCGCGTCGCCGATGCCGAACTCGCGCGCGGCGTGAAGAAGCCGCTGCTCGGCCTGCCCGTGACGGTGAAGGAATCCTACAACGTCGCGGGCCTGCCGACGACCTGGGGCATTCCGGCGCAGAAGGATTTTACGCCGACGGAAGACGCGTTGCCGGTCTCGCGGGTCAAGGACGCCGGCGGCGTCATCCTCGGCAAGACCAACGTCCCGCTCGGGCTCGCCGACTGGCAGAGCTATAACGAGATCTACGGCACCACCAACAACCCCTTTGATCTCGGCCGCACGCCGGGCGGCTCCTCCGGCGGATCGTCCGCGGCGCTCGCCGCTGGCTATGGACCGCTGTCGCTCGGCTCCGATATCGGCGGCTCCTTGCGCGTGCCGGCGTTTCATTGCGGCATCTATGCGCACAAACCGACCTTCGGCCTCGTCGCCATGCGCGGCCACACGCCGCCACCCCTTCCGCCGCTGCCTTCCACGCGCGATCTCAGCGTGATCGGACCGATGGCGCGCTGTGCGGCCGACCTTTCGCTGCTGCTGGACGTGATCGCGGGGCCCGATCCGCTCGAAGCCGGCAAGGCCTATAGCCTCAAACTGCCGCCCGCCCGTCACACGGAAATGAAGAATTTCCGCGTGCTCCTGATCGACACAGATCCGGTCATGCCGACCGACAATGTTGTGCGCGGCGCGCTGGAAACACTTGCCGCAAATCTCACCAAGGCCGGCATCAAGATCGACCGCACCAGTCCGCTCCTACCTGATTTCGCAGCATCAAGCCGGCTCTATATGCGGATGCTGATGTCGTTCCTCGCCGCGTCCTTTGCACCCGAAGTCTTTGCCGGCGCACAGACAGCCGCCGCAGCCTTGCCGGCCAGCGACACCAGCCTTGCCGCCGAGCGCCTGCGCGGCATCGCGCTCAGCCACCGCGACTGGCTGATGGCCGATGGTGGCCGTTCACGCCTGCGCGCGCAATGGCGCGAACTGTTCAAGACCTATGACGCCGTGATCTGCCCGATCATGCCGACGCCGGCCTATCCGCACGATCACTCCGAGGACCAGGAGAAGCGCCGCATCAAGATCGACGGCAAGGATTACGTCTATCCCGATCAGCTCTCCTGGCCCGGCATCGCCACCTTGCCTGGTTTGCCGTCTACCGCGATCCCGACCGGCTTTTCACCGGATGGACTGCCGGTCGGCGTGCAGATCGTCGGCCCCTGGCTGGAAGACCGCACGCCCTTGAGGCTGGCGGAACTGATCGAGCGCGAATTCGGCGGCTTCAAGCCGCCTCCGATGTTTGATGATTAGCTCAGCCGTCATTGCGAGCGGAGCGAAGCAATCCATCGCGCCACAAAGAAGAATGGATTGCTTCGTCGCTTCGCTCCTCGCAATGACGACGGTTGAAGATAGGAGGAACAACGATGAGCAACGACATCGAAGAACTCACTGCCCTCAACCGCGACTATGTCGCCTCGGTGCAAAACTCCGACGTTAAACGCTTCGACCAAATCCTGGCGCCGGATTTCTATTGCTCAAACCCGGACAAGTCGCTGGTCGACCGCGCGGCGTTTCTGAAACAGACCGCAGTGCCCGTGACCATCAAAAATTTAACGGCACACGACGTAAAGATCCGGGTACTGGGCGATTTCGCCATCATCCACGCCGCCACCAGCTACACGACGGCAGACGGCCAGCAGGCCCATGGCCGCTACACCGATTGCTGGGCGAGGCAGAACGGGAAATGGCTCGCGGTGTCCGCGCACGTGTCGCGGTAAGACGCCAACCGTCATGGCCGGGCTTGTCCCGGCCATCCACGTCTTTCTTTCATTATCGGCCTAAGAACGTGGATGCCCGGGACATCAAGCGCGAAAACGCGCTTCGCGCTTCTGCCCGGGCATGACGAAGTTTACTCTCTGACGCGCCAATTCGATCAGCTATCAAACATGATCACGCTGCGCAGCGTCTTGCCGGCCTTCATGTTGGCAAAGCCCTCGTTGATTTCGGAGAGCTTCAGCCTGGCCGAGATCCAGTCTTCCAGATGCAGCTTGCCGCGCATGTAGAATTCGATGAGGCGGGGCATGTCGACGCGGAAATGGTTTGAGCCCATCGACGAACCCTGAATGCGGCGCTCGCGCAGGAAGTCGAAACCGTGCAGCTCGATCTTCTGGCCGAACGGGATCATGCCGACGATGGTCGCTGTGCCGCCGGCCGCCAGCATTGAGAAGGACTGCTCCGCGGTTTCCTTGCGGCCCAGCACCTCGAAGGAGTGATGCACGCCGCCACCGGTGAGTTCGCGCACCTGCTGCACCACGTCACCCCTGGCGGGATCGACGATGTCGGTGGCGCCGAGCTTGGTGGCAAGCTGCAGCTTGGCCGGGTTGGTGTCGATCGCGATGATGCGGCCGGCGCCTGCGATCGCAGCACCGTTGATTGCAGCCATGCCGACGCCGCCGCAGCCGATCACCGCCACGGTTTCGCCGGCCTGAACCTTGGCCGTGTTCACCACCGCGCCATATCCGGTGATGACGCCGCAGCCGATCAGCGCCGCCAGCTCCAGCGGCATGTCCTTGCGGATTTTGACGATGGCGTTTTCGTGCACCAGCATCTGCTCGGCAAAGGACGAGAGGTTGAGGAACTGATGGAGCTTCTCCTCGCGCGCCCAGGACAGCCGGTTGGACTGGCCGGGCAGCATCTTCACTGTCGTGTCGGTGCAGAGCACCGTGCGGCCGGTGGTGCAGTTGTCGCAGGTGCCGCAGAACACCGACAGGCACGTCACGACGTGATCGCCGGGTTTTACATAGGTGACGTCGGAGCCGACTTTTTCGACCACGCCGGCGGATTCATGCCCGAGCACGGCCGGCAGCGGATGCGGGTAGAGTCCTTCCATGAAATGCAGGTCGGAATGGCAGAGGCCGGCGACGCGCGTGCGGATCAGGACTTCGCGCGGGCCGGGATTCGGCACGCTGACATCCTCGATCACCAGTGGCTTGTTGACTTCATGCAGGACAGCGGCCTTCATCGGGTACTCCCTCAATTTCTGTTATTTTTGAACCAGAATTGTAGCCAGCCTACGCTGCGACGAGCAATTCGCCAACCTCGGCCATGCCGACGTTGCGCTCGCCGAGCAAATGATCGGTGATGGCGCGCTGGGTGGTATTTTCCGCAAGCCGGAACGGATCGGCCGCCGAGACGCGGTGGTCGATCACCATGCGCGACAGCAGCAGCCGCCTGGCGTCGCCGCGCATCTCGTGGATGCGCCCGCCCTCCCAGGCCAGCGCCACGGCGCTGGCGACATGATAGAGCAGGCTGGTGGCGCGCCGCGCGTCGCCCTCATTGTCGCTCCGGCTGGCCACTTCCCGCGCGAAGCCGACGGCGCGATCGGCCAAATCCCGCAAGCGATCGCGCCAGGCCTGCGGCACATTGGCGCTGTCGTCGAGACGGGCGTGCAGGTCCGCCGCCAACGCGGCGTCGGCGCCGTGGCGACCGACCGCGCGCGTCAGCGCATCGATCGCGACGATATTGCCGGTGCCTTCCCAGATCGAGCCGAGGTGGGCGTCGCGCAGCAGCCTGCTGGTTGCAAATTCCTCGATGTAGCCGATCCCGCCGCGCATCTCCAACGCGTCTCCGCAGACCTTGCGCGCATCGCGCGTCGCGCGGAATTTCAGGGTGGGTGTCAAAATTCGCAGCAGCGCCGCCGCACCCTGGCTGCCGGCCTCCGCCCGATCGAGCGCGTCCGCAGTGAGGAAGCTCATCGACAGCGCTTGCTCGGTCGGCAGCATGATCTTCATCAATTGCCGCCGCGCCAGCGGCAGATCGATGATGCGGCTGCCGAACACCACGCGGTTTCGCGCCACCGTCATCGCATCATGGTGCGCGCGCCGCATCAGCGCGGTCGACTTGACGCCATTGGACAGCCGCGACGAATTGACCATCTCGGCCATCTGCACGAAGCCGCGGTCGAGCTTGCCGACGGCATAGGCGATCGCGCCCTCGAACTTGATTTCGCCCGAGGCCATCGAGCGGGTGCCTAGCTTGTCCTTCAGGCGCACGATGCGGTAGTGATTTTGCGAGCCGTCGTCGAGATGCCGCGGCATCAGGAACAGCCCGACGCCGCGCGTGCCCGGCCCCGCCCCTTCCGGGCGCGCCAGCAGCATCACCACCTTGGCGTCGGCATTGGAGCAGAACCATTTTTCGCCATAGAGCCGCCAGTGGTCGCCTTCCTGCAAGGCTCTCGTCGTCAGCGTACCGACGTCGGAGCCGCCCTCCTTCTCGGTCATGAACTGGCCGCCCTGGGTCAGCTTGCTCATGTCGGTCTGGGTCAGGCCGTCAAGATATTTCGCTTTCAGCGCCTCACTGCCAAAATTGTTGAGCAGTTTGGCGCAGCCGTCAGTGACGTTGATCGGACAGCCCATGCCGAACTCGGCCTGATTGAACAGGAACGTGAAGGCGTGCTTGGCAACCACAGGGTATTTGTCCGGCCAGCCCATGATGCCCTTGCGGATCGACAGCGCGTGAATGCCGAACTCGCCGAACGCGGCTTTTTCCAGTTCGCGATAGGCCGGATGATATTCGATGTACTGCGTATCGCGCCCGAACTTGTCGCGCTGGTGCAGCACCGGCGTATGGCGGTCGGCGAGCCGCGCGCATTCGTCGAGATAGCCTCCGGCCAATTCGCCGAGGCGATCGAGATGCGGCTCGATATGGCGGAACAGCGCGTCGGGGAGATGCAGCCGCAGCAGATCGGTCAGCGCCGGATCGGCCCGGTAGAAATTCATCCCCGTCGTGTCAGGCGCTAGCAATCCCGGCTGATTGGCCGAAGCTGTCGCGCGATCATGCATGCGTGGCTGCATTTTTTGCCCTTGTTCGTTCCGCCCGATCTTGATCATCTACCGATAACGCAGGCGGTCGCGCCGTCAACAGCCATAATTGGAGGGCCACCCCATGGCGGACGGGTATCGCATCATCGGCGCCGAGGTATTTCCGCTACAAGGGCATTCCGGCCTGATGTGTTTTGCGAAACGCGACCAACGATCTCGAGCCTATCCCGCCCCCGTGGGTTGCCCTGCCGGATTGCGCACCTAGATAGCAAGTTCCGGCCTTCTCTGGAGAGCGCTCATGGAAATTCCAAAATACAAGATTGCCTTGATCGTCGGCGCAGGTGAAGGTTTGAGCGCATCGCTGGCGCGGCTGTTTGCGCGCGAAGGCATCAAGGTCGCGCTCGCCGCACGCAAGATCGAAAAACTCGGCGCGCTCTGCACCGCGACCGGCGCGCGCGCCTTTGCCTGCAATGCGACTGAGGCTGAAGAGGTCGAACGTCTGTTCGGCATGGTCGAGCGCGAAATCGGCACGCCCGATATCGTCGTCTACAACGCCAGCGGACGGGCGCGCGGCGCTTTCACCGACCTGGTGCCGGCAGATGTCGCGCAGGCGATTGCCGTTTCGGCCTTTGGCGGTTTTCTGGTGGCACAGCAGGCGGCCACACGCATGTTGCCAAACAAACATGGCGCGATCCTGTTCACCGGCGCCTCCGCCAGCGTCAAGGGCTATCCGCAATCGGCGCCGTTCGCGATGGGCAAGTTCGCGCTGCGCGGGCTTGCCCAGAGCATGGCGCGCGAGCTGTCGCCGCAGGGTATTCATGTCGCGCATTTCGTCATCGACGGCGGCATCCGCAGCGCGGCGCGTGCGGAACCCGCCGACAGGCCGGACTCGATGCTCGATCCGGACGCGATTGCGCTGAGCTACTGGAACGTGCTGCAACAGCCGCGCAGCGCCTGGACCTGGGAGGTCGAATTGCGGCCGTGGGTGGAGAAGTTTTAGCAACCAATGCCGTCATTCCGGGGCGATGCGAAGCATCGAACTACGGTGCGCAATTGCGCACCTGAGAATCTCGAGATTCCGGGTCTGGTCCTTCGGACCATCCCGGAATGACGGGGACCAACGAAGAACTGAGGGAACCATGACCACCGAAACCAAAATCGACACCGGCACCGACGAACTGCTCTGCGTGATCCGCGACCGCGTCGCCATCATCACGCTGAACCGCCCCGAAGTGCGCAACGCGATGTCGGATACGCTAACGCCGGCGTTGCGCAGCATGATCAAGATCTGCGGCGAGGACCCAGCCGTCGGCGTGTTGCTGCTCACCGGCGCGGGCACAGCGTTCTGCGCCGGCGGCAACGTCAAGGGCATGGGTGCGCATCGCGACAGCAAAAAGCTCGCGATGTCCTATGACGAGAAGGTCGCCGATCTGCAGGATCGGCAGCGCCTGTTGACCGGAGCCTTGGCCTCGGTGCGCAAGCCGACGATTGCGGCGCTGCCCGGCCCCGCAGTCGGCGCGGGGCTGGCGATCGCGATGGCCTGCGACATCCGCATCGCCGCGCAATCGGCGTTTGTCTCGACTGGCTATCTTCGCGTGGCGCTTTCCGGCGACTATGGCATCGCCTGGCTGCTGACGCGGCTGGTCGGCACCTCGCGGGCGCGCGAACTGATGTTCACCGCCGAGAAGGTCGATGCTGCCAGATGCGAGGCGATCGGCCTCGTCAACCGCGTGGTGCCTGATGACAGACTGCAGGTCGAAGCCTTTGCGCTCGCCAAATCGATGGCCGAAGGGCCGACGCTGGCGCTGCGCTACATGAAGGACAATCTCGACGAAGCGCTGCAATTCGACTTCGCCACCGCACGCGACCACGAGGCCGAACGCCTGGTCCGCCTGACCACGACCGCCGATCACAAGGAGGCCGTGCAGGCCTTCATCGACAAGCGCAAGCCGGTGTTTTCGGGCAATTGAGAAAATAGCCCGGTTCTGGTGCGGCCAGAACCGGGCTCAGTGGTCAAACCGCAAGCGAGGACATTGCGCTGGGAGAGACGGCGGCAAGCCGCCAACTGGCGCATGGGATTTCCTGCGGTTCGACATCAATCTGCTTCTGGAAGCGCGTCAGCTTCCAGTCGCCAGGCGTATTGGTGAAGGCGTAGCCGGCCTTGCGGGCGAGCGCGATCATCGCGTCATTGGAGCGCAGCGTATCGCCGAACAGGCGCGCGGCGCCGAACGAAGCAGCCCGGCATTCGAGGTTTTTCAACAGCGCCTTGCCGATGCCGTGGCCCTGCCAGCGGTCGTCGATCGACAGCCCGAATTCGATTGAGGCGGTATCGCTGTCAA
>Ga0184612_10001937_pt1 | contig 10064 bp, 12 predicted proteins | sample PLM3_60_coex_FD_133163 | JGI IMG/M metagenome (GOLD analysis project Ga0184612, IMG submission 133163) | Groundwater sediment microbial communities from an aquifer in East River, Colorado, USA - PLM3_60_coex | ecosystem: Environmental > Terrestrial > Soil > Riparian zone | place: USA: East...
CAGCACCGACATCCCGGCGCGGTGGAGCATCCCGGCTGGCAGCAGCACATCGGGGTCGCGCTTGCAGGCGGTATGCCCGTGGACGACGACCACCGCGGGCGCGGCCGGATCGTTCGCCGGCACCCACCAGCCGCTGATTTGGATGCCCGCGTCTCGGCTTGGGATCGTCACGACTCCGGGCGCAGGCATCAGGTAGGGAGTCGTGTCGAAGCCGGCTTCCTCGAAGTGGGTTGGGTCGTTGGTCGCCCACGCTGCATGGCAGGCCCCGTCGACCTTCGTGAGCTTGTCCCAGACCACGGCGCTCGCGACGCCATAGCCGATCGGCAGGCTCGCGACGAGGATGATGGCGACGATGCGGAGGAGCCGTGTCATGGGCGGTGGTCTCATTCCGAGAAGGGACGCCGCCGCGTCGTCGTTGTTACGGCTGGCGGTCGGACCCTACCGCATGCGTGTCGGCCGAGCTTCGGCGACTGCGGGGACGTCCTCGTCATGCGACGATGCCGGCATGGAGGGCCGCTTCGTCCGCCACTCGCGCCGGGTCGCTTACGAGAACGCGTGGATCACCGTCTGGCACGACGAGGTGTCCCGCCCCGACGGCAGCCCCGGGATCTACGGCGTCGTGCATTTCGCGAACCTCGCCGCCGGCGTCGTCGCGATCGACGAGGAAGACCGCATCGTGCTGGTCGGTCAACATCGCTACACGTTCGACGAGCCGTCGTGGGAGATCCCCGAGGGCGGCGTACCGGCGCATGAGACCGCCCTCGAGGGCATCGCTCGCGAGCTCCGCGAGGAGACGGGACTCGAAGCCACCGACTGGCGCGAGCTGTGTCGGGTCGACCTGTCGAACTCGGTGACCGATGAGCGTGCGGTCCTGTTCGTGGCCAGCGGCCTGCGCCGTCGGGCCGCTACACCCGAACCGACTGAATCGATCGAGACGCGCTGGGTGCCATTCCGTGAAGCCCTCGCGATGACGCTGGACGGGCGGATCACCGATGCGATGAGCGTCGTGGCGATCCAGCGACTCGCCCTGGAGCGGGCGGACGCGGCCCAGGAAGGGCGATGACCGAGCTGCATGTCCTGCGCGTCTTCATGGGGCCTGACGGTCGCGCCGGCAACCCGCTCGGCGTCTTCCTCGACGGTTCGGCGATCGATCCGTCGCGTCGCCAGGCCGTCGCCGCCGAGCTCGGGTTCAGCGAAACCGTCTGGGTTGACGCCATCGATGCCGAAGCCGGCCGCGCGACGATCCACATCCATACGCCAGGCATCGAGATGCCGTTCGCGGGTCATCCATGCGTCGGGACGTCGTGGCTCATGCGTGAGACGGGACAGAATGTGAGCGTCTTACGGGTCCCGGCCGGCGACGTGATGACCTGGCACGACGCCGAGCTGACATGGATCCGTGCCCGGGCCGCATGGGCCGGCCACCTGTTGGAACCCCACCAGTTGCCGACGCCCGCCGACGTGGATGCTCTGCTGCCCGGTCGACTCGGCGACCCGGGCCGCTACGCCTGGGCCTGGCAGGACGAAGCGGCGGGTCGGATCCGGGTGCGCTTCTTCCCGACCCACGTCGGCATCATCGAGGACGAGGCGACCGGCCTCGGCGCCGTGGTCATGGGCGACCTGCTCGGGCGGCCGTTGACGATCAGCCAGGGCGTCGGCTCCGAGCTGTATGCCAGCCCGGACACGTCGACGGGCCTGATCGATGTCGGCGGCCGGGTCAAGCTCGTGGAGGTCAGCGCGTTCGCAGGTCCTAGGTGAGCGGTTCCTCGCCGCCGCCGTCGATGGCGCGGAAGAGCGCCCAGCCGCCGGCTGCACCGATGATCGGCGCCACGATGTAGATCCAGAGCGCGCCCAGGTCGGCACTGAGCAGCGCCGATCCGATCGAGCGGGCCGGGTTGACGGACGCGCCCGTCAGCGGAGCCGAGGCGAAGTGGATCGCGACCAGGGTGAGCGGGATGGCCAGCGGCGCGAGCATCGGGGCGCGTTTGCTGGAAGTGAGGATCACGAGGATGAAGCCGGCGGCTAGCACGATCTCGAGAATCAGGGCACCGATGTCCGAGACACCACCGCCCGGCTTGGTGACACCCGCCGCGACCGCCGCCTGCCCGGCGACGATGAAGACCACTGCCGCGGCGGCGACCGCGCCCACGACCTGGGCGAGGATGTAGCCGATCGCGTCCTGGGTCGACGTCCGCCGATCGAGGACGGCGGCGACCGTAACGGCCGGATTGAAGTGCCCGCCGGAGATGTGACCGACCGCGAAGATAGCTGCCAGCAACCCGAGGCCGAACGAGAACGGGACGACGAGCAAACCGGGTGCGGACGCCGCTCCGAACGCAGCGAACGACGCGTAGCCGATTGTCATGAACAGGAACGTGCCGACGAGCTCCGCGAGGTACTTGCGGGTGTCCATGATCCCTCCTGTCTGGGCCGTTGCCTCTCGGCAACGGGCTGGGGCGTGACGATGCTACTCGCTCAGTCCATTGGAGAACGCTCCGGACCGAGGGTTGCGCGCGCAGCCCGGACAAGGAGGCTGTCGCGCCACGCCACGCACAACACCTCCACGAGCTCGAGTCGATCGACGGCCGCGTCGAGGGTCGACCCGACCGCGACCGCTCCGTGGCGCTCGAGCAGGACGACGTCGGCGAAGGGCTCGGGAGGCTCTACGAGGGCGCTCGAGATCCGGGCCGCGAGCTCCTCGCTGCCCGGCGTGCCGAAGAGCAGGAATGGCAGGCGGGGAATGAACAGTGCCGTCTCGGGGAGGGCGGCTGGGTTGGGGACCTCGCCTGCCAGTGTGAGCGCAAGTGACGCCGGAAGGTGCGCGTGGGCGACGGCCGTCACGTCGGGACGAGCCCCGTGCACCGCGAGGTGGATCGCGAGGTCCGATGAGGGCGCGAGCCCCGACGTCGAGCGAGCGGCCTGGTCGCCCCGACCAAGCGGCATCGCCACGATGTCGTCGAGCGCCAGCTCGTCCTTGCGGCGACCCGATGGCGTGGTCGCGAGCCGACCATCGTCAAGCCGGATCGAGAGGTTGCCTTCGCCCGCCGCGATGAGTCCGCGGGCGCCGAGACGGCGTCCGGCCGACACGATGGCGGCGGCCGCAGTCGGGAGGTCCATCGCCGGCATCGTAGGGCAGGCGTCCCGTCGGCCGGGCCTCGTACCATCCGCTGGTGCCCGAACCCAGCGTCCCGCACATGTCCTACGAGCCCCTCGCCCGGAACCGCGACTTCAAGGTCCTGCTGACATCGCAGGGCGTGTCGGCGCTCGGCGACGCCGTGACGTTCACGGCCCTTCCGCTGCTGGTGCTCGCCCTGACCGGATCGGGGCTGATGATGGGGATCGTCGGGGCGCTGCAGACCATCCCGGATCTCGTGTTCGGGATGGTCGCGGGCGCATTGGCCGACCGGTCCGACCGGCGCCGGATGATGCTGCTCGCCGACCTCGGCCGGGCCGCACTGACAGCGCTGATCCCGTTGTCGGTCATCCTGAACGGCCCGACGCTGGCAGTCGTCCTTGTGATCGCCGCCCCGATGAGCGTGCTGCGCTCGTTGTTCCTCGCCGGCTACACGGCCTCGGTACCGGCGCTGGTCGGCCGTGCCCAGGTTGCCCGCGCGAACTCGATCTTCGAGACGATCTACTCGACCGGCTACATCGTCGGGCCCGCCGTGGCCGGGGTCCTGTCCGCAACCATCGGCCCCGGCCTGACGCTGGCGATCGACGCGGTGTCGTTCGGTCTGTCGGGCATCGCGCTTGCCGCCGTCCACAGGGATCTCCGGGCACCGATCGATCGCGAGCCCGCCAGCATCATCGCCGACATCCGCGAGGGGATCGAGTTCATCCTGGGCCACCCACTCCTGCGCTCGATGATCCTGTTCTGGGGCCTCGTCGCGATCACCACCGCCCCGCTGGTGATGGCCCTTGCCGTGCACATCACCCGTGATCTCGGCTACGAGGACACGATCCTCGGGCTGATCCTCACCGCATTCGGCATCGGGACCGTGGCGGGTGCCCTGGTCACCGCACGAATCCCGCGGCGCGCGGTCGCGCCCTTCCTGTTGGGCGGTACCCTGACGACGGGTCTGGTCCTGCTCGTCGTTGCGAACACGACCCTCGTGCCCGTGCTGCTGACGGTTGCCGGCGTGGCCGGGATCGCCCAGAGCATGGTGCTCGTGACGTACCTGACGGCCCGGACCGCGCACTCGCCGGACGTCCTGCTCGGAAGGATCGGCAGCACCGCCCGGACGATCTCGCTCGGCCTGCAACCCCTCGGACTGCTCGCTGGCGGCGCCCTCATCGACCTCACGGACGGATCGACCACGCTCGCGATCATGGGCGTCGTCCTGCTCGTGCTCAGTGCGGCGTTTGTGCCGGTGACGGCGCTGCGTCGGGGGACGCTGATGCCGATCGGCCGACCCTAGGCGGCCGCCTCGAAGACACGGGGGCTGTCGGCCGCGACCTCGACGGTGACGCCGCAGCCGTCGCACGCGACGACCGACAGGCCGTCGTCCGCGGTGGCCTCGCCGGCGCAGAACGGGCATTCGATAGTGATCATGGTGCTGGACTCCTGCTCATCGGATCTGATGAGGCGGAGTCTCGGGACCATGTGTGACAGCTAGCGTGTCACGCCGTACCGGAAGCATCCCGGGAGGTGGTCGTCGACCAGTCCGACGCTCTGCATGAATGCGTAGGCGATCGTCGACCCGACGAACCGGAAGCCGCGCTTCTTGAGGTCGCGCGACAGCGCATCGGAGACCGGCGTGGTCGCCGGAATCTCGCCGCCTCGCGCATCGGCCGGCAGGCGCGTCGGCGGCCCGGGAACCATCGACGCGAGATACGCATCGAACGACTCGAACTCCTCGGCCAGGGCCAGCACCGCAGCCGCGTTGCCGATCGTGGCATCGATCTTCGCCCGGTTCCGCACGATCCCGGCATCGCCCATCAACCGCTCCCGGTCTGCATCGTCGAACGCGGCCACCGCTGCCGGATCAAAGCCGCGCAACGCCGCGCGGAACGCTGGCCGCTTGTGGAGGATCGTCGACCACGACAGGCCGGCCTGGAAGCCCTCGAGCGTCAACCGTTCGAACAGCTCGACGTCGTCGTGGCACGGCACGCCCCACTCGGTGTCGTGGTACTCGACCATGAGCGGGTCGGGCCGCGCGCCGGTCGCGCCGGACCACCAGCAACGCGGGAGCTCGTCGGTCATCGGCGAAGGCTACGGCACCGGCTTCGTGTCGAACAACGTGCTCCGTAACATCGGGTCGCCGGCAGGTCGATGTGCATTGAAAATCAATCGGAAGACGTTGCCGGAGACGGTCCTGGAGCCGAGCGACCCGATCAACGTGACGCGGATCAGTCGCCCCGACACGCCGCGCACGCGCAGGTCGAGCGCCTTGAGGGTCCCCACGTTCGTCCGCGAATCGCTGGCGAACCAGGCAGACAGCTGCGCCCGTGTGTACGTCTTGGTCTTCCAGGTCGTGTACGGCGACGTCGAGTCGAACGACGTTCCGTCGGGGCGTCGATCGGACGACCCGCGCAGGTACGAGACCGGTCCTGCGACCTTCGCTCCCGTTGCCGAGACGAAGACGTTCTCGTTGTGTTCGGTGGCGCCGCCGCCCGTCGAATGGAACATCGCGTTGGCGATCGACGAGCCACTGCGCAGGACGACACCGGGGGTCGCATCGATCGCCGCGGTCGTCGCCGGCTTCTCGCCGAGGACACCGAGGTAGACCTGCGAGCTCGTGTCGTCGGTGACGTCGTAGTAGGAGACGCCCGGGCGGAGCCGGCGAGCGGCGTAGGATCGCGCCGCGATCGACTGCGCGCGGAGCGCCTCGGTCGCCCACGACGAGGGCATCTCGGCCGGCACGACACCGCGCAGGTACCGCTCGAGCTTCAGTTCGTTCGTGACGGTCGTCCCGGTGCTGGTCGAGGGCAGCCCCACCCGGAGCGCGCCACGGTAGGTGTCGTATGACGACGTCCTGGACGCGACCTGGAAGACCGTCGAGTTCGTCGCGCCGCGAACGCGGAACGTGGTGATGGCAGCGTCGCGCAGGACCGCGCCGCCGGCCGAGACGACGCGCCCCTTCCATGCGTACCGGGTGCCGGTGGCCGTCGCGATGGCCTTCGGCCGAAGCTCGATCCGCGCATCCTCCGGGAACGTCGCATCCACGCCGTCGATTCGCCAGCCGGCACGGCGGCCGACGATCACCAGCGGCACGCTCGATGTCGCCTTGAACCCGCTGAGGACGCGAACCCGGATCGGTGTCGACACATCGATCGAACCGAGTGTCGTGCCCTGGTAGTAGTGCGCCAGGATGTCGGCCGCGCTGGCGCCGGCGCTTGCGCGGCCGCGCGCGCCGTACTGGCTCATGCCGACGCCATGGCCCCAGCCGCGGCCATGGAACGTGGTCGTGGCACCGAGGACGGTCGGCCCGCTCGGCGTCGGCGTCGGGGTCGGGGTCGGCGTGGGCGTCGGAGTCGGGGTCGGGGTGGGTGTCGCCCCGCGCTGCCACGGCACGGCGGCCATGGCCCCGACCGGCGCCGAGGCGGCGACGACGGCCACGATCGTGAGCAACCCCAGGATCGCGACGAGTGCCGCGGGTCGGATGGGCGCACGAGAGCTGGCGAACGGCATGGAAACCCTGCGAGCGGGACGGGGGCGCAGCATGGCCGGTGCGTCGGTGCGACGGCCATGGCTCCGTCGACCCACCACGCCGACCGCCGAACGACCTATCGGACGTCTACGCTAACCGGCGATATGGCGCTCCATTGCTATCTCGGACACGGCGCCTCGGGGACGGCCGCCAGCATGACATCGTTCGTCGATGGATTGCGCGCCCGAGGCTTCGAGTCGACCGCGATCGACCTCCCCAAGCGCAAGGCCGAGGAGGCGATCCCGGCGTTCCACAAGGTGGTCCCGCGCGAACCGGATATCGTCATCGGCGGTCATTCGTATGGCGGTCGGGTCGCATCCCTGGCCGCCGCGGAACCGGGCGCTCCGTACGCCGCACTCGTCCTGTTCTCCTACCCGCTCCATCCGCCCGGATCGCCCGACAGGACCGCGGCGCGCACGTCGCACTGGCCGTCCATCACCTGTCCAGTGTTGCTGCTTTCGGGCGAATCGGATCCGTTCGCCCGCATCGAGCTGCTGCGGAAGACCGTCCCGCTGCTCGGCGGGCGGGCCGAGCTCGGGACCTACCCCAAGTTGGGCCATGGCCTCCTGCCGGTCCTCGACGATGCACTGGACCGGGTGGCTGCGTTCCTGGAATCGATCGAGAGGCGCTGAAGTCCGTCGGGTGGAACGCGACGACCCGGACCGGTGTAGGACCCCTCCCACGACCCACCCCCGACAGTCGAGCCGTCCGCGTCCGACGCAGCGGTGACCGAGCCGCCACCCGTCGCCAACGTCCACAGGGTGATGATCGAGGTGATCGCGGCCGACCGGCCGAACCTCCGACTCGACCTCCATCCGGACCGGCTGGACGGGTCATGGATCCTGGACGGCAACGCCGACGACGGCCTCGGGCCCGGTCGCCTGTACGTGGTCCTGTCGCCGCGGCCTGGCGATCTGACTGCCCATCCGTGTGGGGATCCCGACTTCCGCCAGGGCGGCCGCTGCATCGAAGAGGAACGCGAGGACGGCGACCGACTGGTGCTGCGGGACCGCGTCACCGCGGGCGGGGTCACCGCGGTGCTGGCGGTCCTCATCCATCCCGATCGATCGGGTATCACGGCCGAGGCGTCGAACATGACGATCGACTTCCCATTAGGCCCGATCGGTCCGGATGGGCCGCCGCCGCCCGTCGTGACGCGAGGGGGCCCGCTTTATACCGCCCAAGAACTCGGCGCTCTGCTGCTCGCGATCGACGGGCGTCTGACTGTTGACCGTACGCCCCTGCGCTAGCCGGAATCGACCCGAGCCGAGCGCCCGTAACTTCGTCGCCCGGGATCGTGCCATATGTTCACCAGGTGCACCTTGGCAGGGTCCGATTCGCGGGGTCGGTTCCGCCGGTGGATGAATATGCAGCCGAGGCAGTGGTGCTGTGCGTCGCTATCCGGGTTCACCGCATGCCGATGCACCCAGCCGGGCCAGGAATCCGGCAATGGTTCGCCCAGGGTTCACAGGGTGCACATTGGGCATGAAAGCGCCGGACGCGGGATCGCAGCGACGGTTTCAGCGGGCCGCGGTCACCTCGATCTCGACCGCGTAGTCGGCGGCCAAAGCGGTGACGCCGACCGTCGCCCGCGCGGGCGGGTCCGTCGGGAAGTACTCGCGGTAGACCGCGTTCATCGCCGCGAAATCCCCGAAGTCACGCAGGTACACCGTGCAACGGACGATGTGCTCGTAGCCGAGGCCGACGGCCTTCAGCAACCGGCCGACGTTGTCGAGCACGGCGCGCGTCTCGGCTTCGATGCCGCCCGGGACGGCGCCGGGTGTTCCTGGCGCATCGCCGACCTGGCCGGCCAGGAACACGAAGCCGTTGGCCTCGACCACCTGTGAGAAGGGATACGGTCCGGGCTCGACGCCGGGCAACTTCGGGACGTGTTTGGGCATGCCTGCCTCCTTCGACGATGAGAGTGTGGCGTCGACGCGGGTCGGTTGCACGTCATCCGCACCACACCATGTAGCCTTCCGACGATGGCCGTGATCGAGACCCGCGGGCTCACCAAGCGGTATGGCCGCGAGCTGACGCCCGCGCTGGCCGACCTGGATCTGCGCGTCGAGCCCGGTGAGATCTTCGGCTTCCTCGGTCCGAATGGCGCGGGCAAGTCGACGACGATCCGATTGCTGCTCGGATTCCTCCATCCGACGGCCGGTGGCGCGACGGTCCTCGACCGCGACATCGAAACGGGGTCGGTCGAGATCCGACGGCGGACGGGGTACCTGCCCGGGGGCATCGCGTTCTGGGACGGCCTCACCGGCGAGCACCTGCTCGACGAGCTCGCCGCCATGTCGGGCCGGCCACCGGTCCGCCGCGCCGACCTTGCCGACCGCCTCGAGCTGCCGGTCGCCACGATCCGACGACCGATCCGCGACTACTCGCGCGGGATGCGCCAGAAGCTCGGCATCATCCAGGCCCTCCAGCACGATCCCGAGCTCGCCATCCTCGATGAGCCATCGGAGGGCCTCGACCCGCTGATGCAGCGCGCGTTCTACGAGATCCTCGAGGACCTCAAGCGGGATGGCCGGACGATCTTCTTCTCATCGCACATCCTCTCCGAGGTCGAGCGCATCTGCGATCGCGTTGCGATCGTGCGCCACGGCCGACTCGTGGCGCTGGAGGATGTCGGGTCGTTGCTCGCCCGGCGCAAGCGGAACGTCGAGATGCGGTTCGAGGGCGACCCTCCGGTGCTCGACGGCCTGGCCGGCGTCAGCGACGTGCGGGTCGCAGGTGACCGGTTGACCTGCCGGCTCGAAGGCGACGTCGGGCCGTTCCTGCGCGCCATCGCAGGCACGCAGGTCCGCGACCTGACGATCGAGCCGGCCCGGCTCGAGGACGCGTTCCTCGAGTACTACGCCGATGACCTCGATCGAGCCGTCCCGGCATGAACCTCGCGTACTTCACCCACCTCTGGCGCGCGAATCGTGTCCGGCTCCTGATCGTCACCGCTGCCCTGGTCCTCTGGGGATCCCTGCTGCCGGTCATCTATGACGCGTTCGGTGAGCAATTCAAGGAGCTGATGGCCAGCGGACTGATCCCCCGCCAGATGGCGGAGTTCGGCGGGGGCGACATCTTCTCGCTGACCGGATCCGTGGCGCTCGGATTCATCCACCCGTTCGCCGTCGCGTTGAATCTCGTGTTCTCAGTCGGGTTCGCCGGGGCCGCGATCGCCGGGGAACGGCAGCGCGGAACGCTCGAGGTGCTGCTCGCACGGCCGATCTCTCGGCGACGGGCGTACGGGACGGCGTTGGTCGCCAGCGCCTTGTTCGTCGGCGTCACGGTCGCCGGGTTGACATTAGGCGCGCTGGCCGGCACGGCCGCAACCGGCCGGATCGCCGAGCTCGGCCCCCAGAATCTGCCGCTCCTGTGGCTGAACGCCGTCCTCCTGTACATGGCATTCGCGGC
>Ga0184612_10001938_pt1 | contig 10060 bp, 9 predicted proteins | sample PLM3_60_coex_FD_133163 | JGI IMG/M metagenome (GOLD analysis project Ga0184612, IMG submission 133163) | Groundwater sediment microbial communities from an aquifer in East River, Colorado, USA - PLM3_60_coex | ecosystem: Environmental > Terrestrial > Soil > Riparian zone | place: USA: East...
CTGGTACGCATCACCCGCGGGGTCGAAGAGCATGAGCGCCCCGAGAACGAACATGACAGCGCCCGCGATGGTCAGTGCGCCATGGCTCGGGACGAACGCTTCTGCGACGAAGAACGCAGCGGCGAGGATCATCAACAGCAGGCCTGCAAGAGAGACGGGGAGCACCTGCAGGCCGTACAGGCCGAGAATGAGCGAGATCGCCCCGACGGTGCCCGGGAAGACGAGGCCCGGATTCCACAGCTCGACCACGATCCCGATGAGGCCGATCGAGAGCATGAGCGCGATGAGGTTCGGGTCGACGAGGAAGTCGCGGGCTCGTTGCCAGAAGCTCATCTCGACGTTTTCGATCTGCGCACCTGCAGTCTCGAGCACGAGGCCCTTGGGGACGGTCTTCATCCCGTCGATCTCTTTCAAGAGCGCGGGGAGGGTCGGCGCGATGACCTCGACCAGCCCGATCGCCTTCGCCTGCCGCGCGCCGTAGTTGGATGCCTCGGTGACCATCTTCCTCGCTGCCGGCACGTTCCGGTCGTGCTCGCGCGCAAGCTCGCCGACGTATGCCGCCGCGTCGTTCACGATCTTGCGGCGGAGATCCTTCGAGATGTCCTGGCCGCCGAGCGAGATCGGCGTCGACGAGCCGATGTTCGTCTGCGGCGCCATTGCGGCCACGTCCGCGGCCATCGTGATCACGGCCCCTGCGGAGTCCGCGCTCGATCCGGGTGGGGCGACGTAGACGACGACGGGGACCTCGGCGGCGAGGAATCGCTTCACGATCCCGCGCATCGACGAGGCGAGACCACCCGGTGTGTCGAGAACGAGTACCACGGCCGCGAAGCCCTCGTCCTCGGCGCGCTCGACCGCGTTCTCGACGTACTCCTGCGTGACCGGGTTGATGTCGTTGTCGAGGTGAACGGCGAGAACACGCGCCTCCGAGTCCTGCCCGCTCGCGACCACAGGCGCTACGAGGGCGACAAGGACGAGCGCGAGAGGAGGAAATCCCCGCAAAAGGCGGTTCCGCACCGGTGTAAGGATTCTATCAACGGAGGGTTCCCCGCCCTTGTCCGCGAATCGCGGGATGGCCACTCTGGGCTCGCATGCGTCGCATTCTTCTCATTGCCGCCCTCCTCGCTGCGCTCGTGCACTCCGGCCAGGCGCTCGCGGGCACGCGCTCGAGCGCCACGACGGTCGAGCTCCAGGCGAGCGGGCGGGGCGCCTACGTCCCGTCGCAAGCGACGGGGCCGTTCACGCTCGCAGGCGTCCAGTGGCGGGGTTCCGGGCGGGTCGTCTTCCGCACACGCTCACGCGAGGGGCGATGGAGTGAATGGCGACGTGGCGCGCCCGAAGCCGAGGACGGCCCTGACGCAGGTTCGCCCGAGGATCGCGCGTCCGGATGGCAGCTCGGCAATCCGTGGTGGGTCGGTCCGGCGACCGCGATCGAAGCCCGCGCGATCGGCCTCGTTTCGCATGTTCGCGCGCACCTCGTGTGGAGCCCGGAGCTGCGTGTCCCATACCGCGCGGTCGCGACTGCCGACGCACCTCCGATCGTGCCGCGCCTGTCGTGGGGCGCCGACGAGTCGATCCGGCGCGGGCCTCCGTCCTACGCGGCGAACGTCAGGCTCGCGATCGTCCACCATACGGCGGGGCGGAACGATTACTCGCGGTCCGAGGCCGCGGCGATCGTCAAGGCCATCCAGCTGTTCCACGTGCAGGGGAACGGCTGGAACGACATCGGCTACAACTTTCTCGTCGACCGGTTCGGCACCGTGTACGAGGGACGGTTCGGCGGGATCGAGCGCAGTGTGGTCGGAGCGCACGCGCAAGGGTTCAACACGGGAACCGTCGGCGTCGCGCTGCTCGGCAGGTACGGGAGCACGCAGCCGTCGAAGGCGGCCCAGGACGCGATCGCGCGGCTCCTCGCCTGGCGTCTCGATGTCGCCCACGTCGACCCGACGAGCTTCCTGACGTTCATCTCGGGTGGCAGCGAGCGTTATGCGAGCGGGATTCCGGTGACGCTCAGAGCTGTCTCGGGGCATCGTGATACCGGGTTCACCGAGTGCCCGGGGAATGCCTTGTACGGGAAGCTCGATGCACTGTCTGCGTCGGCTCGTGCCATCGGGCTTCCGAAGGTGTTCCAGCCTCTTGCCGAGGTCAGCGGAAGCGCCGTCCGATTTCGGGCAACGGTCTCCTCGGCACAGCTCTGGGACGTGATCGTGACGAACGCGAGCGGTGTCGAGGTCGCGCGCGGATCGGGCTCGGGCACCGAGGTCGACTGGACCTGGGACTCTGCCGGTGCTCCGGCGGGGAGCTTCACATGGACGATCGCGGTCGCAGGAGCCCGCTCGGCGCTCGGCGTGGTCCGTGCGGGGGGCGCGGCTCCGGCTCTGGCCATCGAGGCCGCCGCGGCCGATCCGGAAGCGATCAGCCCCAACGGTGACGGGCAAGCCGATACCTCGGTCCTGACCTACCGGCTGAATGCGGCCGCAAATGTCACGGTCGAGGTGGTCGACCCGATCGGCGGCATTCTCGCGACCGTCGTCGATCGCGTCTGGACGCGAGCGGGTCAGCATACGGCCGAGGTCGACGGCGCGGCGCTCGCGGATGGCCGCTACACCATCGTGATCACCGCACGAACGGCCGCCGGCACGATGGTGCAACGACTCGTCCCGTTGACGATCACGAGGACGCTCGGCGTCGTGACGGTAACCCCGGCATCGTTCTCGCCGAACGGGGACGGCCGGAAGGACCACATCACGCTCACCTTCTCGCTCGCTGCCGCCGCCGACGTGCGAATCCGGGTCGTACGTGACGACCGGTGGGTGGCGAGCCCACTCCTCGCGAGCTTCCTCCCGGGGCCACAGCGGTTCGTCTGGGACGGAATCCGCAGCACGGGGACGCTTCGGGACGGGAGCTATCAGGCGATCGTCGAAGTGGACGACGGCGTCGGGGCGATCTCATACGGCGTGCCGTTCGTCTCAGACACCGTTGCGCCGCGGGTCATGATCCTCTCTGGCCACAGGCTTCGCCTCGAGGTGAGCGAGCCCGCACTGCTCACGCTTCGCATCGACGGGCGGGCTCTCAGGCGGGAGGTCAAACGGGCCGGCATCGTGGGTATCCCGTGGAAGGGTGCTGCGCGCCGAGTCCGCGTCGTCGCCTGGGATGCGGCGGGGAATGCGAGCCGCCCGGTCGTGCGCATCGCGCGAGCGGAGACGCCTTGAGCGTCCAAGAGACTCTGAGCAGGTCAGTAAACTCGCTCCGTGCAAGCGCCAGCGGTTCCCTTCGGCCGGGCCGAGATCGAGGCGGTCCTGCCCCATCGCGAGCCTTTCCTGCTCATCGACGAGGTCGTGGAGCTCGAGCCGGGGCGCAGGGTCGTTGCCCGCCGCGAGGTGCGTGCGGACGACTGGTGGTTTCCCGGCCACTTCCCCGACCGGCCGGTGATGCCCGGTGTGCTGATCGTCGAGGCGATGGCCCAGACCGGTGCGGTCGCGGTTCTGATCCAGGAGGAGAACCGCGGCAAGATCGCGTTCTTCGCAGGGATCGACGACTGCCGCTTCAAGCGAGTGGTCGAGCCCGGGGACACGCTCACGCTCGTCTGTGAGATCGACACGGTCCGCGGCCCGATCGGCCGTGGTAAGGCGACAGCTCACGTCGGCGACGAGCTCGCCGCACGCGGGACGCTGACCTTCGCGGTGGAGCGATGAGTAGATGATCGGCACGGCCTCGGGCGTCCGCATAGGCGTCACTGGGCTCGGCACCCACGTCCCCGAGCGCGTCCTGACGAACGACGAGCTGGCACAGATCGTCGAGACCACGGACGAGTGGATCCAGGAGCGCACGGGGATCCGCGAGCGGCGCATCGCCGCGGACGACGAGGCGCTGACCGACATCGCCCTGCCGGCTGCCGAGGCCGCCCTCGCCGATGCCGGCGTGGAGCCTGCCGACATCGACCTCCTGATCTGCGCCACGGTGACTCCGGACATGATGTTCCCGACGTCCTCAGCGCTTCTCGCGGATACGCTGGGCATGCCGAACGCTGCGGCCTACGACCTCCTCGCGGGCTGCACCGGCTTCGTCTACGCGATCGCGCAGGCGTACGGGATGCTCGCCTCGGGGCTCTCGCGCCGCACGCTCGTCGTGGGCGGCGATGTGCTCTCGAAGATCCTCGATTGGGAGGATCGTTCGACGCTCGTGCTCTTCGGAGACGGCGCCGGCGCCGTCGTGATGGAGCCGGTGGAGAGTGGCGGCTTTCTCGGGTTCGAGCTCGGCGCGGACGGTGGCGGCGGCGAGAACCTGTGGTACCCGGGCTCGGGCTCGAGGAGCTTCGACAACCCGGAGGCGATGCTCAAGATGAACGGGCGCGAAGTGTTCAAGTTCGCCACGCGGATCATGGTGTACTCCGCGAAGCAGCTCCTACCCGCCTGCGGCAAGACGGTCGACGACGTCGACGTCTACATCCCGCACCAGGCCAACAAACGGATCATCGACTACGCGGTCGCTAAGCTCGGGATCCCCTCGGAGAAGACCATCGTAAATGTCGATCGCTATGGCAACACCTCGTCCGGCTCGATTCCGCTCGCGCTCGAGGACGCGCGTGTCGAAGGCCGGCTGCACGAAGGGGCGCTGGTCCTCATGACCGGCATGGGTGCCGGCCTCACGTGGGGCTCCGCCCTCATCGAATGGACGAACGGGAGGCCCTCATGAGCAAGGTCGCATTCTGCTTCCCCGGGCAGGGGTCGCTCGAGATGGGAATGGGGCGCGAGATCGCCGAAGCGTTCCCTGCAGCACGGGAGGTCTATCGCATCGGGTCCGAGGCTTCGGGCCTCGACCTCGAGAAGCTCTGCTTCGAGACGCCGCTCGACGAGCTGGTCGAGACGGAGGTGCAGCAGCCCGCGCTCGTCGCAACGAGCCTGGCGATCCTGGCGGCCATGCGTGAGCGTAGGCTCGAGCCGGACGTCGTCGTGGGGCATTCCGTGGGCGAGTTCGCTGCGCTTGCCGCCGCGGGCTCCCTCGAGACCGGTGCGGCGATCGCGCTCGTGCGTGAGCGGGGTCTGGCGATGGCGGAGGCCGCTCGGCAGCGGCCCGGTGCCATGGCCGCGATCCTCGGGCTCGCCGACGAGGAAGTGGAGAAGCTGTGCCGGAGGATCGTCGGAGTCTGGCCGGCGAACTACAACTGCCCCGGCCAGATCGTCGTATCCGGTGAGCACGAGGCGGTAGAGGAGTGCTGCGCCGAGGCGGAAAGCCTCGGCGCTCGACGAGCCGTGCGGCTCAAGGTCTCGGGTGCATTTCACAGTCCGCTCGTCGCGCGGGCCGCGGACCGCCTACGTCCTGCTCTCGACCGGGTGCGGATCGCCGAGCCTCTCGCGCCGTTCATGTCGACCGTCACCGCGAAGATCGAGCCGGCGCAGAGAGTGGCCGCCCTGCTCGTCGACCAGCTGACCGGGCCGGTGCGGTTCACCCAGGCCGCGACGGAGCTCGTGCGCAGCGGGGCGACGACCTTCGTCGAGGTCGGCCCCGGGAACGTCCTCTCGGGGCTGGTCAAGCGCATCGACCGCAGCGTGAAGACGATGTCGGTGAACACTCTCGAAAGCCTCGAGCGCGCGCAGGAAACGCTCTCGCGGTGACCCAGCCTGCGTTCGGCTCTCTCGAGGGCAAGAACGCGCTCGTGACGGGCGCCTCCCGTGGAATCGGCCGTGCGATCGCCGTCGATCTCGCGGCTGCCGGGGCGTCGGTCGCCTTCTCGTACCGGACCGGGGTCGACGAGGCGGAGGCGCTCGCTGCGGAGATCGGCGCGCGCGCCGTTCAGGCCGACGTGTCCGACCCGGACTCGGCGCGTGCACTCGTGGAGGAGGCGGGCGACCTCGACATCCTGGTCAACAACGCAGGCGTGACCCGAGACGGGCTCCTCGTGCGCATGTCGGACGAGGACTGGAATACCGTGATCGACACGAATCTCGCGTCGTGCTTCTACACCTGCCGAGCTGCGGCGCGCGGGATGATGAAGAAGCGCGCCGGCGCCGTCGTGAACATCTCGTCAATCGTCGGCATCCACGGGAACTGGGGGCAGACGAACTACGCGGCGTCGAAGGCCGGGATCATCGGTTTCACGAAGGCACTTGCGCGTGAGCTGGGAAGCCGGAACGTCCGCGCGAACGTCGTCGTACCCGGGTACGTGAAGTCGCGGCTGACCGCTGTCTTGCCGGAGGACGCGACGAACGCGATGCTCCAGAACACGCCTCTGGGGCGGCTCGGCGATCCGGAGGACGTGGCGGGAGCGGTACGGTTCCTGTGCTCCGAGGAAGCATCGTTCATCACGGGCGCGGTGCTCCTGGTGGACGGCGGGCTCGGGATGTAGCGAATGACGCCGAGTTCTCAGAACGGACGTCGCCGGGTTGTCGTCACCGGGGTGGGGATGGTGACGCCGCTCGGCCACGATCCCGAGTCGACGTGGACGAGCCTCGTCGCCGGCGAGTCCGGCGCGGGGCCGATAACGCACTTCGACACGACGGACTACGCGGTCCACTTCGCGTGCGAGGTAAAGGACTTCGACCCGACCACGTGGATCGACCGCAAGCAGGCTCGCCGAATGGACAAGTTCTCACAGCTCGCACTCTCCGCGGCACGCATGGCGGAGGCCGACAGCGGCATCTCGATCGAGTCCGAGCCAGAACGGGTGGGAGCGGCAGTCGCGACCGGAATCGGCGGGCTCTACGCGTTCGAGGACTGCTTCCAGTCGCTTCTCGAGCGAGGCCCCGACCGGACGAGCCCGTTCGCGATCGTGCAGATCATCCCGAACATGGCCGCTGCGTGGGTGTCCATGGAGCTCGGCGCACAGGGCCCGCTCGCAGCCGAGTGCACGGCCTGTGCGGCGTCGAACATGGCGATCGGCGACGGGCTCGACGCGATTCGGCTCGGCCGCGCAGATGTCATGTTCTGCGGCGGCACGGAGGCCCCGATCACCCGCGTCGGGATCGCCGGCTTCACCGCGATGCGAGCGCTGTCGAGGCGCAACGAGGACCCGAAGGCGGCGTCGCGGCCGTTCGACTCCGGTCGTGACGGCTTCGTCATGGGCGAGGCGGGCGCGATGCTCGTGCTCGAGGAGCTCGAGCATGCGCGGAGGCGTGGAGCGAAGATCTACGCCGAGGTGCTTGGGTACGGCGTGTCGGCGGATGCGAGCCACGTCTCAGACCCTGACCCGAGCGGTTCGAATCCTGCGCGAGCAATGCGGATGGCGTTCGGGGATGCAGGAATCTCCTCGGCGGAGGTGGGTTACGTCAACGCGCACGGGACGTCGACGCCCTCCGGCGACTCGGCGGAGACGCGCGTGCTCAAGCTGGCGCTCGGCGAGGAGAAGGCATTCCAGACGCCCGTGTCGTCGACGAAAGGGGCAACGGGGCACTGCCTCGGGGCCGCGGGCGCCGTCGAGGCGATCTTCACGATCTTCGCGGTACAGCGCGCCATCTTGCCCCCGACGATCAACTACGAGGTTCCCGATCCCGAGTGCGATCTCGATTACATCCCGAACGAGGCGCGCGAGCAGGAGATCGAGATCGGCGTCTCCAACTCGTTCGGCTTCGGCGGCCACAACGCGTGCGTCGTGTTTCGCCGCTGGGACGAGAGCGCCTAGCGTCGCATCACATCCGGCGCTCGAGGAGAAGCGTGTCACGCCAGTCGTCGTCGAGCCGAGCGATGCGCTCGCGGCGGCCCACGACTCGGAATCCCACGCGCTCATGCAGGGCGAGGCTGGCCTCGTTCTCGGGAAAGATGCTCGTCTGGAGAGTCCAGATACCGCCTCTGTGCGTGCTTTCGAGCAGCGCCTCCAGGAGCGCTGTCCCAACGCGCTTTCCTCGAGCCTCCGAACCGACGTAGACGGAGTGCTCGGCGACGCCCGAGTAGCAATCGCGGCTCGAGGTCGGCGAGATCGCGACCCAGCCGACGACCCTCTCGCCCTCGACTGCGACGAATCGGTGTGCGCTGAGCCGCCCGGCGTCGAACTCGGCCCACGTCGGCGTGGCTGTCTCGAACGTGGCCTGACGGGTTGCGATCCCCTCTGCATAGATCGCTTCGACTGCCGGCCAGTCCTCGGGTGCCATCGGGCGGATCGCCATCACCGATCGCAGATTAGGCTTGCGGTGTGGAGCGGTGGGCGACCTTCGACTGCTACGGCACGCTCGTGGACTGGAACGGCGGCATTCGCGGAGAGCTCGAGAAGCTCTTCGGCGCCGAGCGTGCGGACGAGCTCCTGGTCCGCTACCACGAGCTCGAGCCGAGGATCCAGGCCGCGAGACCAGGCTCGTCGTACCGCGAGGTCCTGACCATCGCTCTCGAACGGCTCGCTTCCGAAACGGGGCTCACCCTGCCGGAAGGCGACGCGAGCTCGCTGGCACGCTCGCTGCCGTCCTGGCCGGTGTTCGAGGACGTTCGTCCGGGGCTCGAGGAGGCCAGGCGCCGCGGCTGGCGACTAGCGATCCTCTCCAACACGGATCGGGACCTCGTCGATGCTTCGATGGAGGCGTTGGGGGTTTCGTTCGAGACGGCGATCGTCGCCGGCGAGATCGGTTCCTACAAGCCCGCGCACAAGCACTGGGAGGTCTTCTACGAGCAGACGCGCGCCGATTCCGCAGGACACGTGCACGTCGCGCAGAGCCTGTACCACGACATCGCGCCCGCGGCCGAGCTCGGGATTCCTTCGATCTGGATCAACCGGCTCGACGAGCCGGCGGATCCGCGTCCATCGCGAACTCTTCCGGGAGTCGCGAGCCTGCCCGATGCCCTCGACGACCTCGTTCCGCGGGCGTGATGTCGTCGCTACGTGCCCGCTGTTCCGACTGCCGCACGTTCACGGCGGTCGCGATCGGCGATGGTTACGAGTGCCACCGCTGTGGACGGACGTTCGGCGCCGGGCTCGTTCGTGTTCCGCGCGCCTGGGGATCGGGCGGCGAGGCCATGGCCGAAGGCGCGAGACTGGCGGTTCCCTACCCGGAGGTCGGCGTCGTCGAGGAAGAGACACTTGCGGCGCAGAGCGACGTGCTCGCGGAGATGCTCTCCGCGAGGCCCGTCGTGCTCGGAGGATGCTGCTGCACCCACGTCGGAGCCGCACGCGGTCTGGCCGATCGGGTGGAGCGGCTCGGGATCGTCTGGATGGACGCACACGGCGATCTGAACACCCCCGAAACCTCACCGTCCGGGAACCTCTGGGGGATGCCGTTGCGGATGCTGCTCGACGACGGCGTCGTTCGACACGCGGACGTCGCGCTCGTCGGCGCGCGCAACCTGGATCCACCTGAGTCCGAGTTCATGGCACAGACGGGAATCGACGATTCCCTCGAGCGCGCGCTCGCGGGCGTCGACGCTGCGTATGTCGCGCTCGACCTGGACGTTCTCGACCCTTCCGAGGCCGACGTCTTCATGGCCGAACCGGACGGCCCTCGGATCGACGAGCTCGAAGCGATTCTGCGCGGGACGAATGCGCGCGCGAAAGTCGCCGGCATGGGGGTCACGGGCTTTCGCTTGAGCGAGCGCAACGTCGCCGTGGTCACGCGGCTTCTGGGCGCTGCAGGCTTCTGAGCCCCTACGCATAAGATCCAGCGCATGTCTTCGGGGCAAGGAGGTATCGACGTCGAGGTCGAGAGCAAGCGTCCCGAGGAGGCGACGCAAGGAAAGGCGCATCCGAACACATGTCCAGGGTGCGGCTCGCACTACCGGGACGACGAGCTCGTATCCACCCTGAGGGTGTGCCCGCAGTGCGGGCACCACTTTCGGGTACGGGCACGCGACCGCATCGAGCAGCTCGCGGATCCGGGGACCTTCGTCGAGGAAGATGCCGAGCTTCGCTCCTCCGACCCGCTCGCGTTCTTCGATCTCCGTCCGTACACGGAGCGCCTCGCCGAAGCGGAGGTCTCCACCGGCCTCGGTGACGCGATGGTCTGCGGGGCCGCGAGGATCGAACAGGAGGAGTGCCGACTCGCGGTCATGGACTTCGCCTTCATGGGAGGTTCGATGGGGAGCGTCGTCGGGGAGAAGTTCACGCGCGCCTGCGAGAGCGCTGTCGCCGCGAATACGACTCTGA
>Ga0184612_10001939_pt1 | contig 10059 bp, 10 predicted proteins | sample PLM3_60_coex_FD_133163 | JGI IMG/M metagenome (GOLD analysis project Ga0184612, IMG submission 133163) | Groundwater sediment microbial communities from an aquifer in East River, Colorado, USA - PLM3_60_coex | ecosystem: Environmental > Terrestrial > Soil > Riparian zone | place: USA: East...
ATCGAAGCACGAGGCCGTTCAGCACAACGCCAACGACGACGATGATGGTCATTCCGCTCAGGTCGGCGCGCGAGAACGGCTCAACACCGAGAGCAAGACTCCACGGCAGCGCCAGGAGTACCAGCTCGATCGCCTGAAGTCCCGGCATTTCCATTGATTCGTTCAAGCGGAGAATAGACAGCGATGCTGCTGCTATGACGAGCGTGAAATAGACAAAGAGCACGGCACGACTCGTTGGTTTTAAAATCATCTTGCCGATTTCCCTACATTCACCAAATCTTGATGTTGAGTGACAGGCGTCCGAACGGCGTTGCTCGTCGCGGTTATCCCTTGGCAATAACAATGTCGCTGTAGGTGCTCTGAACGATCGCTTGCAGTTCAGCCTGTTCCACCGCGGGAACCTTGAACTTGTCGAGTGTCTGCTGAAAGTCGTCCATGAAGGCGTCCCACTCGTGAGGCGTTATGTTGAGATGGCGATGTGAATCGGCCATGGAACGGCCGGTATATTTCTGCGGCCCACCGCTCGCCCAACAAACCATTTCGGTGGCGAGATACTTGAAACCCGCGGGTGGAATCTTGTGGTGGGCCTCATCGACCGCGGGATTCGCATTCAAGCGGGGGTCGGTCATGACGCGGTCGATAAAGTCGTCGACCACCACGGCGATACTGTATACACCGCCAAGCCTTTCATAGAGAGTGGCGTGAGATTGCTCGGTTGCCATATCTGCCTCCTGTCTTCGCTAAACGTATTGCGATCATGGCGATGTCTTGTCGTCCGCTAATTGTGGGTCCGGGCGCGTGGTGCGAGCTACGGGATTAAATACTCCTTTATGATGAAAATAAACAATGCCCACGGCCATACGCGGTCGGAGCGCGTCGACAAGAGAAAAAATCGAAAACGCAAACGCGAGAGATTAGCGGCAGACAAATGTAAACATCAATAAACTTTTGATTTAGAAGAGTTGATCTGTCGCTGACCAGGCAAAAGGCCACCGAGCCGTTTCAGCTGAGATAGGTCAGCTAAATTAAATTCGACTGTAAAATTTCTAGGTCTACATCCCTGACTTTGTGTCGCGCACGAGTCTTGTCGTATAGCAACCTGTGCCGCCGACTTTGTTAATGTCCCAGTTACATACAAGGTCGCCTCGGATATAATGGTTTCCGTTGTCGTTCTTCACCAGGTCTTTAATGCAAAATCTCGCGAAAGATTCCACGGGTTCGCACCCATTAAAATTAGGAATATTAGCCCGAACCACGGGAACGATTCCGCAGTCTTCTGGGCCGTATCCGTTACCACTGTAAGCCTTTTCAAACTCCGTCAAAATGGGAATAATTTGTCCATTATTGAGATAAATACATCCCGCCCCAATGTTAACCGAGGGTATGTTGCCACAGGTCGAGCCATTTCCCACCAATGCCTTTATGTTGGGAGCATTTGCCGGTTTCATATTAAAGGTCGTCCATCCCGAATCCTGATTTGTCGGATCGCCATTGCCGGAGCTAACCTGCAATAATCTGCAATTGGTATAAGGATTCGCAATTGTACCATCACCGCCGTCACACCCGGCGTTTGACGGCGCACAACCGGATATCGCGATGGGCATACCCGGAACAGCTTGAATAACCGCGACCGCACTCACGCTCACATTCTGGGTGCCGCTGGTTTTCTGTCCAAACAAATTGAATAGCGGCGTAACAAATAGCGGCGATTTCATAGGGGCGCCCACTGTTCCACCATAGGGATTTGACCCTTCAAGCGCCACGCGCACGCCGTTGGCGTCGCCGGTTGAAGTAGAACTAACTCCCGAAGCAGCGACAATGGGTGGGTCGCGGCTTTGATCGTAATTGATCAAAGTTACGTTGTTATCACCGATCAAGTTGTTGGGGCTGTTCAAATAATTGTTACCGCCATCATTGCTACCTTTAACGTAGTTTAACTCCGCCGCACGACTTCCCACATTCGCCGGCAGGCCCGTCGGTATTGCCATGGCAGCAGCTAAAGCCGCCGCGTCTACGGCGGGTTGTCCTTGAGACCGGATATATGAGAGGTGTCCTGTATCCAACCCCATTCCAACCATGATCATCAGTAGAACGATCATCAGAGTCACAAATACCAGGACCGAGCCTTGCTCATTTCTAACTGTCTTCATAAAAACCTCACCGCTTCTTTAAACATTGGAATACAGCTCATCAACAGCTGGCGGACTTGGACAGCGGGTTGCGTTGTCATACGGTTGGTACCGGTAAGGCATTTGCGTTGTGCGCGATATCGTGACCGAGTTCGGAACTGTAGAACCAAACAGCCGCAAAATTTGATAGAGAAAGTAGTTGTAATTTCCGGACGCGGTCACTTCGATGACTTCCATACAGTTCGCCGCTGAGTCCTCATAAAATCTAACTCTAACCGACCGACTGGTAACCGCCGAGGGCATTTTTGGAATCACCGTATCTCTTACCGTAGCGGCATCGCCGGTTGTAAAATTGCGATCTGCCTCGTTGCCGCCTGACTTGCCCATCTCACTGCCGATTCGAGATCCCTCGCGCGCGGCATTTGCTAGGATGTTTCCCATGAAAAACGCCACACCGAAATCCGCGGGAATGTAAAGCGCAATCAAAAGCAGTGGTGTGATGAGTGATATTTCAACGATACTCTGACCTCTGCAACTGTTAAGTCTGGAAACCAACTTACGAAAGATCTTCATAGCCGCACTCAATATCGTTAAACCTTGTCACAGATTATGAAAATGGAGCACACGCTTCCTGGTGCTCCCAACGCATATTTATCGAGCGCTGAATCGGTGTCGAGGGCGGAACGTTTAGCTGCGCCAAGCGTAAAATCCGATAGAAAAAGAAATTATAATTTCCATCGACACTCACTTTTACCAGTTGTTGGCAACCTGTGTTGGGACCATCTGGGGATGGATAATTAACCTTCACGGTTGCACCGGGTATCAAGGCCGAAGATACTCGATCCGCGGTAGCCCGGAGAATTGTTCCAGCGCCGGCGCTCGAACAAGGAAGGTTACATTGTACGGAGGTATTTCCACCTAGCTGCGCGAGCAGCGTAGTATCAGCCGCCGCTATTCGTGTCCCTTCCCTCGCCGCATTCTGCGCTTGCTGACCGGTATAAAATGCAAGACCAAAATCAGCAGGAATCCACGCAACGATAATGAGCAATATGAAGACGATTGTGAATTCGACCATCGCTTGACCTTTGCTGGTCAAGGAAGAGCCCAGAGACTGTGTGATGCCGCGGGGCTTAACAGGGGTATAGTCGTTCATAGATCATCTGTATCCGCTGGTCTATTTCCGAGCGCTTCAATATAGGGATTCGAAACGCTATTCAAGGGACCGCAGTGCGCCGTAATCCAGGCGACGGCCGGAGACAAAAACGAAGATAAGGGCGAACCCGATCATCATTTGGTCATGGAGACTAATGCAAGAGGCCAGAAACCGTGTGCCCCGAGTGGCAAACTTCCACACTATCTACGCCAAGATTTAATAATATCAATGACTTAACCATTAAATTACTTGTACAACTATAACTCAGAAGGTGGGCGGAGCGCTCCGGGAAAAGCAAGGCCGAGACGTGTAGGATTGGGGTGTGTTCGCGTGGTCTTAATCACGGAGCGCCGTCCCGTGGCATCGAGCCGGCGATGTTCTCGCTGCGGGTATTGCCGAGGTCCATTACCCCTCCCCGGTTTGGCTCACCGCGGGGTTTTGTTTTCGGCTATCTCAGCATTCGTTCGATCGGCAGCATCACGAGATTCGGGAGCGAATACTCCTTTATGATGAAAATAAACAATGCCCGCGGCCATACGCATCGGCTTCGTGCTGAGCAGTAAGTTAAAGAGCAGATCGCTTTGAAAGTGATCGAACAGAAAGCGCAATACGCGTTTGGTTCGAAATCGCGGATAAGAGCGGACGAACCAGCCGCTCGGGTCCTCGCTCTTGCCGTCGAGATAATCGGCGATCGCATGACCCGCGGCCAGTCCGTGCTTCAGCGCAGTATGAATGCCGCCGGCGGTTACCGGTGAGACCATTCCAGCCGCGTCGCCCACCAGCAGCACGCGTTTGGCTGCTACGGGTCGCACAACTCCGCCGCAGGGAATCATACCGGCGCGCACGGACGCCGGCCGCATCCGGCGAAAATCGAACAGCGGTGCAATTTTTTCCAAGAATGCCGCCATGGCCGAAGTCGCCATTGACTCGTCGCCACGGATACGCCGAGCGAGGCCGACTTGAACGACCCCAACTCCCGACACTACCCAAGCGATATATCCCGGCGCCAGCCGACGATCGATAAAGCAATGCAGTTTGTGCGGCTCGGCAATGTCCACCCCCACATACTCGTGCTCAAGTCCGAAGAGAAACTTGGCGCTTTGGCCGAGACCCAGCGCTTTCGCGACTCGTGAGCCCGGCCCATCCGCACCGACGAGGAAGCGCGTCGTGCCGACGTCGCCGAGATCGAAGCCGCTCTGTAGGCGTTCCGCTTGCGCAAATGATTTCTGATAGACGATCCGCGCGCCCGCTCGTTCGGCCTGCGCGGCAAGCCAGCGCATCACATTCGGGGTATCGGTGGCGAGAAAATAATAGCCCGGTGCTGCAAGATCGACATATCGTAAGTTCGGCGCGTAGAGGCGCACGCCGTTGATACGATGAACCAACTCGGGCGGCAGACCGTCGAGCAACGGCACTTGATCGATGGCGTCTTTAACAATGATTCCCGTGGTGTGAAGTTTTTCGCCGGGGTCTGCTTTCTTTTCCAATACGGCGACTCGCATCCCGGTGCGCGCCAGCGCGCTCGCGCACGCCAGGCCTGCGAAACTCGCGCCGACGACCACGCAATCCGTTTGTGGGTGAACAGAATTCATCGGATTCAATCGAGAGCGCGCGCCCCTTCGATGGTCCTGTTTTCTCAATACTATTCGGTTAAAGTCCTATTTGGCGCAAGACGGTTGCTTGATCCCAATAAATCCGTTCACAGGCTTGTCTCCACGAAACTGTACGACCACCACGAAATCAACGGTCACTCGCTTGTTTGTCGGCGCCACGTTCGGCAAAAACCAATTCATCGGCTTGCTGTGCGTGAATGTTACGCGCAACTCATCCACCAACTGGCCGTGCCCTATCACACGGTTTACCGGCGTCATCTGCAGATCTTCGGGCCAAGACGGAATGAAATCATCACGATAGAACGCCCGCAACTCGTCTTTGCCACGCCCGCCCGTGTTGACGGGCATGTGATTGACGAACGCGTCATCGACCATTGTGGCCAAGGTGGCCTCCACGTCTTTGTTAGCGAACTCACCTGCAAGATGTTCTGCCCAGAGTCGTTCCAGCTCCTCGGCTGTCATCTCCGCTCTCGCGGGTTGTGGCTCGGTCATAAGTCACTCCTTCTAATTACAGACAACACGCCCCATGTTGGGATTCGGATTCGTCTCATCAATGTAAAACTGCAAGAGCCCGCCGCTGATCAGAAAATTTCTCGTGTGCAGAGGAAAAGCTGCTTCGCTTGACGACATGCGGCAAGACGGCGCTTCTCAATTCCTCCGGGCAAGGATTGGTTGCTTATTTTCTTCGTTGCGGCAAGATGTCTTTCAAAACATCCCGCGCTTTGCGGATCGTGATTTGTGTGGTCGGCCAATCGATGCACGGGTCGGTCACGGAACAACCGTATTTCAGTTTAGAGAGATCTTCGGGGATCGGTTGGTTGCCGGGCTCGATGTTGCTCTCGATCATCAGGCCGATGATGGAGCGATTGCCGTCGCAGATTTGCTGGACACAGTCGGACATGACCACCGACTGCAGGTTGTGATCCTTTGAAGAATTAGCGTGAGAGCAGTCGACGACGATATTGGGTGCGAACTTGGCCCTGGCGAGCGCCTTTTCGGCCAGCGAAATACTGGCGGTATCGTAGTTGGCACCGTCGCCGCCGCCACGCAGCACGATGTGACCGTAAGCGTTGCCGCGCGTGCGCACAACCGAGGAACGCCCCTGCATGTTGATGCCGAGAAAACTGTGCGGTCTGGCGGAGGATTTGACGGCGTTGATCGCCACATCGATATTCCCATCCGTGCCATTCTTGAAACCGACTGGGGTGGACAAGCCGGAAGCCATTTCGCGGTGTGTTTGCGATTCGGAGGTACGCGCGCCGATAGCGGCCCATGAAATCAGGTCGCCCAAATACTGCGGCGCGATCGGATCAAGCGCTTCGGTTGCCGCCGGCAGGCCGAGCTCGGTTACTTGTAAAAGAAAGGCGCGCGCCTTTTCCATGCCTTCTTCGATGTGGAAGGAATCGTCCATGCGCGGGTCGTTGATAAAACCCTTCCAGCCGATGGACGTGCGCGGCTTCTCGAAATAGACGCGCATGATGATGTACAGCGTGTCGCTGATTTCGTCGGCTAGCGTTTTCAGACGCTGAGCGTAGTCGTAGCCGGCAATCGGATCATGAATGGAACAAGGACCGACGACGATAAAAAGCCGATGGTCTTTGCGATCGAGGATATTTTTAATCGTCTCGCGTCCTTCGAAGACGGTATCGCCGGCCTTCTCGGAGATCGGCACGCGATCGTGGATCTCCTTCGGCGACGGCATGAGATCGAACGCCGAGATATTCAGGTTCTCGAGTAACCGATGCGTCACGAACCTACTGCCTTGATCTTTGATAGCCCTCATAAAACCACCGGGCTGGTATGATAACACGACATCGGCTGTGCGGGAATCGCTTCCGCCACCCCGATTGGCCGCTTCGCCCGGCCAAACATAAGATAGGATTTTCGTTGAGGTTGACGGAAAAGATGGAGCGCGAAAATCTTGACGAATTAATGTGATGGTGAGGAACTATACGGCAAGCCTTTATCAGCTTAAGAACCTGATTAGACGACTCCTCCTTCAATAAAGGGGTCCGATAACCCAGAAGAAGATGTAGAACGCAGCCGGCAGTGCGCCGATGATCAGGGGTGCACGCAAAGCCGCGCGTGCTCCAGGCTCTACAGTCTTGCCGCGCCGAAACACTAAGCCTATCAGAGCTAGCACCAGGCTTAAGCCGGCGCTCGCCGCCAACACACCTCCGACGACCGGCCGCCATGAGGACGTGGCCGGCGTCGTCGGCATGCTGAAGAACACGACGGTGTTGAAACAGGCTGCCGAGGCCCAAAGTCGTCCGGAAGTGGAGAGCCGGCGCCATGGCGTTATCACAAGCAGAAAAATAAAGAGAACCAGTATCCCAATCGCAATCATTGCCAGTCTTCGCGCTCAGCTCGGAAACAGTGTATCACGGCGCGTAAAACTTCTGACGGTGCCGATTTCTGGAATGCAGTCAAAAGTTAGTCGCAGCCTCGCAGGTTACCGAAAAAAGATGCTTCATGCTTCGAGAGCCTCATCTTTTTCTCAATCAATTATAAACTCGCTCCGTTCGTTCCTTCGATAAACTCGGGACGGACTGAGACTCGTCGAAGGACTCCGAGAGAGTTCTTCAGCAACTTGCGGTGCATCGTCGATTAGTTTCAACCGTCTCTCCTAGACAGTCGATTTGGTTTCACGCGTCTCGAACAAAACGGAAACAACGAGCACGCTCAGCGCGGCTAACTGAAGGACGAAGCGGATTGTGTGCCCTGTCTCCCTGCTTGCCCGCATCTCCTCCCAATTGGCAGGAATCGAGCCAGGTGGCGCGGAAAGAAATACTTCATTTGCCGGCGCAACCCATATGTAAAACACAACTGGAAAGGCAAGCAACAGCGCCAAGCCCGCGCCGAGCGTAAGCAAGAGCGCGTGTTTGTTTTTGCGTAGGACGACCGCGAGCGAAATCGTCGCGAGGATTGCCGCCGGCTCCAGAATGCCGCCGACGTTCGGCGGACCCCAAGCTACGTAGAGAGTTTTTTGTAGCGTTATATACAACGCGGCGTCATACTGCATTTTGGCAGGCCGCTCCAGCACATGAGCAAACGCCAAGCCGAGAAGCAGAGCAACCAAGAGAATTGTTAGAAAGCGCCAAACCTTAATCAGCATCAATTCCTCCTCTTTGTTTCAATCACTGCGGGTTTGATTCCCCACAGCTTGTTCTGAAACGAGCGATTCCCAAACCTTTTAAGTCCGTCATTCCCGAATGCTTCTATCGGGAATCCAGGCGAGACGGGAACTGGTAGACCCCAGATTAAAACATTCGGGGGTGACGCTTTCAGAATAAATTCTCACTGCAATATCGTGATACCCCGTTGGCTTACTGAAGGATCATAATCTGCCAAGCTACCTACCGTCGACGCCAGGCCACGCTGATCAGGCGCGCGCATGCGGGTTGTGGAGGGAAATGTTCTGGTCAACTTCGAAACAGTCTTTTGCCAAGAAGATAGCTGACAAGAGTTACGCCGAAAACGAAGCCAACTGAAAGAATCGTTCTTCCCACGGTTAAAGCTGCAATCGTGGCGGCAAGAAATCCGCATATAAGCATGAAGCCGACCTGGTTCGCTCGCTTCTTGTTGAGCGGCTTGCATCCTTTAAACGGAACCCAATATTCACTTTTTCTTTCATCACTCATGAGCTAACTACCGTACACGCCAGCTCTACGATGATCAGGTGCACGCGAGGCTGGCTCTATTGCCTCATCAAAACATCTCAACTCAACTTCTAAAAACCGGTTCGCGTCCGTCGAGATAGGCCGCCATGGCCTCTTGATGATCCGGTGACTTGAGAGCGATTTGCTGGCGACGGAGATATTCTTCGAAAAACTGACCGTGGGGCATATCGAAGGACATGTTAAGGAGCATTTTTGATTGGCGCGTGCCTTCCGAGCAAACCCGCGAGTACTTCTCGACCAGATCTTTTACTTCCTCATCAAACGATTCCGCTTTGACGATGTGATCGATCAAGCCAATTTGATAGGCTCGGCGACCGTCGATGTTTTCTCCGGACAGCGCCATCCACTTGGCTCGGCCGAGTCCGATATAACGGGACAGCCGCCACGTACCGAGCCCGGGGACGATCCCCTCTTTTATCGCCGGCAGCCCGAGCTGACACTCTTCAGTCGCCATGCGGATGTCGCAAGCCAAGGCCAACTGCAATCCGCCGCCTAGCGAGTAGCCGTGCATTGCGCAGATCAAAATCTTCTCGGACTGCTCGAGAACTCTCAGCGCCCTGTCCCAATTCTCGTAATACTGATGCGGCGTGTCTCCTGCAGCGAGTTGCTTGAGGTCGATGCCGGTACAGAAGGCACGACCTGAGCCGCGAATGAGTACCAGTCGAATATCCGCGTCGTCGCGAATCATTTCGGCAGCTCGGTTCAGATCGAGCGAGCCTTGGTAATTCATAGCGTTGAGTAACTGCGGACGGTTGAGCGTCAAACAGCCGACTCTGCCTTCTTTCTCGAAGTACATTGTTTCGAATTCCATCATTAACCTCGCTTCTCCAGATGGCCTAATTCACTGCCGCTCCAGTGGTGGAAGTCACCCTACCGTCGGTTTAGATCGTTCGCTTATCAACCACACGCACCGCTTTACCCTCGCTCCGGGCAATTTCCCGCGGGCCGACGAGTTTGACTTTGCAGACGATGCCAAGGGCGCTCTGCACCTCGTAGCTTAGTCGTTTTTCAATCTGGACCAGCCGCACTTGATTGCCGTGAACCTCCGCGGGCGCTTCGACCAATACGTCCAGCTCATCCATGTAGTCCGTGCTGCGATCGACGACGATCTGATAGTGCGGCTCGACTTCACCCATTTGTAACAGTACTGTCTCGATCTGCGACGGGAAGACATTGACGCCGCGCACGATGATCATATCGTCGGTGCGCCCGATGAGTCGATCCATGCGCACGGTCGTACGGCCGCACGGGCATTTCTCGCGCATCAGGCGCGTCCGATCTCGCGTCCGGTAGCGTATCAACGGCAATGCCTCTTTTGTCACGCAGGTTAAGACAAGCTCGCCGACTTCGCCGTCCGCCAGGCGTCGATTGGTATCCGGATCAACGATCTCGGCAATAAAGTGATCCTCGAAGATGTGCATGCCGCGATTCTCGGTGCACTCGACCGAGACACCCGGCCCGATGATTTCCGATAGTCCGTAGAT
>Ga0184612_10001940_pt1 | contig 10056 bp, 11 predicted proteins | sample PLM3_60_coex_FD_133163 | JGI IMG/M metagenome (GOLD analysis project Ga0184612, IMG submission 133163) | Groundwater sediment microbial communities from an aquifer in East River, Colorado, USA - PLM3_60_coex | ecosystem: Environmental > Terrestrial > Soil > Riparian zone | place: USA: East...
CCGCGCCTTGCGCGACGCCCCGGGAACGCCCTTGATCTTGGCGCAGAAGTCCAGGAAGCCGTCGACGTCCATGTCGGGATAGAGCGGCGGCGTCTCGGGGATGTAGCCGACGCGCCGCTTCACCTCCATCGGCGCCTCGAACACGTCGTAGCCGGCCACCCGGGCGGTGCCCTCGGTGGGCGGCAGGTAGCAGGTGAGGATGCGCATGGTGGTGGTCTTCCCCGCCCCGTTGGGGCCGAGGAAGCCGAGGATCTCGCCCTTCTGTACGCGGAACGAGACCCCGTCCACGGCCGTGGTGCGGCCGTAGCGCTTGGTGAGGTTCTCGACCTCGATCATTTCGTTTCCATCCTATGAAAAGAGGCGCGACACCGGTCCCGGCGCCGGGCCGTCCGCGGAACTGCCTGTTTCGGGTGAGTGCCCGTTATCGCTGCAGTGCATCCTGGGTGCCCGGGGGACGTGGCGTCCAACGAGCCCGGGGCGCCGCGCGCCGCCCTGCGGCGAGCGCGAGGCAAGGAATCGTATGATAGCGAGCGGGGTTTGGAGCTGTCAAACGAGCGCGGGTTCTCGACGCATGCCGGGGGCCTGAGGCGGCTCGCCGACCGCGTCCTCGAGGTCCCGGACCTCGAGGGCCTGGCCCGGCTGCTCACGCGGGATCTGCCCCGCACGCTCGACGTGGCGGACGCGACGCTCCTCCTCTGGGACCGCAAGCTCGAATCGTTCCAGGTTCTCTCGTCGAGAGGATCGCAGGGGGAGCTGCGGGAGCCGGGCCAGGTGGTGAAGGCGCCCGACGCGCGCTTCCTCCTCTCGGAGGGCGCGCTCATCGAGACGTCCTCCGCCCGCGGCGAGGGTGTCCTGGTGCCGCTGCTCGCGCGCAGCGGGCTCGTGGGAATGCTGGTCCTCGGAGCGCGCCGGGGGAAGCGGCGCCGGCCCCTGCGCGCGTCCGAAGGCCGGGACCTGTCCTCCCTGGCCGCCCGGGCCGCCCTCGCCCTCGAGAACCACCTCTACCAGCGCGAGCTCATCGCCTCCGAGCGCATGGCCGCGCTGGGGACGATGGCCGGCATGCTCGCGCACGACTTCCGCGGGCCGATGACCGTGATCCGCGGGTACGCGGAGACGATGGCCGACGACGCCGCCGCCCCGCCGGAGGTGCGCCAGCGGGCCCTGCTCATCACCCAGATGGTGGACCGGCTGGAGCGCATGACGGCGGAGACGCTCGACTTCGCCCGCGGCGGCCGGCGCCTGGCGCGCCGCTCGCTGGCCCTCATGGACCTCCTCGAAGAGCTGGCGGCCGGCGTGCAGGACGAGCTGCCGACGCTGCAGGTGATCCGCGACTTCCGGGTGCCCGCGGACGCCGTGGGGGCGCTCGACGTCGACAAGCTGCGCCGCGTGGTGGGGAACATCGCCGCCAACGCCCGGGACGCGATGGGCGGGAAGGGCCGGCTCCACCTCGCGGCCGAGCTGGCTCCCGGCCCTCCCAGCGACGGCGCTTCCCTGGTCCTCACGCTGGCCGACGAGGGACCGGGGGTGGCGCCGGAGATCCGCGACCGGCTCTTCGAGCCCTTCGTGACGCTCGGCAAGAAGGGCGGCACCGGGCTCGGCCTCGCGGTGGCGCGCCGCTTCGTCGAGGACCACGGCGGCACGCTCGAGCTGCTTCCGGAGGGCCCGGGCGCCCGCTTCCGCATCGCGATGCCGGTCAGCGCCCGCCGCGGGCCAGGGGGAGAGGCCGGGTCGGCAGTAGAATGAGTGCCGTTGGCGCCCATGCGACCTGCGGGAACGGCGGTGATCGCGCTCGCGGCGGCGCTCGGCGCGTGCCGTTCCCCCGACCCCCAGGCCGTGCTCGAGGTCTCGAACGTGGAGACGTACTGGGCCATCGACTCCGCCCAGGGCGACACGCAGTACATCGCGCCCGTCGTCCGCTTCCAGGTGCGCAACCGCAGCGCCGAGACCCTGCGTTCCGTGCAGGCCACCGCCACCTTCCGCCGCAAGGGCGAGGAGGGCGTGACCTGGGGCACCGACTGGCAGCAGGTGGGCTCCAGCGGCCATCCGCTCCCCCCCGGCCAGACGACGCTCGTGGTGCTGAAGTCGGACGCCCGCTACTTCTCGAACGGGCCGGTGGAGGGCATGTTCAACCACGAGAAGTTCCGCGACGCGTTCGTGGAGGTCTTCCTGCGCGTCGGCGCCTCGCCGTGGACCAAGTTCGCGGCCGTGGACATCGAGCGGCGGGTCGGAACGCGCAGCGTCCAGCCGGCCGCCCCCTGAGATGAGCCGCGTCAGCTACGAGCACCTGAGCGGGCCGGGCGAGGGCCGGACCGCGGCCCTTCCCCGGCTGCCCGCCACCATCGGCTCCGATCCGGACGTGGACGTGGTGATCCCGGGCCTCGCGCCCCGGCACGCGGTCGTCTACCAGCGCGAGGGCAGCGTCGTGCTGCTCGACAGCGGCTCCGCCCTCGGGACGTTCCTCGCCGGGAACGAGATCCAGGAGGCGGTGCTGCGCGACGGCGACGTGGTGGAGCTGGGGCGGGGCGGGCCCCGCCTGCGGTTCCACCTTCCCGACGCGCTGCGGATCCGGCGCGAGCAGCCGGGGCCCGGCCGGCTCTCGGAGACCATGGCCTTCCGCATGGTCCACCAGAGCAGCCGCGCCTTCCGCCGGACGTTGGCCGCGGTGCTGGCCGGCGCGCTCGTGCTCCTCGGCTGGAGCCAGCTCCAGTCGCGGCGGCTCGGCCGCGAGGTGGCCGCGCTGCGCCGGGCCGTCCAGCAGGCCGACGGCGAGCGGCGCACGTTCGAGGCGCGCGTCGAGGCGGAGCGGCAGCGGCGCGACGCCGATACCCTTCAGCTCGAGCAGGTGCGGGCCCACGAGGCGGAGTTGCTGCGACAGCTCACCGACCCCGCGCGCGGCGAGGTGCAGGCGCTCAGGGAGGAGCTCAAGTCCACGCGCGACCGCCTCCAGGCCCTGGAGTCGGAGCGGGCCGCGGGCGAGCGCATCATCCGCGACTTCGGCGCCGGCGTGGCCCTCATCCAGGGGGCCTACGCGTTCACCGACGCCTCCGGCCGTCCGCTGCGCTACCGGCACGACGAGGCCGGCGACATCCTCCGCGAGAGCGACGGCAGCCCCGCCTTCGACCCGGCCGGCGGTGGGCCCCCGCACGTGATCGAGTACTACGGCACCGGCTTCCTCGTGGACGCGAAGGGGATCATCCTCACCAACCGCCACCTCGCGGAGCCGTGGTGGAACGACGACGAGGCGGAGAAGCTGGAGAAGGCCGGCTACCGCCCCCACTTGACATACCTCCGCGGCTTCTTCCCGCAGCACCAGGAGCCCTTCGAACTCGCGTTCGAGCGGCGCTCCGACACCGTGGATCTGGCGCTGCTGAGGGTGGACCTGCGGGGAAAGAGGATCCCGGTGCTCCCCCTCGACCGGTCGCGCACGGGATCGGTGGCCGGGCAGCCGGTGGTGGTGGTGGGCTACCCGGCGGGGCTGGAGGCGATCCTGGCCAAGGCGGAGACGGGTGTCGTCCGGCAGATCCTCGAGTCGCACGGCACCAACTCGGAGCGGGTCACCGAAGCGCTGAGCCGGCGCGGGCTCATCCGCCCCTCCACCACGCAGGGCCACATCGGCGACATCACCCACACCGACATCGTCTTCGACGCTCCCACCACCCAGGGCGGCAGCGGGGGGCCGATCTTCAACAAGAACGGGCAGGTCATCGCGGTGGAGTACGCGGTGCTGCCGAAGTTCGGCGGCAACTCCTTCGGCGTGCCCGTGGGCTACGCCCTCGACCTCGTCGCGCTGCGCCGCGGCGGGCGGAAGAAGCCCGCCGTCTGAGCGCTTATACTCTGCCGCCCATGGCGCTCCCTGCCCCGGGAACGCGGCGGGACGTCGCGATCGCGCTCCTCCTCGCCCTGGCCGCGGCCGCGCTCCGGCTGCCCCGGCTGGGGTTCCCGGACGAGGAGTATTTCGACGAGGTCTACCACGCCAAGACCGCCCTGCAGTACCTGCACGGCGAGCCTCCCACCGAGTGGGTCCATCCCCCCGTCGCCAAGCTCCTGATCGCCGTGGGCGTGTGGCTCTTCGGGTATGTCCCCTGGGCCTGGCGGCTGCTTCCGGCGCTGGCCGGTATCGCCCTCGCGCCGGTGTTCTACGCGCTGGCCCGCCGTGTGCTCACCACCGAGCGCGCGGCGGTGCTCGCTTCCGTGTTGCTGCTGTGCGACGGCGTCTACCTCGTGCAGAGCCGCATCGCGATGACCAACATCTTCGCCGTGCTGTTCCAGGTGGCGGCCGCGCTCTTCGTCCTGCGCGCGGCGCTGCCCCCCCGGCTCTCCGCGCCCGACATGATCCGGGCGGGGCTCTTCCTGGGCCTCGCCCTCTCCACGCGCTGGACGAGCCTGTGGGCGGCCGGTTTCCTGGGCCTGGTGCTGCTGGCGGTGCGCCGGCTGCGGCTCGTCAAGCCTCGCGAGCTGGTGCTGACCGTGCTCGCCTTCGGGGTGATCCCGGCGGGCATCTACGTCCTCAGCTACGTGCCGTGGATGCGGCAGGGCCACCACATCTCGGAGCTGCCGGGGCTGCAGCGTGCGATCTGGCGCTACCACGCCGACCTGCGCGCGCAGCACCCCTACTTCAGCGAGTGGTACACCTGGCCGTGGCTGTACCGGCCGACCTGGTACTACTTCAAACAGACGGGAGAGACGATCCGCGGCATCGTGGCCCTCGGCAACCCCGCGCTGTGGTGGGCGTCGGTTCCGGCCACGATGTGGGCCCTCGTCACGGGCGTGCGGAACCGCGATCCGCGGCGCCTCTTCTCCGGTCTCGGCTTCTGCGCGCTGTATCTGCCGTGGGGGATCTCGCCCCGCACCCTCAACTACGGCCACTATCTCTTCGAGTCCATCCCCTACGCATGCCTGAGCCTGGGCGCGCTCCTGGACGGAGGATGGGATGGGCGGCGGGCCGTCCCCTGCCGGATCTACGTGGGGCTCGTCCTGCTGCTGTTCTTCTTCTTCCTGCCGTTCCTCGTCGGCCTCCCCGTCCCCGCCGGCTGGTATTTCCTCGATCTCGGCCGCGGCTTCCGGCCGTGGACGTGGTTCCCGAAGTGGGTCTAGACACCCGCCCTTGCTGACCGCCGCGCTGATCTTCGCCGCCACGTACCTGGTGGTGGCGGTGGGGCGCGCGCCCGGGATCCGTCTCGACCGCACGGGGGCGGCGGTGGTCGGGGCGGCCTTCATGGTGGCGTTCCACGTCGTCACACCCGAGCGCGCCTACGCGATGGTGGACCTCGGCACGCTCGTGCTGCTCTTCGGAACGATGGTGCTCGTGGGCCACCTGCGCCTGGCCGGGTTCTTCCGCTGGGCGGCGGCGGGCGTGGCGCGACGGGCGTCCTCGCCCCGGCAGCTGCTCGCCGGCCTCGTGGCGATTGCGGGCATGCTGTCGGCCGTCTTCGTCAACGACACGATCTGCCTCGCCCTCACCCCGCTCGTTCTCGAGGTGACCTCGGCCCTGGGGGTGCGGGCCACTCCCTACCTGGTCGCGCTCGCCACCGCCAGCAACATCGGCTCCACCGCGACGCTGACGGGCAACCCCCAGAACATGCTCATCGGGGTGGCCTCGGGCGTGCGCTACCGCGACTTCTTCTTCGCCCTCGCCCCGGTGGCGCTGCTGGGGCTGGTCGTCGACTTCGCCGTCATCGCTTTCGTCTACCGCCGCGAGCTCGCCCGCCCGTTCACCACGCGGGCCGAGCCGCGGGCGCGCCTGCATCCCTTCCTCACCTTGAAGAGCCTGGCCGCGGCGGCGGCGATGATCGCGTGGTTCTTCGCGGGCGCCAACGTCTCCATGGTGGCCTTCACTGCGGGGGCGGCCCTGCTGCTCACGCGGCGGGTGACATCCCCCTCGTCCCCGAGCTGCCCGATCCCCATCGCGCGTGGCTGACGCTGGCCATGGCCTCCACGCTGGCCGGCAACCTGACCCTGCTCGGCTCCATCGCGAACCTCATCGTGGCCGAAGGCGCGCGAAAGGTGTGCCCGCTGTCCTTCGGGGAGTACTTGAAGGTGGGCGTGCCGGTCACGCTGCTCACGCTCGCCGCCGGCGTCGTGCTGATGCGCTGAGGGCGTTTGCTATACTCGAAGCCGGAGGTCGCTTCCGCATGCCCTTGATGACGGAGGAGGTCGCCTCACAGCTCAAGGACGAGTTCGCGCAGCTCGTGAACCCGGTACGGCTCGCCGTGTTCTCCCAGGCCCTGGCCGACCCCGAGTCCGAGCAGGTCCGCCGCCTCGTGGAAGAGCTGGTCGCGATCGATCCGCGCCTCTCCCTCGAGTCCTGGAACTTCGTGCTCGACAAGGAGAAGGTCGAGGGCCTGGGCATCGCGCGCACCCCCGCGATTGCCGTCATGGGAGCGGAGAAGGACTACGGCATCCGCTTCTACGGGCTGCCGTCGGGCTACGAGTTCGGCTCGCTCGTGGAGGCGATCCTCGATGTCTCCCGCGGTGACAGCGGCCTCTCCGAGGAGACCCGTGCGGGCCTCAAGGATCTGGCCCGCCCCGTCCACGTGCAGGTCTTCTCGACCCCCACCTGACCGTACTGCCCCCGGGCGGTCCGCCTGGCCTGCCGGTTCGCGATCGAGAGCGACAAGCTCACCGCGGACGCCGTGGAGGTGACCGGCTATCCCGAGCTGGCCCAGAAGTACCGCGTGTCTTCGGTGCCGAAGACGGTGGTGGCAGAAAGCATCGAGTTCGTCGGGGCGGGGCCCGAGTCCCTGCTGCTGAAGCACGTGCAGCAGGCGGCCAGCGGCAGCCTCATCGTCTGATCGAAACGCGGACGGGCGCGATCGCTTGCGGCGCGCCCGTCCTGAACTCCGCGTCCTCGGGAGCGCGCGTCGTCGTTTTTCCGCGCTCACGCGAGTGAATCGCGCTCACGCGGTGATGATGCGCTCCCTGCGGGCGCTCCAGTGACGCAGTGGACCGGGCCGGAGCGGCGCGCGCGCCCCCGCACGCGGCGCGAGCTCTACATCGACGCGTTCCGGGGGCTGATGGCCCTGGTGATGGTCCAGGGCCACCTCAACGACGCGCTCGTCTCGCCCGAAGCAAAGGCGGCCGCGCTCTATCAGCTCCAGCTCATCCTCCACGGCTCCACCGCTCCCGGCTTCCTGTTCGCGTCCGGTTTCGTGGCGGGGCTGCCCCGCGCCCCGCTGTCGCTGCGCGCCAGCCTCCGCCGGGCGCGCCGGCTCCTCTTCCTGCTCGGCGTGGGCTATGCGCTGCACCTGCCCTACCTCTCGCTCTGGAAGTCGCTGCAGCAGGCCACGGCCACCGACAAGGCCCACGCGCTTTCTTGCAGCGCCCTCCACGTCATCGCCGTGACCCAGCTCTTCGTGCTCGCGCTCCAGTGGGTGGCGGGTCGGCGCTGGGTCGGGGCGGCGGCGGGACTGGCGCTCGCCGTGCTCGCGGCCACCCCCGCGGTGTGGGCCTCGGACCTGTCGCGCCGTCTTCCCCTCGCCCTGGGCGCCTACGTCGACGTCCAGGCCGCCCCTTCGGCGTTTCCCATCTTTCCCTACTCCGCGTTCGTCCTCGCGGGGACGGTGGCGGGGGCGGCGCTCGGCCGGCAGGACGCGGCCACGCGGGCGCGGCGGGCCCTCGTCGGGGGCGGCGGGCTCGTGGCCGCCGGCGCGATCCTCGCCGTCGCGTTGAAAGGGCGCGTGGAGTTCTGGGGTCCGTCCCCCGGCTATGCCCTGCTGCGGCTCGGCGCCTTGCTGCTCCTGCTGCTCGGGGTCGAGAAGCTCGTGCGGCGCGAGGAGGGACGCCCGGGAAACCGGCTCGTCTGGATGCTCGTCATCATCGGCCACGAGACGCTCCTCGTCTACGTCCTGCACCTGCTGCTCCTCTACGGCGGGGTGCTCTGGCCGCCGCCACTGGGGCGGTGGGCGGGCCGGCTCGACCTCCTGACGGCCGATACCGTGGTCCTGGCGGCCATGGCCCTCGTGCTCTTCGTCGCGGCGTGGGCCTGGCACCGGTTGAAGGTGCGCTGGCCGCAGGCGGCGCAGATCCTCCTGTCCTTCCTCACCGTGGCCTTCATCTGGGAGTTCCTCACCCGGCCATGGTAGGCTCGCCGGAATGGCCGCTTCCGTCGTGGAGACGGTGGTCGACCCGTCGCCGGCGCAGGAGCTCGACTACTGCCGGGCCCTCGAGCAGGGGCGGATCCTCCTCTTCGCCCGCGCCCCCTTCGAGCTGCCGGAGGCGGAGCGCTCGTTCCTGCTCGCCCAGCGCCAGGCGCGCGCCGGGTACCACAAGAACATCGCCTACCGCCCCGCCCTCGACCGGGTGACCGGCTTCGCGCACGGCACGGGGGCGGACGCGGAGCGCCTGCGCGACGCCCTCCGGCTGTACTCGCAGCTCGCGACGCGGTTCGCGGCCTGGCTGCTTCCCCGCTACGCACGGAGCTGGCGGCTGGACTTCGCGAGCTTCCGCTCCGAGGAAGAGGAGGGCCGCGCGCTCTCCCAACGCTCCCGCAACGACCTGTTGCACGTGGACGCCTTCCCCACGCGGCCCACCCGCGGCGACCGCATCCTGCGCCTCTTCACCAACGTGAACCCCACCGAGGCGCGGGTGTGGGTGACCGGCGGAAGCTTCGAGGAGATCGCCCCCCGCTTCGCCCCGCCCGCGCTCGTCGAGCGGGCGCGGCGCGGCGGGCTGGCCGACCGCCTCCGCCGCTTCGCGCAGGCGGCGGGGCTGGGCGTCACCGTGCGCTCCCCCTACGACCGCTTCATGCTCTCCTTCCACCATCATCTGAAGGAGAGCGCGGCCTTCCAGCAGGCCGCCGACCGCGCGCGGCTGGAGTTTCCGCCGGGGGCGACGTGGATGGTCTTCACCGACATGGTCTCCCACGCCGTGCTCAAGGGGCGGTACGCCCTCGAGCAGACGTTCCTCGTCGCCCGGGACAGCCTGGTGCTGCCGGACAAGGCGCCGATCGCGATCCTGGAGCGGATCGCGGGCGTCCCCATGAGCTGAGCGCAAAAGAATAGAATCGAGCGAGGGGTCCTCCCCGAGCGAGCGACGTGGGGGGGGAGCGCTAACGACTGAGGAGACTCTTCATGAACGCAAGAATCACGACCGCCGTGCTGGCTCTCGGTGCGATTACCGCCTTGGCCGCCTGCTCGCGCAGCGAGCCCAGCCCCACGCCGTCGCCGGCTCCCTCCGCGGCCGTCACCGCCGCGGCGTCCAACGCCGCCGCGGAAGCGGTCCGGGCGGTCATCATGAACTCGGTCGTGCTCGGCCACAGCCTTTCTGCGGATGGAAGCGTCGGCGCCCCCGGCGTCACGTTCGTGCAGGGCCAGCCCCTCTTCGTGTCGCTGAACGTGAGCGCGATCTCCCCCGGCACCGAGGTCAAGCTCTCCTGGTACTCCCCGACCGGTGCGAACGAGGGAGACGACCAGCTCGTGCTGCCGCCGGGGGCCACCATCGTCAACTTCCGGGCCAAGGACACCTCGGCCTGGCCCCCCGGCACCCACCGCGTGGAGATCTGGGTCGGCGGCGCCAAGGCGGGAGAGAAGACCCTCACGATAACGCCGTCCGGAAGCTCCGCCCCTTCGAGCCCGCGCTAGAGCAGTCGGTCCCACCGGCCCCCTCGTGATCTGGCTGGACGAGATCGGAGACGCCGACCGCCTCCGGGTCGGAGGCAAGGCGTTCGTTCTCGCTTGGCTGCGGCGGGCGGGCGTGCCCGTGCCCGACGGCTTCGTCCTCACCGCCGACGAGGCGATCGACGGCGCCGGCGAGGACGCGCTGCGCGCCGCCGCCGCCCGCCTGGGCGGCACGGCGGCCGTGCGATCCTCGGCCGTCCTCGAAGACACCGCGGAGGCCAGCTTCGCCGGGCAATACGTCACGCTGCTCGACGTGAAGGCGGACGGGGTCCGGGCGGCCGTCGATCTCGTCCGCCGCTCGGCGGGAGGAGCCGCGGGCTACGCGCGTGCGATGGGCATCGCGCGGGGGCCGGCGGAAGCGCAGCTCGCGGTCCTCGTCCAGCGCTTCGTGGAGCCGCGGGCGGCGGGGGTCGTCTTCACCCTTCACCCCGCCGACCCGGGC
>Ga0184612_10001942_pt1 | contig 10051 bp, 10 predicted proteins | sample PLM3_60_coex_FD_133163 | JGI IMG/M metagenome (GOLD analysis project Ga0184612, IMG submission 133163) | Groundwater sediment microbial communities from an aquifer in East River, Colorado, USA - PLM3_60_coex | ecosystem: Environmental > Terrestrial > Soil > Riparian zone | place: USA: East...
ACCGCAGCAGCCGCCCGGAGTCGACACCTCTGGCCCGGAGCAGCGCCGTGGCGGCGGCACGGCGGTCGGCGACCAGCCGGGCCGTGAAGGCGAGCGCCCACACGCCGAGGACCGCGAGCATGGTGACGACGACCAGGAGGACGGCCCGCACCGACGTGGCCGCGGTCAGCGCCCGCTCGATCAGGACGCTGGCGTCGCCTCGAACGGACATCTGGTTGCCCTCGGCGATCGGCGCGCCGCGGAGATCCTCGGCGAGCGTGCGCGCCGCTCGCGCGCTTTCACGGGCATTGCCCAGGTTCAGGGCGTCCGTGTCGACGGAGATGGTCCAGACGGCCGTCGTCGAACCCGGGCGGATCCGGGTCAGTAGGTCGTCGCGGTCGGTGAGTACCGGGCCGAGAAGGGTGACCAGGTTGCCGTTACCGGGCCGGACGCCCACGCCGTACCCGCGCCACACCTCGTCATCGGGCTCATCGGGTCGGTAGGCACCCACGACCGTGGCCGTGGTGGTGCCCGATCCGCCGACGAGGGCGACAAGCGCGATCGACTCGCCGACGGTCGCGCCGAGGCCTTCGAGCGCGTCGGCGTGCACCGCGACCTCCAGCGGATCGCGGCCGGCCTCGGGCCAGCGGCCTTCTGACAGCTGGGCCTGGTCCGCCGGATCCTCCAGCGTCCCGACGATGACCCGAGCGCCCTCGTCGAGACCAGGGGTGGCGAACGCGGTCGTCCATGCGGCCGCCGTGACGTCACCGACCAGGCCGGGTGCCTCACTTGCGGCACTGCGGACGCTTGCGTCGGTCTCGGGCCAGGACCCGACGTCGAGCGCAGTGCTGGCGACGACGTCCTGTTCGGCGGCGCCGGCATCGGTGAGGGTGTCGCGGAACCCCGTCTCGGCGACGCCCGGAGCCAGCACCGTGGCCGACACCAGCAGCGTCGCGACCACGACGGCAGTGAGCATCGCGGTCACGAGGACGCCCGCGTGGCTGCCGGCGCGGCGTACGACGAGCCGCGTGCTGCCCAGCAAGCCTGAGATCCCTTCCGTCCGGGCGTGGTCCGGACCGGCTGCCCACCGGGCATGACGGAACCACGGGCCATGTGACCGTCTTGTCAGCCTCGCACCACCGTGTGACTGATGGGACGCAGGGGCCCGATTCGTAACGAAGCTGTGCCTGGCCCGCGCGGGTGCGGACGGGCCTCGGGTTCCGTCGGGAACCGGCGAAGGCACTGGGTCCGTCGGCGCCTGCCCGACGAACCCCGCCGCGCCTTTGCTCTGCGCACCTATACGCAGCGGGCTGCAACGAGGGTTGGCGTCGTGGTGACAGGCTGCCGTGTCGGTTCGTCCAGTTGCCCGGGGCGCTGCGTATAGGTGCGCAGAGCAAAGGCAGGTACAAATGCCGGCCGACGCCGGCGCCGAAGCCGGCGCGGGTAGTCCGGCGGGCCTCAGTCGAACGTGTTGACCATCGAGTGAGCCGCCCGTTGGAGGTAGTCCCACAGCATCTCGTGCTGGGCCTTGGGCAGCTCGAGGGACTCGACCGCGATCCGCATGTGGTGCAGCCAGTGCTCCCGCGCCTCGGGATTGACCTTGAACGGCGCGTGCCGCATCCGCAGTCGCGGGTGGCCACGCTGCTGGGAGTAGGTGGTCGGCCCACCCCAGTACTGCTCGAGGAACATCCGCAGTCGCTCCTCGGCGGGACCGAGGTCCTTCTCCGGGTAGAGCGGCCGCAGGACGGGATCGTCGACGACGCCCTGGTAGAACCGATGGACGAGGCGCTCGAACGTCTGGTGCCCGCCAACGGCGTCGTAGAAGGTCTCGACCTGCTCGCTCACGGTCCCATTCTCGCAAGCGCCGGTGTGGTCAGCCCTCGCGGTCGACGGGCACGCGCGGCAGGATGGGCGACGTCCGTGACGCCGACCCCGTGGAGGGACGCATGGCCACGACCCGTACTGCCACGACGCACTGGGAGGGCTCCCTGTTCGAGGGCGCCGGCCGGGTCTCGCTCGACTCGTCCGGGCTCGGCACCTACGACGTGACGTGGGCTTCCCGTACCGAGCAGCCGAACGGCCGCACCTCGCCCGAGGAGCTGATCGCTGCCGCGCACTCGTCCTGCTTCTCGATGGCGCTGTCGAACGGACTGGCCAAGGCAGGTACTCCGCCCGATTCGCTGCAGACGAAGGCCGAGGTCACGTTCCAGCCCGGCGAGGGGATCACCGGCAGCCACTTGACGGTGCGCGGCGACGTGCCCGGCATGAGCGCCGACGATTTCGTGAAGGCCGCCGAGGTGGCGAAAGAGGGTTGCCCGGTCAGCCAGGCGCTGAAAGGCACGACGATCACCCTGGACGCAGCGCTGGCCTGAGCGGCTCCACCCGGAAGCTGCCGGCTCACTCCGGGGCTCGGAAGGGCATGACCTACGGGATCTCCACACCTTCGGCATCGAAGACTCGCTTGATCCGTTCCCGCAGCTCGCGAGCGACCTTCCACTGCTGCAGGGGCTCGGTCTTCACGACGACGCGGAGCACGACCGAGTCGGCGGCCAGGCTCTCGACACCCCAGACCTCCGGCTCCTCCAGCACGAACTGCTCCCACTCGGGGTCCGCCGCGAGCTCGGCGACGACGCTCTCGAGAAGAGCGCGAACCCGTTCGATGTCCTCGTCGTAGGCGACCCTGACGTCGAGCAGGGCACGGGACCACCCATAGCTGGAATTGCCGACCCGGATCACCTCGCCATTGCGGACGTACCAGACCGTGCCGTCGACGCTGCGCAGGCGGGTGACCCGCAGTCCCACGGCCTCGACGGTACCCATCGCCTCGCCCATGTCGATGACGTCGCCGACGCCGTACTGGTCCTCGAGCAGCATGAAGATGCCGGAAAGGAAGTCCTTCACCAGGTTCTGGGCGCCGAACCCGAGCGCGATCCCGGCGATGCCTGCCGACGCCAGCAGTGGCCCGACGGGATAGCCGAGGATGTCCAGCGCCATCACGACGACGATCACGCCGATCACCGCTGTGACGATGCTCTTGAGCAATGATCCCAGCGTCGTCGCCCGCAGCGCCCTGCGCTCGGAGTAGACGCCGGTCCCGCCGAAGACGACCTTGGCCACGCGCCTCGAACCGAGCAGGCGCTCAGGGGGCTCTGCCCGGGTGGCGCGCGCCACCAGCCGGTCGACCACTCTGTGCAGGAGGTAGCGGGTGATCAGTGCGAGCAGGACCAGCCCGATCAGCTTGAGCGGGTTGCCGAGCAGCACATCGCCCCACCATTCGCCGCTGAAGCGTTCCGGCGTGTCCTGGGCCGCTGTCACGGCCAGAACGCTAGCCGAGATGCGCGGCCAGGAAGGCGAGCTGGTCCGCGGCCAGGTCGACCGTGCGCGAGACCGCGCGGGCGCCGTGGCCGACCTCGCCCTCGGCCCGGATCAGAACCGGGCCTCGCTCGGGCTCGGCGCTGCTCGCCGCCTGCAGCGCCGCGCACATCTTGCGGGCGTGCATGGGGTCGACGCGGGTGTCTCCGTCGACCACCGTGAAGAGGACCGCCGGATAGGCGGCGCCTTGGCGAACGTTGTGGTACGGCGAGTACGACAGCAGCCAGGCCAACTCGTCGGGATCGCTGGCCGTGCCGTACTCGTCGTCCCAGGTGGCGCCCAGCCCGAACATCTCGTAGCGCACCATGTCCAGCAGCGGGGCCGAGCACACGACCGCGCGGTAGAGCTCCGGCTGTTGAGTGAGTGCGGCGCCGACCAGCAGCCCGCCGTTCGAGCCACCGGAGATCGCGAGCTGCTCGGTGGTGGTCCACCCGTTCTCGACGAGGTACCCGGCTGCCGCGTGGAAGTCGTCGAAGACGTTCTGTTTGTGCTCGCGCATCCCGGCTCGGTGCCAGGTCTCGCCCTCCTCGGCGCCGCCCCGCAGGCCGGCGACCGCCCAGACCCCACCGGCCTCGACCCAGGCCAGGATGCTCGCGGAGTAAGCCGGCGTGAGCGCGAGTCCGAAGCCGCCGTAGCCGTAGAGGACCGCGGGCCGCGGGCGGTGGCCTTCGTCGGCCGGGGAGACGACGACCATGCGAACGGCGGTGCCGTCCTTCGAGCGGTAGGTCACCTGCCGCGAACGCACGGAGGGGACGTCGACCTTGCCGGGGCTCTCGGCCCACGTGGTCAGGGCGCGGGCGCTTGCGTCGTAGCGCAGCACGCGGGTGGGAGTGGTGTGGTCGGTGTAGGCGAACCACGCCTCGTGTCCGCCCTCGGGCCGCTCCGACAGGCCGCCCACGCTCCCGAGACGGGGCAGATCGAGCCGGTCGACCGGAGTGCCGGTGCCGAGGTCGTGGACCGTCACCTCGGAGATCGCGTGCCGGGTCCGGCTCGCGAGGAGCACCGGCCGGTCGAGGTCGTCCAGGATCGCGTAGTCCTCGAGGACCGCGTCCGGATCCTCTGGGAGGAGGTCACGCCAGTGGTCGGGTTCCGGTTGCGCGGGATCGGCGACAGCCAGGCGCCCTCGTGGCGCGTCGCGGTCGGTCCAGACGTAGAGCCGCCCGTCCCGGCCGACGTGGGGATAGCTGCGCGCGTCCACGCCGACCTGGACGGGTCGCAGTTCCGGCGTCGCAGCGTCGGACGTCGTGAGATCCGCCAGCCAGAGGTCGTTGCGCGGTGCCGTTCCCTGCGCCGCGGTCACCACCAGCCACCGACCGTCGCGACTGACGGAGACGCCGTAGTAGTTGGTCTTGTCCAGGCCCGCCCCGAAAACCTCGACGTCATCGGCGGGGTCGCTGCCGACCCGGTGCAGATAGACCCGCCGGTGGAGCTGTTCTTCGCCGGCCGGCACCGTGTCCGGTGCGAGCCTGCGCACGTAGTAGAACGCCTTGCCATCCGGCAGCCAGGCGACCGGCGAGTACCTCGCCCGGTCGATGGGCCCTTCGACGTCTCCGCCGGTCGCCACGTCGAGCACACGCAACACCGACTCCTCGGTGCCACCGGCGGAGAGCTGATAGGCCAGCAGCTCGCCCTCCTTGGACGGCTGCCAGGTGTCAAGCGTCGTCGCCCCCGTGGGGTCCACGGCGATCGGGTCGACGAGCGTTCGCTCGGTACCGTCCGGGTCGACTGTCAACAGCAACGCGTGCTCCTGGTCGGATGCACGCCTGGTGTGGAAGGCGCGGTCGCGCCGCCACGCGGGCGTGCCCACGGAGCCGGCCCGCAGGAGCTCGGCCAGCCTGATCCGGAAGCTTCCCAACGTGCTCCAGCGCTCCCGGTGCGCGGCGAGCAGGTCGGCCTGGGCCCGTGACCAGTCGACTGTCGCGGGATCGGCCGGGTCCTCGAGGCGGCGGTAGGGGTCGGGCACGGTGCGACCGTGCAGGACGTCGACGTCGTCTCCTCGGGGCGCGGACGGGTACGTCACGTCGGCTGACTCTAGGTGGGATCGTGCTGATGATCACCGGAGGTTGCATCCTGGGGGGATGAGCCAGCCGCAGATGCGCGTGTCCATGCCCGACGAGCAGGTCCCTGGCGTGTTCGCGGACTTCGTGAGCGTGTGGCACACCGGCGACGTGTTCACCTTCGACTTCGCGGCGCTGGCACGGCCGCCAGTGGTGGTCGAGGGCGAAGACGGCAAGCCGGTCACCACGGCCCAGGCGCAGATCGTCGCCCGGGTGCGGGTGCCGCCGAGCCAGGTCTTCGAGATCATGAAGGCGCTCGAGCGGCAACTCACCGCGTGGGAGCAGGAGACCGCAAGGCGCCCCAAGCCGTCGCCGCCAGGCGCCACCGGCCAGGGCGGGTCGGGGTGATCACGGCCATTGATCACCGCAGGGCTCACTCTCGGCGCGCGATCACCCGCCTGAACAGTGCTCGTTCGGCGACGGTCCAGGCGGTGCTGGCGAGCAGGTAGAGCCCGGCCGCAAGCGGCACGAATGCCGCAACCAGGATCGTGCCGTACGGCAGGAACCTCATCACCGTGCGGCCCGGGACGTCGACGTCCGGCGGTGGGCTCAGCCGCCGCGAGAGCCAGGCCACGGCGGCGAGGAGGGCGAGCAGGCCGAGGAAGACCAGCAGCCCCGGTCCGCCGGTTGAGGTCAGATGGGCGCCGAGCGGTACGCCTAACAGTGTTTGTGTGAGCAGGACGTTGCCCTGTCCGCCGATCTCCCGGACGAGGAACAGCCCGTACAGGACGCTGAAGACCGGAGCCTGGGCGAGGGTGGGTAGGCAGCCGGCCAGTGGAGAGCTGCCCTGCTCCGCGTAAAGGGCGTTCATCTCCCGTCGTAGGCGTTCGGGGTTGCGGCGATGCCGGCGCTGGAGTTCCTGAAGCTTCGGACGCAGCCGGGACCTCGCGTGCTCGCCGCGGGCTTGCGCGTAGCCCAGTGGTAGCAGGACGACGCGAATGGTGAGAGTGACGAGAACGATCGCGGCCGCAGCGCTGGTAACGCCCAGGATCGGAGTCAGGACAGAGGTCAGGCCGGTGACGACGGCATAGAGCGCTTCGATGGCGGCGGCCAATGGGGGGAAGGAGTACATGGGTGAGCCCCTCGTCGCGAGAAAAGTTGGTCGACGAGATGGACCGCGCAGCGACGGGCCAAGGAGCTCGTTGCTACGCAGTCCTGGGCGAAGGTGTGGGTGCCCGAGGCCGCGGACGTCCGGCGGCACCGGGATCGCGCAGGCGCAGGAAGGGCGTGCGCTCGGCTCGGCGTCGGATCGAGCGGGCGTTCGCGCCGTCGGCCGTCGGCGGGAAGACGCGGCGGAAGACGACGCGCACAAGGAGGAGAGCGGCAGCGGTCAGGCTGGCCAGCGCCAGCAGAACCGCCGGGCTGCTCGTGATACTGGTGGCCGCGCCGATGCCGCCGATGAACGGTGCGGAGAGCACGACGACCAGTGGCACGGGTCCAGCGTAGACCGGACTTGAATTGTTCGAACACTTGTTCGATAGTGGAGAGATGTCGGGCTCGGTGGTTTCTGCGGGGGTGGCCACCGAACGGCCGGGGGTGGAGGCTGATCTGCTGCCGGTGCTGCCCGCGTTGCGCAGCTTGGTGCCAGGGCTTCGACGTGGCCAGGTGGTGTCGGTCGACGGCGTGGGTGCCTTGTCGTTGGCGCTGGCGGCGGGCAGATCCGCCGAAGGCGGGTGGTGTGCCGTGGTGGGCATGCCGGAGTGCGGTGTCCTGGCCGCGGCCGGGATGGGTGTGGACCCAGGGCGGCTGCTGTTGGTCGACGAACCGGGGGAGCGATGGCCCGAGGTGGTAGCCACCCTGCTGGGGGCGGTCGAGGTGGTGCTGCTCCGCCCGCCCGTCCGTCCGTCCACGGTCGAGACCCGGCGCCTGGCGGCCCATGCCCGCAGGTACGGCGCCGTCCTGGTGGTCGCGGGCACCTGGGAGGACGCACACCTGCGAATGCGGGTCGCCTCGTCGTTGTGGACCGGCCTGGGCGACGGCTACGGGCACCTGCGAGGCCGTAGGGTGCAGGTGGTCGTCGAGGGCAAAGGGCGTCCCCGGGCGGCCTGGCTGTGGCTTCCGGGTCCGGACGGCCGGGTCGCGACGGCGGATCTCGCTGCGGTCGAAACTGTCCAGCCCGCTGTGATGTCGGGGGTCCCGGTCGAGGTGGCCGGTTGAGCTCGGCCCGCACATTGGTGGCGTGGTGTCCGGACTGGCCGGTCGTCGCGGTCGGTGCCGACGCCGCCACGCCGGCCGCGGCGGTGTCCGGCGGTCGTATCACGGCGTGCACGGCCGCTGCCCGCGAGTCCGGCGTCCGCCGGGGCCAGCGGCTGCGAGACGCCCAGCGGCACTGCCCAGGTCTGGCGGCGCACGCCGAGGACCCGGAGGGCGAGGCCCGGTGCTTCGAGCAGGTCGCGACGATGATCGAGTCGTTCTGCCCCCGGGTCGAGGTGGTGCGCCCGGGGTTGTGCGCGGTCCCGGCGCGAGGTCCGGCACGGTACTTCGGCGGTGAGCAGGTGCTGGTCGACCTGATCCGGGAGACGGTGGTGGGGCGCGGGTTCGAATGCGCGGTCGGTGTGGCCGACGGCGTGTTCGCGGCGATTCTGGCCGCCCGCGAAGGTCCAGCGGGCGTGGTGGTCCCGGCGGGCGAGGCGGCGCAGTTTCTCGCTCCGCGCCCGGTCTCGGCGCTTGGAGTGGCCCGGACGCTGCCGGACCTCGACCTGGTGGGCCTGCTGGGCCGGTTGGGTGTCCGTACCCTCGGCGAGTTCGCAGCGCTACCGGCCGGCGACGTGCTGACCCGGTTCGGTGTCGACGGCGCTGTGGCGCACCGGCTGGCCGGCGGTCTCGAGCCCCGTCCGCCCGCAACCCGTCCGCCAGGAGAAGACCTGGCCGCGGTGATGACGCTCGACCCTCCGGTCGAGCAGTCCGAGCCGGTGGTCTTCGCCGCCAAGAGCCTCGCGGACCAGCTCCACGCGGACCTCGCCAGCCGTGGGCTGGCCTGTGTGCGCGTGGAGGTCGAGGTGGCGACCGAGGACGGGCGCAGCCGCTCGCGGCTGTGGCGGCACGACGGCCTGCTGTCGTCGACGGCGGTGGCCGAGAGGGTGCGCTGGCAGCTCGATGCCTGGCGAACCGAATCGCCAGGCTCTCCCGATGCGCTCATCGGCGGAGTGGTACTGCTGCGGCTGGCTCCCGACCAGGTGGTCGTCGATGGCGGCCGACAGCTCGCGCTGTGGGGGCAGGGCGTGGTCGACGACCGGGTCGAGCGGGTGGCGGCGCGCCTGCAGGCCATGCTCGGGCATGCGGCGGTGACCACGCCGATGTTCGCCGGGGGGCGTGGTCCTGGCGAGCGGGTCCTGCGGGTGCCGTGGGGGGACCGGCTGGAGGCCCGCCTGCCCGCTGAAGGACCCTGGCCGGGTCGGGTGCCTTCGCCGGCCCCCGCGGTGGTGCCCCCCTCGCCGGTGTCTGCCGTCGTGACCGACGTAGCCGGGTGCCCGGTCACCGTCAGCGGGCGCTGCGAGGTCTCGGCACCACCTGCCTGGCTCGCGGTCGACGGCGGTCCTGCGTCGGCTGTGACGGGCTGGACCGGGCCGTGGCCAGTTGTCGAGCACTGGTGGGACGCCGTTCTGGCCCGCCGGTCTGCCCGCTTCCAGGTGTCTACGAACGACGGCCGCGCGTGGCTGCTCGCCGTGACTCGCGGCCGGTGGCACGTGGAGGCTATGTACGACTGAGGCGATTCATCAGAACGTCGGCGTGCTCGTGGTGCTCATGGGTGTCTCCTCGTTATCAGGTCGGATGGGCGGGTGAACAGCAGCCGGTACAGCCCGGCGCGGTGGAAGTAGACGTTGCCGACGACCTGCAGGGCGAGGAACAGTACCGCCCAGAGGACGCCGTTGAAGCCGGGTACGACGTCGATCGGCAAGGTGTAGGCGGTGACGACGCGGACCGCGGCGTCGGCCAGCAGCGTCACCCCCCAGATCACGGTGACGACGCGCCAGACCCTTCGGAAGATCGGTTCTGTGTCCCACAGCACGTCCTAGTCGCGGCCGGCGGCCGTCATCGGCTCCAGCAACGAGCGGCCGAAGGTCAGGCCCGCGGGCCGGTCCGCCCAACGCAGGCTGCCCAGGAACCACACTGCGCAGACCGCGGTGAGCAGGCCGTCCTTGGCAAGCAGGAACCTCGGGCTACCGTTTCACCAGCGTGAGCGCCAGAGCCAGCACGGTGAGCGCGGCGAACATCGAGACGACACCGTCAAGCTTCCGGCGGACCACCAGAACCACGAGACCAGCGACACCGGCCGCGGCCACCAGCAGCAGGGCGGGTCTCGCGTCGATGCCGAGTGCGCGCAGCAGGTAGTAACCGGCCACCGGTGCGACCAGACCCCAGGCCAGGCTGTCGGCCATCCGGGCCAGCCCGGCGAACCGTCCGGTCAGCATCACGACCTCCGGGTGCCGAGGTCGAAGACGGTGGCCAGCTCTGCGGCGTACGCCGACGGATCCAGGTCCGGGTGCGCCTCGAGCAACAGCTGCACGCCTTCTAGTGAGCGCTGGACCGCCGACGCTACCACCCGGACGTCGAAGTCCCGGAAGGCGCCGGACCGCTGGCCGTCTGCGAGGATCTGCTCCAGAGGCGAAAGCGCCTGGCGCGCGTCGGTGGCGTCGTACTTC
>Ga0184612_10001943_pt1 | contig 10050 bp, 10 predicted proteins | sample PLM3_60_coex_FD_133163 | JGI IMG/M metagenome (GOLD analysis project Ga0184612, IMG submission 133163) | Groundwater sediment microbial communities from an aquifer in East River, Colorado, USA - PLM3_60_coex | ecosystem: Environmental > Terrestrial > Soil > Riparian zone | place: USA: East...
ACGGGAGCGACATCCGTCGATTGACCAGAACGCCGGGCGAGGACGGCTGGCCGGCGTGGTCTCCGGACGGCTCGTGGATCGTGTTCTCGTCCGCGAGAGACGACTGCTCGACATCGGATACGCCGGACTGCCGTACCACCGGGGACATCGGTCCGTGGCAGGACGTGTGGATCATGAACGCTCACGGCGGGCACCAGCGACGCGTCACCTGGGAGTTCGGGCAGTTCTTCAGTTGGTCGCCGGATGGATCGGTCATCCTTGTCGCCGGCGCCGACGAGATGTATCTGATCCGGCCCGATGGGAGCGGCCTGACTCCCTTCCCCGTCGAGGGCGTCCCGCACCCGCTCTTCCCCGACTGGATCGACTGATGTCCTTCCGTCACTCCATCGCTCTCGGGTTCGCTCCTTGAGACGGCGCGAGGACGAACGCGTCGATCGCGTGACCCTTGAGCGAAACGGACCGGTGCTCGAGAGCCGCATCCAGGAGGCCCGCGCCGGCGGCGACCTGCTCGCTGAGGAGGACCTCCCCGATCGCCGCCTGGGACGCGAGGTGCGCAGCGATGTTGACCGGGTCGCCGAGCGCCGTGAAGTCGCTCGATTCGTTGGAACCGACGATGCCGACGAACGCCGGGCCGGTGTGCACGCCGGCTCCGAGTGGAACCCAGGGGCCTTCGGTTGAACCGTGACCCGTGGCGCGGAGCAGCTCCTCGGCAGCCTCGATCGCGCGCTTGGCGTGTTCCTGACCGGTCATGAACGGGATGAAGAGCCCCACGACCTCGTCGCCCACGAACTTCTCGATGATCGCATCGCGCTCGATCAGAACCTCGCTCGACACCTTGTAGAAGTGGTTCATGAGCCTGGTGAAATCGAGTGTCGACATCTGCCGGGCGAGCTTGCTCGAGCCGCGAACGTCGGCGAACAGCATCGACAACTCGACCTCCGCCCCACGGATCTCCTCGTTTGGGCCCGCACTCGGGCAGCCCTGCGCGTGGGTCACGAAACCCCGGAAGCAGCGCCCACAGATCTTCGGGTTCTTCTCCCAGGGGGTGAACCCGTACCGCCTGAGGATCAGGGCGCCGGGAGCTCGGAATGGCGCCTTGCAGAGCTTGCACCGCGGGCTGGACGGGATGAACCGGAGCGGGCTCGGATCGTTCAGGTGTGGGTGGGTACCACTCAGGAAGTCGTGCCATTCCTCCTCAGGCGTTGCGTACTCGGCCATGGCCGGGAGCAGCCTAGCGTCCGGCGAAGCTCGTCTGCTAGCTGCCCTGATTTGGGAACGCCCAACCCAGTCGGGCGGCCCGCAGAGCGAGGTAGCGCTGCTCGGGGACGCTCGCGGCCTTCCTCGCCGCCCGCCGGTAGGACTCCCGCGCCTCGTCCGCGTCCCCGGCGAGCTCGAGCAAGCCCCCGCGCACCGCATCGAGGCGGTGGGTCTGCGCCATGCGCTCGTCCGCGTCGAGCGTTCCGAGCAGGACCAGGCCGGCTCGCGGCCCGTGGACCATGGCCACGGCGACCGCCTTGTTCAGGGTGACGACCGGCCCCGGCGATACCTGCTCCAACACGTCGTACAGAGCCAGGATCTGCGGCCAGTCGGTCTCCTCGGCATTGGGCGCCTCGTCGTGCACGGCGGCGATCGCCGCCTGGACCTGGTACGGACCGATCGTCCCCGTTCCAAGGGTTCGACCGACGAGCGCCAGACCCTCCTCGATCTGCGCCCGGTCCCACAGATCGCGCCGCTGTTCGGCGAGAGGGACGGGGAGGCCTTCGGCGTCGGTCCGGGTGAGCCGACGCGCATCGGTCAGCAGCATGAGGGCGAGCAGTCCGGCGGCCTCACCGTTCCTGGGTATGAGCCGGTGGAGCAGGCGGGCAAGTCGGATGGCCTCGATCGTGAGGTCGCCCCGCTGGAGGGAAGGACCGGAGCTCGTCGTGTAGCCCTCGTTGAAGATCAGGTAGAGGACCTGGAGCACCACGCCGAGGCGCTTCGCTAGCTCCGGCCCGGACGGTAGTTCGAACCGGCCGCCCGAGCTCCGGATGGTGTGCTTGGCCCGACTGATGCGTTGCGCCATCGTCGTCTCGGGGACCAGGAACGCGTTCGCGATCTCCGTCGTCGTTAGTCCGCCGACCGCGCGCAGCGTGAGTGCCAGCTGTGAGGGCGGGGAGAGTGAAGGGTGACAGCACAGGAACAGAAGCGTGAGTGTGTCGTCCTCGTCAGCGATCGTTCCCCGGCCGGGGAGATCCAGCACTGCCGCGGTCTCCTCCCGTCGCCGCCGGGCGCTCTCGCTCCGCCATCCGTCGACGAGGCGCCGGTTCGCCGCCGCCGTGAGCCATGACCTCGGGCTCTCGGGGACGCCCACCTCGCTCCACTGCCGCGACGCCGCGAGTAGCGCCTCCTGCACGGCGTCCTCGCACGCGTCGAACTGGCCATGCCGGCGCACGAGCGTGCCGAGGACCTGCGGCGCGAGCTCGCGCAGCAGGTCCTCGACGCGGGGACTTTCGACCGGCAACACGATGGACGGCCGGCGGCCTTATGTGGCCTCGGCGGCCTTCTCCAGCGCCGCGATGTCGATCTTCTTCATCTGGAGCATCGCCTGCATGGCTCGCTGTGCCCGCCCCGGATCCGGGTCGGTGAGCAGTTCGGTCAGGCGGGTCGGGACGATCTGCCACGAGAAGCCGTACCGGTCCTTGAGCCAGCCGCACGGGCCTTCCTCACCGCCCTTCGCGATGAGGGCGGTCCACAGCTCGTCGACCTCCTCCTGCGACCCGCAGTTCACAACGAGCGAGACCGACTCGTTGAAGGTGAACGGCTGCTTCCCACCGTTCAGCGCCGTGAACTCCTGCCCGGCGAGCTGGAACGAGGCGGTCATGACGGTTCCCGGGGCCCCCGGCCCGGCCTCACCGTAGCGCGTGAGCTCCACGACCTTCGACGGTCCGGGGTCGGAATCGGCTCCGCGCCTGGATGAGAACACGGAGACGTAGAAGTTCGCGGCCTCCTCGGCCTGGTCGTCGAACCATAGGAACGTGGTGATCTTCTGCACCGGAACCTCCTCCTTCTGCTCGGATGAGCGGTCGTTGTGGTGGGCGGTCAGACATCGGGCGGCGCATCGGCGACCTGGCGCACCTCCACGGGGCCACCGGTGAAGGCGACGCATCGAGAGGCGATGTCGATCGCCCGCGCCTCGTCAGCATCGATGATCCACCAGCCCGCGAGGGACTCCTTGGCCTCGGCGTACGGGCCATCGGTCGCCACCGGCGTGCCGTTCTCGAGTCGGACGGTCTTCGCCTCGCTGGGATCGACGAGCCCCTGCCCGTCGACGAACTCGCCAGCATCCTTGATCTCCTGATCGATCTTCTGCATGAAACCGATCATCTCCCGGATCCACTCCGGCGATCTGGTCTCCATCATCGTGTTCTGGTCGCCGAACATCATGATGATGTACTTCATCCTGCCACCTCCTCATTTTCCGTCGCCCGGCGGACGCTCTACCCATCGGTCGGAGCTGTCCCGCTGTTCTCGACATCCCGTCGAGGAAACCCTCGTACCCGGCCTTATGAGGGTGCAGGTACGTAGGCGAGCGAGACGACCCCGGTCTTGTCCCTCGTCCAGCCTCTCCCAAGCAGACCGCAACGTGAGGGCGAATTCATCGGTCCCCGCTCAGTTTCCGGCCAGTTTCCGGTCGTGTCATTGGATGGCAGCTCACAGAGGTCCGGCTCTCTTGGTCTTCCGCAGCCCGATCGAGCCTCAGGACATCCCGGTGCTCTGCCGGCGAGCCCGAGTGCTGCTGGAACGAAGCGAGGCTGAGCTGGTGGTCTGTGACGTCGGGGCACTGGTCGAGCCGGACGCGGTGGCCGTCGAGGCCCTGGCCAGGGTCTGGCTGACGGTCCGGCGGCTGGGGCGCGGAGTCCGGCTCCGTCGCTCGTGCCATGAGCTCGAGGACTTGCTGGCCTTCATGGGGCTCGCCGAGGTCCTGTACGAGTCCGTTTGAAGAAAGCCCCTCGTGAACGACAGGCCCCGCCGTGAGGCGGGGGCCTTACCGTTGCAACTGGGGTGGCAGGCCGAACATCGGGAACAATCGCTGGGTGTCGAGGAAGAACGTGATCCCGGCGATCCGATCTCCGGACACCTCGACGACCTGGAGCGACCAGGGCTCCAGGATCCCCTCCCGATCGCTCGGCTTGTACTGCGCGTAGGCCGGCATTCCGTTGGCCTCGACCGGCACCAGGCGCGAGCCCCGACAGCCGATCCCGGGGCCCAGGCACCATCGGCGAACGTCGTCGTGGGTCTGGAGCCACAGCTCGTATGGGGGCATCGACCACGATGCGTCGTCCCGCAGGAGCGAGGTGAGGGAGTCCATGTCGTACCGCTCGAAGGCATCGACGTAGCGGGCCAGCAGTGCCCGCTGTTCCTCGTCCATCGGCCGGCTGGCCTCGCCGGTGTCGAGATCGGCGGATGCGAGCGTGGCCCGGGCTCGCTGGAGTGCGCTGTTGACCGAGGGGACCGAGGTCTCGAGGAGCTCGGCGACCTCGGAGGCCTTCCACCGAAGGACCTCGCGCAGGATCAGCACCGCCCGCTGGCGGGCCGGGAGATGCTGGAGCGCGGCCACGAAGGCCAGGCGGATGCTCTCGCGGGACTCCGTCACCTCGGCCGGGTCGCCACCCGTCGGCAGTACCTGTCCGTCGGGGATGGGCTCGATCCACGTGACCTCGGGCAGGCGCTCGCCGAGCAGGTGCTCTTCGGCGGTGCCCGCGGGCCCCAGATCCATGGGGCGGGCCCGCCGCGCCCTTCCGCTCAGCATGTCGAGGCAGACGTTCGTGACGATCCGGTAGAGCCAGGAACGGAGCGCCGCCCGGCCCTCGAACCCGTCGAAGCCCTTCCACGCCCGGAGCAGCGTCTCCTGGACGGCGTCCTCGGCCTCGAACGCCGATCCGAGCATCCGATATGCGTAGGCGGTCAGCTCGACGCGATGCTGCTCCAGCAGGTCCTGGAGGTCCTCGGACCCGCGTGTCGCCGCGCTTCCCCCTCGACCCTTGCTCGCCGCCACGCACCCATGATAGGCAGGACCTTGGCGAAGCGATGAGTTCCGCCGGCCCGGACCGTCTCATCACCGAGCACCCACCCGAGGGGGAGACCATGGCACCAGCGACCAACGAATCCACCGCGACCTCGATCCCACAGCTCGCAGAATCCCTGAGCGGCCGGGTGATCACGCCAGAGGACGCCGAGTACGACGATGCCCGCCGGGTGTTCTCCGGCGAGTTCGACCGCCGGCCGGCAGCGATCGCTCGTGTCGCCGACGACGCCGACGTCGCGCGGGTCGTGGCGTTCGCTCGCGAGACCGGGCTGGAGCTCGCCGTTCGGAGCGGCGGCCACAGCGGCGCAGGACACTGCACCACGGACGGGGGGATCGTGCTCGACCTCCGGGACATGAAGGCGCTGGACGTCGACGTGGAGGGGCGGACGGCGGTGGCCCAGGCCGGCCTGACCGCGATCGAGTACTCGACTGCGGCGGGGGCCCATGGACTGGCCACCGGCTTCGGCGACACCGGATCGGTGGGGATCGGAGGGATCACGCTGGGCGGCGGGGTCGGCTACCTGGTCCGCAAGTACGGCATGACCATCGACGACCTGCTGGCCGCAGAGATCGTGACCGCGGACGGGCAACTGCTTCGGGTGGATGCCGATAGCCACCCGGACCTTTTCTGGGCCATCCGGGGTGGGGGGGGCAACTTCGGGGTGGCCACGCGGTTCCGGTTCCGCCTCCACGAGCTCGACACGATCGTGGGCGGGATGTTGATGCTCCCAGCCAGTGCAGAGATCGTCGCCGAGTTCATCGCGCTTGCCGAGGCCGCGCCGGAGGAGCTCTCGACGATCGCCAACGTCATGCCGGCGCCGCCCATGCCGTTCGTGCCGAAAGAGCACCATGGGAAGCTCGTCGTGCTGGCGTTCATGTGCTATGCGGGCGAGACCGAGGCCGGCCAGCGCGCGCTCGCGCCCTTCCGAGCCCTGGCCGCGCCGATCGCGGACATGGTCCGCTCCATCAAGTACCCGGAGATCTATCCGCCCGAGGACGAGTCATACCGCCCCACCGCGGTGACGCACACGATGTTCATCGACACCGTCGATCATGGCGTCGCCGAGACGATCATGAAGCACCTCGAGGCCTCCGACGCGAGCATGCGGGTGGCTCAGCTCCGCGTGCTGGGCGGGGCGATGGCCCGGGTGCCGGCCGACGCGACAGCCTTCGCCCACCGCACCAGCAAGATCATGGTCAACGTCGCCTCGTTCTACGAGGGGCCCGAGGACAGGGTGGTTCGACAGTCATGGGTCGACGACCTCGCCGCCGCGCTCCGGCAGCGCGACAACGGCGCGTACGTCAACTTCCTGGTCGACGAGGGCGAAGGCCGGGTCCGCGAGGCCTACCCCGGTCCCACCTGGGACCGCCTCGCGGCCATCAAGGCCACATACGACCCCACCAACCTGTTCCGACTCAACCAGAACGTCCCGCCGGCGCCCCGCCAGTGACTGTGGTCGCTGCTGTCAAAGGCGTCCGACGAGGAGCCGGTACCTCCCGCTTGAAAACCAGGATGTGACCTGGAGGTAGTAGGTCCCACTCTTCCTCGCTCTGAAGGTCAGCCCCTCCGGCTTCCCCTTCCCCCGAGTGCCAGCCGCCTGTAACCAGCGGCATGGCCCAACCCAGTCACAGCCGGGCTCCACTTGCCAGATCTGGACGGTCCCGGGCTTCCACACGTAGAGATCGAAGTCCTGTCTCGCGGGAACCTCCAGGACCACCCCGTAGTCGAGGCCCCGCCTCAATCTGACCTTGAACACGTCGTTGACGTTTGAGGGGTACGAGACTCGACCCCGAGCGATTCCCGAGATGCGGGCGGCGCCCGCGATATTCCCCCGACTCAATGGAACCGTCGTCGCGGGGCTCGCTGCAAGCGCCGTCGCGGCGTTGACGCGGCCACTAGTCGCCGTCCACCCACCTGCCAGATCAGCTGGATGATCGACTGCATTCAGGACGGCGTTTCGCAGTTGGACGGCGCTGTACTCTGGGTGCACCGACTTCACGAGTCCAGCCACCCCAGCCACCATGGGCGCGGAGAATGAGGTTCCGTCCACCACCATGTGGCTTCCCGGCGGTGAGGTCGTCAGTATGTCCACACCCGGAGCTGCCAGGTCGACGGAGTCGTGACCGAAGTTGGTGAAGAAGCACGCGTTGGCCTTCTGCTGCATGGCGCAGCCCGTCGCGTATCCGTATTGGTCCTGGTCGTTACTCGCGGCAACCGAGAGGATGCCTGGGATGTCGTATGAAGCTGGGAACAGGGGCGCGTCGGCAAGCTTGGAGTTGCTGAGGTCGGGAATCGCCATGTCGTTGTTGCCTGCCTCGTTCCCCGCCGCCACGACGGAAAGGACTCCGGCCTTGTAGCCCGCCTGGAAAGCGAGCCACTCTGGGAGAAGGAACATGTCGCCTGTGGAGCTGAAGCTGATGATGTCGGCCCCGTTGTCGATCGCGTAAGCGATCGCGGCCAGCTCCTGGAAGACGAACTTCTCCCGCAGGATCATCAAGCGACACCCGGGACAGACCCCACTGCCGCCGACGCCGTTGTTCATCGCGGCCCCGATGATCCCCGCCACCTCGGTCCCATGACCCACGGAATCCTGTGGGAGGTTGTCGTTCTCGATGAAATCCCATCCGTACGCGTCATCGATGTACCCATTGCCATCATCGTCGAGCCCGTTGCTTACTATCTCATCCGCGTTCGACCAGAGACTCATCGACAGGTCGGGGTGCGCGGCCTCGATCCCGCTGTCGATGATGGCGATGACTGTCTCGGATGACCCGGGCGTGGTCGACCACGCATCGGATGCGTCGATGTCAGCATCGCTCAGACCCTGGACCGTGGGCGGCGGCGGATCGGCGATCTGATGCTGCTGTCCGTCGTTCCTCAGTCCCCATTGTTCCGTGAAGAGTGGATCGGTCGGCACCACTTCGTCTCGATGCGTGAGCAGGTTCGGGACGGCCCACGCGACGGAGGAGTCCCGTTCGTAGGCGTTCATCGCTCGAACGACATCCAGGCTTGGAGGGATCATCACGAGGGTTGCCCCGAATCGGGGTATCCGGTCCACCGCCCTGGCGCTGGTCCTTCGCAGGAGATCAGATCGATCCCGCTCCGTGGCTGACGGCTTGAAGCCGACGATGAGTTGACCCTTCGCGAAGGAGGAAGATCCGGGCTCGTTCGAGCGCTTCGGCTGTTCTCTGTTGCTGACCGGCTGGGCTGGCTCGTGCCTCGGCCGCGCGAGAACTGGCTGTGTGAGCAGCGCGCTTGCCACGGTCGCGCCCAGGATCATCCTGGCGGCTGCAGATCGCAGAAGCCTTCCCCCAAACAAACTCACGTGGAGGTTGCCATAGGTTGATCCGCCGGGCAAGTCGAGCGTGAACCGGATCGATGGTCCTGCAGCGACTACCAGCGCTCGCGGTGGACCACGTCGTCGAACGCGCGTCGTTTGGGCCCGCGGATCGGTTTCAGCGAGCGGCCGGCGGGATAGCCCAGCGCTACGAGGATGGCCGCCTCCCGGTCCTCGGGGAGCCCGAGGATCCGGCGGGCCATCGCCTGGTCGCCCACCGAGGCGTGCCCGCTCCCGATCCCGAGGTCCGCGGCGGCGATCATGATCGACATCGTGGCCTGCCCGATGTCGTACCAGTACGTGTCCCGCTCGTCCCGGTCCTCGGAGACGGGGATGACCAGCGCGACGGTGGCCGCCGAGGCCTCCACGTGCGCCGCATACCGCCAGATCTTTGAAAGCTCCCGGAGGCGCTCCCGGTCCGACACGACGACGAAGTCCCACGCCTGCTGGTTCACCGACGACGGCGTGCGACGGGCGGCCTCGAGGATCCGGTCGAGGTCTGACGGCTCGATCGGCCGGTCGGCGTACCTGCGCACGTTCCGGCGAGCCCGGATCGCGTCCCAGGTCTCCACGCGAGGACCATAGGCCCTCTCGGGCACCGCCGCGAGCGAAGTGATTCCCGTGTCTAGATCCGGCGGCGATACCGGAGGATCGCCAGTGGAGCGAAGACCGCCGTGATGACGGCCATCCAGATCACGGCGTCGACGACCGGTTCGGCCACCGGGCCTCCGAGCAACAAGCCTCGCGCCGCGTCGATCACCGAGGTCACCGGGTTCGCCTTCACGAAGGCCTGAAGCCACCCGGGCATCGTCTCGACCGGGGCGAATGCCGTGCTGGCGAACGTCAGCGGCAGGATGATCATGAACCCCCATGTGTTCACCGACTCGGTGGTCCGGGCGGTGATGCCGATGAAGGCCATGGGCCAGCACATCACGAGCCCAAACGCTGCGATGACCACCAGGGCGCCGAGGGCGCCGGCCGCCCCACCTCCGAAGCGGAAGCCAAGCAGCGTGGCGAACCCGGTGATGATCAGGATGCTCCAGACGATCCTCACGCCATCCGCCGCGATCCGCCCGCCGATCACCGCCGAACGCGTGATTGGCAGCGAGCGGAACCGGTCGATCACGCCCCGCTGGAAGTCGACGTTCAGGGCGATGGCCGTGGTGAACGGCAGGAACGCCACGCTCTGGACCAGGATCCCCGGGAGCGCGAACTGCAGGTACTCGCGGCTGGACCCGGCGATGGCCCCGCCGAACACGTACACGAACAGCACGAGGAACATGAGCGGCTGGATCGACATCTCGACGAGCTGCTCGGGCGTGGCTTTGATGTGCAGCAGGTTGCGCCGGGCGATCGTCAGGGTGTTGCGGACGACGTTTGGGTGCGCGGACGGCGTCAGGGTCGCGGTGCTCATGCTCGGCTCCTCTCGTTCGTCTCGTGCTGTGCCTCGTCTGTTGTGGGATCCGTCTCGGCGAGATGTCCGGTGATGGCCAGGAACACTTCGTCCAGGCTCGGGCGACGGAGGGACAGGTCGTCGATGGCGATCCCTTCCTCGTCGAGTCGGCGCACCACACGGCCGAGCGCCGACCTATCGTCGATCGAGATGCTCACGACCTGTCCGTCCGTGTGCGTGCCGTCGTCCCCGTC
>Ga0184612_10001945_pt1 | contig 10043 bp, 8 predicted proteins | sample PLM3_60_coex_FD_133163 | JGI IMG/M metagenome (GOLD analysis project Ga0184612, IMG submission 133163) | Groundwater sediment microbial communities from an aquifer in East River, Colorado, USA - PLM3_60_coex | ecosystem: Environmental > Terrestrial > Soil > Riparian zone | place: USA: East...
CCCTCGGCGACGCCTATTCGGGGACCTACTTCTCCAACGACGGCGGGCAGACCTGGTGCTGCACCTCGACCGACCCTGCCCATCTCGGGACGCTGATCCCCGGCGTGACGCGCCTGGCCGGTGGCGTGTACGACGCGGGCGGCGATCCAGTCGTCGCGTTCGACAGCCGTGGCCACGTCTTCTACGCCGGCCTCGGGTTCAACCGGACCTCCGCTCCGAACACGGTGGCCGTGAACAAGGGCACATTCGATGCTGCGGGCGCCCTGTCCTGGGGCGCGCCGGTCTTCATCAACCCGACGACTGCGCCCTCCACCCTGAACGACAAGGAGTGGCTCGCGGTCGACAGCCACGTGTCGAGCGCCTTCCGCGACAACGTCTACGTCACCTGGACCCGGTACAAGTTCAGTGGCAGCACCGGCGCTTACATCCAGTCGCCGATCTTCTTCGTCCGCTCCACCGACGGCGGCGCAACGTACAGCGACCCGAAGGCGATCTCCGGCAACGTCCTGTACGGCCAGGGCTCGCGCCCGGTCGTGGGACCGGACGGGATCCTGTACGTCTTCTGGGACGGCTCGACCCGGCTGGCCTCGCTCAACAGCACCTACGTAGTGAAGTCGACCGACGGCGGTGCAACCTTCAGCAAGCCGGTCGCCATCTCGCGGCTGACCGACAGCGACCTCCTCAAGAACACGGTCTTCCGCACGAACAGCTTCCCGGCGGCGGCCGCGGCTCCGAACGGAGACCTCTACGCGACGTGGACGACACAGGTCAAGGACGCCGGAGCGCCGAACTATGGCGGCGAGGCGGCATGCGCAGACTGGCTGGGCGGGGATCCGTCGACGTGCCACTCGCTCGCCGTCTACAGCAAGTCGACCGATGGCGGATCCACGTGGTCGACGGCCGCGCCGGTATTCGCGTCCGGGACGCAGACCCCGGACGGCTACCCGGTGAGTCAGCCGAGCGGTGGCACGCTGCAGGCGCCCGACCCGGCTCCCCCGGTCGAGCAGATCTTCCCGGCCGTCGCGGTGGCCCCCAACGGCCGCGTCTATCTGTCGGCCTACGCGGCCGATGTCATCTCGCCATGGCAGACCTGCGCGGCGGGACCGCCGCCACCTCCCGGGCGGATCACCTGTGACAAGCTCGGGGACTACATCCACAACGCGCGCCTGGACTACCGGGTGCGAGACCTGACGACGAACGTCACGAACAACGTCAGCACCCACCCGATCAACACGCGGAACGGGTTCGGTGGCGGGTTCTTCGGTGACTACACGGACATCGCGGTCGGGTCCGACAACGTCTTCCACGCCCTCTGGACGGACAGCAACGACCTCCAGAGCGTGGTCTGGTTCTACGGGTTCGAGTTCGTCCCGACCGCGATCCACCAGGAGGACATCGTCACAGCCACCGGCAACTTCTAAGCCCTCCCACCCCCAGGCGGTCGCTGCGCCCTGCGGCGGCCGCCACCCCACGCGATCGGCCGCCCCGGGACCAGTCCCGGGCGGCCGAGCCGCACTTCTGGGCGCTCGTCGCGAGCCGGTGCCCGGACCGTCTAATCTGGCGGCGCTGGCTTCGCGACCACTCGGTCGAGCTGCACGCTGCTCTCGAGACGCCGGACGGCGAGGCCGCCTGACCGTGCCTGCGGCCAGCTAGCGAGACGGATCGCGGTCGCGAGTTGGCGTCAATTCCCGGCGTCCTCGATGCGGGTCGCGTAACGCACCCCGTCCTCCATGCGATAGAACACGCGCACAGGCTCGGACGTGGCTTCGTGCTCGAGCAGGTGGGCCGGTGGGAACTCATCGGCGTTCTCGAGCTCTCCGACCTGGAAGTCGAAGAATGTCTCCCCGAACCTCTTGTCCCCAAGCCGGAGCTTGAACGCACGGACGTCATTGAGGCCCCGCGTGTCGACCTCGACGACGACGCCGCGGATGAACGAGCCACCATTGGGCCCTTCCGGTACAGGCATGGGCATGGTGGTGTCGCTCAGGACGATCGCCGCTCCGCCTGTCACGGCGAGGACGACGACCAGGACCAGGGCGAACAGGTTTCGCGTCCGGCGATCCACTTAAGCACGAACCGGGGCGTTGGTGGAGATGAGGGGACTCGTCACCCTCCCTGAGCGAGCCCTCCAGGGGTAGGGTTCTCACGCTCAGATTAGTTCGTCTCGGCCAAGTTCGCGACTCTTGATGCAACTCGTATAGCTGTCCCGGTAGCTGTCATGGCTGGGGCGCGTAGCCCGGCGATCTATACAATGAGTTATCGGCTCCGGAGGCCGACGCTCTATCCACTGAGCTACAGGCGCGCAGCCTCGGATGATACCGGCTGATCGTGGACAGACATTCGGCTTCTGGTTTGAGTGTCTATCCAGGGGACTCTCAGGAACATGGACAAGCGGCCACAACGCTCGTAGAGCGTAAAACTCGGAGCGTCGCGCTTCCGCGTGCCGGGCTACGTCAGATAGAGCGGGAGGACTTGCCGTCCGTTTCAAGGGGTCACCCGTGCTCGGTCCGATGGCCATCGACCTTGAACGAGGGTCCCCCCTGCCGATCGCAAATTCTGAAACTCGGTCGGGCGCCGGCCACCCAGGCGTCGATCTCGCCGAGGAGCTCGGCCTTCACTTCGGGCAACGCGAACGCCGCCCGGGCGGCGCGCCGCTGAAGTTCGGCGAGGTCCTCCCGCGTGAGACCAGCGAGGCGGACGACGTGCCGCAGCTCATCGTTCAGTGTCGTATTCACGAACGGTGGGTCGTCGCTCGAGATGGTCAGGTTCACACCGGCTCGCCAGAAGGCCGCCACCGGATGGGCTTCCAGGGACGCGAAGCCGCCGGTCCCGACGTTCGACGAGGGACAGAGGTCCAGGGCGACCCGGTCGCGGACCAGTCGCTCGAGCAACTCCGGATCGCGGATAGCCGCAACGCCATGATCGATCCGATCGGCATCGAGGACGTCGAGGGATTCGGCGATGCTCGCGGGGGGCCCATCTCGCCGGCATGGACCGTGAAGCCAAGGCCAAGGCGCCTGGCGGCCTCGCGGTACGCGATGAACTCCTCGACCGGAACGGTGCCCTCGATGCCGGTCAGGGCCAGACCGACGATGGGCGCGTCGGCCGCCTCGACGAGCCGCAGCGTCGCGTCCGCTTCCGCATGCCTCCTGGCTACGGTTTTCGGAACCCTCGCCATTCAGCCTGCCGCCGTCCCTGGCAGCGCCGCGCCTTCGTGAACGGCGGTCCTGTTGCAGGGCCATTTCGGCTTCGGTCCGGGCGGATATCAACCCCTGTGGTGGGCGGCGTTCGGGCTCGATTCCGGCCCAGATACGAATCCCCGTGGTTGTAGCGCCAAGTTCGGGGCGTTATGGGTGCCAGTGCCACGCTCGAGTGAGCCTGTTCCAGCACCGATAAGGGCCCCACTTCCCTGCATCACCACCCCGGTTCGTATTCGAGACAAACCGGGGTGGCGTGTCGGTCAGCTGTGGTCGGCCAGCGCCCCGTCGATCGAGGTGCGAATTGGCTCCGGCTGCTCCGGCTCCGACTCCGCGCCACTGGTCCGCACGTTCCGCAGGACCGCCACCGCGAACAGCGCGACGCCCACCGCAAGGACGCCGCTGATCGCAGCTGCGACCTGCATGCCCTGGACGAACGCGTCCTGGGCAACGCCGAGGACCGTCGCCCCAAGCTGTGCCGGCAGGTCGGATGCGATCCCGACCGCGCCACCGAGCGTGTCCTGGGCAACCACGGCCGCCTCGGCGGGGACGCCGGCGGGCAGTGCGTCGGCAACGTCGCGCCGATAGATCGCGACACCGATGCTGCCGAGGATCGAGATCCCCAGCGCTCCGCCGAGCTCGAATGCGCTTTCGGAGACACCCGAGGCGGCCCCGGCCCGCTCCGGCGGGGCCGAACCGACGACGAGCTCGGTGGTCAGGCCGAAGACCGGCGCCAGGCCGAGCGAGATGACGACCGACGAGCCCACCACGATCGCGAGTCCATCCGTGCCCGCGCCACCGACCCGGCTGAGGATGCCGAGCCCGACCGCGGCAACGCCGAGCGCGATTCCGATGAGGAACGCGGGCCGGATATAGCGGAGGAGCCGGGGCGCCGCGTTCGAACCGATGATGAACGCGATGGCCGACGGGACCGACCAGATCCCAGCCTCGAGCGGCGACAGGCCGAGGACCAGCTGCAGGTACTGAGCGACGAAGATGAAGTAGCCGATCGCGACGAAGATCGTCAGGAAGTTGACCGCGAGCGACGCGCTAAAGGCGGGAACACGGAAGAGGCGGACGTCGATCATCGGGTCCGCCAGCGTCAGCTGGCGGCGGACGAAGAGCGCCCCCACGACGAGGCCGACGAGGACGAACGCTGCGGGCATGGCGCCGAACCCGTCCTGGGCGAACTGCTTGAGACCGAAGATGACCGTCAGCACCGCGACGAGCGACATCGCGACGCTCAGCAGGTCGAGCCGGCCGGCGTTCGGATCCTTGTACTCGGGAAGCGTGATCGGGCCGAGGATCAGCAGCAGTGCAACGACGGGCAATGCGAGGAGGAAGACCGAACCCCACCAGAAGAATTCGAGCATCAGGCCGCCGAGCAGCGGGCCGATCGCGCTGCCGGCCGAGAAGGCCGAGATCCAGACCGCGATCGCCCGAGACCGCTGGCCGGGATCCTGGAACATCGTGAAGATCAGCGACAGCGTCGAGGGTGCGAGCGTCGCGCCGGCGATCCCGAGCAGTGCCCGGCTCAGGATGAGCATCTCGGCGCTCACGGCGAACGCGGCGAGCAGCGACAGCACGCCGAAGGCGCCGGCGCCGATGAACAGCAGGTTGCGGCGGCCGATGCGGTCACCGAGCGTGCCCATCGTCACGAGGAAGCCCGCGACCATGAAGCCGTAGATGTCGATGATCCAGAGGAGCTGCGCGCTGCTCGGCTGGAGGTCGGCCGAGAGCGACGGCACCGCCAGATGCAGCACGGTCAGGTCCATCACGTAGATCAGGCACGCCAGCGCCAGGACGGACAGGCCGATCCATTCGCGGCGGCCTGCTCGGGGTGGTGCAGCAGTCTGGGCGGTCATTTCGGGTCGCTCCTCGGTCATGAAACTCGGTGAGGTGGTGTCACCATTTCAGACCGGGCCGTGCCCGAGAACTCATCGGTCGATCGTCGGCTCTCCCTGGCGCGTGTAGACGGCGGCGGTGAAGCTGCAGAAGCGCGTGTCGCTGTTGCTGCGCCACGCCAGCGCGCCGATCTCCTCGAGCGGGACCGTCAGCGGCACCTTGGCGATGTCCTGGCGCGGGAGCGTCGCGCCGTCGATGACCGGCTCGGCATCGACCTCGAGCACCCACTCGCCTGGTGGGTAGTCGCAGCGCTCGTTGCCGCGCGAGCTCGGCCCGGAGCACGACCGGTGAACCGGCACGGAGCGTGACCCGGCCGTCCGCATCGGCCGGCATGGCCTCGACAAGCAGCCCGGCCAGGTCGGGATCTCCCCAGCAGCGGTCGGAGAGGCCGGCCTCGAGCGGGTTCCAGAACGGCCCGGTGAGACAGAGCCGCGGCGCGCCGGCGAACGTCACGTCCAGCGGTGTCTCGAGGAGGACCTCCAGTGTCAGGTCATGAACGATCCGGACGGGCACCATCCGGACGCCTTCGTCGACGCCGAAGTCCGCAATGGCCTGGGTCGCCGCCAGCGACGAAGCAGCGACCGTCACGGTCCCGAGGTCACGGATGACGTCGATGACGAGCGCGATTCGAGTCGAGGGCCCAGCCGCCGCCAGGCCGCGCCGGAGGGCTGCCCACATGGCTGTCGGGTCCATACCGTTTCGGACGCAGATCATCGCCGTGAACATGGCCTCGGTGTAGATGACGTGCTGCGCCGCCTGGGTCCTCGCGAACTCGGCGGCGACAAGCCCGAGGTCGTCGGGTGTCCGCACGAACTGGTTGGCAGCGAGATAGGTCTCGAGGAAGCCCTCGAAGTCCGGGTACCCACCGGGATAGCGACCGTCGACCAGGCGCAGGGCCTGTTCCGGGTCCGCGCCGTGTCGTCGAGCGAGCTCGGAGGCGGTGACCTCGGTGATGGTTCCGTTGAGGTGAACGCGCAGCTCGACCTTCGGGACGGCTGTGATGTCGAGCTCGGACGCCAGGGCCGTTATCGTGGGTTCCTCAGTTCTCGAAAGCGCCATGGCTAGTTGCTCGCCACCGGTTCAGCCGGGTAGTCCGAGCGGGCGTGGACGAGCGAGAGGGCACGAGAGCGCATGATCAGACTCCTTTCGTGTCCGTCAGTGTTATAGAGTGATATAACAGTATGGTGCATGTCAAGGGGTCACCCCTGCTCGGCCCGATGGCCATCGAGCTCGACCGAGGGTCCCCCGTGCCGATCGCAACCCAGCTGGAGGAACAGCTGACCTGGCTGATCGCGACGCGCACCTTCGCGCCGGGCGACCGCCTGCCGTCGATTCGCGAGCTTGCGGCCGCCCTGGGCATCCATTACCACACGGTCCGCCAGGTCTACGGGGAGATGGAAGCGCGCGATCTCGTCAGCACGCGCCAGGGCGCCGGGACGACCGTAAGGGGGCTCTCGAGCCTGCTCCAGGCTCGCCCGAGGTACGCGGGCGCGATGCGGGCGCAGGGCGTCCTGATCGCGGACTACACGTCGTTCTACCTGCCACTGCTGCGTGGCATCGAGCTGGGAGGGGCCGAGACTCACATTCTCACCATCCATGCCGTCGCCGAGGACAACCAGGTGAAGGCGCAGCTACAAATGCACCAGCTCATCACGGCGGGCGTACGCGGTCTCATCGTCGCGGCCGTTGGCGAACTCGTGCGTGATGAGCTCGAGGCGCAGGGCGCGGATGCAGCGATTCCCGTCGTGTACTGCGATTGGCCGGCCCAGGTCGAGGACTCGATCGTCTTCGACGCTCCCGGCGCCGCGGCCGCGCTGGCCCAGCACCTGGCAGAACACGGCCATCGGCGGGTCGCGTTCATGACGCCGACGCTCGAGTTCGCGAACATGGCCGAGCTTCATCGCGGATTCCAGCAAGCCGTGAGCAGCGGCTGGATCGATGCGGTTGACGTCCTGCCGTGCACCGACTTCTCGATCGATGCGGGCGCTGTGGCGGCCAGGGCCGCGCTCACGAGCACGGCGCCCCCAAAGGCCATCGCGACCGTCGCTGACGACCTGGCGCTCGGCGCGATCGCTGCGGCTAAGGACCTGGGTGTCCGCATCCCTGACGACCTGGCGCTGGTGAGCTACGGCGAGATCGAAGCTGCCGCGTTCGTCGATCCGCCACTCACGACCGTGGCGCTGCCCGTGCACGAGATGGGCCTGCTGGCGGCACGCCGCCTCGCCGCGCGAATCCGCGGAGAACCCGCCCAGGGTCCAACCGTCCTGCCCGGACATCTGGTCGTCCGCGCCAGCTGCGGGCATCACGAGCAAGGGCCCGACATCGAACAGAGTTCCAGCCAGCCTGGACGCCGCTAGGAGCCGGCCTCCCGCTCCACGAGCATCCGCACGCGTGTCGGGCTCCGCGGGCAAACTCAGGGCGCCGGCCGCAGAGTCTAGAGCGTAAAACCAGGCCCGTTTCGCTCGGGGCTCCACTCGGGTGGCCACTGCGCTCAGGCGGTCAGGCTCCGGAGGCCGACGCTCTATCCACTGAGCTACAGGCGCGCGGACGCCGATGATACCCGCTGAGCGTGGTTAGACCTTCGGCTTCTGGTTTTACGCTCTACGACGACCGGCGTGACGCTCAGATCGGCAGCGCGACGGCGAGTAGAGCGTAAAACTCCGGGTGTTGCGCGTCGGCCTGCCGGCTACGTCAGATAGTGCGGGAGGGCGTTGCCGTTCCTTACGTAGGTCAGCGCTTCGGTGCCCTCGTAGGCGTGGATCGCTGAAACGTACTCGGGCACCTTGCCTGAGAGCGTCGCGATCTCTTCGCCTCCGAAGAATGCCCGCAGGGCGTTGGTATCGGTGAAGCCAAGGAGCAATGACGCGTGGAAGCGCTGGTCGGCGGGGTTGTCGTGCGCGACGTTCGGCGTGTCCCAGAGCCGTTCGATCCAGGGCAAGAAGATCTGGGTTCGGAGTTCCCGCAGCGCCCCTGTCTTGACGAGTGCGGGGACGAGCTCGTCGGTGAGGAACGTCCGGAACGCACCGGTCCTGACACCCTCCCGCCGGCGGAAATAGATGAGGCTTCGCACTCCCGCCTTCTCCCCGGGGGCGGCCACGTCGTACCAGCGGGCCGAGTACGGTGGGCCCGCGTAGAGCAGGGTGCGCCGGAACACGTTGACTTCATCCCGGTACGCGAGCCTCGTCTGCCTGCGGCCGCGCAGCGGGGAGAGAAGGGAGCTGAACGTGACCTCGGCGACGCCGTCGATCCGGCGCTCGGCCGGGATGACCGTCTCGATGCCGCTAATGGCCGGCCACAGCCCGGGATTGTGCTCCGCCAGGTGGATCTGGCGGTACTCCTCCATGCCCGGAGTCGCGGAGATGATCTTCGAGTGCGGGCCCTTCCAGTAGTCCATGCCTAGCTGACGGGGCTGATCTGTGCGCATCCACAGCAGGATTGATGAAACGAGGGGCTTCCTCGCCGAGGCAGGAGTCGTGGCCACTTGGTGCCTTCCTTCGCAGGGTGCGGTCAGCGCCCGAGGAACTCGACGGCGACGGGGGCGAACGTGTCGTGGAACTGGAAGATGCCGCCGTGGCCCGAGTCGGGGTAGATGACGAGCTCGGAGCCAGGGATGCGGCGGTGCAGGTCCTCGGACAGCACGGACGGCACCATCCGGTCGTTGTCGCCGTTGGCGATCAAGGTCGGCTGGGTGATCTTCGACAGGTCGGCAGGGGCCGAGCGACCCCACTTCTTGATCGCCTCGAGCTGCGTCCGGAACGCGTTGAGCTTGACGGGCGCGTCGCGGTCGACAGTGCGCTCCTTGAGCCGGTTGACGAACGCACGGGCCGCGGGCTTTCCGGTGGCGTTGCGATTGAAGAACAGGAACTCCTTCGGGTCCGACCGGGTCACGGTCGCGCGCAGGATGTCCCAATAGCTGACACCGGCGACCTTGTCGATGTCCTTCCCGCCGGCGGGGCCGGTCCCGTTGAGGATCAGCTTGCGGACCAGCTCGGGGTGTTTGACCACGAAAGCCTGGGCGACGAAGCCGCCGAGGGAGAAGGAGAAGATGTCGACCTTGTCGAAGCCGAGCGCGCGGATGAAGGTGTAGGCGTCGTCGGCCATCGCCTCGACGCTGCCGGGAACTTGGCCGGTGGAGGCGCCGACACCGCGGTTGTCGAACGCGATGACCTGGTGGTCCCTGGCGATGGGGTCGATGATGCGCGGGTCCCAGTTGTCCAGGTTCGCCGCTAAGTGGACGAAGAAGATCACGGGGATCCCGCCCTTCGGCCCGAGCTCGCGGTAGGCGTAGGTCACGCCGCCGGCGGTGATGGTGCGGGCCGGCGCCCTCGCGTAGGACGTGATGACGGGGTCGATGCTGGTGGTGCTCATGACGGTTCTCCTTGGGTGTGGCTGAGTGAGGGTTCGAAGCTTCAGGCGGGCAGGCGGTTGAGCTTCCGGATCTGCCGGTCGAAGACCCCCGTGGGAACGAACCGGCGCAGGACGCTGACGCGGCCTGCCGCCGGGCCGGCGGTGTAGCGCAGCTTCGGCTCTGGGTCCGTCGCCGCCGCGACGATCGCCTTGGCGACGATGGCCGGGTCATCGCCGGCCGCCATGGCACGCGCCATCACGCCGTTGAAGACGTGCCGCTGCGCCGCGTAGATCGGCAACGGTCCATCGGGCTGGATGGCTTTGGCGTCGAAGCCAGTCCTCGTGTAGGCAGGCTCGACGAGGAGCAGCCGGATACCGTGCTCCCGAACCTCGTGGTCGACCGACTCGGAGTAGCCCTCGATCGCGTGCTTCGTCGCGGCGTAACTGGCCATGTACGGCGCGGGGACGAGGCCGAGCACCGAGGAGATGTTGATGATCCGACCATTTCCCGCGGCGCGCATGTGCGGGAGGACCGCCTTCGTCATCCGGACGAGCCCGAAGAAGTTGATATCGAACACGCGCTGGTCCTGGGCG
>Ga0184612_10001946_pt1 | contig 10036 bp, 12 predicted proteins | sample PLM3_60_coex_FD_133163 | JGI IMG/M metagenome (GOLD analysis project Ga0184612, IMG submission 133163) | Groundwater sediment microbial communities from an aquifer in East River, Colorado, USA - PLM3_60_coex | ecosystem: Environmental > Terrestrial > Soil > Riparian zone | place: USA: East...
GGCGGCCTCCGCCGCGGCTCGATGGGCGCGCCGGCTGCCGTGCCCGAACGCGAAGTCGATGACGGCGGGCGGTCGAAGCGCGAGTGCGTTCGTGCCCGTGCCGTGGCGGTCGGTGACGATGACGACGGTCCGCGTCTGGCCGGTGTGGGCGAGTGGATCGAGTGGCTCGAGGACGACCGCGATGGCCTCCGAGGTCACGAACGGGAGGTCGATCGGGAGCACGAGGATCGCCTCCGCGCCACCCGCGACGACGTCGCTGCGTGCCTCGGCGAGCCCGGCATTGAGGCCCTCGGAGCGCTGACGGAGGGTCCGTGCCCCGAGGTCGGCCGCGCGGCGCAGGACGTCTCGGTCCGGGCTGACCACCAGGACGTCGTCGAGCAGATCGACGGCCAGGGCGGCCACCACGGTCCGTGCCAGGAGACCTCCGACGAGATCCTCCCGTTCCTCGGCGTCGAGCGACTCGCCGAGCCGCGATTTGGCACCCGCGAGTGTTCCGACCGGGATGATCGCCGCGATCCGGGTCATGCCACGAACTCGAGCACGGCCCGGGCGAGCCGCGCCCGACCTGCGGCATCGGCCATGACGGTATCGGTGACGAGCGTCCGGAACCCGAGCGCGGCGATATCGGGCTCCTGGTCGGTGTCGACCGTGTCGAGGACGAAGGCGGTGGCGAGGTCACGGTAGATCCGCGCCACTCCCCGGGCGCTCGATTCGTGACCGAGCGAGAGCAGCATCCGATCGGCCGGGCCCTTGAGCGCGACACCGCCGACGATCGGGCTGATCGCCACGACCGGGATGCCGGCACGGGCCCGGCCCGCGACCAACCCCGCGACCGGTCCGGCGAGGATCGGCCCGATCGAGACGATCGGGTTCGAGGGCCCGATGACGATGACCTCGGCCGCTTCCAGCGCACCAACGACGGCCGGGGTCGGCGTGAGGTCGCCGTTGAACCGCACTTCGCGGACCTCTGGTCCCTGGCGGAGGTGGACGAAGTACTCCTGGAAGTCGAGCCAGCCATCGTCGGTGCGGACCTGGGTCCGGACCGGCTCGTCGGCCATCGGCAGGATCGGTGTCGGGATCCCGAGTGCGGTCTGCAGCGAGCGGACGACATCGGTCAGGCACCGGCCCTCGCGGACCCGCGCGGTCCGCGCGATGTGCGTCGCCAGATCGCGGTCCCCGAGCCGGAACCAGTCCTCTTCGCCGTACTCGGCCAGGGCGTCCATCACGGTCCAGGTCTCGCCGACGTGGCCCCATCCGCGTTCGAAGTCGAACCGGCCCGCGAGCATGTACATGACGGCATCGTGGTCGGGCATCACGAGCAGCCCGTGCCGCTCGGTGTCGTCGCCCGTGTTGACGATGACGGTCAGATCGCCGGGTGGCAGGACGGCCTGGAGGCCTTCGGCCAGCTTCGCGCCACCGGTCCCGCCGACGAGCGCGACCACCCTCACCGGACCATCACGCGTCGAGGAGCTCGCGGACCTCGGCCATGCGGTCGATGGTCTCGCGGTCGTATGGCGCGGGCATCCGGACGATGACGGTCTCGAAGCCCAGCTCGACGTACGGCCGTATCGCGTCGGCCACCTCGGTCGGGGGTCCCAGGAGCACGATGGTCGATTCGAGATCGGAGAGTCCGTTGTGACCGAGCAGGGCCTCGAACGCCGCCGTCGCGGCCGCCGGGTCGTCGCGGATCACGATCGGGAAGCTGACGGTCTTCTCGATCGTCGCGAGATCGCGCCCGACATCGGCGCAGTGCTCGGCCAGGATGTCCAGCCTGCCCCGTACCTCGTCCAGGGTGCCGCTCGTGTTCCAGCCGTCGGCCCGCAACGCCACCGTGCGCAGCGTCTTGCGCGGCCCGGACCCGCCGACCAGGATCGGCAGATGGGCCTGGACGGGTCGCGGGGCGCACAACGCGTCGTGGAACGTGTAGAACCGGCCCTCGTGGCTGAACCGCTCACCATCGAGCAACCGGCGCATCAGCATGACGGCCTCATCGAGCCGGTCGAGCCGTTCGCCGAACCCGGCGCCGAAGTCGATGCCGTAGGCGTCGTGCTCGCGCTCGAACCAGGCGCCCCCGATGCCGAGCACGGCCCGACCGTCCGAGATGTGGTCGAGCGTCGTGGCGAGCTTGGCGGTCAGCCCGGGGTTCCGGAACGTGTTGGCCCCGACCATCAGCCCGAGACGCACTCGCGAGGTCACCGGACCGAGGGCCGACAGGAGGCTCCAGCCCTCGAAGATCGGCTGCTCCCATGGACCGAAGATCGCCATCAGGTGATCCCACGTCCAGACCGAGTCCCAACCGGCGTCATCGGCCGCGATCGCGGCATCGCGGAAGCCCGGCCAGTCGGTCTGCTGCCCCCACAGCTGGAGCCCGAAACGAGTCATGCAGAAACCCTCAATCGTCGAGGTGGTCGTGGACGGTCGCGGGGCTGAAGCGGAACGTGATCCGCTCCTGGCGCTCGAACCGGTTGCTGATGAGGCGCTCGGCCTTGCTTGGCTCATCCGCGTGGTAGCGACGGGCCAGACCCGCGATGTCGGCCTGTGCCCGGGTCGGCTCGGTGATCGCACGGACCGTGCCGGTCAATCCGACCCAGCGATACCCGTCGGCGCCATCGGTGACCGAGAACGCGATGCGCGGGTCCCGCAACAGGTTCGACGGCCAGCGTCGGCCGACGGCGCTGTTGATCATGATCTCGTCACCTTCGACGGCATACCACACGACGGCCTGGCGCGGCCACCCGTCGGGATCGAGCGTGGAGATCGTGGCGAAGCGTAGGTCGTCGAGGAAGGCCCGGATGGGCTCGGGAAGGGCGGCGGTCATGCCCTCGATGGTACGCGAGGCCGGCGTCGGGCGGCAGCGTCTGCGGTCGCCGCGCGCGTGGCGGCTCGACCGGTCCGTGCCGCGAGCCCCCCTCCGACGGTCTCGATCTTGCGCGGTGGCGCGGGATCGGCCGCCGGTCGACCGAGCAGGTAGCCCTGTCCAAGCTCGACCCCGAGGGTCGCCAGTGCGGCGAGGTCGACCCGCCGTTCGATGCCTTCGGCCAGCAGGTGCGCGCCGATGCGTCGACCGAAGGAGACGAAGGCCTCGATGAGCGCCTGCTTCGCGTCGTCGCGACTCACGCCGGACACGACGTCGCGGTCGATCTTGATGACCGTGGGACGGAGCGCCGCGATCAGCGCGAAGCTCGCATACCCGGCCCCTGCGTCATCGACTGCGAACCCGAACCCCACCCGACGAAGGGCGCGCACGCGGCGCTGGAGCGCCCGGATGTCCGAGACCGATTGCTGTTCGGTGCACTCGATGGTGATCTGACGCGGAACGAGATGGGCGGCACGGACCTGGTCGCTCAGGATGGATGGCTCGAAGGCCGGGTCGAGCAGGCTCGATGGCATCAGGTTGATGGCGTACCGGTGCGCCGGCTCTCCTGCCTCGCGCCTGGCGGCCTCGATCCGCTCGATCCGGGCGAGGACGGTCGCGACGATGTAGCCATCGAGCTCGACGCCACGATCCGTGTTGATCGCCGCTTGCACGACCGACGCGATCGACTGCGGGAGCATCGGCATGTCGGGCCGGAACAGGCACTCGTACTCGTACAGCGCCCCGGTCTCGAGCGTCACGATCGGCTGGAATGCGACCTTGTGGAGCCTCCGCAGGCTGAAGAAGTAGTCCAGCATCTTGGTCTGGACGACCTGGGTCGATTGCGCCATCCCGATCCGCTCGGCCAGACCGGAGAGCTGGACCGCGGCCGACATCGCCACGAGGTAGCGGTCGCGCTCGGGGAGCGAGGCATCGACGGCCACGAGGCCGTACTCGGGAGCCTTGGCGGCGCCGGCGACTTCGGCCGCGGCCGGATCGGTCAGGGCGTCGGCAGGTGCCACGAGGACCGTCCCGGTGTCGAGCTCGAGGACGCGCCCGCCGTCGATCAGCGCCGCGAGGCGCCGAACGAATCGGATGTCGCGCGACCAGAGCAGGCGCTCATCGGGCGTGCGACGTTGCGTCGTCAGGAATCGCACACGACCATGATGCGCCTCGTGGGAGGCGAGCCGGCTCCCACCGTCGGTCCCGGAGGCCGTGGCTCCTTGGTACGGTCAGAGGCGCTCGCCCGCGCGGACCGCCAGATCGAGCCGGTTCTCGGGTGGTGCCAGCGGGCACGCCCAGCGCGGGTCGAAGGCGCACGACGGCTGGTATGCGAAGTTGAAGTCGACGATCAGGGTCCCGGCGGATGGGTCGCCGCCGAGGTCGGCGCCCTTGGCGGTATCGAGGAGATAGCGGCCGGCACCGTAGGTTTCGGAGCCGTTGGTTCCGTCGCGGAACGGGATGAACAGGCCGCCCGAATAGCCCGCCATCCAGTAGACCGACAGCGGGCGCGGTCCGCCCGCGAAGGGGATCGAGATCCGTCCGATGCGGGTGAATGCGAGGGCGTCGGGGTCGAGTCCGAGCGAGGCGCCGGCGGTCGGCGGCGGCGCGGGCTCCATCGCGACCTCGAACCGGAGGGTGGGGTCGTGCTCGAAATGCACCGCCTCGAAGGCCGCCCGGGCGTCGGGCGGGAGCGGCGACTGTGGATGGTCGCGGTAGAGACGCTCGCGGACCGCCCGCCAATGGCCGAGGGCGGTCGCCGGGTCCGATGCGGCCATGGCGCGAACCTCGGCGTAGAGCGCCGCGACCCGCCGACGCCAATCGGCCAGCCAGGCCCGATCCGCCGCGGATCCGTCGCCCTGCGTCCAGCTCGCGGGCATCGCGCCCTAGGACGATCGCTGCCTGAGCGCGCTGAGGACGATCCACGCTCCAAGCCCGATGAGGGCGACCGGCCAGAGCTGGGCCCAGTCCAGGTCGGGAAGATCGAGCCCAAGCGTGAACGTCGCGAAGAACCAAGCCCCAAGGACGAGCAGGACCACGCCAAAGACCAACGCCCCGTTGCGGCCAGGATCCGCGGGCGGCGGGCGCCAGGCTGGTGCCGGCGGCGGAGGTTCGGCCGGCGGCGGCGCTTGCTCGTTCGGTGGCGTGGGCGGAGTCGGTCGCGTAGGCTCGGTCCCCGGCGTGGGCTCGGCCCGCGGCGTCTCCGGTAACGGCGGCGTCGTCGGTGGTGGTGGCGTCTCCAGCGTCGGAGGCGTCTCCGGTGTCGGAGGCGTGATATTCGTGCTGGTCGTCGGGTCGTCCACGCGGGTCACCCGTCTTTGGGGGTCGTTGGCGTCCATCCTAGTGGTCGCCTGGGAGTTGGGTCCGCCCTGCGCGGCGTTTGCGAGGTAGTTCCAAACAAGCGGAACGACTTTCTGGGGTCAAGGAGCGCCCTAGTGGAGCCATCAGCCGTCGATCGTGAGACCTGAATCGTCGATCGTCAGCCTGAGGCGCCTCCCGACATCCGTGCCGGCAAGCCAGGCCGTGATCGGGCCATGATTCCGCGGTTCGATCCGATACAGGAGGACTCGGCCGTCCAGCCGGGATCGATTCGTCCGGATCAGCCCGGCGTCACAGAGGAGGCGAAGCTGGCGGCTCGTCGCTTGCCGGCTCAGACCAAGCTCGGCCGCCAGGCTCGACGGTCGCCGCGGTCCGACGGCCAGCGCCGCGATGATCCGGCGTCTCGTCGGATCCGCGAGCAGCTCGATCCCTTGTCCGTTGCGCTTTGGCATGTCGTCCCTGAGTTTGCCGCTCAGCCCTGCACCCGAACTAAACGGCCACTCCGCCGCGCCCACGCGCCGCTCCGCAAGCCGCGCCGAGCCGACGCGACGCTCCGCAAGCCGCGCCGTGCGCCCACGCGCCGACGCGCCGCGCAGCGCCGCCGCCGCTCCGCCTCGCAGCCGCCCCGCGCAGCCGCGCCGCCGCCGCTCCGCCTCGCAGCCGCCCCGCGCCGCCGCGCCGCCGCCGCTCCGCCTCGCAGCCGCCGCGCAAAGCCGCGCCGCCTCGCAGCCGCCGCGCAAAGCCGCGCCGCCGCCCCCGCCGCCGCCGCCGCAAGATAGTTCCGCTTACTTGGAACCATCTGAAAAACGCCGCCGCTCGCGAGGCGGTCCGCCGGGACCGCTAGAATCGATGCGATCGTCGGTGCGACCGTCCGGCGGCGAGAGCGACGGGAGATGACGGTGGCCCAGGGCGCATCAGCTGAGATCGGCGTGTTCGGCGGGTCGGGCTTCTACTCGCTGCTCGAGGACGTGCGCGAGGTGAAGGTCGATACCCCGTACGGCCCGCCGTCGGATTCGCTGTTCCTGGCCGAGGCGGGTGGTCGCCGGGTGGCCTTCCTGCCGCGGCATGGCCGTCGTCACACGATCCCGCCGCACAAGATCAACTACCGCGCCAACGTCTGGGCGATGCGGTCGCTGGGCGTCAAAGCGGTCATCGCGCCGTGCGCCGCGGGCTCCCTCCAGCTCGCGGTCAAGCCCGGCGACTTCGTCGTCTGCGACCAACTCGTGGATCGAACCAACGGCCGCGCCGACACGTTCTACGACGGCCCGATCGTGACCCATCTCTCCTCAGCCGAGATGTACGACCCCGTACTTCGCGAGCTTGCCATCGCGACGATCCGCGACCACGACATCCCGGTCCACGAGACCGGCACGATCGTGATCATCCAGGGACCGCGGTTCTCGACCAAGGCCGAGTCGAAATGGTTCGCGGACGCCGGCTGGGAGGTCATCAGCATGACCCAATACCCCGAGGCGTGGCTGTGCCGCGAGCTCGGGATGGCGGTCGTGAACATCAGCCTCATCACCGACTTCGATGCCGGCGTCATCGAGGGCACCGAGGCAGTCGATGCGATGAGCGTGCTCCAGGTCTTCCAGCAGAACGCGACCCGGATCCAGGCGGTCGTGCTCGATCTCATCGGGCGGTTCCCGGCCGATCTCGACGCGCTCGGGGCGAGGGAAGCGCTTGACGCGACCCGGGGTGACGGGCACGCGATGTCGAGCGAGGACATCAGGCTCTACGAGACGGGGTTGTGACGGTCCCACGGATCCCCCTCGGGGTCTGCATCCGCGCGATCCGCGCCGAGCCGCGCTGGTGGCTGGAGAGCGCCCGGCGCCTCGATGCGGCCGGGTACCCGGGCGTCTGGTGCTGGGACCACTTCATGGGCCGCGGCGAGTCGACCGTCCCGGTCGTCGAGTGCTGGACGATCCTGTCGATGGCGGCCGCCGCGACGGACCACGTCACCCTCGGGCCGTTCGTGCTGAACGTGATGAACCGTCACCCGGCGGTCGTGGCGCGGATGGCATCGACGCTCCAGATCGCGAGCGGCGGGCGGCTGGTACTCGGCATCGGGATCGGTGGGGCGCCCAGGGAGCACGAGGCCTACGGCATCGACTTCCCGGCCGCGCCCGAACGAGTCGCCCGCCTCGAGGAAGCGGTCGCGGTCATCCGAGCGCTCTGGAAGGGTGGGCCTGTGACCCGGGACTCGCCGTTCTACCCATTGCGCGACGCCTACGCCCACCCGGTGCCCGTCCCGCCGCCCCCGATCGTCGTCGGCGGTGAGACCGCCGCGGGCGCGCGGCTGGCGGGGCGGATCGGCGACGGCTGGTCCGCGTTCGACGACAACTTCGAGGCCAATCTCCCCATCTACCTCGAATCGCTGGCCGCGAGCGGGCGGCGACGCGCGGACCAGCGCGTCATCGTCGGGTTCCAGGGCGACTGGCTCAGCGACGAATCGATCGCGGACTCCCCGTGGGTGACGGCACCGACAGACACCTGGGAGCGATGGCGCGCGGCCGGCGCCGACGGGGCCATCGTGCTCGCCCGGAACACGGCCGACGTGGACGCCCTGGTCGAGGCCGCGGAGCGCTGGTAGCCGCGGTTCGTGGCACCATCACTGGCGTGACCGCCCCTCCCGGCGCCAAGCCCGGCCTCACCCACCCGTGCGCGCGTTGCGGCGCGCCGGTGCCGCTCGATGTCGGCTTGTGCGAGCGGTGCAATCCGCTCGGGCTGCGCGATTCCTCCAGCTCGCAGGTGCACGGGATCGCCATCGCGGGCGTCACCGCGTTCGTCATCTTCCTCGCGGTCGTGGCGCGCTTCGCCGTGTCGGGGATCGGACCATTCGAGGCCAGCGTCGCGTCGGCCGCCCCGGACGGCAACGGACTGGCGATCACGCTCAATGTCACCAACCACGGGAGCAGCGGCGGCCAGACGACCTGTCGCGTGACCGATCCGGCCGACCGCACGGGCAATCTCGGCGGCTACCTGCTCAGCCCGCAGGTCGGTGCGGGACAGACCGTGACGTTCACCGGGCGGCTGACCGAACTTGGGTCCGGCGTTCGTCCGCTGGTGGTCGAATGCAGGTCCCCGTGACGTCGCTCGCCGACGCGGCGACCGCCTACTACGACGAAGTGGCGTTCTCGCTCGAGGTCGCCCAGCGGGCCGGTGCGGTCCTGATGGACCGCTACGAGCGACTCGAGCGCATCGACTACAAGAGCGCCCGCGATGTCGTGACCGAGGCGGACCACCTGTCCGAGGCGCTCATCCTGGATGCGATCCGGGCACGCTATCCCGGTGACGCCATCCTGGCCGAGGAGACCGGGGAGCATCGCGCGATCGCGGGCGAAGCGCCCACGTCGGGGCGTGGCCGCGTGTGGATCGTCGACCCCCTCGATGGGACCGTGAACTACGCCAACGGCATCCCGATGTTCTGCGTCTCGATCGGGCTCGTCGTGGACGGTTCTCCCGCCGTCGGGGTCATCCTCGACCCGACGCGTGGCGAGGCATTCTCGGCCACGGCGGACGGTCCGGCGTTCCTCAACGGGCGCCCGGTCCGTGCCTCCGCCAAGGAGAAGCTCTCCGACTTCGTCATCTCGATGGCACTCAACGGGCGATCGGCCGCCACCCGCGCACGGAACGTCCGCAAGGCGATCCGCATCTCGCGCTCGATGGGCTCGGCGGCCCTCGCGCTCGCGTACGTCGCCAACGGCCGGTTCGACGCCTTCGTCCAGCAGGGCGGCCTCTCCGCCTGGGACGTGGCCGCGGCCGGGTTGATCGCGGAGCGCGGCGGGGCGCGCGTGACCGCGATCGACGGCGGGCCCTGGTTCGACCTCGCCCACTCCCCGAAGTCGATCGGCATCCTGGCGGCGCCGGCGGCCCATCACGCCACGCTGCTCGGGCTCGTCCGCCAGGCGTAGATTGAACCTTCGGGGCGACTGACGGGCTCTCCCATGTGATCGATCCACCAGGACCGACCATCACGGAAGGAGCAACGGGTGCATCGAGCGCTCGTGGATCGCGCGAAGCGGGGCGACACGGAGGCCTTCGACGCCCTCGCCCGCGTGGTCGGCGACCGATGCATGGCGATCGCGTGCCGGATCCTTCGGGACGCCGATGAGGCGGAGGACGCGGTGCAGGCAGCTCTCATCACCGCCTGGCGCGAGCTTCGGACACTGCGCGATCCCGATCGCTTCGAGCCGTGGCTCCATCGGATCCTGACCCACCAGTGCTACGCCGAGGCCAGGCGTCGCCGTCGCTGGTCGGTCGACATCCGCGTCCTGCCCGTCGAGGAGCCGTCCGAGCCGGGCGAGTACATCTCCATCCACGACCACGACGAGCTCGAACGCGCCTTCCGGAGGCTCACCCTCGAGCAGCGCGCCGTGCTCGTCTTCCACCACTACGTCGGTCTGCCACTCCCCGAACTGGCCGAACGACTCGGTATCCCGATCGGTACCGCCAAGTCCCGACTCCATTACGCGACGACAGCGCTGCGGGCCAGCCTCGAGGCAGACGCTCGCACGCCGTCGCTTTCCAGGGAGCGACCGGCATGACCCAACAGCGCGACGCCGATCGGATCATCCGCACCTTCCTCGACGAGGGCCGGACCGAGCTGCCCGATCGCGCATACGACGCCGTCCGCACCCACATCGAACGAACACGTCAACGGGTCGTGATCGGCCCGTGGAAGGAACCTCGCATGTCCAATCTGGCACGACTTGCGCTGGCGGCGGCGGCCGTCCTGGTCGTCTCCGTCGTCGGAATCACCCTGTTGCCGCGGGGCCCCAGCCACGGCGGCAATCCCACCCAACCGGCGACCCCCCCCCAACCGGCGCCCCCACCCCATGCGCCAAGCCCGACCGGCCCCCC
>Ga0184612_10001947_pt1 | contig 10030 bp, 8 predicted proteins | sample PLM3_60_coex_FD_133163 | JGI IMG/M metagenome (GOLD analysis project Ga0184612, IMG submission 133163) | Groundwater sediment microbial communities from an aquifer in East River, Colorado, USA - PLM3_60_coex | ecosystem: Environmental > Terrestrial > Soil > Riparian zone | place: USA: East...
CGCGCTTCCGGCCACCGGCTGTTCGTCGCCACCAGCAAGCCGCATGTGTTCGCCGAGCGCATCATCGATCATTTCGGATTGCGCGATCACTTCGAGCGCGTGTTCGGCTCCAAACTCGACGGCACTCGCGTGGACAAGTCGCATCTGCTCGAATACGCGCTGAAAGAGATCTCGGTCGATCCGGCCAAAACCCTGATGATCGGCGACCGCAGCCACGACATGGTCGGCGCGAAAAACAACGGCATGAAGGGCATCGGCGTGCTGTACGGTTACGGCAGCCGGGACGAGTTGCTGGAGGCCGGCGCGCACCATGTTTGCGCCACGCCCGGTGCGATCCTGGGTTGCATTTCCTGAAATTGGCGGAACCCACACGGGCCGCCTGAAATTCAGGCGGCGCTGTTAACCCTTCCTAAAGATGTGGCCTAGGCGAGCCCGCGACGCGTGCTACAGCTTGCCGCGTTAGGATGCGTTCCGCCCTGGTTCGCGCGCAGATTTCGTTGAGCTTCATGAGCCGCCCAGCCTCCTTCCCGACCGCCCGCGACCCGCTTCCCGACCTCGAGCAGAAGCAGACTGCGCTGAGCTACCTGAACGAGGCCTGGGCGGAAGCGCGGCACGAGGGCGTCGATGGCGACTGCCTCGCACAGGCAAGCCTGTTCACGGCGCTGGCCGAACTGGTCTCGACCTACGGCGAGGATGCGGTGGCAAAGTTCGTGGAAGGACTCTCGGCTCGCGTTCGCAACGGCGAATTTTCGCTCGCGCTGGCGAAGCAGTAGTTGCTCCATCGTCATTGCCTGCGACAAACGCGAAGCGTTTGCGCAAGGGAGCGCTCGCGACGAAGCAATCCACCTATCCGTTATGCCGCGCCATGGATTGCTTCGCTGCGCTCGCAATGACGCGGAGATATCCTGCCCTACGCCTTCAACGTCTCCAGAAACCGCACCGGCTCGCCGGTGGAGGGCGTCGTCACCTCGCCCTGCCACATCACGCGCTTGCCGCGAACAAAAGTGCCGACCGGCCAGCCGGTGACGCGCACGCCGTCATAGGGCGTCCAGCCGGCGCGCGAGGCCACCCATTTGTTGGTGATGGTCTCGCTGCGCTTCAGGTCGACGACGGTGAAGTCGGCGTCATAGCCGGCCGCGATGCGGCCCTTACAGGCGATGTTGTAGAGCCGCGCGGGGCCTGCGCTGGTGAGATCGACGAAGCGCGCCAGCGACAGCCGCCCGGCGTTGACGTGATCGAGCATCAAGGGCACCAGCGTCTGCACCCCCGTCATGCCCGAGGGCGAGGCCGGATAGGTCTTCGCCTTTTCCTCCAGCGTGTGCGGCGCGTGATCGGAGCCGAGCACGTCGATGATGCCCTGTTCGATGCCGTACCAGATGCCTTCGCGGTGATCGGCCGAGCGCACCGGCGGGTTCATCTGCGCGCGGGTGCCGAGCCGCTCGTAGCATTCGGGCGCGGCCAGCGTCAGATGATGTGGCGTCGCCTCACAGGACGCGACATCCTTGTGATCCCTCAAGTATTCGATCTCCTGCTTGGTCGAGATGTGCAGCACGTGGATGCGTTTTCCCGTCTCGCGCGCAAGATTGACCAGCCGCTGGGTCGCCATCAGCGCCGCGGTCTCGTCGCGCCACACCGGATGCGAGCGCGGGTCGCCCTCGATGCGGAGCGGCTTGCGCTCGTTGAGGCGATATTCGTCCTCGGCATGAAAGGCGGCGCGGCGGCGGATCACCTGGAAGATGCGCCGCAGGCTTTCGTCGTCCTCGACCAATAGCGCGCCGGTGGAAGAGCCGATGAACACCTTGACGCCGGCGCAACCCGGCGCGCGCTCCAGCTCGGGGAGATCCTGCACGTTCTCACGGGTTCCGCCGATGAAGAAAGCAAAATCGCAATGCATGCGGTGACGGCCGCGGTTCACCTTGTCGGTGAAAGTCTGTTCAGTCACGGTCAGCGGATCGGTGTTTGGCATTTCGAACACGGCCGTGACGCCACCCATCACGGCGCTGCGCGATCCGGTTTCAAGATCTTCCTTATGCGTCTGGCCGGGCTCGCGGAAATGGACCTGCGTGTCCATCACGCCGGGCAGGATGTGCAGGCCTTTGCAGTCGATCGTCTCGCCGGCGGAAGCCTGTCCGAGCCCGCCGATCGCGGCGATCCGGCCATTGGAAATGCCGACGTCGCGGATGCCCTCGCCGTCCTGATTGACCACGGTGCCGGATTTTAGAATGGTATCAAATCGCTGATTCATCGGTGCTTCACGGTCCCCGGACGCTCGCTTTAAGGCCTTGTTGACAGCACCTTAGCGCCTTACGTTCCCATGTGATATCCGGCTCCTGCGTTTCCCCAGGAACTTGAAAGCCAACTTCAAAAAGAACGTCAAAAGAGGCCGATTTAGCTTATGAAAGCAGCGTTTCTTCCGGACCGGGGCGTGGTCAAGGTCAGCGGCGAGGATGCCCGCGACTTCCTCAACGGCCTCGTCACCACAGATGTCACGCTGCTGCAGCCCGGCCTTGGCCGGTTCGGCGCGCTGCTGACGCCACAGGGCAAGATCACGGCCGATTTCCTGATCACCGAAGCCCCGGCCGGCCATGGCGGCGGCTTCCTGATCGATGCGCCCCGCGCGCTGGCGCAGAACCTCGCCGACAAGCTCGGCTTCTACAAGCTGCGCGCCAAGGTCGCGGTCGAGAACATCTCCGACAGCATGGGCGTGCTGGCAGTATGGGACGGCGAGCCGGCCGTGAAGCCCGATCTGGCTTTTGCCGATCCGCGACATAAGGCGCTGGGTTGGCGCATTCTCGTGCCCGAAGACCTCAAGCAGAAGGTGGCCGATCTGATCGGCGCCGATCTCACAGACAGCGACGCCTACGAGGCCCATCGTATCGCTTCGGGCGTGCCGCGCGGCGGGCTCGATTTCATGTACAGCGACGCGTTTCCGCACGAGACCAATATGGATCGCCTGCACGGCGTCGATTTCGACAAGGGCTGCTACGTCGGCCAGGAGGTGGTGTCGCGGATGCAGCATCGCGGCACCGCACGGACGCGGATCGTGCGGGTCACGCTCGAGGACTTTTCGCCGGAGACCGGCGTCGCCGTTCTCGGCGGCGACAAGCAGGTCGGCACCATGGGATCGACCGCCGGCGGCCACGGCCTGGCGCTGGTCCGGATCGACCGCGTTGCCGACGCGCTCGATGCGGGACTTGCGTTGACGGCCGGGGGCCTCGCGATCCGGCTGACCGACCCGAACGACGTTCGCACACCACCGAAACAGACCGTCGCATGAGCCGATCTGCGCGCCTGCACCCCGACGGCAAAACACGGTGCCCGTGGCCTGGCGAAGACCCGTTCTACATGGCCTATCACGACACCGAATGGGGCGTGCCGGAGTATGACGACCGGGCGCTTTACGAAAAGCTGATCCTCGATGGCTTTCAGGCCGGGCTGTCGTGGATCACGATTCTGCGCAAGCGCGAGAACTTCCGCAAAGCGTTCGACGATTTTCAGCCGGAAAAGATCGCGCGCTACAACGCCAGGAAAATCCACGCCCTGATGAACGATGCCGGCATCGTGCGCAACCGCGCCAAGATCGAAGGCGCCGTCAACAGCGCCAAGGCCTATCTGAAGATCATGGAGGAAGGCGCGGGCTTCTCCAAATTCCTGTGGGACTTCGTCGACGGCAAGCCTGTCGTCAACCAGTTCAAGACCACGGCCAGCGTGCCGGCCTCGACGCCGGCCTCGATCAAGGTTTCAAAGGAGCTCGGCGCGCGCGGCTTCAAATTCGTCGGCCCGACCATCGTCTACGCCTTCATGCAGGCCACCGGCATGGTCAACGACCATCTGGTCACCTGCTTCTGCCACGAGAACTGCAGCGGCAAACTTCGCAAGCCCCGCCTCAAGGCCAAATGACGACGCGAAACACGTACCATGTCGCCAACCGCGCCTGGCAGCGGATGCTGTCGGGGCGGCGGCTCGACCTGCTCGACCCCTCGCCGCTCGATATCGAGATTGCCGACATCGCCCACGGCCTGGCGCGCGTGGCGCGCTGGAACGGGCAGACCAGCGGCGCGCATATTTTCTCGGTGGCGCAGCACACGCTGCTGGTGGAAACCGTTATGCGCGAGCAGATGCCGCGCGTCGACGTCCGCTTCCGGATTGCAGCGCTGCTGCATGACGCGCCGGAATATGTCATCGGCGACATGATCTCGCCGTTCAAGGCGGTGCTCGGCGGCGACTACAAGGTGGTGGAGAAGCGCCTGCTCGCAGCGATCCATATTCGCTTCGGCCTGCCGCCAGTTGTGGCGGACGAAATCACCAAAGCCATCAAGGCGGCCGATCGCGGCGCGGCCTATCTCGAAGCCACCCATCTGGCGGGATTTTCACAGGCCGAGGCAAAGCGCCTGTTCGGCAGAGACCCCGGCCTGCCCGAGGCCACGGTGCGCGACTATCTGACGCCGTGGACCGCGGCCCGGGCCGAGAAGCAGTTTTTGGGGCGATTCAAGCTGCTGCTCGGTTGAACCGGCCCCGTAGGGTGGCAAAAGCGCGCCTTCGCGCCGTGCCCACCAGATTCCAGGTGTCGTGGAAACGAATGGTGGGCACGCTTTCGCTTTGCCCAGCTTACGGACTACGGCTTATAATCGCCAGCAAGGACTACCCAGGGATCGCCATGCTTCACGTCTGTTCGCTTGCCGCACTTCCCGAGACCGTCAGAGTTACCGGCGCCAGCCACATCCTCACCGTGATGGCCAATGTCGATCAGGTGCTGCGGCCGGCTTCGGTGCTCGAGGCCAACCATCTGAAAGTGTCGATGGACGACATCACTGAGCAGATGGACGGCTTCGTCGCGCCGTCGGACCAGCATATCGAGAGGGTGCTGAATTTCGTACGCAATTGGGACCGCAGCGCGCCGATGGTGGTGCATTGCTATGCCGGCATCAGCCGCTCGACCGCGAGCGCCTTTGCCGCCGCCTGCATGCTCAATCCGCACCGCGACGAGATCGAGATCGCCCGGCAAATTCGCGCCCGCTCTCCGATTGCGTCGCCCAACCGGCTGATCGTCGGCCTCGCGGACAGGGCGCTGGGGCGCGAGGGCCGGATGCTGCGCGCCCTCGACGAAATGGGTCCCGGCAGCATGATGGTCGAAGGCCGGCCGTTCCAGCTCGATCTGGAATAGCGGCAGATTTGAACTTTTAGCGGACATCGGCGCACACAGGATTGCAACCGGGCTGCCGACGTGGCCGGTTAATGCTTGGTCTTTCGTTTTGACGCGTTTTCTTCACGCGAACCGGTACCCACTTCGCTTGAAAACGCTTTGAAACGCCCGCCTGGAGGCTCCATGTTCGACGACCCCTTCGTTTTCTTCGCGCTCGTGATCGCGATCGTCGCCCTGACCTTCGCGCGGAAGGCCATGAATCAGGTGGCGGAGCTGCGGGCGCGGGTGGATTTGATGCAGAAACTGGCGTCAGCCGCCACCACAACCACCGCCGTGCCTCCGCCGCTCCCACCGCTGCAGGAATTCGAGCGGAGCCTGCCGTCGGCTTCGCCGGGGGTCGCACCGGAGCCGCCGCCCATCGTTCCGGATACGGAATCCATCGCGCCTGCCGCGACGCCTGAGGCTGCAGAGCAAGCTGCTGCCGGGCCGCCGCCCGCGCCACCGCAACTGCCACAGCCCGATCGCGGCTTCGAGGAAACGATCGGCACGCGCTGGGTAGTGTGGATCGGCGGGCTGACGCTGGCGCTCGGCGGGTTCTTCATGGTGCGCTATTCGATCGAGGCCGGCCTGCTCGGCCCCGGCGTCCGCACGATGCTGGGCGGCCTGTTCGCGCTGGCCCTGCTGCTGGTCGGCGAATGGACGCGCCGCAAAGAGAGCGTGTCTTCCATCGCAGCGCTGCCGATCGCCAATATCCCGGCTATCCTGACGGCCGCCGGAACGGCAGTAGCGTTCGCCACGGTGTATGCGGCCTATGCGCTGTACGGCTTCCTGGTGCCGGCCACCGCGTTCATCCTGCTGGGACTGGTGGCGCTGGGAACGCTTGCCGCGGCGCTGCTGCATGGCCCGGCGCTCGCCGGTCTCGGCGTCGTCGGCGCCTTCGTCACGCCGATCCTGGTCTCGTCCGACAAGCCGGACTTCTGGGCGCTCTACATCTATCTCGCGATCGTCACCGCAGCCGCTTTCGGTCTGGCGCGCGTGAGGCTGTGGCGCTGGCTCGCGGTCACCACGATCGCGTTCGCGCTGCTATGGACGTTCCCCTGCCTGCAATGCGGTCCATCGATGGTCGGCCCGCATGCGTTCCACGTGCTCGCCGGTTTCATTCTCGCCGCATTGCTTGTGGTGTGCGGCTTCATGTTCGGTCCGCCCGCCGACGAGGGCCAGGTCGAGCCGATCTCATCCGGCTCGCTCGCGGCCTATCTGCTCGGCGCAACCTTGATCGTGCTGAACAGTTTTCATGCCGACACCGCGATGATCGTGTTCGGCCTGCTGGTGGCCGGCAGTCTCCTGGTCGCCTGGCGCAGCGATGCCGCCGCTGGCGCGGTCGGCGCTGCGGCTGCGCTGGTCTTCGTCGTGTTTGCCGAATGGGCCGTTCGTGCCAATCCCGACATGCTGGTGCTGCCCGGCGGCCCGTTGCAAGGCATCGGGCCGAGCGCCACGGACGGATCGGTGGCGCTGCACCTGATATCGGCCGCGATCTTCGCCGCGGGCTTCGGCGTGGCGGGATTCCTCGCACAAGGCCGCTTCGCGGGGCCGGTCATACCGGTGATCTGGTCGGCCGCTTCGGTCTTCACACCGCTGGCGCTGCTGGTCGCGCTCTATGCCCGCATTGCGCATCTCGACCGTTCGATCCCGTTTGCCATTCTCGCGGTGGTGCTGGCCGCAGCCTATGCCGCCGCGACCGAGATCCTGAGCAAGCGCGATGACCGTCCGGGACTACAAGTCTCGATCGCGCTGTTTGCGACCGGCACGCTCGCAGCGCTGGCACTGGCGCTGACCATTGCGCTGGAAAAGGGCTGGCTGACGATCGCACTGGCGCTGATGTCGGCAGGCACCGCCTGGATTTCCATCCAGCGGCCGATCCCGTTCCTGCGCACACTCGCCGCCATTCTCGCCGGCATTGTGGTGTTGCGGATCGGCTACGAGCCGCGCATCGTAGGCAGCGCGGTCGGAACCACCCCGATCTTCAACTGGCTGTTGTGGGGCTACGGCATTCCCGCGCTCTCGTTCTGGGCCGCCAGCATCTTGCTGCGCCGTGGCGGCGATGACGCGCCGCTACGGACGGTGGAGTCGGCAGCCATCCTGTTCACGGTGCTGCTGGCGTTCATGGAAATCCGGCACGCCGTCAACAATGGCGATGTGTACCGGCAGAGCGCCGGCCTTACCGAGGTTGCGTTGCAGGTCTGCGTGGCCCTGGCGATGGCGATCGGACTGGAGCGCCTGCGCATCCGCACCGGCAGCGTCATTCACAATGCCGGCGCCGTTCTGCTCACGGCGTTTGCGGGCCTGGCGGCGCTGTTCGGGCTGATGGTGCTGGAAAACCCGATTCTCTGGTACATCGACGTCGGCGGCGCTGTCATCAACCTGCTGCTGCTCGGCTATGCCCTGCCCGCCGTGCTTGCGCTGCTGTTATCCTATGCGGTGGCGGGCCGGCGTCCGGTCAGCTACGCCAACACGATCGCGGCGGGAGCGCTCATTCTCGCGCTCGCTTACGTGACCTTTGAAATCCGGAGAATCTATCACGGCCCGGTCTTGTCCGTCGGCCCGACCACCGGCGCCGAGCAATACACCTATTCGATCGCCTGGCTGGCGTTCGGCGTGATCCTGCTCGGCATCGGCATTCTCTTCAACTCGCAGCGCGCGCGGCTGGCGTCAGCGGTCGTCATCGGACTGACGATCCTGAAAGCCTTCCTGATCGACATGTCGACGCTCACGGGCGTCTACCGTGCGCTGTCCTTCATGTGCCTCGGCCTGGTGCTGGTGGCGATCGGCTGGCTGTACCAGCGGATCCTGTTCCGCAGGCAGGCGGCCGCGCAAGTCGCGCCAGCCGCCCCGACTGGGAGTTGATCAGCTACGCAGCGCGCACCGACTCGAGGAATTTGGCAACCTCGACCTTGAGACGGTTGCTGTCGCTCGACAGCAACTGCGCCGCGGAGAGAACGTGTGACGAGGCCGTCTCCGTCTCGGTCGCGCCGCGCTGCACGTCGGTGATGTTGGCGGAAACCATCTGCGTCCCCTGCGCCGCCTGCTGCACGTTGCGGGAGATTTCCTGCGTTGCCGCGCCCTGCTCTTCGACGGCAGCCGCGATCGCCGAGGAAATTTCGGATAGCTTTCCGATGGTGCCCGAGATTTCCTGGATGGCGCCGACCGAATCCTGGGTCGCGGCCTGGATACCGGTGATCTGTTGCCCGATCTCGCCGGTGGCCTTGGCGGTCTGTTCGGCCAGCGCCTTCACTTCGGACGCAACGACCGCGAAGCCACGGCCGGCTTCACCGGCGCGTGCCGCCTCGATGGTGGCGTTGAGCGCAAGCAGGTTGGTCTGGCCCGCGATGTTGTTGATGAGCTCGATCACGTCGCCGATGCGGGCGGCGGCTTTCGACAATTCGCCGACCCGATCGTTGGTCCGGCTAGCCTGCTCCACGGCGTCGCTCGCCATCCGTGCCGATTCCTGCACCTGCCGGCTGATCTCATTGACCGAGGATGCCATTTCCTCCGTCGCAGATGCGACCGACTGCACGTTGGTGGAAGCCTCATCCGAGGCCGAGGCGACGGTGGTGGCGAGTTCCTGCGCGCGCTCCGCTGTTGCGGTCAGCGTGCTTGCGGAAGCCTCGAGTTCGGTCGAGGCCGACGACACGGTTTCGACGATCTCGCCGATCATGGCTTCAAAGTCCCGCGTGATGCCGTCGACGCGGCGGCCGCGCTCGATCTTGGCTTCGGCATCGCGTGCGGCGGCTTCATCGGCAGCCTTCTTGGCGATCAGCGCATCCTTGAACACCTGCAAGGCGGCCGCCATGGTGCCGATTTCGGTCTTCTCACCGCGGCGCGTCACTTCGGCGGACAGGTCCCCGCTTCCCAGCGCCTGCATCGGCTTCACGATGGAGGCAATCCCGGTCGAGAGGTCGCGCACGAGATAGATTCCCACGCCGATGCCGCAGATGATGACGGTGGCGACGATGCCCAAGACGATCCAGAACGCGAAATTGTAACCTTCCGCAGCCTGCCGGGTCGCAGTGTCCGCGCCCGCATTGTTGAGGTTGATGGATTTTTCCAGGAACGCATCGGATTCGGCCGCGATGACCGCGACCTTCTTGGAGATGGCTTCGCTCGCTTCATGAGGAATACGGCCGATGCTCTGGCGCGACAGGTCGATCACCTCCTGGACGCCCGTGATATACCTGTCCCAGGCGCGCGCCCAATTCTCGTAGATCGAGCGCTCTTCGGGAGTCGAAATCAACGGCTCGTAAGCCTTGCGATCCTTCGCGATCCTTTCGAGGATGCCGGCCAGTCGCTTGTCGTTGGCGGCCTTCGCTTCCAGCGTTTCCGCCATGACATGGGCCCGGAGCGCAATACGGAACAGATTGATATCCGCGCGCAGTTCGCCGAGCACCCGGACGCTCGGAAGCCAGCTCGAGGCGATTTCCACCGTGTGGGCGTTGATCACCTGCATGCTGCGGATCGCCAGCAGGCCCATGCCGGACATCGCGATCAGCATGAATGCAATCACGGCGATGACCTTGGCGCGGATCGAAAGTGCGGACATTGCTGGCTCTCTCAAGCGTTGGAGACGGGCGCCGCTGAATTATGAAGGATTGCCGTCAATCTTCGATGCGCCGGGAATATTCGGTAACGGTACGCGCCAGGTTCCAAGCGATGGTTAATTCGCCTCTCCGTAAAATTACCGGGCGGGGACGTACGCTGGATTGAGCGCTAGAGCATGCTTCAACTGAGTTGAATCATGCTCGTCGATCATCTTCTTGTTTGAGCATGATCTCCGCGCAAACGCGTTCCGCGTTTGTCGCGAGGGAAAACCGGTGTCCACTTTTCCGGATC
>Ga0184612_10001949_pt1 | contig 10011 bp, 11 predicted proteins | sample PLM3_60_coex_FD_133163 | JGI IMG/M metagenome (GOLD analysis project Ga0184612, IMG submission 133163) | Groundwater sediment microbial communities from an aquifer in East River, Colorado, USA - PLM3_60_coex | ecosystem: Environmental > Terrestrial > Soil > Riparian zone | place: USA: East...
ACCAGTTTTCCCTGGTCCACCAGGACGATCGCGCCGAGCTCTTGCCCTGGCTGGCCCAGCAGGACATCGGCTACCTCGCCTATGGACCACTGGGCTTCGGGCTGCTGACCGATGCCATCGGCCTGGACACGATGTTCCACCCGGGGGACTGGCGGGGCCAGCAGCGCGCGGGGTCCAAGAAGGAAGGGATCGGGCCGTTCTCCCCGGAGAACTTCGAGCGGAACCTCGAGCGGTTGGCGCGCCTTCGGGCGGTCGCCGAGCGGCTCGGCATCCAGGTCTCCACGCTCGCGCTGGCATGGGCGGTGCATCAGGAGGGCGTGACGGCGGCCATCGCGGGCAGCAGGAACCCCGCGCATGTCAGGTCGAACGCGGCCGCGGGCGACGTGACCCTCGACGCCCCTACCCTTCAGGAGATCGATTCGATCTTCGGCTCGGAGTGACGAGGGCAAACGCCTCGGCCCCGATGGCCGTCCGATCCTCCAGTCGGTCCAACCACGCGTCAGGGAGGCCCTCCTCACCCACGAGAGCGCCAAGGAGTGCACCGGCGACGGCGGCGTTCGTGTCGGTGTCGCCCCCGAGCGAGACCACGCGTCTCACCTCGGTCTCGAAGTCCCCCGTGCCGAGGAGCGACTGAAGTCCGACACCGGCGGTGAACAGGCAGAAGCCCTGGTCCGGGCCGTCGATCCTCCGTCCCACGCCGGCCATCTCGACCAGGTATTCGAGCTCTTCCCCTCCTTCCCGGTCCACGACGGCGGCCAATGCCGCGGCCAGCGCTCCCTCCGCTGACTGTCCGCGGACCAAGGCGGCGACGGCGAGGGTCACGGCAAGCACCGCCGTCCGGCACCGTTCGTCGTAGTGCGTGAGCGCCGAGAGCCTGGGCGCAACCTCGTGCAGCTCCTCCGGCCGATCGGAGTAAGCCAGGCCGAGGGGCGCGCAGTACATCACCGAGCCGTTGCCGGCGGAAACCTCCGGCCCGCGCTCTTCCCACACCGCTCTCGCGGCCTCGAACGCATCCTCGCCCCCATCGACCCTGGACAACACCCGCCGGGTGAAGGCGCCGACGTCGGGCGGACCGGACCGGAACCACTCCAGGTGCCGGGCCATCAGGTCGTCCGGATCGAAACCTCCCCGAGCCGTCAGGCTCCGGACGAGGTTCCGAGCCATGGCCGTGTCATCGGTGGGCGAGCCCGGTGGCAGGCCCATCCACGGGAGCTCAAAGGTCGGCAGCGGGTCCGGGACCTCCTCCAACCTCCGGCCCTCGAACGGGGCGCCCAGGGCGTCCCCGAGCGCCAGCCCCAGCACGCTCCCTACGATCCGATCGGCCGTGTCCACGGCCCGCGATGCTATCGGCCACGGTCGAACGCGCTTCCCGATTGGTACGCTGACTGGCCGCATGGACAAGTTCGGACCTGCTCATCGCACCTGCCGCCGGGTCGGCGCGCCGCTCTGCGGCCGCCCCAACTGCCCGGCCAACAAGCGTCCCTATCCCCCGGGACAGCACGGCCGGGGACGAAAGCGCCTGTCCGAGTACCAGGTCCGGCTCCTGGAGAAGCAGAAGCTCCGCGCCATCTACGGGGTCGGGGAGCGCCAGATGCGCGTCTACTACGACCGGGCTTCCCGGAGGACCGGCGTGACCGGCGAGGAGCTCATCCGTCAGCTCGAGACCCGACTGGACGCCATCGTCCTTCGCCTCGGCTTCGCGCTGACGCAGCGACAGGCTCGCCAGCTCGTCTCGCACGGCCACGTCCTGGTGGACGGCAAGCGGATCGACGTGCCGAGCGCGCAGGTGAAGCCGGGACAGACCGTCGAGGTCGGCCCCAAGGGCCGGAACCTCGTCTCGGTCCGGGAGGCGCTGGAGATCACTCTGGACCCGCCGGCCTACCTGTACCGCAACAAGGACGAGGTGAAGGGCACACTGTCGCGCCTGCCCGAGCGCGACGAGATCCCGCTCCCGGTTCCCATCGAGGAGCGGCTCATCATCGAGTACTACTCCTGACCTAGACCCCTTCTCGATCAGCGCTCGCCGACTCAGGGATCCTGACTGTCGTATCCATGGCGAGGATGGGAGAAGGCCTGAATCCCCTGACGATGAGGTAGATGCCGAGCGACAGCTCCCAGAAGAACTCTGGAATCGTCGCGATTACCTGCCCAGTCGAGCCCGGCTCGATCACGTCGAACAGCACGGCGGTCCCCGAGGCGATGATCAGCGGACCTCCGATCAGCCCCAGCATCGCCATGCCCCGCGGCACGAGGCCGGACCGGTACATCAGGTAGCCAAGGATCAGCCCGTTCCCGAGGCCCACGACCCAGCCCGGCCCGAGCACGAACGTCCAGTCGTGGATCGCGACGAGCGACCTGCCGATCGGGATGAGCGAGCTCGCTCCGGCAACGCCGCCGATGTCCTGCCGCAACGTCACGATCGCCATCAGGCTGAGGAGGCCGACGGCGATGAAGGCGCACTCGACGAGGCGGGCGGTGACATAGCCAAGGGAGAGGGCTTCGTTCTGCCGCTTGAGGATCGGGAACAGCGCGACGGCCGTCCCGATGTTGGCGACGATGAGAACCATCTCGAGGAACGCTCCGAGGGCGATGCGGGTGTCGGCGCCCGCGCCGACGATGTAGCGGGCGTTGTCGAGGACCGGGTTGTACAGAAACAGTGCCGCTGGGATCGAGGTGACGAAGGTGATGAGGAAGAGCACGCCCGTCACTCGTGCGACTGTCTGAGGATTCACCTGAATTCCCTCCTTAGGCGGTCGACGCAACGCTCCCAACCTACCGAAGGCTGCCTATCCCATCAACCCGAGCAGCTTGGTCGTCGTGTTCCAGTTGCGGATCGTGACGCTCGGGTAGATCGGTGACGAGATGATCTTGTTGAGCCGGCTTTGCGTCGCCTTGGCGGTAAGCCTTGAAACGTAGAGGACCCCGGTCCCGGCGTACGCCCGGTCGACGGCCGGATTCGTGGGCAGGTGCTTCATCGCCGCCCTCGCCGTGAGCGGTTCCCTGAGGAAGAGGACGTCGTACCGGTACTTCGTCCGCTCCGCCCCGAACCCCTTCGGAGCCCGCTCGACGATCGCCCGCATCTGCTTCCGGTTTCGCACCACGACGGTCGGCACGTAGTCGAACGCCTCGGCGAGCATCGCCTCGATCCGGCGCGTGATCTGGCCTGACGGACTGTCCGCGGACTCAAAGAGGACATTGCCGCTCTGGATGTAGGTCGTGACGTTCTCGAAGCCGTTCGCCTCGAAACACGCCTTCAGCGCGGCCATCTTTATCAGGTTCTTGCCACCGACGTTGATCCCGCGCAGGAGGGCGACGGAGCTCGTCATGGTGGCTGTGCAACCGTCAGCTCAGCACGTCGATGACGACCTTGCCCCGGGAATGGCCTTCCGCCAGGTACCGAATGGCGTCGGGAGCCTCGACCAGCTGGTACGTCCGGTCCACGACCGGCGTGACCGTGCCGGCCTCGATCAGATCCGTCACCGCCTGAAGGTCCTCCTGGGTCGTCTTCGAGTTCAGCCCGCCGAGCTTCTGACCGACGAACATCGACACCAGGGGCCCGCGGAGGATCCCGCGGAAGAAGCCGCCGGTCCAGCGCCCGCCGCCGTCCCCTCCGACCACCACGAGGGTCCCCTTCGGGGTCAGGGCGCGGCGCAGCTGCCGCAGCGGACGACGCCCCGCGGTATCGACGATCACGTCCCAATGCCGCGAACCGTCCGTGAAGTCCTCGCGCGTGTAGTCGATGACGTCGTCCGCGCCGATCGACCGGACGAGCTCGAGCTTGCTCGTGCTGGCCACGCCGGTGACCTTGGCGCCGAACGCCTTCGCGATCTGCACCGCGAACGTTCCCACCCCTCCGGCCGCGCCGACGACGAGCACGGACTGCCCGGGCTGCACCCGCGCCTCGTCGCGCACCGCTCTGGAGCGCCGTGACGCCGGAGACCGGCACTGCCGCGGCCTGCTCGAACGTGAGCCGTGCGGGCTTGCGGACGAGCTTGTCCGCTCGCGCGATCGCGTACTCGGCGAAGGAACCCGGAGCGACGCCCATCACCTCGTCGCCGGGGTGGAAGGCGGTGACCTTCGCGCCGACGGCCTCGACCGTCCCCGCGACGTCCCATCCTCGGACCCGTTCCTTCGGTCCGCGGAACCCGATCACCGGGCGCGCCATGTACGGCTGCCCGGTCATCAGGTGCCACACGTCCGGGCCGGCGCCCGCCGCGTGCACCCGGACGAGGACGTCGTTCTCCCCCACCACCGGTTCCTCGATGTCCCGCAGCTCGAGCACGTCGGCCGAGCCGTACACGTCCTGCACGATCGCCTTCATCGCTCCTCCTCCGCCCTGGTGTACGCCGTACACCTGCTGGCCAGACCCTAGGTGTACGACGTACACTTGTCAACAGGAAATTTCCGGCCAGTTCCCTGGGCCGGCTCGGAGGAGGAGCAGCACGGATGGCCACGAAGATCGAGGCGAAGGCAGAGCCGCGCGAGCCTCTGACCAAGGAGCGGATCCTGCGGGCCGCCGTGGCCCTGGCCGACGAGGGCGGCGTCGAGTCCCTCAGCATGCGGAGGATCGCGCAAGAGCTCGGCGTCGTGCCGATGGCGCTCTACAGGCACGTCGCCAACAAGGACGAGATGCTCGACGGGATGGTCGACGTCGTCGTCGGCGAGATCGACCCGCCGCTCGAAGGCGCCGACTGGAAGACCGCGATCCGCGAGCGGGTGCTCTCAGCTCGCCAAGCGCTCCTCCGCCACACGTGGGCCTCAAGGGTGATCGAGTCGCGGACCAACCCGACGCCGACGGTGATCGGATACATGGACGAGATGATCGGGATCCTGCGGAAGGGCGGCTTCTCCGTCGATCTGACCCATCACGCGATGCACGCGATGGGGAGCCGAGCGCTGGGGTTTTCGCAGGAGCTGTTCGACGACACGCCCGACGATCCGCCCGAGATCCAGGCGATCGCGGCGCAGCAGATGGCTGAGGCATACCCGTACATCTCCGAGATGGCCGCGGCGATCAGCCACGACGACTCTTCGGTTGTCGGTCAGGGCTGCGACGACCAGTTCGAGTTCGAGTTCGCGCTCGACCTGATGCTGGACGGCCTCGAGCGGCTTCACGATGCGGCTGACTTGAGTCCACGATTGTGAGGTCGACTGGGCTTGGACAGGGCGAGACTATCGAGCCTTTCCCCGAGACCGGGTTGGACAGCAACTTTCGCTCCTCACACCGTCCGAGGGGCCTTGAGCCAGGGCTAGTGCGCTGTCTACCCGCTGCTCTTGAGCATGTCAGACCCACCCGTCATAATCACACTGGTGTAAGTAACGTAGGCGGCAGCAGCTCGGGGGAGGAACGCATGTCAAACGCGATAGAGGCGGCGAATCACCTGCAGTTGGCGTTCGCGGGCGAGCGATTCGGGACGATTCTCGCCGACCCCCCCTGGAGGTTCACCAATCGAACGGGGAAGGTGGCTCCCGAACATCGGCGACTATCCCGCTACGATACTATGGCTTGGAAGGAGATCGCCTCCCTTCCTGTCGCTGACTTGGCTGCTGATCGGGCCCACTGTTATCTCTGGTCACCCAACACGATGGTCCCCGACGCTTTGCGGGTCCTGGAAGAATGGGGCTTTGCCTACAAGACAATGATTGTCTGGCACAAGGTCCGTAGGGACGGAGGTAGCGACGGTCGCGGGGTCGGCTTCTACTTTCGCAATGTCACAGAGACCGTACTCTTCGGGATCCGCGGCGGACTTCGCACGCTCGCGCCTGGGCGCAGTCAAGTGAACCTCATCGCGTCACGTAAGCGAGAACACAGCAGGAAGCCCGAGGAGCTGTATCCAATCATAGAAGCGTGCAGCCCAAGCCCTCGACTCGAGCTATTTGCACGGTATCCTCGCGAAGGTTGGTCTGCGTGGGGCAACGAAGCTGATGCCAACATTGCGCCACGGGGTCGACAATACCCAGGCTATGGCTTGTAACAGCGACTCGTGATGGCGATTGCCAAGAGCGGACAACCGCCGCCGTCGCCTCGCTGTAGCTGCGGATGAAGCTTCTCCAAGTTTGTCGTAGTTGTAGTCTTGAACCCGCTTGGACGTCCGAGACTTACAGAAAGCTCGCGGATGCTTTGCTGGCTTCGAGTGAGGATGACACCGGCATCGATGACTCCGGCATCGTAGAGGGCTCTGTACGTCGAAACATCGCGATAGAGGTTGCCATCCTTAGCGTGCCACTCGACGTCCAGGACAATGCGCTCCTTAACATTGTCGATCTTATAGCCGCCAGCGTTTACAATCGTGGTCCGAGTCTCGACTTGACTCGTCTCTCCCGCGGGACCGTATGGATCGAGCGTCAAGACCGACTCGACAACGGTGCTGTGGGTCCCTTCGCGCCAGCCCACCTCCCTAAAGGCTTCATTCAGGCGCTTCGGAATTGCCGACTCGTTCTTGCCAGGGTCGGTGATGTCCGTAGCGAGAATCCTGAATGACCGCAAGACTTGAATAAGCTCTGAGAATGCGTTTGGCGCTGTGGATGCGATGACCGCGGCGGCGTTACGCGTTTCGGCCCAGTCGTAGCGGCGGCGAACCGCCGCGGGAACCGCCTTCACGAAACTGGATGTAAGGTCCACTCCACGACGCTACCGTCCGAGCCCGTAGTTGTCGAAGTGGCCTGCGTGGGGGGACACATGGAGAACGAAATTACAACCCTTGTGCTTCGGTTCCGGGATCTGACGACCCCCCCAGGGGGAACAATCGCGGCTCACCGAGAGGTGATCGCGGATCGCGGCTTCGTCTGGTGGGGTTGGTGGAACAAGTTCGGAGAGAAGGTCCCTGCGGAGTTGTTCCAGCGTCTGAACACGCTAGCCGCAGGCTCCGAACTAGAACTGTACTTGTTCGATTCCGGCCAAGAGCTCGTGTATCGCGCTGCATGTGCGACCATTGTTTGGCCACAAGAGGGCGAACGAATGCCATCGCCTGACCCGGCTGCAACGCCCGAGTACTACAGAGACCAGCAATACCGCGCGTGGTTCCGGTTCTCTCGAATCGATGAGGAGCCCCTAGACCCAACACTGCTGAACGAGCTAACGCCAGTTCGCGTGGACGAGTTCTTTTCGAGCGGTGAGTCGACCTACGGCGACTTCTACGCAAAGGTTATCTACTCACCCGCCGAACTTCGACAACAGGATCGTACCATTTGGTTCGTTCGCGCAGCAGTTACAGGTGACAAGCGACACGAGATCCGACTCCTAGGCGCAAAGAAGGTGGCGCCATCTCATTTTGCCCGCGACCCGATCGACGCGGCTAGTTCGCTTCTTGTCTGGGTTTCGGACCCGCACTTCTCCGAAGACCATCATGCTTTTCCACTGAAAACTGATGCTGCTGCGTCCGAACTGGCTGGTGCGTTGGAGCGCGATTTGCAGCGACTCGGATTATCTAGCGTGGCTGGAATGGTCATCAGCGGCGACTTGACGTGGCGCGCCACGGACGAGGAGTTTGCTCTCGCTAGCGAGTTCATCCGTCAAACTCGCAGCTGGTCACGGTTGGAGCCCTACCAGTACGTCGTCGTCCCAGGAAACCACGATTTGGCCTTCTCCGAGTCGCCCGATGAGAAGGGCCGCCCGGTTGAAGTAGCGACCGATCAGGCCCGCACAGCGTATGAGCACTTCTACCGAGACACCTACTTCTTGGACCCAAACCCCTACCTGAGCCTTGGAAGACGTTATCTGCTGGCTCGCGCCATTCCAGTGGAAGTTGTTGGTCTGAATAGCTCGTTCCTCCAACAGGATGCCGAGATGTTCCAAGGCCATGGGTTCCTAGGTGAAGATCAGCTCAGTGATGCGGCGACTCAGATGGGATGGAACGACTCGCGTGAAGTCGTACCCTTTAGGATTGCCGTTCTTCACCATCACGTCGTTCCAGTTGTTCATCGCGAGCCCCCCGTTGCCGGGCACGTATATAGCCTCGTCTTGGACGCCGGCGCCTTGCTCAGATGGAGTGCTAGATATCGAGTTAGCCTGATCCTGCATGGTCACATGCATCAGCCTGCGGTGACACGGCTAGCGCTCCCGATTCAAACCGGCGGCCGCATTAGAGACTGGCACCGCTTGACGGTCGCCGGCATGGGGAGTAGCGGAGCCGCTCGTGATCTGCTCGGAGATGTCGGTCGGAATGTGATAGGTCTTCTTCGGTTCGGCCAGGACTCTGTCGACGTTTCTATCCAACACATTGATCCCACAAGACCGGCGGAGCCAGCCGATGAACCGGTTCTCGCATTCACGATGCCGTACGCCGCACCGCCGCAAAGATGAACTCGAATCTCAACACGCTGATCACTGATCTGGACAACACTCTGTATGACTGGGTCGGATTCTATTCGAAGGCCTTTACCGCGATGCTCGACAGGCTTGTTGTCTTGCTCCAGGTATCGCGAGAGCAGCTCGTGATGGACTTTCGGGAGGTCCATCGACGATCCGGGTCGAGTGAGCAGCCCTTCGCCGTTCTCGACCTTCCGTCAGTCAAGGCACGGTTTCCTCAGAGAACGCGCCAGGAACTGGTGGTCGAACTCGATGACGTCTTACATGCATTCAATGCGTCTCGAAAGGACAACCTTCATCTCTATCCTGGCGTAGAGGAAGCGCTGAAGTACTTGCGCGCCCGAGACGTAGCGATCATCGCGGTTACGGATGCGGCGATGGTCAACGCCTATTACCGACTGTGGGTTCTTGGCATAGCGCCGCTATTCACGCGGATCTATGTCCGTGACACGACTTGGCAAGGTCATCCAAACGCCACTCGCGATGAGAAACTCCGTCCACCAGCTGCCGTTGTCCGCGCGCTGCCGTCCAGCCTCACGAAACCAGACCCGCGTCTCCTGGCGACCGTCCTTGAACTGGAGAACGTTCAGCCTGATCAGGCATGTTACGTGGGCGACAGTATCGCTAGAGATGTACTGATGGCAGTACGAGCTGGCGTGAAGTCGGCGTGGGCACGGTATGGAGCAGAGCACGACGCATCCGCGTGGGCGGCGATAGTCGAAATCACCCATTGGACTCGAGAGGATGTCCGGCGTGAAGAGGAACTCGCAAAGGAGGCGCAGGCGGTCACGCCAGATTTCGTTCTCGAGTCGTTCGCCGACATCTTGGCAGTCTTCAAGAGGGAAGTCGCGCGGTAATCAGCGCGCTACGCACGAATGAGACCACTTCTCTCTCGCGACGGCGTAGGGACGCGCGGCTCTTGTCCTTCCCGACCACCGCGTTCAATACGCTGGCCTCTGTGAGCGACCCGACGACCGCCGTGTACAGCATGAACAGCAGGAGGGCCGGGTCCTGCTCCCGGATCTCGCCGGCGTCCATCCCTGCCTGGAGGAACTGAACCGCGCGCTTCCGCAGCGGGTCGATCACGCCGGCGAACTTCTCGAAGCCCTCTGCGCCAAGGCGTCCGGCCTCCCGAACGAACATCGGGAACTCGGGCCACTCCTCGGCGAGGGCGAACACCGAGTGGATCACCGCCTCGGCCCGATCCCAGTAGGTCTCCTTGCCCTCGAGCGCGCCCGCGATCTCCTCGGCGACCCGCTGGCCGGCGGCCTGCAGGCATGCCTCGAGCAGCGCGTCCTTCGTGGGGAAGTAGTACAGGAGCGTCTGCTTGCGGATCCCGACGGCGGTGGCGATCTGCTCGAGGCTCGCGCCCGAGTAGCCCTCGCGGCCGAACGCGCGGATCGCCTCCTCGATGAGAGCGTGCCGGCGCGTCGCGCCCCCGGTCCGCGTCATCGGCTCAGCGCCAGGCGGGCGGCCTGCCGCGCCGGGCGATGTCCCGCGATCCCTCCCAGGTGCGACGCCACTTCGGTCCGGACGGCCCGCTGAGCTTGGGGGTCTGGCCGGAAGCTGCCCGGCGCCGCGCCTCCCACCAGCTCGTGCGGTCCTCGTCGAACAGCTCGGCGATGGCCCGCTGCATCCGAAGCGAGAACGCCTGGTGGCTCTCCCCCTCCTCGGGCCGGAGGGGCGGTCCGTAGCGTACGCGG
>Ga0184612_10001950_pt1 | contig 10010 bp, 5 predicted proteins | sample PLM3_60_coex_FD_133163 | JGI IMG/M metagenome (GOLD analysis project Ga0184612, IMG submission 133163) | Groundwater sediment microbial communities from an aquifer in East River, Colorado, USA - PLM3_60_coex | ecosystem: Environmental > Terrestrial > Soil > Riparian zone | place: USA: East...
CGGCGAGGTGGTCGGCCTGGGCGACACGAAGGCGTCGGTGCGGAGCAGGCAGGGTGGGCGGGTCGGCCTGCGCGTCGGCCGGCCCGAGGTCTGGGGTGGCGCCCTGCAGTACTTCACCGCCTCCACCGAGCACAACGTCAGGGTGCGCGAGCTGGCCGTCAAGGCCGGCTTCAAGCTCTCGGAGTACGGGCTGTTCACCAGGGACGGCGAGCTGGTGGCGGCCGAGACCGAGGAGGTGGTGTACGAGCGGCTCGGGCTGGCGTGGGTGCCGCCGGTGCTGCGCGAGGACCGCGGCGAGGTCGAGGCCGCCGCCCGCGGCGCGCTGCCCCGGCTCGTGACGCTGGCCGACGTCGGCGGGGACCTGCACTGCCACACCGACCTGTCGCCCGACGGGACCGCGCCGCTGGAGGTGATGGCCGACGCCGCGCGCCGGCGCGGCTACCGCTTCCTCGCCGTCACCGACCATGCCGAGCGGCTGTCGCTCGGCGGGGCCAGCCGCGAGGCCCTGCTCGCCCAGCGGGCCCGCCTGCGCGAGCTGGCCTCGCGGCTGCACGGCGACCTCGAGCTGCTCCACGGCGCCGAGCTGAACATCGGGCGGGACGGCAGCCTCGACTACGACGACGCCTTCCTCGACACCTTCGACGTGCTCGTGGCCAGTGTCCACGACCAGCTCGACCAGCCCAGGCGGGAGCTGACCGCGCGCCTGGTGGCCGCCTGCGAGCACCCGGCCGTGAACGTGGTCGGCCACCCCACCGGCCGGCTGATCGGCAGCCGGGCAGCCGGCGACGTGGACGTCGAGGCGCTGCTCCGGGCCGCCGCGCGCACCGGCACCGCGCTGGAGGTGAACGGCTCGCCGCGCCGCCTCGACCTGTCCGACGAGCACGTCCGGCTGGCCGGGCGGTTCGGCGTGCTGCTCGCCTTCGGGTCTGACAGCCACGGCCCCGGCCACCTCGGCAACATGCGGTTCGCGGTGGCCACCGCGGGCCGCGGCTGGGCCACGCCCGAGCGGGTCGTCAACACCCTGCCACCCCCCGAGCTGCGCCGCTTCCTGGCCAAGGGCCGCAAGGCGCGGCCATGACCGCGGCAGCGCCACGGCCCGAGGACCCGTGCGCCCGCGGGGGCGGGCTGCCTCCCGGGGCGTTCGACCCGCTGCCCCCCTGGTTCTACCTCCGTCCGGTCCTCGAGGTGACCCGCGACCTGCTCGGGCGCCTGCTCGTCCACGACGCCCCCGAGGGGCGCTGCGCCGTGCGGATCGTCGAGGCCGAGGCCTACGACGGCGCCGGTCAGGACCCCGCCAGCCACGCCTACGGGGGCCGCACGGCCCGCAACGCGGTGATGTTCGGACCCCCCGGCCACCTCTACGCCTACTTCACCTACGGCATGCACTGGTGCGTGAACGTGGTGTGCGCGCCCGCCGGCGTGGCCCAGGCGGTGCTGGTCCGGGCGGGGGCGCCGGTGCTCGGCGCGGAGCTGATGGCGGCCAGGCGCCCCCGCGCGAGGGCGCGGGACCTCACCCGCGGGCCGGCCCGCCTGGCCGCGGCGCTCGGGCTGGCCGGCTGGGCCAACGGCGCCGACCTCGCCGCCGGTCCGGTGCTGCTCACCGCCGGCTGGCCGGTGGACGACGCCGCGGTCGCCTGGACCGGCCGGGTCGGCGTCGCGGCAGCGGCCGACCGGCCCTGGCGGGCGCTGCTGGCCGGCAACCCCTGGGTCTCGCCCCACCGCCCGAACCGCGAGCGGCCCGCCCGCCCGAGTGCCTGAGGCCCGTCCGAGCGCCTGAGCGCCTGCAGCGCGCCAGGCCGCTGGACGACCTGGCCCCCCGGGTCCGCCCGGCCTCAGCCCGGCGGCGGGGAGGCGGCGGGGTCAGGAAGGGTGGGGCAGCGCTCCGGGTTGACCCAGAGCGCCACCTGCTGCCCTGCGGCCACCTGGGCACCCGGCCCGGGCGCCGCCTTCCACACCAGGTCCGGACGGGCCGCCGCCGCTGCCCGGTCGCTGTCGCAGGCCACGGTGGCCAGCCCGTCCAGGCCCAGGCGGCCGAGCAGGCGCAGCGCGGCCTCGGAGGGCTGGCCGAGCACCTCAGGCACCAGGGTGACCCCGAGCCCGCCCTCGCCCTGGGCGCCGACCGCCACGGTGAGCTCCACGGGAGACCCTGGCGCCCGCGCCGTCCCGCCGGGCGGCGACTGCCGCAGCACCTGGCCGGGGGTCGCGCCAGGCACGGCCACGAGCCGCTGGACGAGCCGTAGCCCGGCGGTTGCCAGCCAGGGGCCGGCCGTGGCCACCGGCAGGCCGACCACGGCGGGGACCACCCCCCGGACGGGCCCGGTCGGCAGAACGCACCTCGCTGTCGGCTGCATGCCCTCGAGGTAGGTCACCGCCGCCACCTCGGCAGCGGAGGCGAAGCGGTTCGGCAGGCAGTTGCGGCCCACGTCGACCACGGTGGTGACCAGCTTGGTGACCGGGGCCGGGAGGCTGGCGACCGGGCGCCCGGCCAGCGCCCGACGCATGAACCGGGCCCAGATCTCCGCCGGGAGCGTGCCGCCAAGGACCGGGCTGGTCGTCCTCGGTGGCGTCATCGGGACCCTCCCCTGCGGGAACCCGACCCAGACGGCGGCGGCCAGGTCCGGGGTGTAGCCCGCGAACCAGGCGTCGGCGTTGCCCTGGGTGGTGCCCGTCTTGCCGGCCGCTGGGCGGCCGATGGCGGCCCGGACGCCGGTGCCGTGCTCGACCACGCCGCGCAGCACGTCGCCCACGATCGCGGCCACGGGCGCCCGCAGCACCCGGTCGGGGTCGGGCCGAGCCTGGTAGAGGACATGACCAGCCGTGTCGGTGATCCGGGTGATGCCGAACGGCGCGGCGCGGGTGCCCTCGGCGGCCAGGGTCGCGTAGGCGCCGGCCATCTCGAGCGGGGTGACGCCGCCAGCCCCGAGCACCACGCTCGGGTACGGCGCGAGCCGGCGGCGGTCGATCCCCATCCTGGCGGCGGTCTCGACCACCACCCGCGCACCGCGGTCCGGGTTGCCGTCGCCGAGCCGGAGCAGCAGCTGCGCGTACACGGTGTTGATCGACAGGGCGGTGGCCTCGCGCAGGGTCGCGCTGCCGAACCCCTGCCCCTCGTGGTTGCGCACCGCGTAGGGCGGGCCGTGGCCGCGGCGCGCCAGCGTCAACCGCTCAGGGGCGCGGAACACGGCTTCCGGCGGGATGCCACGCTCGACGGCGGCGACCAGGGCGAACGTCTTGAACGCCGAGCCGGCCTGCCGGCCCGTGCCGCCCGACCCGGTGGCCAGGTTGACGCGGCCGTACCTGCGGTCGGCGAAGAAGTCCCGGCCGCCGACCATGGCCCGGACCGCGCCGGTGCCCGGCTCGACCGCTGCCAGGGCCGCGTAGGGGTCGCGCGCCGGGTCGGCGAGCACCTCCCGGGCCGCCCGCTCCGCGGCCGCCTGCAGGTCGAGGTCGACGGTGGTGGCGATGCGCAGCCCGCCCGCGAACAGGCTGGCGGTCCGCTCCTGCCTGGTGGTGCCGAGCGCGGCGAAGCGGGTGTCGGCCGGGTCGAGCATCTGGTCGGTGATCCAGCGGATGAACCAGGCCGCCGGGTACCTGCCCGCGCGCGGCCGGGCACGCAGGCCGAGCGGGCTCGAGGCCGCCCCCGCGGCCTGCGCGCGCGTCAGGTGGCCCCGGCGCGCCATCCGGCGGAGGACCTCGCCCCGCCGCGCCGCCGCCGCCCCTGGGCGCGCAAACGGGTCGAGCGTGGCCGGGGACCGCAGCAGCCCGGCGAGCAGCGCCGCCTGGGCCAGCGTGAGCCTGGCGGCGCTGGTGGAGAAGTACGCCTGCGCTGCCGCCTCCGCTCCGTAGGCGCCTTCACCGAAGTACACCGTGTTCAGATAGGCCGCGAGGATCTCGTCCTTGTTGTGCTGGCGTTCCAGCGCATAGGCGAGCATCGCCTCCCGGAGCTTGCGGCGCAGGGTCCGGTCGCGCGTCCCGTACAGGTTCTTCACGTACTGCTGGGTGATGGTGGAGCCACCCTCCACCACCCGCCCGCGGCGCAGGTCGTGCGCTGTCGCCCTGGCGACCGCGCGCCAGTCGACCCCGCCGTGGTCGTAGAAGCGGGCGTCCTCGGTGTCGACCACGGCCGTGCGCAGCCAGCGGCTGATCCTGGCCAGCGGCACGGCCGTGCGGTTCTCGGGGCCGTGCAGCTCGGTGACCAGCCGGCCACGGACGTCGTGCAGGAGCGTGGTCTGGGCCAGCGGCGGCGCGGCCGACAGGTCGACCGGGCGCACCGACACGCACCCCGCGAGCGCGAGGCAGACGGCGAGCAGCAGGGCGGTCGGCCCGGAACGGCGCAGCATCTCACCGGTAGTGGTCGGCATCCCGGCGGCGCGGCTACATCCGGCGCCAGCGCGCGGGACGTGGCCGGCGCCGTCGCCTCGACTACACTTGCCCGCGCCCCGGGCCGGCACGGCAGCCCGGTGCAAGCGGAGGCGTTCGAGCCGGAGGGGGGAGCTAACCCTGGAGCCGGACCTCTACGACAAGAAGACGGTCACGCTGCGCCACAGCGGCACACGGCTCGAGCTGCGGGTCGCCACCGACCTGTTCAGCAGCTTCGAGGTGGACGTGGGCACGCGCCTGCTGCTGCGCACGCTGGCCGACCGGGACCAGGGGCAGCGCCGCATCCTCGACCTCGGCTGCGGGTACGGGCCGATCGGCCTGATGCTGCAGGCGCTCGACCCCGGCTGCGAGGTCCACATGGTCGACCGGGACGCCCTGGCGGTCGCCTACAGCCGGCGCAACGCCGACCTGAACGGCCTCACCGGCGTCGAGGTGTACGGCAGCCTCGGCTACGACGACCTCCGGGCGACCGGGTTCGACCTGATCGTCTCCAACGTCCCGGCCAAGGCCGGGCTGGCCCCGATCACGCACTTCCTGCTCGACGCGGCGCACCACCTGCGCCCCTCCGGGCTGGTGGCGGTCGTGGTGGTGGCGCCGCTCGAGACGGAGGTCGCCGGCGTGCTCGCGCGGCCCGGCATCGAGGTCGTCCAGCAGCGCTCGACCGCGAGCTACGCCGTGTTCCACTACCGCTTCACCGGCGGGGAACGGGAACCCGGGGAAGCGGCGCTGGGGCGGGGTGTGTACGACCGCCAGCGCGTCGCGCTCACCCACGGCGGCGTCCGGCTCTCGGTACGGACGGCGTACGGGCTGCCGGAGTTCGACTCGCTCGGCCACCACAGCGCGCTCGCCATGGACGCGCTGCTCGGTCTGGGCGGTGCGCCGGCAGGCAAGGCGGTGGTGCTGAACCCGGGCCAGGGGCACGTCCCCGCGCTGCTGTGGGCGCTGCTCGCGCCGCGCGAGCTCCACCTGGTCGACCGCGACCTGCTCGCGCTCAGGTACTCGCAGGCCAACCTTGTCGGCAACGGCTGCCCCCCCGAGCGGGTCGTCACCCACCACCAGGTGGGCCTGGCCGGCGCCGGCGTGGCAGGGGCCGACCTCGTCGTCGCCCTGCTCCGGGAGAAGGAGCCGCCCGAGGCCGCGGCCGCGAGCGTGCGGCTGGCCGCGTCCGCGCTGCCGCCCGGGGGCAGGCTGGTGGTGGCGGCGAGCTCCACGGTGGTGACGCGGTGCCTGGCCCGGCTCGGCTCGGCCGGAGCCAAGGTGGCGCTGCGGGACCGCCGGCGGAAGAAGGGGTTCAGCGTGGCGGTCCTCGAGCACGGGGGCAGGCGCTGACCGCGCCCGGCGCCCCGCTGGTCAGGGCCGCACCGCCACCAGCAGGTCCCTGACGATCGACTGGTCGACCCGGTGCCGGAACTCCCGGAACGCCGGCGAGTCGACCACGCGGAGCCCTGACTGCTCGAGGAGCTCGACCAGGCTGGCGTGGCCAAGCACCCGGGTGTTCCACGACAAGCCCATCGCCGAGCCCTTGCGCAGCAGCGCCGTCCACCCGGGCAGGGCCTCCCTGAGCAGCTCGGCCGGGTTGCGCGCCGCGCCGCTGCCCGCCACCCGGCTGCCGTGCTGGATCCCGTAGGGCAGGTCGGCCACGATGGCGTCGAACGACCCTTCGGGGAAGTGGTCGAGGGCGTTCCTGGTGTCGTCGTTGACCACCTCGATCTCCTGCGTCCGGCCGGCCTTGTAGTCGTCCTTGCGCGCGGCCAGCGAGATCCGCAGGCGCCGGGCCACCGTCTTCCGGTTCCTTCTGATGCGTGACTGCTCGGCGCGGTGCTTGAGGCGCTTGTCCCGCAGCCAGGTCGTGATGAAGTGCGCGTACGACTCGAACGACTTGGCGTCGAGCTCCATCCCGCTGGCGTCGAAGCCGTACATCATGGCCTGGTTCAGCGAGGTGCCCCGCCCGCAGAGCGGGTCGAGGACCGCGAGCTTGCGGCCGGGGAGGTCGCGCGCCGGCTCCGAGCACGCCAGGGTGACGTTGAGCAGCAGCTTGGTGAAGTGCTCGTTGGTCTTGCCGACGTACTTCTGGATGGTGAGCAGGTCGTCGTCGAACCGGTCGAGCGGCGACAGCGCGACCGGGCGCAGGGTCTCCGCCCCGAGCTCGAACAGCGCGTAGACCGACGACAGGTTGGACAGGTGCGCGAGCTGCCGCCGCCCCAGGCCGCCGCACTCGAAGGTCACGTACGGCACCCCGGCGATGGAGCGCTCGCCGATACCGGTGAGGCGCTCCGACAGCACCGCCTCGTTCACCACCTTGAGCTCGGCCTGGGTCAGCCGGAGCGAGGTCCGACCGTACACCTTGTTCATGGCCGGGAGGATCAGGAATCCGTAGGTCGTCATACGCAGGCACCCTACTACCGCGTGGGCGCGCCCACGCGGGCGCCGGCCACCTCGTCCACAGGCCGGTCAGCGGCGCTGCGAGTGCTGTCCGGCCGGGTGCTACGCTGCACCCGGCGCGGGTGGGCGGCCACCTGCCGGCCGCGCCGGCGGTGGCCGCGGCGACCCCGGGCCAGCAGGCCGCCACGCCCGGGCTCCGGCCCGGATCCGTCGTGTCTCCCGGGAGGTCACAAGCATTGTCCGCGCCGCTCGACGAGCAGCTCCGCGTCCTTTGCGCCGGCGTCGCCGAGGTGCTGCCCGCCGACGGGCTCGCCGAGCGCCTGGCTGCCGCGCGGTCCGAGCGCCGGCCGCTGCGGGTGAAGCTCGGCATCGACCCGTCGTCGGCCCATCTGACCCTCGGCCACGCCGTGGTGCTGCGCAAGCTCGCCCAGTTCCAGCGCTTCGGCCACACCGTCGTGCTGATCATCGGGGACTTCACCGGGCTGGTCGGCGACCCCAGCGGCCGCAGCCAGACGCGCAGGCTGCAGACCGAGTCCGAGGTCGCCGAGCACGCCCGCACCTACCTCGAGCAGGTCGGCAAGGTGCTCGACGTGGGCGCTGCGGAGATCCGCCGGAACTCCGAATGGCTCGCGCCCATGACCTTCGCGGAGGTGGCCCGGCTGGCCACCAACGTGACCGTCGCCCAGCTGCTGGAACGGGACGACTTCCGCAAGCGCCACACGGCGAGGCAGCCGATCACACTCGTGGAGTTCCTCTACCCACTCATGCAGGGGCAGGACTCGGTGGCGATCGGCGCCGACGTCGAGCTTGGCGGCACCGACCAGACCTTCAACCTGCTGGTCGGCCGCGACCTGCAGCGCGCGGCGGGCGAGCCCGGCCAGGCGGTGGTCACCATGCCGCTGCTGCGGGGCACCGACGGCGTCCAGAAGATGTCCAAGAGCCTCGACAACGGCATCTACCTGGACGAGCCCGCGCCCGACCAGTTCGGCAAGCTCATGCGTATCCCGGACCACCTCATCCCCGAGTACCTGCGCCTGTGCACCGGGCTCGACCCGGATGTCGTGGAGGCGCTGGCCGCGGAGGCCGCCGCCGGCGGCCCACGGGCGGCGGCCGTGAAGCGGCGGCTGGCCCACGAGGTGGTCGCGCTCTACCACGGCACCGCGGCGGCCGAGGCCGCCGAGGCGGCGTTTGACGCCGGCGTCAGGCAGCGGGGGGTGGGTGGCCCGCCTGGCGACGGCGAGGCGTCCGTCCCCGCTCTGGAGATCCCGTCCAGCGCCGTCTCCGACACCGGCCAGGTCTGGGTGGTCGCCCTGCTTGCCGACGCCGGCCTGGTCGCCACCAGGAGCGAGGCCCGGCGGCTGGTCAGCCAGGGCGCGGTCCGGCTCGACGGCCGGCCGGTGACGTCGTTCGAGCAGCGCTGGCCTCTGCCTGACCTCGACGGCCACCTCCTGACCGTAGGCCGCCGCGCGCCGCTGCGCCTGCGGGCCAGCTGACGCCGGTCCATGCCGCAGGCCACGCCCTCGCCCGTTTGGCCCGTTTGGCGCGGTTTCGTTGGCGCCTGCTACAATGTGGGGGCAGCAGGAATGTGGTCCCGGGACGGGGTCCCGATCGCTTGAACTCCTTGCCACGGCGTGGATGCGCGGTTGACACGACTTCGACCCCGGTGCTACCTTCACGCCGCAGTAAGAGGGAAGTTCTTCAGGACCAACACCTGTCCGTGGCGTCCGAGTGACGTTGACAACGGAAGACAGGAGGTCGCCGAAGGCCGGAGGGAACGCAGTTCCAATGGCTTAGGTGGCCGTCTCGGAGCCCAGGAGCTGGGCCCGGGGCGGCACTTCTGTGTGGAGGTTGCAACGCTGCACCGGTGGCTCCGCGAGGAGTACCATCCGGGTAGGTCGCGAAGTTTGACGAGTCTGAAAGGCCCGTGTTACGGTCACCGCCGCTCCGCGGCGGGAACGCCAGGCGGGAACCGCAGGCGAGTCGCTGACGAGCAACCCTACGACGCTCCTTGAAAACTCAACAGTGTGTGAAAAGCCAGTGCCAAAACCCCGTCACGCGGGGCGGCGCGGCGGGCATCCGCCCACCGTTTCGCTTCGCAAGACGGTTCCTTTGGTGCATCTGGACAACAGATGAGCCAACAGCGGTACGGGGTCAGCCGCCCCGCACCGCCCATCCCCCCGGTACGTCCGGGAAGGATGGTCGAACTCGGCGGCCCGTGAGGCTGTCGAGCTCCATCGAGAACAAACCCTCGGCACGTCGCCGCCTCCGGGCGGTCCGGATCGAGGAGTTCACGATCTCTGACGGAGAGTTTGATCCTGGCTCAGGATGAACGCTGGCGGCGTGCCTAACGCATGCAAGTCGAGCGAGGTCCAGTTGGTGGCAACACCGGCTGGTTCCTAGCGGCGAACGGGTGAGTAACACGTGGGTAACCTACCCCTGACTCCGGGATAAGCCTGGGAAACTGGGTCTAATACCGGATACGAGCCACCTCCGCATGGGGGAGGCTGGAAAGGATTCCGGTCAGGGATGGGCCCGCGGCCTATCAGCTTGTTGGTGGGGTAATGGCCCACCAAGGCGACGACGGGTAGCCGGCCTGAGAGGGTGTACGGCCACACTGGGACTGAGACACGGCCCAGACTCCTACGGGAGGCAGCAGCGGGGAATATTGCGCAATGGGCGAAAGCCTGACGCAGCGACGCCGCGTGCGGGATGAAGGCCTTCGGGTTGTAAACCGCTTTCAGCAGGGACGAAGCGAGAGTGACGGTACCTGCAGAAGAAGGTCCGGCTAACTACGTGCCAGCAGCCGCGGTAATACGTAGGGACCGAGCGTTGTCCGGATTTATTGGGCGTAAAGAGCTCGTAGGCGGCTGTCCAAGTCGGGTGTGAAACCTCGGGGCTCAACTCCGAGCCTGCATTCGATACTGGACGGCTAGAGTCTGGTAGGGGGATCTGGAACTCCTGGTGTAGCGGTGGAATGCGCAGATATCAGGAAGAACACCGGTGGCGAAGGCGGGATCCTGGGCCAGTACTGACGCTGAGGAGCGAAAGCGTGGGGAGCAAACAGGATTAGATACCCTGGTAGTCCACGCCGTAAACGATGGGCGCTAGGTGTGGGAGGTCATCGACTCCTTCCGTGCCGCAGCTAACGCATTAAGCGCCCCGCCTGGGGAGTACGGCCGCAAGGCTAAAACTCAAAGGAATTGACGGGGGCCCGCACAAGCGGCGGAGCATGTTGCTTAATTCGACGC
>Ga0184612_10001951_pt1 | contig 10007 bp, 12 predicted proteins | sample PLM3_60_coex_FD_133163 | JGI IMG/M metagenome (GOLD analysis project Ga0184612, IMG submission 133163) | Groundwater sediment microbial communities from an aquifer in East River, Colorado, USA - PLM3_60_coex | ecosystem: Environmental > Terrestrial > Soil > Riparian zone | place: USA: East...
ACGAGGACGCCGATCAACGCCCCGAACAGCCCGATCGTCGATCCCGCGATTCCCCCGACCAGGCCGAGTTCTCTCGCGGAGAGCCATGCGCCGTCGGAGCCGGCCCCGACGGGTAGCGCGACGAGCTCGAGCCGACCGACGTCTACAGTGCCCGCGCCATCCAGGACCACGCCCAACTCGAGACGCGTCGGCGGATTCGAGCCGTTGAGGAAGAACGGGAGCTCAAACGCCCGCCAGTCGGAGGTACCGGACAGCGCAGCCATAGGGCCCTCGGTATCGAGCGTTCGCGAGAAGTAGCGGCCGCCGTCCGGGAATACGCTCCACATCTCAAGGTAGGAGGTCCCAGCGACCGCCTCATAGCGGACTTGGCCGCGGATCTCGTAGCCGGTCGTGCCGAGGTCCGGGACGACGATCGAAGCCAGCGGGAAACTGCCGCCCGATGTCGACGTCACGCGCGCAGCGCCGTCGACGACGACGCCGGAGACCGGCGGCGTGCTCGTCCAGTCGATGGTTGCGACGGGCTCCTGGGCCAACACACCGACCGTAGTCGACAGGCCGGCGATCGTCGCGAGGACCGTAGCCATCGCGAACCGCGCCATCATGACCCGGCGCCCTGAGTGCGGTGGGCGGCAAGCAGCCGTCGAAAGGCTTCCTCGTCGATCCGGCCGTCCGCGTAGAGCGACCGGAGCATGAGTTCGAAGGGTCCTGCCGAAGCGTGCTCGTCGATGAGGCGCACCTTCTCGATGAGCCGGTCCAGTCGGAGACGGATGGTCGGGTACGACACGCCGTACTCCGTCGCGAGCTGCTTGAGGGTCCCCGAGGTCAGGAGAAAGCGCTTGAGGAACGCGAGGTCCTCGGGCGCAAGATAGTCGATCCATCGTCGTTCGCCGTCCGTCGTCACGGTTCCTTCGCTATTCAATGTAGTGAAACCTGACTTGAACTATATTCATTCGAAAGTTCAAGTCAATATTCATGACATTGAACTGATGCGTGTCGGCACCGGCGCGTGGGCGAGGTCCCGGCGACGGATCTACGATCCCGGCTGAGGAGGTCCGATGTCGCGTCGCGGAACCGTTCGGATGGCCGGGATCCTGATCGCGCTCGTGGGCCTCGTCTTCGTCGGCCAGGGCCTCGGGCTGATCCGCAATCAGAGCTTCATGGTCGATGACATCCGATGGTCGGTCATCGGCGTCGCCATGGTCGCGGCTGGCGCCGCCTTCGTGACGTGGGCGCGACGCAGGCGTCGGTGATCAGGAGGCAGTGACGGCGAAGATCCCGCTCGTGCTCTCATCGTCCCCGGACACGGATCCTACGAGCAAGAGCAAGCCTGTTTGGGGATCGCGTCGAAGGACCGTGGCGTTGAAATCCTCTGTGACTTCGAGCCGCGAACCTGACCACGTGCCATCCGACGCTCGCGTTACGTATCGGATGCCGCGCTGATCGGTGTAGGTTGCGTGGAGTCGTCCCGCCACCACATCGAGCGCAAGGGACGCTGAACCGATGTCCGTCGATAGGCGTTTCGTGGCCCATTTGCCATCCACGTCGGTCGCGAACCACGTTCCTTCATGTGTCGGCGTCGGGGTGTCTTCGCATCCGACGACGTCCTGACCACGAATCGCGGCCCAGGATACGAACGCGTGGTCGCCGCGGCCGAGGACGAGCACGGGCTGCGAGGGGCCCACGTCGTCGTAGGCGAAGATGGTGGAGGTCGTGAGGCGCTCCCCCGATACGACTCCGTACCGCATGGCGCCGCCGGTAGTAAAGGCGATGCGGGGACGACCGTCGTCCCCGATCCTCAGCGATGTGGCTTCGGCATCCGGAATGCGAATCGAGCTGAACGTGGACCCGCGCAAGGAGCCATAGAACACGGGGCCCAATCCGCCTCCGGTATCAAACGTCTCGTGGATCGTGCCGTTGACGACCCGGAACGACTGGAGGCCGTTGCCTTCGTGCCCGATCCTTTTGGCCGTCGACCACGAAGCATCCGGCAGGGCGCGGCTCCTGTAGTAGACGCCGGCGACGTCGAGTTGCGGCTCCCCGCCGCAGGTGTCCGGCTCGATCGGCCTGAGATGGGTGTAGGCCAGGTAGACCATCGAGCCGTCCACCGCCAACTGCAGGCCGTCGTCGTAGCCGTCGGGAGGATGGGGAAGCGTCGACGTCTTCCAGGATCGGCCATCGGTCGACGTGGCGTAGCGGATCCTTCCTTCACAGATCGCGGCGACGTGGAACCGGCCGGATCCGTCAATCGTGGCTGCCGGCGACGAGCAGTAGCCGCCGAAGATGCGTCGAGGGGTCGTCGACCATCGGGCCCGACGCGGACGCGGCGTCGGTGTCGCGACCGAATCGGTAGGGGTCGGGGAGCCCGACACCGGCACTCCTGATGGCGAGGCGCTCGGCGATGCGGACGGGACCGAGACCAGATCGCTCGGGAGCGGCACAGTCGAGGGCGAACTGGCGGTCTGGCCGCACGCGGCGACGGCGACCGCCATGGCAAGCGACACGAGCCGCACCGAGATCCGGTGCTTGAACATCAGTACCCCTTAGGTGAAGCCGACGCGGAGTCGACCGCTGCGATTGGAACGCGCGACCGATCGGCTTGTTGCGGCCGCCGTCAGCCTTGTCGCGAAGCCGACACGGCCAGCCACGTCCTCCACGTCGCCTCCGCCCTTCCTGCGGTCACCTCGTTCCCGTACCGCACGAGCGGCAGCCGTAAGAGCGAGGCGTTCGTCAGGAGGCGCGTGACGACCTCATCATCGTCCAACTGCATGTACCCGAGACCGGCGTCACGGTACGCCTTCGACGTTTCGTCGATCAGGGCCCGAGCCCCCAGCCGCTCGACGAAGCGGCGCAACTCGGCGGGAGCGATCCGGCGCTTGCGCAGGTCGACGAAGGACACGACGATGCGACGCTCGCGGAAGAACCGCTGCGCCGCGCGCGTTGCCGGATCGTTGTCGAGGCCGAAGACCTGGATGTCCGGCATCTTCCGTGTCGGCGTCCGGCCGAGCGGGGCTGGCATGGCCGCGAGCGTATCGCACCGCCACGACCGGGTACCATCGACGAACCCAGAGGAGGTGCTCGCGTGACGGTCTGGTTCACGGTCCAGCTCACCGATACGCCCGGTTCGCTCGCCCGCGTCGCCACCGCGCTCGCTGAGCGCAGCGTGAACATCACCGGGATCGTCGGCGTCGCGGAGGACACCGACGGGGCGCTGATGCTGACGACCTCGGACCCCGCCGCCACCCGAGCGGCGTTCGAGAGCCTCGGGCTGGGATATGAAGAGCACGATCCGACGGGCGATATGCGGCCGGAGTCGATGACGGTCGGCGACATGCGGCCCGGTGCCGCCGGTCGCGGCTCTCTCGGCTAACCCTGCACCACGTCACGTCCGTGCCTCGACGACAGGCGGCGGTGACCGCCGCGATCCGGTTCGACATCGTCGATGGGTCGTCGGCGACCGCCCTGATCGCCGCTGCGACAGAAGCCGTCGGCGGGCGGATCCGGACGCTGTCAACGGTCCGGCCGATCGACGGCCACCCACCGCAGGTCGAGATCGAGCTGGAAGTCGAAGGCGTCACGGAAGACGCGCTCGTCGAGGCGCTCGATAGGCTCGACGACGTCCGCACGATCCACCGGACACGCGCGCTCGGGACGGTCTTCGGCAAGCGGATCATCGTGGTTGGCGGTGGGGCGCAGGTCGCCCAGGTCGCGCTCGGCGCGGTGAGCGAGGCCGACCGCCACAACCTGCGCGGTGAGCGGATCTCGGTCGACACGATCCCGCTTGTCGGTGAGGCGGACATCGCGGCCGCGGTACGGGCGGTTGCGGACCTGCCACGGGCGCGGCTCCTCGTCCTGGCCGGTTCGATCATGGGCGGCGACATCAGCGCGGCGGCCGAGGAGCTGCGCGCCGTCGGCATCCCGATCATTGCGCTGAACATGGTCGGCTCGATCACGGAGCACGTGGATCTCGTCGTGTCCGACCCCGTCCAGGCGGGAACGATGGCGGTCATGGCCGTGGCCGACACCGCGACGTTCGACCTCGACCGCCAGCGCGGCCGACGGTACTAAGGCTGGCAAGGCGATGCGGATCGCGACCTGGAACGTCAACTCGCTCAAGGCCCGGCAGGAGGCCATCGACAAATGGCTCGTCCGAGCCGAACCGGACATCCTCCTCATGCAGGAGACGAAACTCTCCGATGGAGACGCCCCGCTGATGCAGTTCCGGATGGCGGGCTACGACCTCGTCCATCACGGCGAGGGTCGCTGGAACGGGGTCGCGATCGCTGCCCGCGAGGGTCTCTCGATCGACGAGATCGTCACGAACTTCGGCGATGGCCCCGTGCGCGATAGCGGTGCCGGGGCGAGCGGCCTCCAGGAGGACGACTTCAATCCGCTCGACGAAGCCCGGATGTTATCGGCGGTCGTCGATGGGACACGGTTCGTCTGTCTGTATGCGCCGAATGGACGGGTGGTGGGCAGTCCGTTCTTCGAGGGAAAGCTCCGCTGGTTCGAGCGGGTACGCCGCTGGCTGGACGAAACGCGCTCGCCCGACGAACCCCTCGTGCTTGCAGGCGATTACAACGTCACGCCGGCCGACGAGGACGTCTGGGACCCGGTCAAGGCCCACGGTGGGACACACGTCTCCGAACCGGAGCGGGCCGCGCTCGAACAGCTGCGGGACTGGGGCCTCGCGGATGCGTATCGGCTCCGAGAGGAGCGCGGCGGACGCTTCAGCTGGTGGGACTACCGTGCTGGAATGTTCCATCGCAACGAGGGGATGCGTATCGACCTGCTGTATGTGACCGAGTCGGTCGCCAACCGGGCCGTCTGGGCAGAGATCGACAGGGAAGCGCGCAAGGGACCGCCGGTCCCATCCGACCATGCCCCCGTCGTGGTCGACCTGGACACGCAGGGCCAGCCGTTCAAGGCCGGCTGGGACGAGGCCCTCGCACGGATCCAGGCTCGCACGCGGCCCGGCAATCGGAAGAGCCCAGCGCAGGTGCGCTACGAGGAAGAGCGGCGGGCCCGCTGATCAAGTGATGACCGATCTGGCCGGTACAGCGCCGTTGCGGAGGCCGAAACGCACCGTCCCGCGTCCCGAGGGGCGCACGTAGGCTCGCCCTCCGATGACGCTCCCCAGCGACGACTCGGCGGAGATCCGGCTCATCGGCCTGGAAAAGCGCTTCGGCGCGGTCCGGGCGGTCGATGGCGTCTCCATCGATGTCCGGGCCGGCGAATTCTTCTCGCTGCTCGGACCGTCGGGCTGCGGGAAGACCACGACCCTGCGGATGATCGGCGGTTTCGAGGTCCCGACAGCGGGCAAGATCCTGCTGCGCGGTCGGGACATCACCCACGACCCGCCCGATCGGCGCCCGGTGAACATGGTCTTCCAGAACTATGCGCTGTTCCCCCATCTCGATGTCGGCGACAACATCGCGTTCGGCCTGCGTCGGCGCAACGTCGATCGGAGGGAGATTCGACTGCGCGTAGCCGAGGCCTTGGACCTCGTGGGGCTCGCCGGCTACGAACCGCGTCGACCGAACCAGTTGTCGGGTGGACAGCAGCAACGGATCGCGCTCGCCCGCGCCCTGGTGAACCATCCGACCGTGCTCCTGCTCGACGAGCCGCTCGGCGCGTTGGACCTCAAGCTGCGCAAGCGCCTCCAGATCGAGCTCAAGCGGATCCAGGCCGAGGTCGGGATCACGTTCGTCTACGTGACCCACGATCAGGAGGAAGCCCTCACGATGAGCGACCGGATCGCCGTCATGCACGCCGGTCGCGTCGAGCAGATCGGAGCACCGGAGGAGCTCTACGACCGGCCGACGACAAGGTTCGTGGCCGACTTCATCGGCACTACCAACCTTCTTGCCGGCGCCGTGGAGGCAACCGATCCGCACGGCACCCTGATCCGACTCAAAGGCGGGGAAGCATGCATTGTGGATAACGCCGGTCTCCGTATTGGGGGCACGGTCGAACTATCGATCCGACCGGAGTCGATCGTGCTGGAGGCGTCCAACGGCAGCGTGGCCAGCGCCGTCGAGGGCATGCACGGCATGGTCGAGCAGGTCGCGTACCTCGGGGGCAACGTCCAATATCAGGTCCGCACCCGTGGCGGCCTGGCGATCACAGCACTTGCGCCAAAGGCCGGGGAACGATTCCCGGTCGGAAGCGATGTCGACATCGTCTGGTCACCGGCCGAGGCCCTGGTCCTCGCTGGCGCATCGGACGATGAGGAGGAGACCCTGCCATGAACCATCGCCACGACGGCTCATCGATCGACCTCGAGCGCGAGCTCGTCCGTTACATGGTCGAGCGGCGCGTCAGCCGTCGCCAGTTGCTCGAGATGATGGGGGCGATCGGTGTGACGGCAGCGCTGGCCCCCGTCGTCGCAGCGTGCACGTCGGCCGGGGGAACATCGCCATCGCCATCGGCCGCGGCGCCGACCGCCGCTCCGTCCTCAGCGGCCCCGACCGCCACGCCGGAGCCGACGCCGCTCCCCTCGCCCGAGGGCGAGCTGCTCATCTACAACTACGCCGAATACATGGACCCGGAGATCATCAAGCAGTTCGAGACCGAGCACGGGGTCAAGGTCACCGAGACGTACTTCGACTCGTACGACGTCATGTACCCGCGCATCCTGGCCGGCAACTCGGGCTTCGACCTGACGTTCATGACCGACACCGACGTCCCCGGCGTGGTCCAGCAGGGCCTCATCGAAGAGCTCGACCTTTCGCTCATCCCCAACGTCAAGAACCTGGCGGCGGAGTGGGTCGATCCGGAGTACGACCCCGGTCACAAACACTCGATGCCGTACATGTGGTGGACGACCGGCCTCGCCTACGACACCGCGAAGATCAAGGAGGACCTGACCAGCCTCAAGGCCCTGTGGGACCCGCGGTACAACCAGCACATCATGATGCTCGACGACCAGCGCGAGGCGTTCGCCGCGGCCCTCATCCGCCTCGGGAAGGATGTCAACACCGTCGACGATGCCGACTTGGATGCGGCCCTGGTCCTCCTCAAGGAGCAGCGACCCCTGGTCCGCGTGTACAGCGGCGATCCGATCGGAACCTTCAAGTCGGGCAGCATCTGGGTCGGCCAGGATTGGAGCGGCGATATCTGGACGGTCCAGGAGACGCGGCCGTCGGTCAAGTACGTCCTGCCAGAGGAGGGCGGCGTGCGCGGCTCGGATGCCGCCGTGATCCCACAAGGTGCGCCACACCCCATCGCCGCGACGCTGTTCATCAACCACCTCCTCGACGCACAGGTGAGCGCCAAGAACACGAACACCGTCTACTACATGGGTCCGAACGCCGCAGCCAAGGAGTTCATCAACCCTGACCTGCTCGCCGACCCGGCCGTGAACCCCGACAAGGCCGTGCTCGACAAGCTCCAGGAGTTGCTGGACCCGGGCGCGGATCTCGAGAAGTTCGCAAAGCGCTGGACCGAGCTGCGGGCGGGCGGCTGAACGACGCTCGGAGTTCGGTCCGCAGCTCGACGGGGCTAGCCCATGCGTGACCGGCTGGGTGGCGCGCTCGCCCTGCCGGGGTTGGGCTGGCTGGCGCTGTTCTTCCTGGTCCCGCTCGGCTTCATCCTGATCGTCAGCCTCGGCGATCACGACCGCTTCGGCCGCGTCCTGCTCGACTCGCCGAGCCTGGACAACTACCGCTCGGCGCTCGACCCGGTATTCCTGCGGCCGGCGTTGAATGGTCTGCGCTACGCGGCGGCCACCACGATCCTGTGCCTGGTCATCGGGTATCCGATCGCCTACTGGATCTCGCGCTATGGCGGCAAACAGAAGACCATCCTGCTGCTCCTCGTGATGCTGCCGTTCTGGACGAGCTACCTCATCCGAACCTACGCCTGGATCACGATCCTCGGGGACAACGGCGTGATCAACTCCGTGCTGCTGGCAATCGGCGTGACGGACGAACCGATCGTTCTCCTGAACACGGATCTCGCGGTCGTCCTCGGCATGACCTACGGCTTCCTGCCCTTCGCCATCTTGCCCCTGTTCGTTTCCATCGATCGGCTCGACGACTCGCTCGTGGCGGCCGCCCGAGATCTGTACGCGAGCGGCCGATCAGCGTTTCGACACGTCACGCTGCCGTTGACGATGCCGGGTGTCGTGGCAGCCTCGATCCTCACCTTCATCCCGGCGATCGGCGACTACGTGACACCGGACCTCCTTGGCGGCGCCCAGACCACCACGATCGCCAAGATCATCCAGAACCAGTTCCTCGGAGCACGCGACTGGCCGGCTGGTGCAGCGCTCGGATTCCTTCTGATGGCGGCCACCGTCATCGGGTCGCTCGCCGTCATCCGGACGCTTCGTCGCGAGGTCCTCGGCTGATGCGCGCACGCGAGGCGGCCTGACTGATGTCCCACGAGCGCAATCGACTTCTTTCGGCCTACTCGCTGCTCGTCTATGTCTTCCTGTTCCTGCCGGTCGCGATCCTGGTCCTGTTCAGCTTCAACGATTCCAAGGACAACTTCGCCTGGACGGGGTTCACCCTCGCCTGGTACCCGATCCTCTTCGCCAACGAGGACATGCTCGAGGCGTTGGGGAAGACCCTTCAGGTTGCGGCTGTTGCTGTCATCGCCTCGACGTTGCTCGGCACCTTGATGGGTTTCGGCCTCGCCCGGCTTCGCAACCGCTACGCGGGCGGGATCGCCGAGACACTGATCATCCTGCCGATGGTCGCCCCGGAGATCGTCATGGGCCTCAGCCTCCTGCTGTTCTTCGCCCAGGTCTTCTCGGCTCGTGGCTCCTTGGCGCAGATCTCGATCGCTCACGTCACGTTCTGCCTGTCATATGTGGCCGTCGTCGTCCGCGCCAGGGCGGTCAGCCTCGACCCGCATCTCGAGGAGGCCGCACGAGACCTCGGCGCGTCGGCAGTCGGGGCGTTTCGGTACGTGACGCTGCCGCTGCTCATGCCGGCCGTGGCAGCCGGCGCGATGCTCTCGTTTGCGCTGTCCTTCGATGACCTGATCGTGACGACGTTCAATGCCGGCCCGGGATCGTCAACGTTGCCGCTCTATCTGTATTCGCGCATCAAGTTCGGCGTGACGCCGGAGATCAACGCCATCTCGACCATCATCGTGGCCATCACGTCGATCGCGATCCTGGCCGCCTGGCGAATCGGCCGGCGGCGAGCCGACGGGCGGGTCGTCTCGATGGCGGCCTAGCGAACGGCCGCCTTGGCCCTCGCCGCGGACCGAGTCGAGGCGTCGGGCGCGGCACGGGGGAGGCGCACGCCGGCCACGTCCCCTTCGAACATGTCGCCATCCTTCGGTGCCGGGACGTCGTACCGCAGCCGGACCGTTCGCTGCGAGTTCGTGCCGTCGTTCGCATATCGGTCGACAGCCATCAGGTCGAATGCGTGGACGCTCGGCTCCTGGTTCGAGTAGCGGCCGGCCGTCCAGCTCTGCGACTTCGTACCGCGCTGCTGGAGCTCGCAGACGTGCCAGTCCTGGCGGTTCGTCAGGTCCCAGAACGCGATCGCATCGCACGGGTCGAAATCGGGCGCCGCGATCGTGTCGGGCTCGAACAGCCACTGACAGGTGATCCGCGTGTGGGCCGGTCCAACCGGCTCCAGCCGATGGACGAGCACGTAGTCGGGGTGGATCGAGAGGAAAGTCATCGGCCATACGAGGTAGTAGTAGATCCGCCGCTCATCGACCGACGTCATCCCTGGGATGGCTGGCCGGCCGCGACGGTGCCCACCGTCGATCGCCATGGTCTCGGCGTTGTCGACGAGCTCCATCCAGCCACCCTGCCACGGGCAGGTCGGTGCGAAGTCGCCACCGAGGTCGTACGGCGTCAGCTTGTTGAGCTGGGGATGGATGCCCGGGCAGTGGTAGCACTCGCTGTAGTTCTCGCCCACGAACTTCCAGTTCGTCTCGACCTCGTACGTGACCGTGTGGGCGACGCGGAGGCCGGCGAAGTCGAACCTCGCGAGGTGGGGCGGCAGGTCGCCGAGCCAGTCGACGAGCGGCGCTGTCTTCGG
>Ga0184612_10001952_pt1 | contig 10006 bp, 6 predicted proteins | sample PLM3_60_coex_FD_133163 | JGI IMG/M metagenome (GOLD analysis project Ga0184612, IMG submission 133163) | Groundwater sediment microbial communities from an aquifer in East River, Colorado, USA - PLM3_60_coex | ecosystem: Environmental > Terrestrial > Soil > Riparian zone | place: USA: East...
ACGGGAGGTCACTGTTGGCCATGGCGCCACCGTAAACCTCATCGCTGACATTCCTGCAGACGCTGCGGGGATAGCGACACTAGGGAGATGCGAGGCGGCTGAGGGAGGCGGGCAGCTCGGCTGCGGCGGCGCGGTCGACCAGGACCAGAGTCCGCAGCTTTCCCCTGGCTCCGGCGGCCGGCACCTGGACCGGGCCTGCTCCGGACGACAGTGCGAGCCGTACCGCCGACGCCTTGTCCCGGCCCGCCGTGACCAGCCATACCTCCTTGGCTGCCTGGATGGCGGGCAGGGTCAGGGTCAGCCGAGTAGGCGGCGGCTTGGGGGCGCCACGCACCGCGACGACGGGCCTCTCCTCTTCATAGAGAGCGGGCATTCCAGGAAACAGGGACGCCACGTGTGCATCAGGCCCGACGCCGAGGAGCAATACGTCGAAGGACGGGACGTTGCCGTGGTCGCCGGGCTCCACTGCCTTGCGCAGCTCGTCGGCGTAGCGCTCCGCCGCCGCCTCGGGATCGTTCCCGTCCGGACCATCCGACGGGGGCATGGGATGGACGAGCGCGGGATCGAGATCGACGTGGTCGAGCAGCGCCCCGCGCGCCTGGGTCTCGTTGCGCTCCGGGTCGCCCCGGGGAACGAATCGCTCGTCACCCCACCAGACGGCCAGCCGGCGCCAGTCGACCGCATCTCTGGCCGGCGAGGAGGCGATCGCCGCGAGGCTGGCCGATCCCATGCCGCCGCCGGTCAGCACGACCGACGCATGACCCTGCGCCGCCTGCGCGTCCACGATCCGCGTGACGAGCCGGGCCGCAACCGCCTGTGCGAGCAGGCCCTGGTCCCGGTGCACGATCACGGTGGGCGTGCTCACGGTCACACGCCGATCTTGGCGATCAGAGAGGTCACGCCGCCCCGCGCGAGCGGCGGGTGGCGCCAGACCGGCCGGTGCGGGGTCATGAGCCGACTCCGGCTTCCGAGGGTGCCGGCGGAGTCTCGCCTCGACTCGGCGGACCAAGCGGCCCCGCGGCAAGCTCCTCGAGCGTCGCGGCATAGATCTCGTCGGGATCGAGCCGACGCAGCTCTTCGGCGACGAGCTCGGCGAGCTCGCGCCGTTTGAGCGCTACCGACCGCTCGGGCCGCCCGGGGACCGATAGCTTGGCCAGGACGCCGTCCGGTCTGCTGATGGCGATTTCGCCATCTTCCGTCTGTAGGCTCGCGCCGGTTATGCCCGGCCCGGTCGACTCCCCTTGTTGTACTGGGACGCGTAAACGCGACGACAGCCATGCTGCCAGCAGCGCCGCAGACGGGTTGCCTGGCTCGGCCTCGACCGCAGCGCTCACGATCGGTGCATGGGGCGAGTCGAGGGCTGCGGCCAGCAAGCTGCGCCACGGGGTCAGCCGGGTCCAGGCCAGATCCGTGTCGCCAGGCGCGTAGGCGTCCGCCCGAGCTGCAAGGACCGACCGCGGCTCGATCGGCGCACCAGCCGGCTGGTTCGGCTGGTAGCCCACCGCCTGCCCGGCCGTATCGGTGATCCTGCGCTGGGCCATCACCCCTACCGCGTCGGCATGAGGGTTCATCGGCGCCTCGCCCGGCCACCACACGACCACCGGAGCGTCCGATACCAGCAACGGCACGACGACCGAGTCCGCATGCCCGGCCAGCTGCCCGGCCAGGCGCAGCACGATCGTCTCTGCCGGCCCCTCGTCGGCGCCTATGCTGACGTCGGCGTCCAGGCGCGGGGTCTCGCCGTGGGGCGACGCGATCAGCACCAGAATTCGGCAGGGATGTTCCCTGGCGGCCTCGCCGGCTGCGACGAGCGCGGACTCATACCCGACCTCGTCTGTCACCACGACCAGCGTGAGCACCATGCCCATCGCCGGGTTGCCCGCTCGGCGCCGCGCTTCCATCAGCGCAGCGAGCACCTTTCCGGCGGTGGTGTTGGTCAGTGTGATGATCATGGACGTCTCCACGATCTGCCGTCCAGCGCGAGCATGGCGTCCGCGGACGGCGGACCCCAGCTGCCGGCAGGATACGGGTCGGGTGCCCCGCCGCTCGCCCAGAACTCCTCGATGGGATCGAGGATCTCCCAGGACCGCTCCACCTCCTCGTGGTGGGGGAAGAGCGGCGGATCGCCGAGCAGGACGTCCAGGATCAGACGCTCATAGGCCTCGGGCGACGACTCGGTGAACGCCTTGCCGTAGGCGAAGTCCATGGTGACGTCGCGCACCTCCAAGGCCGAGCCGGGCACCTTGGAGCCGAAGCGGACGGTCACGCCTTCGTCGGGCTGGATCCGGATGACCAGCGCGTTCTGGCCGAGCTCCTCCGTCGCAGTGGCGGCGAAGGGCAGGTGAGGTGCCCGCTGGAAGACGACGGCGACCTCGGTGACCCGCCGCCCGAGCCGCTTTCCCGTCCGGAGATAGAACGGGACGCCTGCCCACCGCCGGGTATCAACCTCGAGCTTGACGGCGGCGAACGTCTCGGTCGTCGATGTGGGCGGTGTCCCCTCTTCCTCCAGGTAGCCGCCGACATAGGCGCCGCCCTGCCAACCGGCGGTGTACTGGCCGCGTGCCGTCCCGGTTCCGAGGTCGCTTGGCAATCTGACGGCCGAGAGGACCTTCAGCTTCTCCAGCCGTAGGTCTCGCGCATCGAAGGAGAGCGGCTCTTCCATTGTGGTCAGGGCCAGCAGCTGGATGAGGTGGTTCTGGATGACGTCACGAGCCGCGCCGATCCCGTCATAGTAGCCAGCCCGTCCACCGATGCCGATGTCCTCCGCCATCGTGATCTGCACATGGTCGACGTAGCCGCGATTCCAGATCGGCTCGAACGTCTCGTTCGCGAAGCGAAGCGCGAGGATGTTCTGGACGGTCTCCTTGCCGAGGTAGTGGTCGATCCGAAACACCGACGAGGACGGGAAGACCTCCCCGACGATCCGGTTGAGCTCCCTCGCGCTTGCAAGGTCGTGCCCGAACGGTTTCTCGATCACCACCCGGCGCCACGGGGCGAGGTCATCCAGGTCGTGCGCCGCATCGACCGGGTGCGCTAGTCCGTGCTTCTTGAGCTGCTGGATGACCTCAGGGAAGAACTTGGGCGGTACGGCCAGGTAGAAGGCATGGTTCCCGCCGGTGCCCCGTTCCCTGTCCAGGTCCTCGATGGTCTTGCCGAGCGCCTCGAACGCGGCGTCGTCGTCGAAGTCGCCCGGCACGAAGCGGAATCCCTCGGCGAGCTGTTTCCACACCTCATCACGGAACGGCGTCCGGGCGTGCTCCTTGACCGCTTCGTAGACGACCTGAGCGAAGTCCTGGTTTGCCCAGTCCCGGCGGGCGAAGCCGACAAGCGCGAAGCTCGGCGGCAGCAGGCCCCGGTTGGCGAGGTCATAGACCGCCGGCATCAGCTTTTTCCGGGCCAGGTCCCCGGTGACCCCGAAGATGACCAGGCCACACGGCCCAGCGATGCGCGGCAGCCGCCGATCCTCTGGGTCTCGCAGCGGGTTGTGCGTCAGCAAGGTGGTCATCGCCCGTCCCATGGTCACGGCGACTCGGCGCCGACCGCCTCGAACAATGCACTCAAGCCGGCCTGCCGATCTTTGAGATGTACGCGCAGCACGGGGCGGCCGCGGCCGGCCAGGGCGCGCAGGTCACCGAGCGCTTGAGCAAGCTGCAGCTTGCCAAAGGAGAATGGCCGCCCAGGCACCGGGAGGTCCTCGGTCACCGCGCCGGTGATCTGGAGGAAGGTACCGACCTGTGGGCCGCCCTTGTGGAACTGGCCGGTCGAGTGCAGGAATCGCGGCCCCCACCCGAACGTGACCTGCCTCCCGGCAGAACGCTCGGCCAATGCCGGCCGCAGTCGGGCCGCCGCCGCATCGCCGATCCGGTCGAGGTATGCCATCACGGCGAGATAACCGCGGTCTGGGATCGTATCGAGCAAAGCCTCGATGAGCCGGCGCAGCCCTGGGCTCTCCGCGGCGCCGTGGCCGTCCGACGCTTCGCTCGATCGCTCGCCGTCCTGGGTGCTGAGGGCGGCTAGCCAGGTGCCTGGCGCATAGACCGCTACGGTGTCGTCCTCGTAGACCGGCTCGCCTTCAGGCAACGGACGATCTCCGGCTTCGCTGAGGATCGCCGCCGTGTTCTCCTTCGACTCCGCCACGTTCGGCTGGTCGAACGGGTTGATGCCGATGACTCGACCGGCAACGGCCGTGGCGTACTCCCAGAGGAGGAACTGCGCGCCGAGGCTTCCGTACACCCGCAGGTGGGGAGGGCGGCGCGGCGTCGGCGATCGGCCTTCGGCCCGCCCCAGGAGCACGAGGAGCGCGTCGTCGCCGGCGTCGGCCCATCCAGGCGCGTCGGGCGCCTCGACGACGACCGGCAGCAGCCCCCGCCCGTGCTTGCCGGTCGACTCGGCGATGAGCTGCTCAGCCCAGTCGCCGAACCCGTCGAGTCCCGAGCCCGCGTCCGCGATCACGACCTTGTCCTTGCCGAGCTGTGCGGCAGCGCCAAGGACCGCGCCGAGCAGCAGGCCAGGGTTGTCCTGCGGCTTTGCGAGATACGGCTGGAGCTCGGCTGCCGTGTCGAGCAACTCGGCCACCTCGGCTCCGGCGAGTGCACTGGGCACCAATCCGAAGGCGGAGAGTGCGGAGTAGCGGCCTCCGACGGTCGGGTCCGCGGCGATGACCACGTATCCGGCGTCCCGGGCATACTTTTCGAGGGACGTGCCCGGATCGGTCACCACGACGAAGTGGTGCGGCAGGTCGTCCTGGCTGACTCCGGCTTGACGCAATGCCTCTTCGTAGAAGCGGCGGTGGCTGTCGGTCTCGATCGTCGACCCGCTCTTGCTCGCCACCACGACGGCGGTCCGGCGCAACCGGTCGTCGATTGCTCGCTTGATCTGGCCCGGATCCGTCGTGTCGAGGACCGTCAGATCGACGCCCGCTGTCCTGGTGATGACCTCAGGTGCGAGAGACGACCCACCCATGCCGGCGAGCACATCATGATCCATGCCGGCATCGCGGACGGCCGATCGAAGGATGTCGAGCTCAGGCAGCAGCGCACGGGAGGTCTCGGGCAACGCGAGCCAGCCAAGGCGTTGGGCCGCCTCCGCCTCGGCCTCCGGTCCCCAGATCGTGGGATCGGAGGCGGCCAGCCGCTCCGCGACTTCAGCCTCGGTCAGCTCCGTCAGAGTACGGAGAACCGCGGTGGACAACTCGCCGTCGCCCATCTCCAGTGCGACACCTGCGGGTGGGCCGCCGGTCGGTCGCGCTCCGTCCCCAGCGGTCTGATCGACCATGACACTAACCGCCCTTCCTGCGGGCTTGCCCGCCGTGCTGTGCGCGTATCGGTACGTCCCTCTACGCGTCGGCGAGCCGGCGCCTCTCGCTGTCGACGGACTTGAACAGCTCGTTCCACGATGCCGCGAACTTCTCGACTCCCTCATCCTCGAGAACCTGGACAACATCGTCGTAGGAGATGCCGATCCGCTCGAGCGCGTCGAGAGTCTCCTGCGCGTCGGCGTAATAGCCCCGGATCGTGTCACCGCGGATCACACCATGATCGGCGACCGCGTCCAGCGTTGCCTCCGGCATGGTGTTCACGACCCCCCTCGTCGCGAGGTCGACGACGTAACGCGTGTCGTCGTAGGCCGGATCCTTGACGCCGGTCGAAGCCCACAGCGGTCGCTGTGGGTGAGCCCCTGCCGACTCGAGCCTGCGCCAGCGGTCGCTCGCCAAGACCTCCTCGTACTTACCGAACGCCAGACGGGCGTTCGCAATGGCGGCCTGACCGCGCAGCGCGCGCGCTTCCTCGGTTCCAATCTTGTCCAGCCGGTTGTCCACCTCGGTGTCGACCCGGCTGACGAAGAACGATGCCACCGAGTGGATCCGGGACAGATCCTTGCCGGCTTCCTGGGCTCGTTCCATTCCTTCCATGAACGCGTCCATCACCTCGGCGTATCGCTGCAGTGAGAAGATCAACGTCACGTTGATCGAGATCCCTTCGGCCAGGCACTGGCTGATCGCCGGCAGGCCGGCTCTGGTCGCGGGGATCTTGATGAACACGTTTGGCCGATCCACGAGCCACCAGAGCGTTCGCGCCTCGACGATGGTCTGCTGCGTCTCATGGGCGAGCCGTGGATCCACCTCGATCGACACGCGACCGTCCACGCCGTTGGTGGCGTCGTAGACCCGCCGCAGCACGTCAGCCGCCCAGCGGACGTCATAGGTGGTCAGCAGGCGCACGGCCTCGGGGACGGTCAGGCCGAGTTTTGCGAACCCTGCGAACTGCTCGTCGTAAACATCACTGTCGGCAAGCGCCTTCTGGAAAATGGTCGGGTTGCTCGTCACCCCGACGACTGACTTTTCGCGAATCAACCTGTCAAGGCTTCCGCTCACCAGGCGATGCCTGGACAGGTCGTCCAGCCAGATCGCCACGCCCTCCTCGGACAGCTGCTTCAGCGCGTCACTCATCTCGCCTCATCCTTTCGCTTTATGTGTCCAACATGACCGGCACCCCAGGCATGCCCGCAGGATGCGAGGACACCCTGACCTCATCCACGGCCGGCTCGCCAAGGCTCCCGGTCTGGCCCCTGCCGCGGCGGATTCTGCGAGGCCCACACGTGACCCCTTTCGTAAGGCGAGGGCTGGTCGGAAAGGTCCGGCTAGTTCCCCGTGGTTGAACCCTTCGTTGCGCCGATGTTCGAGAGACTGGCCCGGACGGCGGCAACCACCCGGTCCGGCGTGATCCCGAACTGCTCGTAGAGCACGGCGTAGGGGGCGGAGGCACCGTAGTGCTCGATGCTGACCGACTCGCCCGCTTCGCCGACATACTTCGGCCATCCCTGCGCCACGCCGGCCTCCACCGAGACGCGAACTCGCACGTCGCGCGGGAGGACGGACTGTCGATACGCCGGCTCCTGGGCGTCGAACCACTCGACGCATGGCATCGACACCACCCGGGTAGGCATGCCCTCGGCCTCGAGCTGCTCCCTGGCCGCCACGGCGATGGCGACCTCGCTGCCGGTTGCGATAAGGATCGCCTCCGGCCGCCCGGTGCTCGCCTCGACGAGGACATAACCACCGCGAGCCGTTCCGTCGGCGGAAGCGAAGCCGGCGCCGGGCGACCGGTCGAAGGTCGGCAGGTTCTGCCTCGTCAAGCAAATGCCGGCCGGCCGGTCAGGGTGCTCAAGGACGGTGCGCCAGGCCACCACGGTCTCGTTGGCGTCGCCGGGCCGTACGACGTCCAGACCCGGAACGGCACGGAGCGCCCAGAGCTGTTCGATCGGTTGGTGCGTCGGCCCGTCCTCGCCGAGGCCGATCGAGTCATGCGTCCAGACGTAGATCGTGGGCAGCTTCATGAGCGCCGCCAGCCGGACCGGGGGGCGCATGTAATCGCTGAAGATGAGGAAGGTACCGCCGTACGGCCTGAGGCTCTCCAGCGCCATGCCGTTCATCGTGGCGCCCATCGCATGCTCGCGTATACCGAAGTGGATGTTCCTGCCGTACGGGTCGGACGCTGCAGCGCCGGCCTCTGGCGGCAGGAAGGACGGCTCGCCCTCGATGAAGGTGTTGTTCGACTCGTGCAGGTCGGCCGAGCCGCCGAAGAGCTCGGGAAGCACCGGGGCGACGGCGTTGAGCACCTTTCCTGATGCCTTGCGCGTTGCGATGGCGGTGCCGGCCTCGAACTCGGGGAGCTTCGCCGCCCATCCCTCGGGAAGCTTCCGAGCGAGGATTCGGTCGAGCTCGCTCGCCCGCTCCGGGTTGGCGGCCCGCCAGTCGCTGTAGGCCCAATCCCATTCCGCATGCAACGCCCGTCCCCGCTGCACGACGCCCCGCACGTGGGCGAGGACCTCGTCGGTCACGTCGAACGTCTTGTCCGGATCCAGACCGAGGACCCGCTTGGTTGCCGCGACCTCTTGGGCGCCGAGCGCCGACCCATGCGCTTTGCCGGTGTTCTGCGCGTGTGGCGCCGGCCACGCGATGATCGAACGGACCGCGATGATCGCCGGCCGGTCCGTCACATCCCTGGCGGTGGTGAATGCCGCGTGGAGCGCCTCGACGTCCTCGGCATCCTCGACCCGCTGCGTATGCCAGCCGTAGGCGGCGAATCGAGCGAGAACATCCTCGGACAGGGCCACGTTGGTGTTGCCGTCGATGGAGATGTGGTTGTCGTCGTAGAGCACGACAAGGTTGGACAGCCGCTGATGGCCGGCGAGGGAAGCGGACTCCGCAGAAAGGCCCTCCTCGATGTCGCCGTCGCTCGCGAAAGCCCAGATCGTGTGGTCAAAGGGACTCTGCCCGGGCTCGGTGTCCGGGTCGAAGAGCCCCCGCATCCGGCGGGCGGCCATCGCCATGCCCACCGCGTTGCCGAAGCCCTGGCCGAGCGGGCCGGTCGTGGTCTCGACTCCCAGCGTGTGCCGGTACTCGGGGTGCCCTGGGGTGAGGCTGCCCCACTGCCGCAGGGCCTTGAGGTCGTCGAGGGTGAGGCCGTAGCCGGAGAAGTAGAGCTGGATGTAGAGGGTCAGACTGGTGTGCCCGCACGAGAGCACGAAGCGGTCACGTCCCAGCCAGCCGGGGTCGGTCGGGTCATGCCTGAGCACACGCTGAAAGAGCAGGGTGGCGGCGGGCGCCAGGCTCATCGCGGTTCCCGGATGACCGGATCCGGCCTTCTCGACCGCGTCCATGGCCAGTGTCCTGACGGTGTCGACAGCTCGCCTGTCGAGGTCGGTCCACTCGAGCGCGCCGTGAACTGTCCGTGACTCACGCCCTGCCCGGCGGGCGTTCGGCGAGCTCTGCCTGGAGTTCTCACTTTCGGGGGCGGCGGTCGACTTGTCAGTCACGTGTCTGAGCTCCCTCGTCACGTGGTGGGCACACGGCACGCCGAACCCCGAGTGCTTGCGAGCATCGTCCGATCCGCGCCGACAGCCCTGAGCCTACTCGTGGCCTGATCTGCGAATCGGCGGCAGGACGCCGCCGGGGCGCCCTGCACCCTGAGGGGTCCCCCAGCGGGACTACAGTTGGTGTCCGCCGACGTCCGATTTCCGCCTTCGGGGTGCCCGTGTCTGTTGTGTCGACCTCGCGCCGGGGCCACCCTTCCCCGGTCCGGTCTGATGCCGCAGTCGTGCCCGCAGCTCGCCGCGCGGCGGGGACCCGGTTGGCCGGCAGCCGCCAATCCCCGGCCACTTTCCTCCGTGCGTACGTTGCCTTGACGAAACCGCGGATCATCGAACTGTTGCTCGTGACGACAGTGCCGGTGATGTTTCTCGCCGCCGGAGGCGCACCCCCGCTGTGGCCGGTCCTGGCCACCCTCGTCGGTGGCACTCTCGCAGCGGGCAGCGCGAACACACTCAACTGTGTCATCGATCGGGACATCGACGAGGCGATGCGGCGTACCCGCCGGCGCCCGTTGCCCGCCCACTCGGTAGCGCCGGCTGCTGCGTTGGTGTTCGGGCTCGTGCTTGGGACGGTTGCCACCGTGTGGCTGGGCGTGACCGTGAACTGGCTGTCCGCGTGGCTCGCGCTGGCTGCGAACCTGTTCTATGTCGTCGTCTATTCGCTGGTTCTGAAGCGACGGACGGCACAGAACATCGTCTGGGGAGGGGCGGCGGGGTGCTTTCCCGCCCTGATCGGCTGGACCGCTGTCACCGGCTCTCTTGCCTGGACGCCGGTCGTGCTCTTCCTCATGGTCTTCTTCTGGACTCCGCCCCATTTCTGGGCGCTCGCCCTGCGCTATCGCGACGACTACGCCGCGGCGAAGGTTCCGATGCTCCCCGTGGTTGCGACCGAGCGGGCCGTCACCGTGCAGATCGTCGCGTACAGCTGGGTGATGGTTGCACTGTCCCTGCTGCTGTGGCCGGTGGCCGGAACCGGCTGGGTCTATCCGGCCGCGGCGGCTGTGCTCGGCAGCGCATTCCTGGTCGAGGCGTATCGGCTGTACGGGCTGGCCCGCCGTGGTGTGAGCGGCGTGGCCCTGCGTCCCATGCGGCTCTTCCACTGGTCGAACACCTACCTTGCCCTCCTCTTCGTCGC
>Ga0184612_10001953_pt1 | contig 10005 bp, 11 predicted proteins | sample PLM3_60_coex_FD_133163 | JGI IMG/M metagenome (GOLD analysis project Ga0184612, IMG submission 133163) | Groundwater sediment microbial communities from an aquifer in East River, Colorado, USA - PLM3_60_coex | ecosystem: Environmental > Terrestrial > Soil > Riparian zone | place: USA: East...
AGAGGGGACTTGAACCCCTACGCCCGAAGGCACCGGCTCCTAAGGCCGGCGCGTCTGCCATTCCGCCACTCCCGCGCGCCATTCGCGAGTGTACGGTGCCGGCGCCCGGACCTTCGGGTCGATGAAGTTGGGGCTGCGAAAACCGTCCGACCATGACCCACAGTCCTCCGGACGGAAACCTGAGTGAACGCCCATTAGTTCATGATCGACGGGGCTAGTCGATGCCCAGGTCGCGTCGCAGTTTGGCGACGTGACCGGTCGCCTTGACGTGGTACATCGCGCGCTCGATGCGGCCGTCGGGGTCGATCACGAACGTCGACCGGATCACCCCCTCGACCGTACGGCCGTAGTTCTGTTTCTCGCCGTACGCGCCGTACGCCGTCAGGACCGACTTGTCCTCGTCGGAGACGAGCGGGAACGTCAGTCCGTCCCGGGCGCGGAACTTCGCCAGCTTCTCCGGCGAGTCGGGAGAAATCCCGACGACCTCGATCCCGGCCGCGTGCAGCGATGAGAGGGAGTCGCGGAAGTCGCAGGCCTGCGTGGTGCAGCCGGGCGTCATAGCCGCGGGATAGGCGTAGAGCACGACGCGACGTCCGCGCAGGTCAGCCAGGCGCAGCGTCTCGCCGGTGTCGGTTGGAAGCGCGAAGGGCGGCGCGGCGTCGCCGGGCGCCAGGCGCGGAGCTTCTGTCATACCTGGACCATATCTTCGGCCGCGGCGAGCCGATCGCCTGTGAGTCGCTGTTGCAAGACTATTGCAAGAGCGGGCAGCAGGAAATAAGCTGCCTCGAAGGCGCTGGATACCACCACGCCTGACCTATGCGCCCGTCAAAGGGAGGAAGCGGATGCACAACCTCGCGATGCACATCGCGAACGGCATCATCAACGGCCCGGTGGCCGCCGCGTTCGGCGGCGTGGCGTTGATAGGTCTAGCGATCTGTGTGGCCCGCGCGAGAGGGGATCTCGACGACCGGCTCGCTCCGATGGCGGGGCTGGTCGCGGCGTTCATTTTCGCCGTGCAGATGCTCAACTTTCCGATCTTCACCGCCGCCGTGAGCGGACACCTGCTCGGCGGCGCCCTCGCCGTGATGCTGGTCGGGCCGTGGGTCGGCGCCCTCTGCGTGTCCGTCGTGCTGATCGTCCAGGCGCTCGTGTTCGCTGACGGCGGCATCACCGCGCTCGGCCTCAACATCACGAACATGGCGCTGGTCGCCAGCGCCGCGGGTTACCTGCTCGTCGCGGCTCTGCTGCGTGTGCTCCCGCGCACCACCGTCGGGCTCGCGGTGTCGGCCTTCGTCGCCGCCCTGATCAGCGTGCTCGTCGCGGCGATGAGCTTTGTGCTGCAGTACGCGCTCGGTGGCGCCGTAGACGTGGGCAGCTCCATCGCCGCGATCGCCGCGACCATGGCCGGCACGCACCTGTTCATTGGCATCGGCGAGGGCCTCATCACCGCGACCACTGTCGTCGCGGTGGCGAAGGTACGACCCGACCTGGTCTACGCCCTGCGCAAGCTCCGGCGCGATCCCGCGAAGCAGGGTTACATCGCGCAGCCGACCGCGCCGGCCACCGGAGGTGTCGCGTGAAGAAGACCTGGTGGTACATCGCCGGCGGCCTGCTGGTCGCCCTGCTCCTGGCCGGCGTCGTGGGCAACTTCGCCTCGTCCGATCCCGACGGCCTGGACTCGACGGCGCTCAAAGGGTGCACTGTCGACGCCGCCGGCAACATTACCGGTGGGAGGTGCATCGCCCAGAACGGGAAGGATCACGAGCTCGGCGACAGTCCGCTCGCCGGCTACGGTCTCGGCGGCGACAACGGGTTCCTCTCGACCGGCCTCTCCGGTGTGCTCGGCGTTCTGCTGACCTTCGCCATTGGCGGTGGCATCTTCTGGCTCGTCCGGCGGCGTAAGGCCCCGGCGGCCGAGGAGGCCGAGCCGCCTGTCCATGCCGGGAGCGGCTGAGGCATGGGCGCCGGTCACGCTCAAGGTCTGTACGTCGACCGCGACACCGCGGTGCACCGGCTGGCCCCGGAAGTCAAGATCACCGCGATGGTGCTGTTCACCGTCGCGGTGGTCGCCACTCCGCGCGAGGCGTTCTGGGCCTTCGGCGCCTATGCCCTCGTGCTCGCCGCGGTGGCTACGCTGGCCAGGGTCGGCCCGGGGTGGCTGCTCGGGCGGTCGCTCATCGAGCTGCCGTTCGTCGTGCTTGCGGTCGCGCTGCCCTTCCTCGGCGGGGGGGAGCACGTCACGTGGCTCGGCCTCGACCTCTCGGTCGAAGGGCTGTATGGCGGCTGGAACATCCTCGCCAAGGGCACGATCGGTGTCCTCGCCTCGCTGCTGCTCGCCGCGACGACGAAGACGGGCGACCTCGTCCTCGGCCTGGACCGGCTGCGTTGCCCTCAGGTCTTGACGCAGATCGCGTCCTTCATGCTGCGCTACCTTGAGGTGCTGGGCGGCGAAGCCCGGCGGATGCGCATCGCCCGGATCTCGCGCGGCGACGACCCGCGCTTCCTGTGGCAGATCAAAGGCTTCGCGGCCGGGGTCGGCGCTCTGTTCCTGCGGGCCTTTGAGCGCGGCGAGCGGGTCTACCTCGCGATGCTGTCGCGGGGGTATTCCGGCCGGATGCCCGAGGCGTGGCGGGCCGAGGGCGCCGCCACGATGCCGCAATGGGCCGCCGCCGCCACCGTCCCGATCGTTGGCACGGCGATCGCCGTCACCGCTTTCGTGATCCGCTGAAGGGAGGGCGTGTCGATGGGTGTCATTGCGAGCGAACGGGTCGCCGTGGAGGCCGAGAAGATCGGATCCGTGGCGCCGGACCGGGCATTCGCGCCACAGCCGCCGCTCTCGCTGGACGTACGGGGTGTGCGGTATGCCTACCCGGATGGACACGTCGCACTGCGCGGGGTGGACCTGGCCGTCGCGAAGGGCGAGAGGGTTGCGCTCCTCGGCCCGAACGGCGCGGGCAAGACCACGTTCGTGTTGCACCTCAACGGGATCCTGCACGGCGGCGGCGGGAGCGTCTCCGTCGGCGGCCTGGCCGTCGACCCGGGAGACCGCAAGCGCCTGTCACTCATCCGCAGCCTCGTCGGCATCGTCTTCCAGGACCCCGATGATCAGCTGTTCCTGCCCACCGTCGTCGATGACGTCGCCTTCGGTCCAGCCAACGCGGGTCTGCGCGGCGCCGAACTCGCCGCGCGTGTCGACGAGGCGCTCGCCGCCGTGGGCATGTCCGAGCACCGCGACCGGGCCCCGCATCACCTCTCGTTCGGCCAGCGGCGACGGGTCGCGGTCGCGACCGTGCTTGCGATGCGACCGGAGATCCTCGTCCTAGACGAGCCGTCGTCCAACCTGGACCCGGCCAGCCGGCGTGAGCTCGCCCAGATCCTGTCCGACCTGCCGGTGACCGTACTGATGGTGACGCACGACCTGCCCTATGCCCTCCAGCTGTGCCTGCGGTCGGTCATCCTCGACAGTGGAGAGATCGTGGCCGACGGTCCCACCGGCGAACTGTTGGCCAACGAGGACCTGATGGGCCGGCACCGGCTCGAGCTGCCCTTCGGGTTCAGCCCGCCGCGTTGACGGCAGCCGTGAGGCCCGCGGGCGTACGGTCGGTCAGCTGCGTGCCATTGACAAAGACGGTGGGCGTTCCATTGACGCCGCGCCGGGCGGCGAGGTCGTTGACGTGTGCCACCCAGTTTCCGTACTTGCCGTCGCGCACGCACTGGGCGAACGACGGTTGGGTCAGCCCGACAGTCTCACCGATCTGGATGAGCGTGTCGTCGCTCAGTCCGGGGCCGCCTTCCGGGGGCTGCTGGGCGAAGAGGGCGTCGCCGTAGGATTTCAGCTTGCCGCCGTCCGACGCGCAACCCGCCGCGGACGCCGATCGCGTCGAATAGTCTGTTGTGGACAGACTATCGAGGAAGCCCAATGGGTGCCACACAAGTTTGATCTTCTGCTGGGCCACGAGCTGGTCGATCGTCGGGCCGACCGACGCCTCGAACTGTTTGCACACCGGGCACTGGAAGTCGAGGTAGACCTCGACCGTCACGGGGCCCGTGCCCGCCGCGAGCACCCCCGCGTCCTTCCCACCATCGTCGGTAATGCCGGCGGGCGCCGCGTAGCTGTCCGACTTCTGTGACTGCCACACTCCCCATCCGATCAGCCCCGCGATCACCAGCACGGCGAGGGCGATGGCGGTAGTCCACATTGTCCGCCGACGGCGGCGCTCCCTCGCGAGCTGCTCCCGAACGACGTTCGCTGCCCTCCTCGTATCCACTCGCCTACTCAACCTCGCTGCCTCCGTTCGCAACGTACCGTTCACCGCTTGTCGACTCCGCCGGCAGGATCGCGGAGTCGACGGAGTACCGGGTCCGGGGGAGGGCCATGAGAAAGCCGGCGAGCACGAGCAGTCCGACGTCACGCAGTATCTCGCCGGCGTAGCCAGGGTCAGCTTCGGCGGAAAGGTCCCCACCGCCGCCGAAGCAGCCGCAGTCGATGCGCAGGCCGCGCGCCCAGGCAGAGGCGATGCCGACGATGTACGCGACGAGCAGCACCGCCGAGACCGCGCCGCACAGCCGTGTGGCGAGGCCGACGATCAGCAGAACACCCAGCGCGATCTCCAGGAAGGGCAGGACCCCACCGAGAAACGTCGCCACGTCGTGGGGGAGCAGGCGGTACGCCGAGACCGCGCGTGCGCTCGCGGCGAGATCGTCGAGCTTAGATACGCCGGCGGCGATCCAGACCCCACCCAGGATTAGCCGGCTGACCGCGCCGAGCCAGGGCCGGAGGAGCGCCCAGCGCTGCCCAGCCACGGCCACCCCGCCCACGTCGATCAACAGTACGCGCGGTCGTTGTGAGGTTCCCGGGAGGCGGCTGGGAGTCGCCTCAAGATCGTGTTGATCTAGGAGTTATGCCAGTGACTGGAGATCAACTCACGCGAACAACCCCTAGATCAACGCGATCTTGAGGGGGCGCCCTCGCCTAGATCAACGCGATCTTGAGGGGGCGCCACCTTCGCCTAGATCAACGCGAACTTGGGTGCGGGTGTGTCGAATGTGGTTGCGGTCGGCATTATTGCCGATGTGACGACCGCAGCGCGCCCGCGACAGGCTCCGGCAGCGAAACGGCGACGGACGATCGTGGCGGTCGCGTTGGGCGTGCTCGGGGCTCTCGCTGCGCCAGCCAGCCCGGCCAGCGCGCACGCGGTCCTCGTCGCCACCAGCCCCGGGCAGGGCAGCACCGTTCCGGACCCTCCCGCGGCGGTGGTGCTCACGTTCAGCGAGGCGGTCAACCCGGTTGAGGACAAGGTTCGGGTAGTCGCGCCAGACGGCAGTCGTGCCGATACGGGCGAACCCAGCACCGATGGCGCCCGGGTCGTGATCCCGCTGCGCCCGAACGCTCCTCGCGGCACTTACCTGGTGAGTTTCCGCGTCATATCCACCGACAGCCACCCCATAGGCGGCGCCTTCACCTTCTCGATCGGCGCCCCGTCGCCGGGCGGGCCGCCCAGCCTCGAGGGCCTCAACCCCAAGGGCAACCAATTGATCACGGCGGCCTTCCCCGTGGCGCGGTGGATCGGGTACGTGGGGCTTCTGCTGCTGGTGGGGGCCACTTTGATGCTGGCCCTGCTGTGGCCACAACGGCTCGAGCGGCGGGGTCCGATCCGGCTCATCTGGCTGGGCGCGGCCCTCGTCGCGGCCTCGACCGTCGCCGAGATGCTCCTGCAGGTGCCCTACGTCGCCGGCGGCGGGCTGGGCGACATCCGTGGGGCCGACGTCCGCGAGGCCCTCAGCGGCCAGTTTGGGGCGGCGCACCTGATCCGGCTCGGCGTGCTGGGCGCCGCACTCGTGTTGCTGCGCCCGATCGTGCGAGGCAAGGGCTGGGGCGCGGACCGGGTGCTCCTCGCCGTCCTGGGCACGATCGGCGTCGCGACGTGGTCGTTCGCCGGGCACCCGGCAGCCTCACCGGCGCCGATGGTGTCGGTCGTGTCCGACATGATCCACGTGGCATCGATGAGCATCTGGCTTGGCGGCCTGGTGATGCTCATCGCCTTCCTCCTGCCCCGGGCGAACGCGATCGAGCTCGGCGCGATCGTGCCGGTCTGGTCCCGATGGGCGACCTATGCGGTCTCGACGCTCATCCTCACCGGGGTGACCCAGGCGCTCATCGAGGTGGGGTCGGTCAAGGCGCTCGTTACGACGACGTACGGCTGGATGATCATCGCCAAGGTTGGGCTGGTCGCCAGCGTCCTGGCCGTCGCGATGCTCTCCCGGCGACTGGTGGCGCCGATCGTGGCGGCGCAAAGAGGCGCCGCCGGACGGCTGCGCGGTCTCGTTGTGGCCGAGGCCGCCATCGCCGCGCTCGTGTTGGGCACGACATCCGTACTGGTCCAGACGACGCCAGCCCGCACCGCGGTGGCGGCGCCACTGGTCCCGGCCGTGCAATCGGCGACGTTACGGGACCCACTGTTCACGCTGACCGTTGACGTCGTGCCCGCCGAGGTGGGCGAGAACGAGGTTCACCTCTATGCCACCACGCCCAGCGGCCAGCCCGCCAACGTCATGGAATGGCGGGTCAAGGCCGCCCTCCCGGCGCAGGGCATCGAGCCGATCGACGCCGCGATACTGCCGCTGACCAGCGATCACGCGACCGGGCAGATATCTCTGCCGACCGCCGGCACGTGGAAGTTCAGCTTCACGCTCCGTACGACCGACATCGACCAATCGACGGTTGTCGCGGACATCGAGGTCCGGGGTTGATCAGCTCGGGACGGTCGACAGTCGTCGGATCGGCAGCAGTGGCAGCAGCGCGAGCATGAGCAGGACGAACCAGTTGCTCAGCAGGAATCCGACCGGTCCGCCGGGCCGGCCGAGATTGAACTCGTACAGGGCGATGACGCTGAAGGTTACCGTGGCGTAGGCGCCCACGGCCCAGGCCAGCGTCGACGGTCGGCGGCGCAGACCGGACGTGACGTCAGCCGGCCTGATCGCGGCGTCGACGAGCACGAGAATGGCCGGTACGAACCAGAACAGGTGGTGGTGCCAGCTGACCGGGCTGGCGAGGCTGCCGGCGAAACCGGCCAGCGTCAGGCCGGTGACCTCGTCGCCCGCGGTGGCCGCACGCCCGGCCCGCCAGAGCCCGTACGCGACAACGGGCAGCGTCAGCGCCAGCCATCCGAGCTGGCTCGGTTCGCCGGAGCCGCTAAGCCGGGCCAGCACGCCCATGAGCGACTGGTTGAACGTGTAGTCGAGGTTGCCGACGCCCTCGGCGTGCAGCAGCTTCTCGGTCCAGAACGTCCACGAGTCGCGGGGGGCGACGGCCGCCGCGAGCAGCGTCGCCGCGACCGCCACACCGGTCGCCACAGCCGCCGCACGCCACCGCCGGCTCACGAGCAGGTAGACGATGAAGACGCCGGGCACGAGCTTGATCGCCGTCGCGAGTCCGATGCCGACGCCGGTCCACCGACTCCCGCTCGGCGCGAGCACGAGCAGGTCGAACAGGACCAGCGCCACCAGCACGAAGTTGATCTGGCCGAAGCTGAACGTCTCGCGAACCGGCTCCAGCGCGGTGGCCAGCACGAATGCGAGGGTGAAGACGAACCAACGTGGCTCCGCCCAGCGACCCGCGAGCGGCCGCACCAACCACCAGATCGAGATCGCGAGCGCGGCCACCATGACCACCACCGCGGCCCAGATCGCCTCGCCCCGGGTCAGCAGCGCCAACGGCCGCAGCAACAGCGCCGCGAACGGCGGATAGGTGAAGCCAAGCTGCCCCTGGGTGTCGTCGGGCTTGACGAACTCATACAGCGGCTGCCCGCCGGCCCACCAGCGCATCGCGTCGTGGTAGATCCGCAGGTCGTAGAACCAGTGCCGGATGCCGTACCAGACCTGTCCCGCTCCGACGACGGCGGTGACCAACACGACCAACGAGACCCGCCACGCCGTACCCGAGCGGCTCGTCGGCGGCGCGTCCACGCTCAACGTCAGTCTCCTTTGCACCCGGTAGATCGGCGGCTTTACCCTAGCCCGATGCCGGCCAGCGCCTCGCCAACTCCCCCTCCCTCGCCGATCATGAACCTGCGGTCATGGTCGAGGCCATTTCGCAACCCCAACTTCATGATCGACGCGCGGGATCCACATGATCGACGCGCGGGATCCACATGATCGACCTAGCCGGCGGCGCGACCGATAGGCTGACGACGTGAACGATCTTCTGGTATGGGTCGACTGTGAGATGACGGGACTCGATCTGGGACACGACGCGCTCATCGAGGTCGCCGCGCTGGTCACCGATCCCGACCTCAACGTGCTCGGCGACGGCGTCGACGTCGTGATCCACGCGGAGGAGAGCCTGCTCGGCGCGATGGTCGAGATCGTCCGGGAGATGCACGACAAGTCCGGGCTCACCGACGCGGTCCGGGCGTCGACGGTGAGCGTCGCCGAGGCCGAGGACATGGTCATGGAGTACGTGACCAAGTTCGTCAAGGACCCGCGCACGGCGCCCCTGTGCGGCAACTCGATCGCCACTGATCGCGGGTTCCTCGCCCGTGACATGCCGCGCTTCGATGCGCATCTGCACTATCGAATGATCGACGTCTCCTCGATCAAGGAGCTGTGCCGGCGCTGGTTTCCCCGGATCTACTTCGGCCAGCCGGCGAAGGGCCTGGCCCACCGGGCGCTCGCCGACATCCGCGAGAGCATCCGAGAGCTCGAGTACTACCGCCGTACCATCTTCGTGCCCCCACCAGGCCCGGACGTCGACGCGGCGAGGGCCATCGCCACGACGGTGGCCGCCGAACGTCCGATCGGGTAGCGCGCCGCCAACGCTAACCCGGTCGCAAGATCCGGCGGGTTTGTGGCTATCATTGGCGAGCGTCGTACGGCGGCCCACGGCCAAGTGCGCCGCGATGGTGGCTGTAGCTCAGCTGGTAGAGCACTGGGTTGTGGTCCCAGGTGTCGGGGGTTCGAGTCCCCTCAGTCACCCCACACGTGCGCTGGTCAGCCCCGGTCTCAGGCCGGGGCTGGTCTCGTTGTCGGGCCTGCCGTTCGGGTCACGACGCACATGTGGCCCGGCCCCCATGCGGGGCCGGGCCACCTGACGTCACGTCGAAACACTCAGACGTTCGTCACGGGTTGACGACTCCGCCGTCGCTCCAGACGTTGCCACTCCAGACATTTCCCGGCCGGCCGCTCGCGAACGAGTCGATCGGACCGTAGGCGGCGCAGTTGCGGTTGGACCCGCGCTGGAAGACGTTGCCGATGAAACGGATGTAGGTGGCGTTTGTCGCATCGCCCGAGTACGGCTTTCCTCCGCTCGCTCCGCCGTAGGCGCAGAAAGCGGCTCCGGTCGGGTTGGCCACGAAGAGGTTGCCCTGAATCAGGTTGTTCTTGATCGGCGCGAAGTCCGGGTAGCCGGTCAGGTTCGCAGAGCATCCGCCGTCCTGCGGGGTCGGGATGAGCCAGTCGCAGGCGAGCGTGTTGTGGATGATTGTCGAGCCCTGCTCCATGCGGATGGCGCTCGCGTGCCAGTCGCCGGTGATCTCGGTGCCATGGATCCACGAGTCGCGGACCTCACAGTTTCGCCGACAGTACACGCCGCGGTTGCCGCCCTTGATCTCCGACCGAAGCACGACGAAGTTGTCGCTGCCCACGCCGGTCGCCTGTCGGGGACCGTTGGGCGAGGCGTCGACCTCGGAGTCCTCGAGCCGGAAGGAGGCGTCCGAGCTGCCGCCGACGTCACCGACGATGCGGCTGTTCTTGATTACCACGCCCCTCGCGCGGATCCCCAGGCTGCAGTTGACCAGCTTGGCGTTGATCACGGTGTTCGCGGTCGTGATGGTGCAGGATCCGGTGTAGTTGGTCAGGGCGACACCGGCCGGCACTCCCGTGTTGCTCGGGCCAGGCCAGCCCGCTGGCGGCGGCGTCGAGTTCGATGGCGGGGCGGGCGGTGACGTTGTGGACGTCGGCTTGGGCGACGGCGACTGGGTCGGCGACGGCGACGGGCCGGGCGATGTC
>Ga0184612_10001956_pt1 | contig 9999 bp, 8 predicted proteins | sample PLM3_60_coex_FD_133163 | JGI IMG/M metagenome (GOLD analysis project Ga0184612, IMG submission 133163) | Groundwater sediment microbial communities from an aquifer in East River, Colorado, USA - PLM3_60_coex | ecosystem: Environmental > Terrestrial > Soil > Riparian zone | place: USA: East River...
AGCGTGATCATTCCCCCCTTGTTGCCGAGCTGCACACTGGACGGCAGCGAGATGACCAGTGTCGCTCCGGCGTTGATCGTGCCCGACAGGCCGTGCTTGTGCTTTAGCTTGTCGGCGATCTGCCAGCCGGACAGATCGATCGCGCTCGGCGAAGCATTGAGGATGGTGACCGTTTCATGCTCCGGCGCCGGCCCGATCGGATTGACCAGCGCGCCGACGATGCGGATCGCGTGATCGGGTTCGCCGGGGCCGGGTTGCGGTCCCGGGCCGGGGTGCGGCGTGTCCGGACTGGTGTGGCCCGTTGTGTCGTCCGTGTGCCAGGCCTGCGACTGAAACGCCAGGAAGATGGCCACCCACTGCCGCGTGGACGAGAATTGCAGCACGAGGCCGCCATCCTGCCACACGCCGTCATCGCCGAGGAAGGGGGGCACGTTGCCCTGGTTCATGTGGATGTCATGAATGCCGAGTCCGGGTAGGAAGTTGAAGATCTTGTCCCGCGTCTGTGGCTCGGGGCCCCAGCGCTGGCCAAAGGCATAGACCGTGGCGTCCGGTTCCTGAATAGCCCGCTTGACGAAATGCTCGAGCCGGTCACTCAAGTCATTGTCCGGACCGGGCAGCGTGGGAGGCAGCGGTCTCATATCCAGGCGATTGAAGAGATTGGCGCGGATATAGTCCAGGCCCTGTCCGCCGGCGGCGCGTGGCAGCGGCGTGAAGCCTTCCGCCAAGTCTGGAAGACGCGCCGTGAGCGGATGCTGGAAATTGTCGTCTACCAAGAACAGCAGCTCTGACGGGCTGGCCTGGGATTTGGCATTGACGGCGATGCGGTTGTGCCCAGTGCCGGCGAGAATGTGGACCTGGTAGTGAGGAGTGGATTGGTCGTCTTCTCGCTTGGCCCCGATGGCCTTGCCTTTCAATACCCCATAGTTCGCTAGCGGCATATGCCCTCCTTGGCGAGCGGAATTTCCAGCTAGGATGAGATAATCATGCTTCTGGCCGGATATTCAACAGGTTGGCCAACGGCCACTGATGGCCGTAGCGGAAGCATGGCAAGATGCCGTCCGTGCGTCAGGCGGCGCTGCTACGCGCCGATGCTCCCGTTCGGCGAGAGCGGGTGTGTCGGTGGCGCCAGAGCCACCGGCGCCCTTCTGACGACCGCACGGATCAACGTGCGAGCCGCCGAGCCCGCGTCGACCGCGAGCACGAGAAGGGGGAGTCTCACGGAAACGGTGCTGCCTGATGATCTCACGGATGAGACGTGACGGAGCGCGTGAGGACGGACTCCCCGGACGGTGCCGACTCCGGGGCAAGGCCGCTAGCTCGACGACACCCACGTCGAGCACCGACTCCGCCACGACCCGCTGGTCCGCGCCTCCCGCGGCATCGCGAATCTCGGACCAGGCTTAGTTGATAGCTATGGTTAAGCACTCGCCATGGCGTAGACCTGCGTCGCCCCTTCCGGCAAGGGGTACGTACTCCAGGTGGTGCCGCTATCCTGGCTGCCAAATACTTCCCCACCGCTGGTGGAACAGTACATCCGCTTGGGATTGCGCTCGTCAAACGCCAGCCCAAACATGGTGGTCTTGGGTTGCGCGCCCATATCGACGCGTGTCCATGTTAAGCCGCCATCGGTGCTACGGAATAGCGCGCCCATATCACTTTGAAAATTTGCTCCTGCAGAGACCCAGATGGTTTTCGGATCACCCGGCACTTCGCGAATGCTGCGGCAATACGTCTGCTCTTTGGCATTGAGCGGTTCAATCTGCACCCGTAGCCAATGATCCCCCCAGTCCGTGCTGCGAAACATGCCAGCCCGCGCCACGCTGAGAATCGTCCCGGGGCGCCAGCTACTGGCCAGGACGCCGTGCATATCCACCGGATCGTCATTGAGATACTGCCCATGGCTCAAATTTTCCCAGTGTTCCCCGCCATCACGTGAGCGAATAATACCACCGACTTCAATAGCACCATACAACAGGTTAACATCGGCCATACTGCCGGAAAGCATGAGGACACGCTTGGCCGGATTGGCCCCAGGCGCCACGGTGACTTCCGGAAAGCGCACACTCACAGGCAACTGGCGCCACGTTTCCCCGCCATTGTCACTCCGGTAGATTTCGCAGGATTCATAGCCAGCGAACATGATCTTGGGATCGCGCGGATGAAACATCAACGACCAGACAGGTAAGCCATGATCGGGAATATTGACCTTTTCCCAGTGATTCCCATGGTCCGTACTGCAATAGGGGCCGTGCTGGGTGCCAACGTACATGACTTCAGGTTGTAGAGGGTGTGCTGCAATGGCTCGAATGGCCGGAGCTTCAGGAAGGCCGCTGGTCAGTGACTCCCAGCCACCCTCATCGTTGGTCATACGATACAGTCCGGACTTGACCACGCGGCCAGGTGCAGTTTCACCCGCCAGGCCAGCATATACATAGGATGAACGGTTGCCAGACGTGCTGGTTGTCATGCGGTGTTCCTCCACTGAGAAGTGGGCCGTTTTTGCAATGTCGCGGACCGGCCAGGAGCCGCCACTCAGTGAACCGGCAATGAAGGGCGAGGTGTGTCCCAGAGCAGACCTCTAAGTTGCCGATCTGTTTTTCCGCTTGCCCTCCCGACTGTTCTACGCGACCACTAAGGGGCAGTCAGCTTCCGGCGGACAGTGCCCTGTGCACACGCAAACGCCCGGTTGAGTCTCTTTGCAGTTGCAATCCACTGTGCCCGCATCTCCCGCGATACTCTTGCCGCTTCGCGGAAAGGAAAGAAAAAACGATGCGGAAATCTTGACCACAACTCTGTCCGCGGTCGTTTGCCTTCCCGCCTTCAACTCCGCTCGGGCGAACTTGGCACCCGCCTTCATCAAATCGTCTTCAAAGGTCTTTGCCCACCTCTTGCCGAGGCGTTGGGTCTTGACTATCAGCTTTCGCGTTGGACTCGTGCTAATCGCCTTCGCCATTTTTGCGTCTCCTCTGGGCGAATGAGGCCCGAAAGACCAACTAGAGCCTAGAGTACGCTGCGAAGCAAAACATTGCTCGCCGCACCCGTCGATGTCGAACGCACCAAATGACAGGAATTTGCTTTTTTAGAGCCCGACCTGGATAACTGAAAACCGGCTCCATCAGCCGCGTGCGAGCCGCCTATCAACAGCTCGATAGCGAGTCCGACAAAGGAATGCAGTCCGTCCATTTCGAGGACTATCTGATACGACGTGTTGTGTCAACTTACGGCGCGCCGCTCTGTTGAGTTATCTGGCGGGCCGTTTTTATTTGAGAGTATCTTTTAGCTTGGCGACCAGCGTCGGTTCGAGCTTCAAAATCTCCCTGACGTTTTGTTCCAGCGTCGCGCCGTCGGTCGGATTGATATCTAGGTTCGCCTTCTTTGACTCGGCCAAGAACTCCGGATCTTTCATCGTGTCGATGAACCCTTTGCGCAGAATCTGCACTCGGTCTTTGGGCGTGCGAGGAGGTAAGACGAAAGGCCGCACCGTCGGGCCATGGGTTTGTAAGACGATCTGCATCAATCTCTTGGCCTCATCGGTCTTCGCGAAGTTGATGGATACCGGAATCTTGGTCAGCTCTGGATGTGACTTAGTGTTCCCCTGGAGAACAATCGTCATGTCGCCGCTCTCCACCTCCTTGCGCCAGGTCGATTTGGCCGACTCCCACGAAATACTCACCCCAGAAACTTCACCGCCGTTGAAGGCCAGACGGATTTCGGAAGTTCCCTTGTAGCCGGTTACCAATTGAAGCGGTAAACCGATGGTCGCCTTCAGGATATTGGGTACGTCGTCGCTTCCCGTGCCACTCGCGATACCACCAAACTTCACGACTTGCTTGGAAGCCAGCCATTTTTCGACGTCGCTGACGCCGGTGGATTTCGCGACGCCGAGAACGAAATTGTCCTGCATCGGAGTGCCAATAAATTCGAATTGGGCCGCATCGAACTCGATGCCCGGTTTTCCAAGCAGTTGGTGGAGAAATAGCCCGCCGATGAAGTGGCTGATGACAAGCCCGTCTGGTTTCGCGACTTTGTATAGGTGATTGGCAGCAACCAGACTGCCCGCGCCGGTCATATTTTCGACGCTGATGGCGGGATTGCCGGGAATATGTTTGCCCATATGCCGGGCGATCATGCGCGCGTAGACGTCGTAACCGCCCCCGGCTGCCAGCCCAACGATGATGCGAATATTTTTTCCTTCGAAGAAATTGGATTGGGCGTCAACCGTGGTCCATTTGCCGCAGAGTAAAACACTCAGGGCGATAATCATGAACCGTCTCGACGGCTCTTCATGAATCCTCCAAATGCGCAGAGCCACAATCACACCTTCCTACCAACCGCTCTTTTCACGGCTTCCTGAAGTGCCCGCAATGCATAAACCTGAGCCAGGTGGGCGCGAAATTTCGCTGAGGCGTGCAGGTCCTCCATTGGATCGATGCCCTCTGTGACGTGAGGAGCGCTTTCCTCGATCACTTGGGGAGTAAGCTTGTTGCCCCGCAATCGCTCCTCGACGGTCCGCGCGCGAAAAGGTTTTTCGCTCAAGCCCGTCACGCCGACACCGATATCCTCACAGCGACCGTCTTGAGCAAGTCTAAGCCAGACGGCTACGCCGACAAGGGCGAAGCCGGAGGCCTGCTGAGCCATTTTTAGGTAAGCGCTGCCGTAGCGCCGCGACGACACCGGCACGCGGATCTCCGTCAGGATCTCGGTTGGCTCGATGGCTGTGGTCATGGTACCGAGAAAAAATTCCTCGGCGGCAATCCGTCGCTCTCCTTTTGGCCCGCTGAGCTTCAACTCGCCGCCCAGCGCAAGAATCGCTGCTGGCCAATCAGCAAATGGATCGGCGTGGGTTAGGCTACCCCCGATGGTACCGCGATTGCGCACCTGGACATCGCCGATGGCGCGAGCCGTCTGAGGCAGCAACGGACATTTTGTCTTCAGCAACTTCGAGCTTTCGATCTGGTAGTGCGTGGCAAGCGCGCCGACAACGATCTGGTCGTCCTGCTGGCTAATGTTACTCAGGCCGGGAATTCGAGCGAGATCGATCAACAGCTTGGGGTTGGCGAGCCTGAGCTTCAGCAGCGGCAGCAGGCTATGTCCGCCGGCCAGAAGCTTGGCCTCTCCTCCGTGAGCGGCCAATACACTCACAGCCTCGTCCAAACTCTGCGGCGCAATATAATCAAAGGCTGCTGGGATCATCTTCGCCCTTCCGATCCCGCCGCTTTTGTTTCTTGGCACAAGCTCCAGATCTTTTGCGGCGTGAGCGGCATGTCGATATGTATGACGCCAAAGGGAGCCAGCGCATCCACCACCGCATTCACCACCGCCGGTGTAGAGCCGATGGTTCCCGCCTCGCCGATGCCTTTGATCCCCAGGGGATTCACCGGAGTCGGCGTTTCCGTCCGGGTCAGATTCAAACGCGGCAGATCCGCCGCCCGCGGCAAAGCGTAGTTCATCAAGCTGCCGGTGAGGAGTTGACCGTTCTCATCGTAGATCACTTCTTCGAACAAGGCTTGCCCCATACCTTGGACGATTCCTCCTTGGATCTGTCCATCGACCAGTAGAGGATTGATGACCTTGCCGCAGTCATCCACTGCGATATATTTTCTAATTTCGATCCTGCCAGTTTGCGGCTCGACTTCCACGACGCACACATGAGTGCCGAAGGGAAACGTAAAGTTGGATGGCTCAAACTGGGATTCAGCGTGAAGGCCGGACGCCATATTTTTGGGTAGGTTTTTGGCCGCGTGCGCTTCCTGCGCGATTTGTTGAATGGTGAACCCCTTCTTCGGCACACCCTTGACGCTGAATCTCCCTTCCGCAAAGTTCAGATCGTCAGGGTCCACCTCCAGAAGATGGGAGGCAATCTCGCGCGCTTTTTCTTTGACCTTTTGCGCCGATTGATAGACGGCGATTCCACCGACTGCAGTGGCCCGGCTGCCGAAAGTGCCAATGCCCTTGGGCACGGTAGCGGTGTCGCCATGGATGACCGTGATATCATCCAGCTCGACACCCAATTCATCGGCAACGATCTGCGCAAAGGAGGTCTCCTGCCCCTGCCCGTGGGGCGACGCGCCCGACAAGACCGTGACTTTCCCGTTGGGCTCCACCTGTACCTTGCCGTACTCCCACATACCCTTCGGTCCCATAGCGCAGATCTCAACGTAGGTTGACAGCCCGATCCCCAGGTATCGTCCTCGATTTCTTAGTCGCTTCTGATCGCGGCGCAATTTTTCGTAGCCGGCCAGTTTAAGCGCCTTGCTCAGCGCCAATGAATAATTGCCGCTGTCATAAGCCAACCCCGTTGCGGTCTTAAAGGGAAACTCCGCCGGCTTTGGGAAGTTTTTCCTGCGCACCTTCACGGGATCGATCTTCAGCTCTTGAGCGATGCGGTCCAGCATTCGTTCGATCACATAGGTCGCCTCGGGCCGCCCTGCTCCCCGGTAAGCGTCTGTGGACATTTTGTTCGTGAAAGCCGCCCTGAGCTCCATGCTGATCGCCGGAATTTTATAACAGCCGGACAACATGAGGCCCGTGAAGGGTGGAATGGCGGGTGTGAAAAGTTGATGGTAGGCGCCGATGTCGGCGATGACTTTGTATCTGAGCCCTAGGATCGTCCCATCCTTTTTCACCGCCGCTTCCACTTCACCCACCTGGCCCCGGCCATGAATGGTCGCTTGAAAATTTTCGCTACGCCCTTCGATCCATTTAACCGGACGGTCGAGTTTGAGAGCAAGGTAGCCCAATAGCCCTTCCTCGGCATAGACATTGAGCTTGCTGCCGAATCCTCCGCCCACTTCCGGCGCGATCACCCGCACCTCATTCTCTGGCAGCTTGAGCATCTGAGCGAGATGGCTCTTAAGCATGTGCGGAATCTGCGTGGAGGACCAGACGGTAAGCTCCTTGTCAGAGGAGAGATAGTGGGCTACAACCCCGCGCGGCTCGACGGCAATCGGCGCCAGGCGCTGATGCACGAGCCGCTGCCTCACGACCTTGTCCGCTTCTTTGAACGCTTTGGTTAAATTTCCCTGCTTTTGCTCCGAGCGAAAGGCTACATTGTCAGACCATTCCGAATGGATGACGGGTGACCCTGGGGCTAGCGCCTTCTCCGGGTCCGCGACCACCGGCAGAGGCTCATATTCCACTTGAATCAGATCGAGCGCGTCGCGGGCCGCATAACGATCCTCGGCGACTACGGCTGCGACTCCCTCGCCGACGTAACAGACTTTGTCGACGGCGAGGACGTAGTGTTTGGGAACCCTGAGCGTTTCATTGCCGCCGCTAACGGGCAAAGTGCCGATCTGATCTTTGATCTCCGAGCCCGTGACGACGGCGACGACACCCGGATGTTGCCGCGCCGCATCCGCCTCAAGGCTTTTAATCTTTGCGTGGGCGTAGGGACTTCTCAGAATCGCCACGTGGAGCGTGTTCGGCAGGTTGACATCGTCCACGTACTGGCCAAGCCCGCGAATCAATCTCGGATCTTCACGGCGCTTGACCCTCGCACCAACTAACTTGCTTACTGGCATGGCTTTTCTCCGGTTTCGAGTTTCTAACCTGGATTATTCATCGTCGAAATCGGCCTAGGTTGTTTTCTACCTTGGCGTTCTTTGCGCCTTTGCGCGAGATCGTTCTTTTCCTTGCCTTTTGTCCGTTGGCCTCCGCCTCATTGCCTTTGCCGCGTACTGGACCGCGTCGACGATGTGCTGATAGCCGGTACAGCGGCAGAGGTTGCCGTCAAGGGCGTGGCGGATTTCGTCCTCCGTCGGCTGCGGGTTGCGCATCAGCAGTTGGTGCGTGGTGAGAATCATTCCCGGAGTGCAGAAACCGCACTGCAGCCCGTGACATTCCCAAAAGGCCTCTTGAATCGGATGGAGTTTTTCCCCTTGCGCCAGACCTTCGATGGTCAAAACATCAGCGCCGTCCGCTTGGACCGCAAGGACCGTGCATGACTTCACCGCCGCGTCGTTCAGCATGACCGTGCACGCCCCGCAGATACTGGTTTCGCAGCCGATGTGAGTCCCCGTCAGCCCGACAACATCGCGGAGAAAATGGACCAGCAGCAGCCGCGGCTCCACCTCGCGGGCATGCTCAACTCCGTTGATCCGGAGCGAAACCTTCCTCTTCCAAGCAGCGTCCATTTGCTAAAACCTTATCTCAATCGCGTGTCAGCGATCAAGTTTTTTTGTCGCTTGCTTCACGGTAATCCAAATAGCGACACGTCGATGCCCGGATTAGACGCTCGACCTGGAGCCAGCTTCTATCCTAATTGCGTCAGGGCAAATGCTTCGGGATATCGATTCGGGAGACTGTGTATCGTGTTACGTCCTCCTCAGGCTCATCCCCTTCCGTCATCGTCAACGGCAAGGCGAGGTTCGTCACAAATATCTTGTCATCGACGATCACGACGCTCGCCGGAAAAAGTAGCCCTCGAGCCGACCCGTCGCCTCGGATGCCCAGGAAGTCGCCCAGCTTGGCGATCACACGGCCGTTCTCGTTGAGAATAAACACAACGTCTCCCTGATTTGCCGCAACCACGAGCCGGCCGTGGTAAAACGCAATCCCATCAGCGCCGTCAATGCTTTCAGCCCAGATGCTAAGTTCCCCCGTTTTTAAATCCAGCCGCAAAATACGATCGTCTCCGGTGTTCGCAATAAACAGCTTAGTCCCATCCCTACTCAGCGCCAGGCCATTGGCACCAAAGGGAGGGAAGCCGGCCGTCGCTAAGAGGCCGTCATGTTTGAAAGTACTCACCGGGCAAGACGTCGCACACTTGTGCGCATTGTCAATCCGGAAGATCGCTCCTTGGAATGAGTCCGATACGTAAAGATTGCCGTGACGGTCAAAAGTGAGGGCGTTAGGAGCTGGGGCGTTATTGCCAAACATGATCGTGTCCTGGCTTCCGTCCGGGTTACCGACGGCTCGATCGGGTGGCGGTCCTATACTTGGAATAAGAGCAACGTCCTCAATAGGTGTCGTGTCTTTGAAATCGGCAGCTATACGTTGAATCTTCGACGCTCCTCCCACGAGCGCGCCGACGTTAGCGATGTAAACCTTGCTGTCCCAAGGATTAAATTGAAGTCCCAAGAGCGGAGTCCCACCAAAGTCTCGCTGGGCGACCAGCTGACCATTTTTCTTAAACCGCAGGAGTTTGTTACTGTTGGGACCGAAGTCGAAGGTGGCCACGTAAATCTCTTCAGTCTTAGGATTGGCGGTGATCCCTTCTGGGAAGCGCACGCCGTTCGGCAACGTGGCGAATCTCTCCGCGGCGTCCCTTTTGACAATGATATCTTCGCCCGCCCATGCTCCACTATGAGACAGAATGACCAAGGACACGATAGCCGCCAAAATAGATGACTTTCTCATTTTCGTGCTCCTTTCTCTAAGAAAAGTACTCGCCGAAAAAGGTACTTGTGACCTACCGCCCCGACAAAACCACCCCAACGCCAAGACGAGCGTTGTTTATTTCATTGATGGCTTTGCTGTCAAACGGAAAAAACTGGGATTAGGCGGGGTTCACGAGTTGCTCGAATGCGCTGGGGATTTCAATATTTTCTTATTCTCGGAATTGCGAAAGGGTGAGAGATACGACCAAGTGTCGAGTGCTGCCTTAGCCGAGGTAAGCAGGAAACAGATAATCAATAGATCACGCGAGCTAACAGACGAGACCTAGAGTTCTCTTCTCATGGTTCAGGCTTCATGGCTACGGCGAGGGCCTTCACTATCGCAGATACCAAACGACAAGACGTAGTAAGCAGCTCAAACTCATACCTCACGGCTCGCGCAATAAGGGAAAGTTAGCGCAAGCGCTTCTTTGATCACCTAAGTATAGGCGATCCGAAAATCAATCAGCTATTGAGTCCGCTTGCCTGAGTGATGATCTCGTCCACACTCTTGTCCAGATCGAGGGGGCGGTTGATGCGCGCTGCGTCGCGCTCCGCCACCAGAGCGTAGACCTCAACACAGTTCCCCTCGGGGTCAAGAAAGTAGCACGAGACGGTATTG
>Ga0184612_10001958_pt1 | contig 9998 bp, 11 predicted proteins | sample PLM3_60_coex_FD_133163 | JGI IMG/M metagenome (GOLD analysis project Ga0184612, IMG submission 133163) | Groundwater sediment microbial communities from an aquifer in East River, Colorado, USA - PLM3_60_coex | ecosystem: Environmental > Terrestrial > Soil > Riparian zone | place: USA: East...
CCGTCCAGGGTCTCGACCTCGAGCTCGGCCCCCAGCGCGGCCTGCACCATCGGAACTTCGACCACCGCGAACAGATCCTGGCCCCGGCGCTCGAACACCGGGCTCTCCTCGACAGCGATCGAAAGGAATAGGTCTCCCGGCGGACCACCCGCCCGGCCGGCGTGCCCCTGGCCCGGGACCCGAAGCTCCACGCCGTGGGCCACCCCGGCCGGAACGTCGACCGGGACGGTGCGCTCCGCGGGCACGCGTCCCTGGCCCCGGCACCGCTCGCATTTCGCTTGGATCTCCTGGCCCGTCCCCTCGCACGTGCTGCAGGCGCGGGCCGTCATCACCGTGCCGAAGATGCTCCGGCGGACCTCTTGGACCTGCCCGGTGCCGCCGCACGTGCGGCACCGGGTCGGGCTGGTCCCGGGCTCCGCCCCGGAGCCCGCACACCGGTCGCAGGTCTGGAGGGCGTCCACGGCGATGTCCCGGCGGACCCCGAACGCGGCTTCCTGGAACGACAGCAGGACCCCCGCCCGGAGATCCTCTCCCCGCCGGGTCCGGGTCGAAGGGGTGCGCTCGCGCCGCCGCCCGAACGTGCCGCTGCCGAAGAACGCCTCGAAGATCTCGCTGATGTCGGCGAACGGGAAGACCTCCGGGCGGCCCTGACCGTAGACGTCGTAGCGCTGCCGCTTGTCCGGGTCCGACAGGATCTCGTAGGCCGCCGTGACCTCCTTGAACCGCTCCTCGGTCGCCGCGTCGCCGCTCGCGTCCGGGTGCAGCTCGCGGGCCAGGCGCCGGTATGCCTTCCGGATCTCCTCCTGCGTCGCCGTACGCGGGATGCCCAGGATCTCGTACAGGTCGCGGATGCCCGCCATGGCTACGCGCCGAGCTCGGTGGCGAGCTCGGAGAGCCGCTTGGCCACCGCCCGGACGGACGCCACCACCGTCACGTAGTCCATGGCGGTGGGCCCGACGACGCCGATCGTGCCGACCGGGGTATCCCCCATCAGGAACGGCGCGGCCACGATGGCCGCCTCCCACTCGCCGGTGGCCGGATGCTCCGCGCCGATCGTCACCGAGACGTCGCCGCCCGACCCCACTTGACGAAGTAGCCGAAGGAGCTCGGACTCGTGCTCGAGGGCCTCGATCAGCCGGTGCACGGTGTCGCGCCGCCAGTGGGCCACCTCGTCGGCCAGGTTCGCCACGCCGCCCACGAGCACGTGATCCCCGCCCTTGCCCCGCTGCATGTCGCCGAGGGTGTCGGCCACGGCCATCAGCAGGTCTCGCTCGGCCGAACCGGACTCTCCTGCCAGCCGCAGCGCCCGCGCCTGGGCCTCGGGCAAGGTCCTACCGCTGAACGAGTCGCCGATCCGCCGCTCCAGCGCCTCCAGGGCCTGCCCGTCGAGCTCCCGAGGGCGGTCGACGATGGCCTTCTCCACCCGGCCGTGCTGGCCGATCACGAGCACCATGATCGACGGGCCGAGGTCGACCATCTCCGCCCGGACGAGCTGTTCCTCGGACAGGCTGGGAGGCACGGCGAGTCCGGCGTACTGGGTCAGGCGGGACAGGAGTTGTGTGGTCCCCTTGAGCACTTCTTCCAGGTCCAGCATGGTCTCAGCGAAGAACCCGGTGATTGCCCGCCGCTGCACGTCGCGGAGGCGCCCCCCCGCCGGCAACGTGTCCACGTAGCCCCGATATCCGACGTCGGTGGGGATGCGGCCGGCCGACGTGTGTGGGTGGGTCAGGTACCCCATCTCCTCCAGGGCGGCCATCTCGTTCCGGATGGTCGCGCTGGACACGCCGAGCCTGGCCATCTCGGCGATGGTCTCGCTCCCCACGGGCTCCCCGGTCCGCACGTATTCCTCGACCACCGCGCGGAGCACGGCGATCTTCCTGGCGCCGAGGTCGGAGGGTTCTCCCATGGCCCTACATTCTTAGCAGTCGCGAGGGGAGAGTGCTAGCTTCGGCTTCCCGGACCTGTCAACCTCCGGATGGCCTCGCGCGTCTTTCGGGTGCAAGAGGAGTGACGTGAGCTGATCGACGAGGTCGCCATCCGGGAGTTCCTGCACACGGTCTACCCCAGGCTGGTCGGGGGCCTGTCGCTGGTCGCGGGGAGCCGGGCCGCCGCCGAAGACGCGGTGCAGGAAGCGGTGGCCAGGGCCTGGGAGCGGTCCGAGCGGGGGGCCGACATCGAATCCCTCACGGCGTGGGTTACCACGGTGTCGCTGAACCTGGCGCGGAGCCGGCTGCGGCGGGTGGGGGCGGAGCGCCGGGCCCGCGCCCGGCTGGGGACTAGGGAGCCCTCGCCGAGCGAGGGCCATGAAGACCGCATCGATGTCACCCGGGCACTCGAGGCGCTCCCCCGGCGCCAGCGCGAGGCGACGGTGCTCCGCTACTACCTGGGGATGGACGTGAAGGAGGTCGCCGCGGTGCTGGGGATGAGCGAGGGGTCGGCGAAGACCACGCTGTTCCGGGCCCGACGGGCGCTCTCTCGAGCGCTCGGCGAACCGGACCTGGAGGAGGCGAACGACCGTGGCGAGGCTTGATGACCGCCTGCGGCGGGATCTCGAGCGGGCCGCCCGCCCGGCAGATCCCGCGGGCGTGTACGAGGAGCTCATCCGGCGGCGCGAACGCAGGCGGATCGCGCACAGGATCGAGGCGACGGCGCTCGCCGTCGCGGTCGTCGCCGGCACCATCGCCGGAACCTATGCCCTGTCCCGCGTCTTTTGGGCCGACACGACGACGGCCGGGGGTGACGGCTCCCCTTCCGCGACCGCGGCGCCCACGCCGAGCCCCACCCCGGCGGCGAGCTCCGACATCGGCTTGGGGTTCCCGGTCTGCAACGTCACGTCGGTCGAGGGGCAGTTCGGTGACGCCCAAGGGGTCTGGACGGCCTACGTCGCCACCAAGCGCGGCGACGTCGGGCCGTGCCCGAACGCGAGCGAGGCGGACAACGTCGTCGCCGTCGACGTCACCGGCGATGGTCAGGCCGATGCGGCGTACGGACCCTTCGGGTGCCAGGGCGGTTGCTCGGCCTTCGCCGCTCCGGACATCGACGGCGATGGGACCGACGAGCTGCTCGTGCAGGACGTCGCGTTCAGCATCGCCGGCCTGCGGCTGTTCGAGGTGGGCTGGATCGGTGGAACAGTGGCCGATGGGCCCTTCCTGTCCCCTGTTACTGTGGCGCCGCCGGGCGACCCGGCGGGGGGGTTCGAGCCCGGGAACCAACTCCGGCTTTGGCTCGGCGGCGACGGGTTCCAGCTCGACGCGCTGCGATGCGAGGCGGGGCCGGACGGACAGGTGCTGGTGGCGACCTCGGCCGAGTCCAAGCCCCACGACTCGCCGAACGCCGTCTGGTACGCGCACGAGACGACGTTCAGGCTGCGACATGACGGGAAGCTCGACGTGCTCGGCACGAGGGACTTCCAGGAACCGGCGACCTCCGACTTGCCATCGTTCGCCACGCGCAGACCGCCTTGTGGTGCCGCGCTCCCCTATCCCTTCGGGGGCGGCTAACTAGCCGGCGAGGGCCAGGACCAGCTCGTTCAGGAGCAACATCCCTCGCTCGGTCGGCACGAAGTGGCCGTTCCGGCGACGGAGCAGTCCCTTTTCCAGGAAGCCGGACCCAACGTCGGGGGCGACCGACGTGACGGGAACGCCCTCGAGGATCCGGAGCTTCAGGAACACCGTCTCCAACCGCTCGTCTTGTGGCGTGAGGCGCTCCTCGCCGCCGACCGGACGTACGTCGCGCTCGACGGCGTCCAGGTACTCGGCAGGCGGGCGGACGTTCCACCACCTGCGCCCACGGCGGTACGAGTGCGCGCCGGCTCCCAGGCCCAGATAGGGCTGCAGCCGCCAGTAACCCAGGTTGTGCCGGCATTCGAACCCGGGGAGCGCCCAGTTGGAGACCTCGTCTTGCCGCTGTGTATCCTCACTCTGATGAGGGGGCAGGGATGAAGGCTGCGGTGTACGTGCGAATCTCCCGCGACAAGGAAGGCCGGGAGCTGGGTATCAAGCGGCAGGAGCAAGACTGCCGCGCCCTGGCGAAGCGTCTGAAGTGGGATGTGGTCGGCGTGTACTCCGACAACGACCTCATCGCCACATCGCCACGACGCAAGGGATGGCAGACGCTCCTCAAGGCGCTGGAGAGTGGTGACGTGAAGGCTGTCTTGGCGTACAGCTCGTCGCGGATGTATCGGCGCGTGGCCGACCTGACGCCGCTCATCGAGCATCGCGGATGTATCGGCGCGTGGCCGACCTGACGCCGCTCATCGAGCTGGCCGACAAGAAGGGCATCCGCATCGCCACCGCCGTCTCTGGTGACAACATCGACCTGTCCACGGCTGACGGCCGCATGATGGCGAACATCCTGGCGAGCATCGACCAGTGCGAGCGCCAACGGCGCAAGCGCAAGGAGCGGAACGAGTCCAGACCTGTCGGAGGAAGTCGTTCGGGAGCTACTCGCGCCGGAGGAGGGGACGGAATGACCGCAAGGAGCAACACCGCCAAGTCCGCCACGTTGCGGTTGGTTGGCGGAGTTGGCGGAGATGATCGGCCAACGCGGCTGGGCGAGATTCAGCCCGAGCTGCCGACGTGGCTTTGGCCGGACTACGTCCCGCGCCGAGCCCTCACGATGGTCTTCGGCCCCGAGGGTTCCTACAAGTCCACGCTCGCCGCCCACCTGGCCGCGAAGGTCACGAGCGAAGGCGGCGTCGTGTGGGTCAACGACCTCGAAAGCGACCTCGGCTCCGTGGCCCGACCGCGCTACGACGTGGCCGGTGCACACTCGCGGCGGTGCCACCTGACACGGGACTTCGGACTGCGGCTCCCTGACGGCATGGCCCGTCTCGAAAGGATGGCCACGCGGCTGAAGCGTCTCGACCTCCTCGTGTTGGACACGCTGTCGAACCACATGCCGTGGGCAACCCCTCGGGCCGGGTTGGCGTTGGAGCCGCTCCTTCGGTTCGCTTCCGACGCCGACATCGGGATCGAACCACGTCTCCGGCCACGCGCCAGAAAACATGCCCCGGTGCGAAGCATCGTCTCCCACGCGCGCGACTGCTCGCAACGCGCGGAGTGTATGTACTAACTGTCCCGGTTCGCGCAAACAGTTCCTCCGCGTTTTTTCGGACCGAATGCGATGGCATCGATGGTTTCCTCTCACTTCACGGGTGGGAGCCCAGGGCCACATCCAGGGTCAGGGGAGAACGGCCCCAGGGCCCCCACGAAGTCACTATTCACCGAGGCTGAGGCGGACGTTCTATTGTGTCGTTATGCTCCCCACCTGGATTGCATTGAGTTGGACGTCGCGGATCACCACAACGGTGTCGGTGAACAGAGTGTTCACGAAACACTTGAGATCAACACGGCCACCGGACGAGAATGTATGCGTCAGGGTGAGCGCTCCAGAGAGCGCACTGACGTTTCCTGTCACGTTCGGCTGAACCTGCATCGCGATTTGTGAGGTTTCACCCTCGGCGTCGAGTCGGCAGAGTACGGGGGCGTTGTGACTGCCTGACTCCGCGCTGAACCAGCTCGTTTCGCTTATGACGTATGAGCCCGCTGGCAGATCAAGGTGTGCGATCGATTCGGGTGTCACCAGAGGTAGCGTCACACCAGACACCGTTCTTGTCGTGAATGCGGCAGCAGACGGGCCGGGAGGCCCTTCTGGACCTTGAGGCCCCTGCGGACCCTGAGGCCCCTGCGGACCCTGAGGCCCCTGCGGGCCAGTTGGTCCCTGTGGCCCGGTCTGGTTCCAGGACAGCGCCGCTTCGTCCTTCTCGCAGACCTGGCCAGCCTCGGTGTCAATTACGCGCAGTTTACCGGTCTTCGTGTCGTAGCACCCGTGAATCACACCGTCAGCGTCAGGGATCGCGGCCCATGCGGTCCCCGAAACGACGACGCCAATGAGGAGACCCATGACGAGTCCTTTCCTAAGCTTCATCGCTACCTCCTCTCTGGAACGCGAAGGCCGGGGCTTCCTCCGCGTGGAGCGGTCAGTACATCCGGTGCGCCTCTACGCCGCGACCGGGACGACGAACACCGTCAACGCACACTCTTCCAGGTCTGCTGAGAGTTCGCTGACAGGGAGCCCACCCGCCGGGGTCGCGTCGACGCGGGCGGCCCCGTGAACTGTGTACGTTCCAGGGGGGACATCCTCGAATGACCACATCACCGTTCCACTCGTTCGTGGAATCCTGTCCCCCGGGAAACCCCATTCATCGGAGTCGCCGACCACGGTTTCATCGGAGGCGAGCAATGCAATGTCAACAAGACCCTCCAGACGCTCCTTCAAGCTGCCCCATTCGAACGTGAAATAGGCCAGGAGGTGCGCCTCCGCGTCGACCGTGACTTCTTGATGTATGACACTCCCGCCAGCATTGTCGACGGTCGTACAGAAGTCGGGGTTCTTGTTCATGTACACCGCGCTCGGCGACCCGCCCTTTACGCCCGTCGTCTGACCCAACCCCAAGCTTGGAAACATAACTGCGACTACCGCGACGATCGTCGCCACTACGGCCACAGCCGTCGAGGCCTTGTGGACAGAAGGCCTTCTCATCGTCTCTTCCTCTCTTCCCAATCGGATCTGGTCTTCCAGGGTGCAACGACACGACAAGCACGTAGCTTGTCCTCAGAGCAGTCCCGCAGGTCGCATGGGTATTCGCCGCGGCCAAATCGGATCGATCCCATCCGCTGGGGCGGGAGTCGAGGCCTGGGAAACCCATAATGGACGGCCATACGCCACCCCTTCCCATCCGACCGTATGTCTTTCGGGTGCTCGGAAGCAAGCGGCCAGTAGCTGATTAGTGCGCTCCCGCCTTCTGTTCCACCATCAAGTCTGGTCGTTGACCTACAGCAGGGGCGCCGTGGAGGTCAGGCCTGGTCCGCGACAAGGGAAACGGCTCGCCGTCTTCGCGTGGAAGCACGGAGCGCGGCCGTCGCCAGGGAGGCAGAGATCAGCCGCCAGGCTGTCGAACTCTCGTGAAGCGCCTTGGCACGAACATCAAGCGCGTGGGAGACTAGGAGCTGAGGAGCAGCAGCAAGAGCCGCAGGGCCGTCCCTCCGGCCTGGAGTTGAGGAATAGCGCCGGACCCTCCCGGCAACGGAACAAGGCACCGGGAGGAGAAGTGCCTGGGAGAAAGGCGAGTCCGGCGCAGCGGAAGCGATTTTCGAGTTGGTCGCCGCTGGCATGGCTATCCGCCAAGCGGCCATGAAGGTCCGCATGTCGGAGGATTGGGGTTATCGCCTGATGCGTAGCCCCATGACCCACGGCAACGACGGGCTCCGCACACTCGCCGAACAGGAGCGATGGGAACAAGCCCAGCCCGCGCCGAAGACCTGGAGCGAGTTCGATGGTGGGGTCCGAGACACGCTGAAGGACTTCAATCTGTTCGCTTCGACGTTCCTACTCCGAGCGCCGATGCCGTGGCGCTACGACGCGGCCATGCGAACCGTGGAGGCTCTTCAGGATGAAACCGACTGGAGCTACATCGTCGCCAATGAGCCACCTGGGTCAGGGAAGTCAACCCTGTTCGGTCACGACATCGAAGCATGGCTCATCGCAGGCGGTGGGTTCTGCGACCCGGTCAAGGGTCGCGCTATACGGATCATGATTGGAAGCTACGCGCTCCGAACGGCCGTCCACTATGTCCGCCGACTGCGCCGAACACTGGAGAGCCCGAGGCCCTTCTTCGACAAGAACAGGCAACGCAGCGCGGACATCTCACTCGTCCAAGCCTTCGGACGGTTCAAGCCGCAAGCACCCGGCATCCCGTGGCGCGAAGACGAGTTCATCGTGGAGCAGATTGGCGACATCGACCTGACAGAGAAGGAGCCCACCGTCCAGGCCGCGTCTCGGGAGAAAGGCTTCCTCGGTGAGCGGGTCAACCTGGCTGTATCGGATGACGTGGTTGGCCAACGTTCGCGTGGCCGATGTCCGCGCCGACCTGTCGAGCTGGTTCGGCGACGAGGCAGAGACTCGTGTGGAGCCCGGTGGCGTGCTGCTCTTGGTCGGCCAGCGACTTGGACCCGACGACCTCTTCCGAGACAGGCTCGACGTGTCGTGGGTCGATGCCAGCGGCGATCACCGCAGGAAGTACACGCACATCGTCTACCCGGCGCATCGGGACGAGAGCTGCGACGGCGAGCACCGACAGTGGGACGGCGGGCAAGACGGGTGCTTGCTCGACAGCATCAGACTTCCAATGTCCAAGTTGGAGATGGAGCAGCAAAGCAACCCGCGCAAGTTCAGGTTCCTCTACCAACAGGAGGACATCGACCCGGCGGGAGCACTGGTCATGCCGGAGTGGATTGAAGGACGAGAGGATAGAGACAAGGTCCAGCACGTCGGGTGCTACGACGACGACCGTGGATTCAACGAGTGGCCGTCGGGTGTCAGTAACTTGGTCGATGTAGTCTCGGTGGACCCAGCGGCCGGTGGATTCTGGGGTATCAGATGGTGGGCCGTCCAACCCAAGACCCACATGCAGTACCTCATCCGAGGTATCCGCTCGCGTTCCTTCCGCGCCGGTGACCTCCTCGACTCCGGTGAGGGTGGCAAGCTGACCGGCATCATGCAGAGCTGGCAAGAGGAATCCGTGAATGCTGGGCATCCCATCAGGGCATGGGTTATCGAAGGCAACAGCGCGTTCAAACTGCTCGTCCAGTTCGACCACTTCCGCCGCTGGGAACAGCAGTGGCCGAGCGTTCAAGTGATCCTCCATCGGACCCAGGACGTTACGAAGAACGACGCCGCTCTCGGCGTCGAGGGTTTGTTGCCGTCGCTGTACCGTCAGGGACTCGTCCGACTCCCGCACAAGCGCGGCGATATGGAAGCGTTCACGTTCGTCCAGGCGCTCAAGAAGGAGGTGACCCAGTACCCGGAAGGTGCGACGAGCGACCTCGTGATGAGCCATTGGCAGATGTGCTGGAACCTGGAGAAACAGGTGCTCCGGTTGGTCAACGCCGGACCCCTCAAGGTGGACGTATTGGTGAAGATACCCCCGTACCTCCAACGCTAGAGCAGAGAAGTCGAAATCGTGAGGAGCTGAAGATGGGCGAGCATGAGGACATCCACATCCATCGCGAGCGTAACGAGGACGACGAAGAGGCTCCGCGCGTCGTCGTCCAGTACCCGCTCCCGCGCTACATCCGCGAGCAGACGGACAAGCACACAGAGTTCGTGTCGAACGAGAAAGAGAAGCCGGACCCCGACTTCAGACCTTCGTTGAGGGCGGGTACAAACAGGGACGACGCATCCGCGATCCAGGCGCACCCACGGACCACGACATGGGGTGGGGTGGCTGATGAACATCGTGGCCGAGATCGCGGCCGTCTATCGCGGCATGGCTCACCGTGATGATGAGCAAGAGGCTGACGTGGATCACAAGCAACGTGAGGAGCTGGGTGTAGAGCCTCTGCCGCTCGACCATCCCGCACGAACCCAGGGGCAGTGGGCTCCATGACCGCGCCGAAGAAGAGCACCGTGAAGGGAGTAGCACGAGGCATCGGCGTGTTTGGCCCCCACACTCTGCCCACCAAACAGGCTCATGCGCTGGCCGAGGGTGTCCGGCAAGCCGGTGGCGCTGCAAAGGTCCGGCGTGTGAGAGAGCCCAGTGAAGTTACAACCACACGTCGTAAGACCAAGCGCCGGTGAGTCCTCTCTTCGGTTATCAAGATGCGTGGGCGGGTCGCACACCGCGCTCGCGTGATTCGGCGTATCGACAGTCCTACGAGGAGGGCGTTGCAGACAGGAGGCGAGCTGACTTACGCAAGGTGAATCACTTCCCACAACGTGCACGCACTACGCCACTCACCGAGGCCCAGCATCATTGGTGGATGGGATTGAAGCCCCAGCACGCTACCGATTGACCAGCCATCCAACGAGCAGGATGAACCGCCCCGGATTCCTTGGAGGCTCCAATCCTTGAGGGGAGGATGGAGCCATGACGAGACAGTGGAGGTACCCGAAGGAGCTGCGAGAGCGGGCAGTCAGGATGGTGTTCGAACACCAGG
>Ga0184612_10001959_pt1 | contig 9992 bp, 3 predicted proteins | sample PLM3_60_coex_FD_133163 | JGI IMG/M metagenome (GOLD analysis project Ga0184612, IMG submission 133163) | Groundwater sediment microbial communities from an aquifer in East River, Colorado, USA - PLM3_60_coex | ecosystem: Environmental > Terrestrial > Soil > Riparian zone | place: USA: East River...
ACTTCAGATCGCTTCCTCGAAGATGGTTCTTATTTCCGTCTGAAAAATCTGACGATCGGATACAGCATCCCGCAGGCAGTGCTCACTAAGTTAACGGCTAACACGTTGAGCAAATTCAGACTGTACTTTACCGGTCAAAACCTGATTACTATTACGAACTATACAGGTTATGATCCGGAGATCGGTGCTCGAAACTCAACTGCACTTACACAAGGTATTGATTACGGTCAATTCCCTCAAGCTAGGACAATTATCTTTGGACTACAGGCTAGTTTCTAACACATAATAGAACAGATCATGAAAAATCAATTATTATCAAAAACGAGCCTTCTCACGATTCTCTTGCTCATGGCGTGTAGCGATACGCTGTTGGATAAAACCAATCCAAATGGCGGAACACCTGCAAGTTTTTATGCCAATGAAAATCAACTTACTGCAGGTGTTAATGCTATTTATGCGTCCATCCAATCCTATAATTTGATGGGCCGGGAATGGTTTTTTACGAATGACCTGCGAGGTGATGAAATGATGGCTGGCGGAGGTCAGCTTGAAGCGCCGAGGTTGGCGCTGCTTATCGGTACAAATAATACTACCAATGCAGTTGCCCAATCAGTATACACAGGCCTTGCCCAAACTATACTTCGTGCCAATGAAGTCATTGATGGCTCTGTGAACACTAAGGATATTTCAGATGCAACCCTCGCCAGACTTGTAGGGGAAGCTAAATTTTTGAGGGCCTGGAGTTACTACGAATGGGTTACCCTTTGGGGAGGAGTGCCCCTGATCACCGCGGTCCCACAATCCATTGCTGACGCGTCACAACCCCGTGCAAGTGTGGATGAAATCTATACCTTCCTTATCAATGACCTGACCGCCATACAAGCCGACTTGCCGATTTCATACTCAGGCAAAGACGTCGGCAGGGCTACGAGGGGAGCAGCTCAGGCCTTGCTCGGAAGAGTTTATATGACTAAAGGCGACTATGCTGCTGCTAAGCCTGAATTGTTAAAAGTCTATAACTCCGGCACCTATAGCCTTGTGACCAATTACGAAGACAATTTTAAAGAAGAGACTCCATTTAATGCCGAGTCGATTTTCGAAATTGGTTATGCGGGAACAAACTTTAATTGGAATGGGACCGGTGATGATAACGGCTCCAACAATGAGGGAATCTCCCGTACTCAGGAATACAGCGCTATAGCTTGGCGAAATCTAGTACCCGCCATCAACCTGCTCAATGCTTACGAAGCAACAACCGCCACTGTTCCCGATGCCAAAACTGATCCACGCTTTAAATTTAATTTTTACTCGAAAGGTGACTTCTTTAATAATGGGAATTCCCAGATCGAAGTTACTGCCGATGGAGGCGTTCAAGGAAACACGGTAACTTATCAAGGCGTTGCTCAAAAGATCAGCTGGAAGAAATACACGTCACTGTATAAGAACAATTCGACGTTCTATACCGGGCCGATGAATTTGAGGATCATTCGTTTTGCAGAAGTGATTGTAAATTTAGCGGAATGTGAAATTGAAGTGGGTAGCCTGGCTCAGGCTACAACGTATTTGAATTTGATCAGAAGCCGGCCCGGTGTTGCAATGCCGGCGTTGCCTACTTCAAAATACCTTATGGACACAAAAACTAACGCTTTTGCTTCATTGCAACATGAGAAAATGGTTGAATTTGCTGGCGAGCAGTTAAGGAACAAAGATATCCTTCGCTGGAGAAAGAATGGAAAGTTTGTCGCCTACGGTATAAGCGAGCCAATTTCATATTTCCAGGCCAACAAGTATGAACTTTTGCCTATTCCCCAGGTTGAATTCTCCACTAACGCGAAACTGGTGAGTAGTGATCAGAATCCAGGCTATTAATAAATAGGTTCCTGCATTACTTGATCAAAGTAAATGAGGTTTATTTCTTTTTAAAAGCATTGGGTATATGGCCCAATGCTTTTTTTGATTTTGTCTTGATATGAAATTTGTTTACATACTTATCCTCGGGATTGTCTGCTCATTGTTCACCTGCACAAATCGTCAAGAGACCCTGTTCACGCTTGTCAGTCCGTCCTCTTCGGGAGTAGCATTTGAAAATACTATAATCGAATCCGATTCCCTGAATGCCCTTAGATTTGAATACATATATAATGGAGCGGGCGTTGGAGTCGGCGATTTTAATAATGATGATTTACCCGATTTATTTTTCGCCGGCAATACAGTGTCGTCCAGATTGTATCTAAATCGCAGAGAATTTCATTTTGAAGACATTACTGAACTTTCCAAGGTTACCACAACTTCCTGGTGCACAGGCGTGGCAGTAAATGATTTTAACCAGGATGGCTGGATGGATATTTATGTGAGCACCATTAATCCCAACCCGGACAAAACAAGTCCCAACCTACTTTTCATCAACCAGGGATTGAATAAGGATGGTATCCCAATGTTTAAGGAATCAGCTGAAGCAGCAGGCCTCACTGCCAATGCCTACTCCACGCAAGCTTCTTTTCTTGACTACGATCTCGATGGTGACCTGGATGTATACCTGGTGGTCAATTCACTAGAAGTTTATCCTAAAAACAATCCTGTTGGACAGAATGCAAATGGTCTCGGTAGAAGTCAGGACAAATTATACCGCAATTATGGCGATTCATCGGGACTTCATTTTACCGATGTATCAGTACAGTCAGGAATCCAAACCGAAGGATGGGGCCTGGGTATTATCGTTAATGACATCAACCAGGATGGCTATCCCGATATATATGTAGCCAACGATTTTCTTTCCAATGACCACCTGTACATCAATAACCACGATGGAACATTTTCAAATGAAATCAAGAAATATCTAAAGCACACCGAGTTCAATGGTATGGGTATTGATATTGCGGACATAAACAATGACGGCTTAAATGACATTGTTGTTCTGGATATGATGCCCGATGATAATCTTCGTCAGAAAGCCATGTTCTCCAATACCGGTTATTCGAAATTTAAGTTGAACCTTGACCGAAACTACCTTCCTCAATATGTTCGCAATGTGCTGCAGCTAAACAACGGCAACGGTACTTTCAGCGATATTGGATGCCTAAGCGGAGTTTATGCAACAGACTGGAGTTGGAGTCCATTGATTGCGGATTTTGATAATGATGGCTGGCGTGATATTCTCATTACCAACGGCTACGTTAAAGATATTACAGATCTGGATTTTGTCAGCTACAACGCCAATGCTGGTGCTTTCGGAAGACCGGAAGAGCGCAAGAAAAATGTTATCGATGCATTGCAGACCTTGAAAGGTGTTTATAAAACCAATCACATTTTTAAGAATAATAAAAACCTCACCTTTTCTGACAATTCCAACATATGGGGGTTAGTGGAAAAATCGTACACCAATGGAGCAGCTTACGCAGATCTTGATAACGATGGCGACCTCGATATTGTCATGAACAACATTAATTCGCCTGCTTTCCTTTACAAAAACAACACAAGGGAAATTGACACGGACCATGCGAATTTCATCGAATTGCAATTGGTTGGAAACGGTAAAAACCATTCAGGGACCGGGGCCAAAATATGGGCCTATAGCGAGGGAACTTCTCAATACGCAGAACAAACACTCCAGAGAGGATATAAATCTACTGTAGGAAACCTGATTCATTTTGGATTTGGTGATTCCAAAACAATTGATTCATTGAAAGTTGTATGGCCTTCCGGAAGCGTAGATGTTATCTCAAATCCGTCATCAAATCAGATCACTAAAGTTGCGGAAAGCGGTACGAATAAGAATCCGGTGGTCAGTAAATTTAGTACCCCTATGTTCATTGAATCATCGCATGAACATGGGTTGTTATTTAAGCACGACGAACAGGATTTCGTTGATTTCAAACAAAGGCAACCGCTTCTTCTTCACAAGTTCTCACAATCCGGTCCCATGGTGGCGTCGGGCGATATTAATAATGATGGGTTGGAAGATCTGGTTATAGGCGGCTCAGCTGACCACGGGGCAACAATTTTTATGCAGGAAAAAAATGGACGGTTCTCAAAAACCACTATGACTGACAAAAATGAAGAAGACGAAGGCATTCTTCTCTTTGATGCAGACGGCGATAAGGATTTAGATCTCTTTTGTGTCAGTGGCAGTTCCGAGTATGGTCAGGAGTCCCCGTACTACCGGCATAGATTTTATGACAATGATGGAAAAGGGAATTTTAAACTGGACACGTTGGCTTTACCTAAGCTTGTCAATAGCAGTGGAAGCTGTGTCGCAGTTGGTGATTTCGACAAAGACGGTGATCCTGACCTATTTGTTGGCGGGCGCGTTGTACCCAATCGTTACCCTGAAATTCCGAGGAGTTTTATATTGCAAAATGTCAGCAATACACCAGGAAACACGGGGCCGCGTTTTGTCGCCATAGACATGCCCGATATAAATAATGCAGGGATGATTACAGGAGCACAATGGGTGGACTTCGATAATGATCAATGGATTGACCTGGTGGTCGTCGGTGAATGGATGCCGGTAACTTTCTTCAAAAATGAAAACGGCATACTGACTAAACTAAGTAACGCCAACCATCAATTACCCGAAGAAACCGGCTGGTGGCGATGCATCAAGAGTGCAGATTTTGATCACGACGGAGATGTCGATTTCGTCGCCGGGAGTTTTGGACTCAATTCAATTTACACGGCTTCCTCAAAAGAACCGATATCCCTATACGCAAAAGATTTTGATGGCAATGGGTCCATTGACCCTATTGTCAGTCGTTTCATCCAGGGAAAAGAGTATCCGGTGCACCCGCGTGAAACGCTTACCGAACAGATCGTTAGCATGAAACGCGTCCTGACCACGTATGAACTGTATGGAAATTCATCTATCCAGGATATTCTATCCCCACAACATCTTGAAGGCGCTCAAATATATCGCTGTGATTACCTTGCATCGTCCTATATAGAAAATCTTGGCAATGGTAATTTTTCATTGCACGCTCTTCCAATTTCATGTCAAACTTCAACGATCAATGACATGATCATCGAGGATTTTAACCACGATGGCAAACCCGACATACTCGCTGTTCAAAATGATTACTCCTTTGAACCCCTTGGAGGAAGGTATGACGCCGGAATTGGACTGCTACTATTTGGAGATGGTAAAGGGAATTTTATTTCTGTAGACCCTCGGGAAAGTGGAATTTTAATAAATGGAGACTCCAAATCAATTTCAAGATTAATGACCAGGGATAAAAAGGCATTGTATATAACAACTCAAAATCAGGACAGCCTGAGAGTTTTCGAACTACGCAATCCTTAAAATATTCGAGGAGAAAATTCATGCTGGACGGATATCGATTCGAAATTTCTTCCTTGCCATACTCTCTCATTGGCAGAAAGACAATTTGTCTGTGCTTGTCGCTGACGATTCTTATTGCCTGCAAGGAGAATCCAGTTCTTTTCCGTGAATTGACACCTGCGGAATCTGGTATCGATTTTAATAATATTATCAGGGAGACGGATTCCCTGAACATGATTGAGTATGCCAATTTTTATACAGGCGCTGGCATAGCTGCTGGAGATTTCAATAATGACGGATTGGACGAGATTTTCTTCGGAGGAAATATCGTGAGCAGTCGCCTGTACTTAAACAAAGGAGGCCTGAAATTCGAAGACATTACCGACAAGGCAGGTCTGACAACTCATAGTTGGATTAATGGTATTGCCCTTGTTGATGTAAATCAGGATGGATGGCTAGATATTTATCTTTCTGTGTCTGGCAAGCCCGTCCCAGGAGGAACACGGAATCTACTCTTCATCAATAACAAAGACCTCTCCTTTTCGGAACAAGCCGCGCGGTATAGGATAGATGATCCGGGAGCAACGACACAAAGTGCATTTCTTGACTATGACAAAGATGGTGATCTTGACTTGTTCCTGGCGCAAAATGCAGTTCAACTCGATTCTAAGGTTAATTACCTTTCAACTGTTGGTCCTGAACCGAATGATCCCAGTACAGACAAACTTTACCGGAACAACGGGGACCTGACTTTTACTGACGTTTCAATTCAGGCTGGAATTGTATTCAGCGGATATAGTCTTGGCCTGGTCGTTGGCGATATCAACGGTGACGACTGGGATGACATCTTCATCTCCAATGATTTTCAGAGCAACGATTTGCTATACATCAACAACCGCGATGGCACTTTTTCTGAGCAAGCGTCAAAATTCTTGAGACATTCGAGTTTTTCAGGCATGGGCGCCGACATGCGTGATATCAACCATGATGATATTCCGGATATTCTCGTGCTGGATATGCTGGCGGAAGGAAATGCAAGACAAAAATTACTAATGGATTGGCCGACATACGAGCGCTATCTCATGAGTGTGCAGCTCGGATATTTACCACAGTATACAAGAAACACGCTTCAGGTAAGCAACGGTAAAGACTTTAGTGAAATCGGTCAACTCTCAGGAATTGAAAATACGGATTGGAGTTGGGCTCCCCTGTTCGGAGATTTTGACAATGACAGTGATCAGGATATTCTCATCACCAATGGTTTCGTCCGGGATTTGGGTGATAAGGATTTTGTTGATTATGTAAATCCCTATGCCCAGTTTAGTCCCGCAAATAAAGATGAAGTGCTGAAAATGATCGCACAAAAAGAAGGTGTGGCCATCGAGAATTTTCTTTTTGAGAATAACGGCAATCTGACGTTTACCAAGAAGTCTAAAGATTGGGGCATAACCATACCAACATTTTCGTATGGATCCACCCTTTCAGACCTGGACAATGATGGTGACCTTGAGTTGATCATTAATAATTCAAACTCCACAGCGCAGCTTTTTGAAAACCGCCAGCAGGAACTTATTAAAAATAACTTTATTGAAATCCGACTCAAAGGAAAAGCACCCAATCTTCAGGGTTTGGGAGCAAAGATTTGGTTATACAGTCTGCAGGATAAACAGTATTATCAAAATTATCCAGTGAGGGGTTATTTGAGCTCTTTAAGTGAAGGGATTCATTTTGGGCTGGCCCATTCGACAGTCATTGACAGTATCAGAGTTCAGTGGCCCAATGGTTTGGAAGAAGTTCGCATCAACGTCGCTGCGAATCAGCAGCGGTTCACATTGGACGAAGCCGATGCTAAGCCTCCGGTGAAGTTGATCGAGCAAAAAAAGCCTTTACTGTTCGTGCGCAAGGAAAACACAGGAATTGATTTCGTCCACAAGGGGAGGCCCATGATCGATTTTAGAAATCAACCACTTCTTCCGCACATGCATTCACTCAATGGGCCAGGGTTATCGGCAGGTGATGTGGATGATAACGGTCTGGATGATCTTTTTATCGGTGGAGATGCTGGGCAACAAGGACATCTTTATCTCCAGCAAAAAGATAAAACTTTTCGTAGATCAAATTGGTCTGAAAATCCGGAATATGAAGATATGGGAAGTCTTTTTTTTGACGCAGACCTTGACGGAGATCTTGATCTGATAATTGCGAGTGGAGGAACCAACTATCCGGTTGGTTCAGAATATTATGCAGATCGTTTGTATCTGAATAATGGCAAAGGAAGTTTTTCCAAAGAAGTTATTTTAAATGTTTCATCCAGTTCATCAGTTATTGCCGGAGCAGATTTTGACAAAGACGGAGACATCGATGTTTTTATAGGAGGGAGGGTCGTGCCGGGCGACTATCCTCAGACACCCAAAAGTAAACTGTACAAAAACAATACTTCCCCTGACAAACCTGTTCAGCTACTGGATATTGCTAGTCAGGTTGCTGGACTTGAATTGGCAGGTATGGTAACTTCGGCTATCTGGTCTGATTTCGACAACGATTCATGGGTTGACTTAATTCTCATAGGCGAATGGATGCCGTTCACAATTTTTAAAAACAACCGGGGGGCTCTTAAAAAAACTGAAAGCGCCAGCCTGATCCATTCAGAAGGATGGTGGAACAGTATTACAGGAGCAGATTTTGATCACGATGGAGATATCGATTATGTCGCCGGCAACCTTGGATTAAACTCCCGTTTCACCTGCTCAACATCAGAGCCCATCACGTTGTATGCAAAAGACTTTGATAACAACGGAAAAATTGATCCAGTTCTTTGTATGTATATAGAGGGAAAACAGCATGCTCCATATTTCAGAGGCCAACTCATGACTCAAATACCTTCTCTGAAGAAGCGTTTTAACTCTTACGAAAAATATTCCAAAGCATCGTTCTCAGACATTTTTAGCAAAGAAGACCTTCAAGGCGCCCGTGTGCTACGGAGCGAAACTTTTGCTAGCAGTTATTTCGAAAATAAAGGAAATGGAGAGTTTGTAATAAAACCATTGCCGCGTAGCATCCAGACTTCTCCTACTTACGGGATAGTTACCGACGATATTAACAAGGACGGAAATATTGATATCCTTTCAGTGGGAAATTCTTACGCTAACGATGGATTTGTTGGAAGAGATGATGCAGGCACAGGAGCATGTTTACTGGGAGACGGAAAAGGTAATTTCAAAATAGCGAGCAACCTTGAAACTGGATTCCGGGCTGACCTCGATGCAAAAGCAATGAACACCCTGCTTGCTGGAAACGAGGAATTTCTCATAATCTCCAATAACAATGGCCCGGCAGAAAACTATCGCTTCGATCAGGATTCGTCAATTAAGTTTCATAAGCTCCAATCCATGGATGCGTATGCTATCATTACAAACCATAGTGGCATTCAATACAAGCAGGAATTCTACTACGGTGGTTCATACCTTGCTCAGTCTTCACGGTACTTAAAAATAAATCCTGAAATGGAGAAAGTTGAAGTGTTTCAATTCAACGGAACAAAAAGAACGATTGAACCTTTAAATAAATAACAGCCAACCGGATTTATTTTTTTGGCGTGCTCATCGAGTGCATACGTCCTCTGCCAGTGGGCAGGGCTGTCTGTCGGCCATCTTGATTTTCTTGGTGTGAACAACTCCTTTTCGGAAGAAACACTGTCTGGATATTACGACGCGGGGATCGGCGTCTGTGCATTGGGCAGGGGTGATGGCACGTTTGAAATACTACCTCCGAACAAGAGTGGCTTTTGTGTCCGGACGGATGCCAAAGCGATTGCAGAGATTAAAATCGATGGTAAAAGAAGGTGGATCATTGGCTCTAACAAGGCTCCATTGATGATGTTTGGTGATTCTCCGGACACCGATAAAAAGAAGCCCTCAGATTTGCTAAGCTCTTACATAACGAGCCAAAGAATAGCGATCTCCCGTAAGGACAAGAAAAATAACTAACTGAGGTTAAGCTTTATGACTTCCCAGGTTAAGCGGGCCAGCTAAAATTTCTTTAATTCCATTTTGATAAGTGTATTTGTTACACTAATTTAGACAAACGTTTGAACTGGTGAAAAAAAAGCGCCAATGCATGGGGCTGGCCATCGAGGAACACCTCTGTTTGTGATACGGCAAATGAGATCGAACTCGCCACTTGAAGACAAAGAAAAATTTAACGAAATGCAATCAATCGTAGTGTTAAATATCCTGTCGAGAAGCGTCACTTCAGAAATGTTGGACGCAATGACGAGTGCACCCAAAAGTTACAGGGCCAACCTTCCAGTTTCGCAGGTTTACACCGAACAGGTTCATAGTCTCTTCAATTATGGAATGAATGCCTGCGATGATCAGATCTTGGTGAAGAATTCCATCGTTGAGTTGTTTTTGCTCGTTGGCAGGCGACCTGACCTGCTGCAGGAAGGTGAGTCGGTTGATTCTAACCTTTTCAAGATGTTTCGTCGACTTCTTATCCAACAGATCGCCTCTCAGGGAGAAAGGTCAATTTCAGACATCCATAAGAATCTTTTTTCAGCCGAAACCCTAACGACCCAAGGACTTACGGGTCTTCAAAGGGAGGCTCTTTTTCTAAAGTTTGAACGAAGGCTAACCTATCGCGAAGTGGCAAACATTTTGGATCTAGCGATCGAACAATTGCGCGGCCAGATATCAAAAGCCATCGACATTTTGTTAAA
>Ga0184612_10001960_pt1 | contig 9989 bp, 8 predicted proteins | sample PLM3_60_coex_FD_133163 | JGI IMG/M metagenome (GOLD analysis project Ga0184612, IMG submission 133163) | Groundwater sediment microbial communities from an aquifer in East River, Colorado, USA - PLM3_60_coex | ecosystem: Environmental > Terrestrial > Soil > Riparian zone | place: USA: East River...
CCTGCTGGACAGCCCGGGTGGCCTCGCGGTCGATGGCGTCGGCAACCTGTTCGTGGCCAACTACGGCAGCGGAAGCGCCGTCGCATTCTCGCTCGACGCCGACGGGGTACCCGGCCCGCGGCCGGACCTCGTCACGCACAGTGGGCGTGGCCCGCACCCGGATCGGCAGGAGGCGCCACACGCGCACATGGTCCTGCCCGAAGATGACCGCCTGCTTACGGTCGACCTCGGGATCGACGCCGTGTACGCGCACCGGCTCGATCCCGTGACGGGTCGTCTCACGCCCGGCGAACGGGTGGTGCAGGCGCCGCCCGGCACCGGTCCGCGCCGCATCGCCATCGACCCTGAGGGCTTCCTGCATGTGGTCGGAGAGCTCGACGCGAGTGTGACGTCCTACGTGGACTCGACGTCGGGGTGGCGGGAGCACAGCCGGGTGGCCGCCTCCAGCTCGGATGGGAGTCTCCCGTCGGAGATCGCGATCTCCGACGACGGGCGTTTTCTCTACGTCGGCAACCGCGGCCCCGACACGATCTCGGTGTTCGGCCTCGGCGATGGGCGGCCGTCGCTCGTCGGCGAGGTGTCCACTGGAGGTTCGTGGCCGCGCCACTTCGCCCTCGCCGGCGAGTTCCTCTATGTCGCCAACGAGCGCTCGCACTCCGTGGTGGCGTTTCGGGTGGACGCGACGACCGGCCTGCCGTCACCCACGGGTGACGTCCTGTCCACCCCGAGCCCCACCTGCGTCCTGCCCTGGTAAACGATTTGCCCCGTCGATCTAGGACTTGTTCTCGTGGTTAGAGATCAAACCACGAGAACAAGTCCTAGATCGACGGGACTGGGGGGGCCGGGGTTAGAAGTAGGTGTGCAGGAGGTCCACGACACGGTAGTCGTCGTCCACGACCGGGATGACCCGCCACTTGTCGAACGCGGTGCACGGATGCGAGATGCCCAGCCGCACGAGCTCCCCGGGCTCGACCGACGCGTCGAGGAGGTACGCGTGCTGGTCGTTGAGTCGCGCTACCGTCGCGCCGCCGAGCGTACGCACCGAGCCGTCGCGCCCGCGAGCGCCGAGCGGCACGGGCAGGCCCTCGTCGAAGGGCACGTCGCGCCGGCCGGCGCCGAGGATCGCCAACCCGGGCTCGGGAACGGACAGCACCTGCGCCCACACCTCGAGGGCGGCCGTCAGCGTCCCCTCGTCGGGGCGGCGGGCAAATGGGGTCCGCTGGGCGTAGAAGCCGTCGTCGTGGGTGACCACCGCGCCGCTACGCAGCATCACGCGCCAGCCGCGCTCCACCGCGGGCGGGACGAACGCGTCGACCACGGCGTCGAAGAACGCGCTACCTCCGGCCGAGATGATCAAGGGGTACGGGCACAGCGGAGCGACCGCGTCGGCGGCCCGCACGATCGATGCGAGGAAGGCGTCCACCGCGGGCGCGTCGGGCAGCATGCCCTCGAAGCCGGCGACGCCGGCGACCTCCAGGCCGTCCACCGCCGCGGCGGCCTTGGCCACGGCGGTGGCGTCGCCGACGCTTCGGCATCCAGTGCGCCCGCCCGGAAAGCCCAGCTCGACCAGCACCGTGAGCCGCCCGCCTGCCTCCAGAGCCTTCTCGGCGGCCGCCACCCCGGCGACGGAGTCCACATAGCACAGGAATTCCCATCCCGCGGCGGACTCGGCGGCCGCCCAGCGCAGCACCTTCTCGTCGAACACCTCGTTGGCGAGCAGCACCCGCGGTACGCCGAACCGGCGGGCGGCCAGGGCCTGGTTGGCGGTGGCCACGGTGATTCCCCACGCCCCGGCCCCCAGCTGTGCCGCGAAGAGGGTGGGCGCCATCGTGGTCTTCCCATGCGGGGCGAACTCCACGCCGTGGCGGGAGCAGTACTCAGCCATGGTTGCGACATTCGCCTCGATGGCTGAGCGCCTCGCCACCATCACGGGCCAGGTGAACGGACCGTCGAATAGGTGGTGCCCGACGACGGCACGATCCGTGTCGACGGCAGGATCCCCGTTGCCCGACCCGGCTTCGGGCAGCCACAACCCCTTGACGCTCCAGTCCACAGTGGATCCCATCGTCACCCTCCCGGGTACGGCCGCAGCGGCTGGCCGGGCTGCTCGCCGGTGAGCTGTCCGGCGCGCAGCACTTGTATACCGTTGACGACTACATCGTCCACGCCGGCCGCCGGCTCGCGGGGGGTGGCGTAGTCAGCGAGGTCCGCCACCCGTACCGGATCGATCACCGCGAGATCCGCGGCGAGACCCGGCCGGATCAGGCCGCGATCGGTGAGGCCGAATCGGCGCGCGGGGTGTGCGGCCAGGTGCACGGCGGCCTGCTCCCAGGTCCAGTCGCCCAGCTCGCGGACGTGCCTGGCGAGGAAGCGGGCGAACGTCGCCCAGCCACGGGGATGCGGGTGACCGCCGATGTAGATCCCGTCCGAGCCGCCCATGTGTGCCGGGTGGCGCATCAGCGCCCGGACCGACTCCTCGGTCGTCGCCGGCGCACGCTCGAAGACGACGGAAACCGCGAGCCTGGTAGCGACGAGAAGGTCGGCGCAGACATCCGCGGGCTCCCGTTCGGCTTCGGCCGCGACGTCGACGAGACGCCGGCCCTCGGCCCAACGCCACTCGGGGTCGGGCACGTGAGCCAGCGTGATGCGCGGCCACAGCGCGGGGTCGGTCTCCGCGGCGAAGCGGTCGCGGACGGCCGGCTCGCCGAGCCGGTCCAGGGTGCGATCGAGATCGGGATCGTCGAGCCAGGCGGGCAGGGCGACCATGGTGAGCACGGTGGAGGCCCGCTGGTACGGGTAGCTGTCGAAGGTGAGGTCAACGCCGGCGCCGCGGGCCTCGTCCACCATCGCGACCAGCGGTTCGGTGGGTCCGACATAGTGGGATACGTGCGGGGCCACGTCCCCCGCCGCGGCGATCGCGCGCACCTCCGCCATGCCGCGGGCGGCCGCGACCCCGTACCCGCGCATGTGGGTGACGTACGGCAGCCCGGCCGCCGCGACCGGTCGGCAGAGCTCCGCGATCTCGTCGACCTGACCATAGCGACCGGGGAGGTACTCCAGTCCGGTCGAGAGTCCGACGGCGCCTTCGGCGAGGCCCTCCTCGACCATGCGCCTCATGGCACCGAGCTCGTCGGGGGTCGGCGCGCGGTCCGCGCCGCCGAGCACGCTGAACCGTACGGTGCCGTGGGGCACGAGATAGGCGGTATTGAGTGCGGTCGTGCCACGCCATGTGGCGAGCAGCTCGCCGACAGTAACCGGCCCTTCGAGCTCGGGATGGGTTCCGTTGACGCCGGCGAAATAGCGCGTGACGAAATCCAGCGCGGCGCGCGTGGCCGGAGCGTAGGAGATGCCATCCTGGCCGACGACCACAGTGGTCACGCCCTGGCGCAGCGCGGCGACCTGCATGTCCCGGTCGAGCACGGCGGCGTCGGCATGGGCGTGGGCGTCCACAAAACCGGGACAGACGTAGCGGTTCGCCGCATCGACGACTGCGCCAGCCGTCATGGTGTCGAGTCGGCCCAGCGCGGCGATCCGCCCGCCGGCGACGCCCACATCGAGCCGGGTCGGCGGCGCACCGGTTCCGTCGACGACCCAGCCGCCGTGGATCACGAGATCGAACAATGTGCCTCCATCGCTCATTCACTTCTGGCTCAGTACGTTGGTCGGTTGGTCTTATGAGGCTACGGCCTAACTCCCCGTTGATCTAGGGGTTGTTCTCGTCGGTGGGCGTTCACTCGGGATCCCGTCCGGAGGACTGTTTTGATCACCAACTGCGAGAACAACTCCTAGATCGGCGAGGCGTGGAAGACTGAACCGCATGTGCTACGGCGACGATGCCCGCCCGCCCGCACCGCCGGTGCAGGGCCCGGTCGGCGACCATGGCGACCTCGTGCTCACTTCGGCGGACGGAACGCAGTTCGGCGCGTACCATGCTCACCCCGCCGGCGGTTCCAGGAACGCGATCGTGATCCTGCCCGACGTACGCGGGCTGCACGGCTTCTACAAGGAGTTGGCGCAGCGCTTTGCCGAGGCCGGCCTGCACGCGGTCGCGATCGACTACTTTGGACGTACGGCGGGGATCGGCTCTCGCGACGAGGACTTCCCGTTTCGCGAACACGTGGAGAAGGTGGAGTACCCGAAGGTGGCCGAGGACGTCGGCGCGGCGACGGCCTGGCTGCGTCAGCAGGCCGGCGTGCGGTCGCTGTTCACCGTCGGCTTCTGCTTCGGCGGATCGCAGTCGTGGGCCCAGTCCGCGGCCGGCCATGACCTTTCCGGCTGCATCGGGTTCTACGGTGGCCCCGCGCGGGTGGCCGATCTGGTGCCTTTGATGCGGTCGCCGCTGCTGATGATGGCCGCGGGGGACGACCACACGCCGGTGGAGGCCGTGGAGGCGTTCGCGGACCAGGCGCGGGCTCAGGGCGGCGTGGAGGTCGACGTCGAGGTCTATCCCGGCGCGCCGCACAGCTTCTTTGACCGGACCTTCGCCCAGCACCGCGACGCGTGCGTCCGGGCCTGGCGGGTCATGCTGGATTTCGTGGACAGGCACACGGGGGCTGATTGACATGGGCGTCATCACACGGGGGTTCACCGGCCGGGGGCGCCGGGACGAGAAGCTCCCACCCGGCCAGTACCTCACCGAGGACTTCCCGGTGCTCTCCGCCGGCCCGACGCCGCGCGTGGACCTCGACCGGTGGGAGCTGGGCCTCACCACGGAGACCGGCCAGCGGAGCCGGTGGAGCTGGACGGAGTTCCTGGCGCTGCCGAGCGAGACCGTCACCGTCGACCTGCATTGCGTGACCAAGTGGTCCAAGCTGGGCACCACCTGGCAGGGCGTCGCCCTGGACAGGCTGCTGGAGACTGTGGAGAGCGCGGCCGAGTTCGCGCTCGTGCATTCCTACGGCGGTTACACGACCAACCTGCCCCTCGAGGACCTTGTGGACGGTCAGGCGTGGGTCGCCTACCGCTTCGACGGCGAGGCGCTGGCGCCGGAACACGGTGGCCCGGCCCGGCTGCTCGTACCGCACCTGTACCTATGGAAGAGCGCCAAGTGGATACGGGAGATCCAGCTCCTGCTCTCCGACGAGCCCGGCTTCTGGGAAACCGCCGGCTATCACAACTACGGGGACCCCTGGCGCGAGCAAAGGTACTGGGGAGACTGACGTGGCGGCGGCGTGACTGAGCTCGCGAAGCGGCGACTGGTCTGGCGGGTCGCGGCCGTCGCCTCGGTGCAGGAGGAGACGGCCTCCGCCCGCACACTCGGGCTCGAGGTGTTCGGCTGGCCGGGCCACCTCGCCGGCCAGCACGTCGATGTCCGGCTCACCGCGGAGGACGGCTACTCAACGCAGAGGAGCTACTCCATCGCGTCCGCGCCGGACGGGAGCTCGGTCGAGCTGACGGTGCAGCAGGTGCCCGACGGGGAGGTGTCGGCGTACCTGGTGGGCGCGGCGCAAACGGGGGATCAGTTCGAGCTGCGGGGGCCCGTCGGCGGATACTTCACGTGGCGGCCGGCGGAGATGGCGCCGGTGCTGCTGGTGGCTGGCGGCTCCGGCATCGTGCCGCTGATGTCAATGATCCGAGTTCGGGCGGCGGTGGGCAGCCGCGTGCCGTTCCGGCTCGTGTACTCGGTGCGGGAGCCGGGCTCCGCGATCTACGCCGACGAGCTGCGCCGTCGGGTTCGTGACGACCATGGCCTGGACGTCGCGTACGCCTACACGCGCGCCGCGCCGGACGGCTGGCCGTACCCGCCGGCCCGGCTCTCCGCGGCCCGGCTGGGGGAGGCGGGTTGGCCCGCTGAGTTCGAGCCGGCGTGCTACGTATGCGGGCCGACGGGCTTCGTCGAGGCGGTGGCCGACATTCTCGTCGACGCGGGTCACGCGCCGGAGCGCATCAAGACGGAACGGTTCGGCCCGACTGGTTAGCCACCCAAACTAACGGGCTTCGCAAAGATAAACGGAGGTTGCGGTGACTGACACCTATGTAGACGGGAACGAGTTGGCGGGCCCGCTGCGGGAGCTCTTTGCGGTCGACGTCACTGTCGCTCGTGGACGGTGCGTCGGCTGCGGCATGGAGGGTATGGTCGCGCAGGCCCACGTCTACGACCGGGCGCCGGGGCTCGTGGCCCGCTGTCGCGGATGCGATGCGGTGCTGTTACGCCTAGTGAGAGGTCCGGACCGGGCCTGGCTCGATCTGCGCGGCGTCACCTATCTGGAGTTCCCACTGCCGGAGTAAACGGCACGGCTCCCGCTGGCGCCTAGGATGATCCAACTCCGCGGTAGGAGGACGACCATTCCGGGCACTCTTCCACCGCGGAGTTGGATCTTAGCGGCGAGGACGCCGACGAGCGGACGGACGCGAGCTACGCCGGGCGCCTGGAGTCAAGCGGGAGCCCCCACGCCGGCGGCGGCTGGCGGTTCGGTGCCGAGGATGGCTTCGAAGCGCTCCTCCGCCAGGTCGAGCTGGTCGTAGATGTGCGCCTTCACGTCGTCGGAGAGTGGAGTGTCCGGCCGCTCGACCAGCTCGCGGAGGATCGGCACAAGCGGGCGGTACTTCGACGCGAGCCGGTGCAGCCTCGGGCCGGGTTCAATGTGGATGATGCCCACGCCGTTGTCGGTGAAGTCTGAGACCTTGATGATGCGAGCCCACGGGTCGCCGTCGAGGCTGTCGGCGACGTGTTCGCGGTACTGCTCGTGGTGGTCCCGGTCGCCGTCCCACTCCGGGTTGGTCACCGCCCGGACGAGGCGAGCCACCCGAGGGTTGAAGGACTCGGCGATCGCGGCCAGCGCTGCCCCCGTCGGATCGTCGGAGTCCAGCCCGGCGGCCGCGGGGCGATCGGCTGCGGGGCGATGGCCGCCGGGCCGACCGGCCGCGGGGCGATCTCCGGCCGTACGGCGACTCGCCGCCAACTCCTCGGCGTGGTCCTCGACCGCGTCGTGCAGCAGGGTGGCCACGAGCACATCCACGTCGTCGACCAGGTAGTAGTGCATGATGCGGATGGCGCTGCGCAGCAGATGGTTGACGTAGGGCTCGCGCGTGCGCCGGTCGTCGCGGTGCAGTTCGGCCGCCAGCTCGAGCGCCCGCTCCAGTGTCTTTCGGACGTCGTCGGGGAAGCGGGCGATCTCGAGTGCGAAGCGCTGGCGCAGACCCGTCTCGCCGTAGACCTCGGTAATGGCGTGCATCGGCATCGTCATCAGGTACTGCGGCGCGACAGCGTCCATGGCACACATATACCCCATAAGCGCGCCGCGACCCGTCCCGGACACGCTCGCGCCCGTCGGAGTAGCATCCGCCGAGGTCGGGAGCGGTGATGTGGAGGGCAAGCGTGGACGTTGACGTCGCGATCGTCGGAGGCGGCATCGCGGGCGTGTCGGCGGCGGGCGAACTCGCCCGCGCGGGCGGACTGTCGATCGCCGTGCTCGAGCAGGAGGCCCAGCTCGCCTATCACACGAGCGGTCGGTCGGCGGCCGCGTTCCTCGAGTCCTACGGCAGCCCCGAGATCCGGGCGCTCACCCGGGCGTCGCGGCCGCTCTTCGACGCGGCCTCCGCGGAACCTGACGCGCCCCCGCTGCTCACGCCCCGCCCGATGATCTGGCTCGCGCCGCAGAATCAGGTGGAGGAGCTCGAGCACCTGCTCGCCAGCGAGCCGTTGCTGCGCCGCATCGCCGAAGCTGGCGTACGGGCACTGTGTCCGGCCATTCGGCCGGGCTATATGGTCGCGGCCGCGATCGAGGAGGGCGCCCAGGACCTGGACGTCGCCGCGCTTTTCGAACACTACCGACGGCTGGCCACGCGTCACGGCGCCACGATCGTTACCAAGGCACGGGTACGGGATGGCGAGCCTCGCGGGGACGGCTGGCTGCTGCGGACCGAAGCCGGCGAGGTCCGGGCGCGCCACGTCGTCAACGCCGCCGGCGCCTGGGCGGACGACTTCGCCGTCCGATGCGGCGTCGCGCGATGCGGGCTCACTGCATACCGCCGTACCGTCGCGATCGTCTCCAGCGACGCCGTGGACCGGGCGTGGCCGCTCATCGGCGACGTCGCCGAGGGTTACTACTTCCGCCCCGAGGGCAACGGATTGCTGCTCTCGCCCGCCGACGAGACGCCGACCGAGCCGGGCGACGCGAAGCCGGAGATGGAGGACATCGCGCTCGCGCTCGACCGCGCCAACGAGGCCACCACCCTCAACCTCCGCCATGTCAAGACGAGTTGGGCGGGCCTGCGCACGTTCGCACCGGACCGCAACCCGGTCGTGGGCGCCGACCCGGCGTACCCCGGCTTCTTCTGGCTCGCCGGCCAGGGCGGGTACGGCATGCAGACGGCGCCGGGCATCGCGATCCTCGCCGCCGCGCTGCTGCGCGGCGAAGGTGTCCCGCCGGCGCTCGCGGCCGAGGGCCTCGACCCCGCCCGACTGTCCTCGGCGCGCTTTCGCTGACGGCGGCTCAGCCAGGGCGCGAAGATCCGGCGTCGATCTAGGATTTGTTCGCGTGGTTAGAGATCAAAGCACGAGAACAACCCCTAGATCAACGGGACCGGCACCCCTAGATCAACGGGGAAGGCACGGCGGGCTAACGGTCGAGGAGCAGTGCGCAGTTGATCAGGCCAAGATGGCTGTACGCCTGCGGGTGGTTGCCGAGGCCGCGCTCGGTGAGTGGGTCGTACTGCTCGGGCAGCAGGCCGGTCGGACCGGCACAGTCGAGCATCTGCTCGAACAACTCCTCCGCGTCCGCCCGCCGCCCCGTGCGCAGGTAGGCCTCGATGAGCCAGGCGCTGCAGATGTGGAAGCCGCCCTCGCGGCCGGGCAGTCCATCGTCCCAGCGGTACCGGTAGACAACAGGCCCGCTGCGCAGCTCGTCCTCGACCTTGAGCACGGTGGCGAGGAATCGCGGGTCGTCGTCGGGCAGCAGCCCGGACAGTCCGATCCAGAGCGACGACGCGTCGATGTCGGTCTCGTCGTACGCCACCGTGTAGGCGCCGACCTCCTCGTGCCAGCCATGGGTGAGCACGTTCTCGGCGATCCGGTCCCGCAGCGTGCCCCAGTCGAGACCGACCGGCGTGCCGTGCCGCTCGCCGAGCCGCAACGCCCGGTCCACGGTCAGCCAGCCCATCACCTTGGAGTAGACGTGGTGGCGCGGCGGGATGCGCGCCTCCCAGATCCCATGGTCGGGCTCGTGCCAACGGCGGGAGACCGCCTCGACCATGTCCTCCATGAGCGTGATCTGCCACCGCTCGAGTCCGCCCCGAAGGTCGGCCAGCGCGGCGACGAGGTCGGCTATGGGACCGAAGACGTCCAGCTGCACCTGCCGGTTCGCCGCGTTGCCGACCCGGACCGGCCGCGAGCCGGCGTAGCCCGGCAGCGTCTCGATCACCGCCTCCGCACCCAGCTCGTAACCGTCCACTGTGTAGAGTGGGTGGAGCCTCTCCGGGTGGCCCACGGTGCCCTCGATGATCTTCCTTGTCCACGCCAGCAGCGCCTCGGCCTCGCCGGCGGAGCCGAGATCCACCAGCGACCGGGCGCTCATCGCGGCGTCGCGGAGCCAGCAGTACCGGTAGTCCCAGTTGCGTAGCCCGCCCATCTCCTCGGGCAGCGACGACGTGCCGGCGGCGAGGATCGCGCCGGTCGGCTCGTAGCACAGGGCCCGCAGGGTGAGCGCGCTGCGCCGCACCAGATCCCTCGCGCGGGACGGGAGTTTCAGACTCTCCACCCATTCCCGCCACGGTCTCTCCGCCAGTTCCTGGCGGTCGCGGACCTCAACGCCGCCGTCGGGCGACGTGAATCGCGGACCGCTGTTGCCCCCTAGGCGCAGCTCGAGTGCGACCGTGCCGCCCGCCGCGCGCAGATCGATCACGGCGTGCGCCGTGTGGTGCCCGCCGTCGTCGACGATCTCCCACTCGACGCCGGGCGCGACGAGTATCAGCGGCTCGTTCGACCCGTACGCGTGCAGCTCGTCGCCGACCGGCTGCAGCTGGATCGGCACCTGCCCGAACTCGGGCCG
>Ga0184612_10001961_pt1 | contig 9987 bp, 10 predicted proteins | sample PLM3_60_coex_FD_133163 | JGI IMG/M metagenome (GOLD analysis project Ga0184612, IMG submission 133163) | Groundwater sediment microbial communities from an aquifer in East River, Colorado, USA - PLM3_60_coex | ecosystem: Environmental > Terrestrial > Soil > Riparian zone | place: USA: East...
CACGCGACGCAGCGGCAATTTGTGCATACCCACCGGTGGCGGGTCCACGATCTGATCATGTGGGACAACCGCTGCACCATGCATCGCGGCACTGGGTTCGACGATTTACGGTGGACGCGCGAGATGCACCGCGCCACCGTCTCCGATATCGCCAACACGTGCGAACAGGAGGGCATCGTGCTTGCAGCGGCAGTGTAACACCGCTCAAGCCGGGTGAGTCACTGGATTGCGAAGCGTTTCCGCGGCTATGGCCGCGCTGACTGATAACTCTTCTGAAAACATTGACGGATATCAGATAGAGGCTGGAGCCTTCGGTGTAAAGCGTAAGGAGTGACGAGACCCGAACAACTCTTCACGGAGATTGAGTTATGCCGACATTTGGAATGTACACGTTTCCGACGGAATATTCGCTGCAACCCGCTGACGTCGCCCAGGCGATTGAGGAGCGCGCGCTCGACGCCTTCTATGTCTGCGAGCACACGCATATCCCGACGAGCAAGCAGTCGCGGTATCCAGGAGGCGAGTATCCCAAGGAGTTCTGGTACTGCTACGATCCCATCGTGGCGCTGACCGCGGCCGCGGGGGTGACCACACGCATCAAGCTGGGTACGCTCGTTACTCTGGTCGCGCAGCGCGACCCGATCATCGCGGCTAAACAATTCGCGACCATCGACCGCCTGTCCAACGGCCGCCTCATTATCGGATGTGGCGCCGGCTGGAATCGGGATAAGGCTATCCAGGTGGGAGAAAAGGAGGGAAAGCGATGACGATCCTTATCCGTTACACGCGCGAGGATGCGGGTGCGCATCCATCCAATGCACATGCCGCGTACGCCAGCACGCTAAAGCGCGCGCCGAGACAGGCGCTGATTCGGCTTGAGCAGACACTCTCAGAGATCACCGGACCGCACTTCGACCGCGAGCCCGTGAGCGCCGCGGACGCAGACCTCAGTCGCTGGAACGGCGGCGAAGCGCTAGGCGAGCGTATCGTCGTCACTGGGCGGGTGCTGGACGAAGACGCCCGGCCGATCCGTGGGACATTCGTCGAGATCTGGCAGGCGAACGCCGCCGGCCGGTATGCGCATGACGTCGATCAGCATAATGCGCCGCTTGATCCGCATTTCTGCGGCGTCGGGCGCGTGATGACCGATGAGCATGGCGTGTATCGTTTCCTGACGGTGAAGCCGGGTGCGTATCCGTGGCGCAATCATTACAACGCGTGGCGGCCGCAGCATATCCATTTCAGTCTCTTTGGTCCGAGCTTCGCTACACGACTCGTCACGCAGATGTATTTCCCCGGCGATCCGCTGCTCGCCCTGGACCCGATCTTCAACAGTGTTCCCGACACGGACGCGCGCCGGCGGCTCGTCGCGGCATTCGATATCGACGTGACGATGCCAGAGTATGCACTGGGCTATCGCTTCGATATCGTGTTGCGTGGCCGCGATGCCACGCCGATGGAGGCATGACATGAGGCTCAGGCAAACTCCGTCACAAACTGTCGGTCCGTTCTTTTCAAAAGCGCTGCTCCACGAAGGCTGGAACGATCTCGCGGCGCGCGGCGCTGTAGGGCAGGCTATCGTCATCACCGGGCGCGTACTCGACGGCGACGGCGCGCCGGTTCCCGATGCGCTGCTTGAGATCTGGCAAGCCAATGCCGCCGGGCGCTACGACCATCCCGACGATACGAGGGACACGCCGCTTGATCCCCATTTCAGCGGCTTCGGCCGCGTCGGCACCGATGCGCAGGGACGCTTTCGTTTCCGCACGATCAAACCTGGCCCCGTGCTGGGTGTGGGCGCGTCGCTGCAAGCGCCTCATATCAACGTATCTGTATTCGCGCGTGGACTGCTGAAGCGGCTGGTCACGCGGATCTACTTCCCCGACGAGCCCCTCAACGCGCACGATCCCGTGCTCAACTTGCTGCCCGATACTGCCCGACGGGCGACCCTGATCGCGCGACCGGCAGAAGGCGAGTCCAAGCTGGAGTTGCACTTCGACATCGTCCTGCAAGGCGACTACGAAACGGTCTTCTTCGACATCTGACAGGGGCTACCCGCATGAGCGTACATCCGGCGGAATCGGAGATTTGGGGATCGTTGTACGGGACGCTTGAGATGCGGGAGATTTTCTCCGATCGTGCGCAACTCCAATGCATGCTCGACGTCGAGGCGGCGCTCGCGCGCACGCAGGCAAAGCTCAGTCTCGTCCCGTCGCTCGTCGCCGAAGCAATCACGGCGGCAGCCAGAGTCGAGAACTTGCGGCTGGATCGCATCGCCGAAAGCACTCGTACGGTCGGCTATCCGGTCGTCGGCATGGTGAAGGAATTGGGGCGAGCGGCGGGCGAAGAAGCCGCACGTTATATCCACCTCGGCGCGACCACGCAGGACATCCTCGATACAGCGCTGGTGTTACAGATGCGCCGGGCGTGCGGCAACCTGCGCCGCGATATGCTTGCGCTCGCGCGTCAACTGGCGGGGCAGGCGGTGCGCTACCGCAATACGCCAATGGCGGGCCGGACACATCTCCAGCATGCGGTTCCCATCACCTTTGGCCTCAAATGTGCCGTATGGACCGCACCGCTCGCGACGCATATCGAGCGACTTGACGCCGCCACACGCCGCACCTTCGTTGTCGAATTCGGCGGCGCCGCCGGAACGCTCGCACCGCTCGAAGTAAACGGGATCGCTGTGATGGAAGCGCTCGCGCAGGAACTCGGCCTGGGCGTTCCCGACCTGCCCTGGCACGTCGTGCGCGACGGAGTGGCCGAGATGGTTGCGCTCCTGGGACTGATCTGCGGGAGCGTAGCGAAGTTTGCTCTCGATATCACCCTGCTGACGCAGACTGAAGTCGCCGAGGTTTTCGAGCCGCACGCAGCGGGTCGCGGTGGGTCGAGCACGATGCCGCAGAAGCGCAACCCGATCGCAAGCGAATATATCCTCGCCGCTACGCGCGGCGTGCATGCGCTCGTCCCGCTCATGCTCGGCGCGATGGTGCAGGATCATGAACGGGGGACCGGCCCGTGGCAAGCCGAGCCGCTGGTGATCCCGCAATGTTTCGTTCTCACAGCGGGCGCGCTCGCGCATGCGCGCGCGATTGCGGAAGGGATGACCGTGAACGTCGAGCGCATGCGCCAGAACCTGACTGCTACCGGCGGGCTGATCATGGCCGAAGCGGTCGTGACCGCACTCACGCCGGCGATCGGCCGGGCGGCGGCGGAAGAGGCGTTGACGCATGCGTGCAATCGAGCGATTGCTGAGGGCCGCCCGCTGAGCGAGGCGTTACGCGACGATCCCATGCTGAGGCCGCATCTTTCCGACGCTGCGCTGGATCACCTCATGGATCCGGCGTCATATTTGGGCTCGGCCGAGGCGTTCGTCGATCGCGTCGTCGCCCGGATCGCGGCGCTCGAAGAACTGTGACCCCGAAATGAAACGTCGCCAAGGGTCGCGCTCCAATTAGGACACAAAAGGAGGAACCTGCCATGACGGTCACGGTCGAAAAAATGAGGACCACGCCCGAGGGTTACTTCACGATTCGGTGGGGGCAGCCCGAGTACACGGACTGGATTGACGAGAGCATGTCCTGGAAGGAGACGTGCTATATCGGTGACTGGTCCTTCTTGTGGGAGCGCCGCTTCAAGGGGCCTGACGTGCTGAATCTCTTCTCGGACATCTCGGTCAATAGCTTCGCAAAGTTCACCATCGGTCAGGCCAAGCACGTCATCCACTGCAATGACGCCGGAAAGGTAATCCACGAAGGCATCCTCAACCGGCTCGGCGAAGACGAATTCATGTTGTTCGGTCGCGGAGGCTTCTGGGTCGATTACAAGTTACGGCATGGCCGCTACGACGCGACCTCAGAGCAGGATGACTGGTTCAACTACCAGGTCTCCGGTCCGAACGCTATCTACGTCGTTGAGAAGGCAGCCGGCCAGAGCATCCGCGACATCGCGTTCATGCACTCCGGGAAGATCCACATCAACGGCCGCGAGGTCCGGGCCCTCCGCCAGGGCATGGCCGGCGAGATCGGGTACGAGATTCAGGGTCCTCGTGCGTACGCCCGCGAGATCTACGACGCCATCATGGAAGCTGGAAAGGAATTCGGGATCCGGCAACTGGGCGGGCGGGCCGTCTTCATCAACCACCTCGAGGCGTGCTTCCCGACGATAGTGACTGACTATCTGCCAGCCATATTCGGGGAAGACATGCAGGAGTACCTTGGGGAGTTTAAGGCGGCCATGCCCGCGTTTGCCGTAACCTTTAACCTCGCCGGCAGCTTCGAGGCCGATGATGTCAGCGCCTGGTACCGAAGCCCCGTCGAGCTTGGCTGGGCGAACAGGATCAAGTTCGACCACGACTTCATCGGGCGCCAGGCGCTTGAGGCCGAGGTCGCACACCCGCAGCGAACGATGAGGACGCTCGTCTGGAACGCCGACGATGTCATCGACGTCTACGCCTCACTCTACCGCCAGGGCAAGCCGTACCACTACATGGAGATACCGCGCGATCAGCGGGGCTTCATGTACGCCGACAAGGTCCTCAAGGACGACAAGCTCGTCGGCGTGGCGACCTCGCGTGGCTACAGCTACTACTTCCGCCAAATGCTCTCGCTGTGCACCATCGAGGTCGAGCACAGCGAGCCCGGCACCGAGGTCACCGTCATCTGGGGCGACCCGGGTGAGCCGCAGAAGGAAATCCGGGCAACGGTCGCCCCGGCTCCATACAAGAAGGATAACCGGCGCCTCGACGTAAGCAAATTCTAAACGGGTGGCCCGTTGTTTTGCTTTTCAGGCTGCACTACCGAGATCATCGAGAAAATATGAATGGGGAGGGTTCTATGACAACTGCACCGCACAATCCACCGTTTCGCGCCGAGCATATCGGCAGCCTTCTGCGCCCGCCCGAGCTTTTGAGGGCACGTGCCGAACACGAAGCAAGCCGTTTATCTGCCGACGAGCTGCACAAACGGGAGGATGAATTCATCCGCCAGGCGGTGGCCTTGCAGGAAGAGATCGGGCTGCAGTCGATTACCGACGGCGAATACCGCCGGGGCGTCTTCTACACCGATTTTGTGTGCCGGGGACTGGGCGGCGCCTCGGTCTATTATGAGAGCGAGCGCATGTTTTTTGTCGATGACCAAGGCAACAAGATCGCGGTGCCACTGATCAAGATTCACGACCGCCTGCGCTGGCGCGCCCCGATCCACGTGGATGATTTCACCTTCGTGCAGTCGCTCACCCCGCACGCGGTGAAGATCACCATCCCGTCACCGACGATTGGGTACTCGGTCACTGGGGAGAATGTCAGCAAGGAGGCTTACCCAGACCTCGCGCAGATGACCGAGGATATCATCGACGCCTATCAGAAGGAGTTGAGGGCGCTGACCGATGCTGGCTGCCGCTACATACAGATCGACGAGGTCCCCATCGCCCTCTACTGCGATCTCAAGAGGTGGGAACGGCTGAGCGGGCAAGGCATCGACCCACGCAAGGTATTGTTCGAGGTCTTTCCGCAGCTAATCAACAAGGCGTTGGCCAATCGACCCGTGTCGTTGCACATCGGCAGGCATCTGTGCCGGGGTAACAACCAGAGCGGGTGGATTTCTGAAGGCGGCTATGATCCGGTCGCGGAGATGTTGTTCAACCAAATCAACGTTGATTCTTACTTCTTGGAATACGACACAGCGCGGGCGGGCACGTTTGAACCGTTGCGCTTCGTCCCGAAAAACAAGACTGTCGTGCTTGGTATCGTGTCGAGCAAGCTGCCGCAGCTGGAATCGAGGGACGAGCTCAAGCGCAGGATTGACGAGGCGGCCAAGTATATTGATCTTGACCAGTTAGCGCTGAGCCCACAATGTGGGTTTGCGAGTACGGCGCCGGGCAACAAATTAACGCCCGAGCAGCAGAGGGCCAAGTTGCGGCTGATAGTGGAAGTCGCCCGCGAGGTGTGGGGGTAGACAAGGTCGATACGCCAATCGAGGAGGCAGAACCATGAGTGAAAACGAGCGGATCATCACTGACTTCTTGTGCGCGTTTGGTCGGATGGATGCCGACGAGTTGATCGGCTATTTTGCCCTTGATGCCATCTATCACAATATCCCGCTGCCGGCCCTGCGGGGTCGGGAGCAGATCTATGAGAGCCTAAAAGGCCTGTCGAATCGGTTTAAGGAAATGCGTATTGAGATTCTGCATCAGGTCTCCGCGGGCAACCTCGTTATGAACGAACGCATTGATTACTTCACGTTTCCGGACAGGCGAGTCGCTCTGCCCATAGCGGGGATCTTCGAGTTGGAGAAGGGCAAGATTAAGGCTTGGAGGGAGTATTTTGATCTCGGCATGTTTCAGCGAGGCTAAGGCTCCGCAAGAGATCCAAGGCAAGGTTAGAGAAGGCGTTGCCTAACTCTGTGCTCAACCCGGACGCACAAAATCAGCGCGCCGGGTAGCTAGTTCGTTAGACGGACCGCTTGCAACCGCCGAGGGTGCTAGAGGATTATGCATGGACCACTCCATCTACGATAAACGCAGATACCCGATCGTCGACGTGCGGGAAGGATACGGCGAATGGGTGCGCACCTACGAGCAGACCGTGCAGGACGAGATGGACCTGCGCCTGCTCGACCGACTGCAGACGGTCGATTGGGCTACGCCGCGATTCGTGCTTGATCTGGCATGCGGCACGGGGCGGATCGGGGCGTGGCTCAGGCGGCGGTGCGCCGCCGTCATCGATGGGATCGACCTCACGCCGGAAATGCTTGAGGGAGCGCGGAGCAAGGGCGTCTACCGGACTCTGCGCCGCGCCGACGTGGCGAGCACCGGACTGCCCGCCGCGACGTATGATCTCTGTATGCAGTCGCTGGCGGACGAACACCTCCCCAAGCTTGGGCCGCTGTACCGAGAGGTGGCCCGCGTCACAAAACGTGGAGGCTCCTTCGTTATTGTGGGGTTCCATCCCCAGTTTCTGATGGCGGGTATGCCCACGCACTTCGACCGGGCGCCGGGCGAGCCGGTCACCATCCGCAGCTACGTCCACCTCCTGAGCGACCATGTGAAGGCTGCTCATGCGCTCGGGTGGTCGCTGCTGGAAATGGAGGAAGGACTGATCGACGAGGCCTGGCTGCGGAAGAAACCCAAGTGGGAGGTCTTCTTCGGGCTGCCGATCAGCTTCGCGATGGTCTGGCGGCAACAGTAGGCCCGAGGTGAGTGGAAGGCGGGCCGCGAAACCGAGTAGGCCGTCTCATCATTCCATCTTCCGTGCTTCCTAGCGCACTGCAGGCATCACCTCCTCTGCGAACAACCGTAGCGAGCGCAGTGTCTGCTCATGGGAAAAGGTTCCCCAGGCGAACGAACAGATCATGTAGTTGCAGCCGCTCACCTCCAGCAACCGGCCTATCTGCTCATGCACGCGCGCTGGCGAGCCGAAGATGATGGTCTCGTGCTGGAGGACCGTCTCCCATGCAAAGAGGCCATCCACACTGTGGTCGGCGTGATCGTGCCACAGCTTGGTGATCGAGTGGTACCAATTCGCATGAGCGGAGCGCGTGGCTGCCTGCGCCTCGGCGTCAGTGTCCGCCACGAACACCTGGCGGAGGACGCCCACCTTAGGTGTAGTCACGTGGCCGTTGAGCCGACCTTGCTCATGCCGGTGAGCTTCCCAGGTCTGCCAATACGTGTCCACAAGCTGGCGTACGTGCGCCGCCGGGCCGATGCCCACGAAGTTATAGCCGTGCTGGGCCGCATACCCGATGCTCTCCGGGTTGTGCGTAGGATACCACAGCGGCGGATAGGGCTGTTGCAAAGGATGGAGTTCCATGGGGACGTCGTGGTACCGATAGTGCCGGCCCTCGAACGTCAGCCGCTCGTGCGTCATCCCGGTGACCAGGACCGCCAGTATCTCGTTAAAGATCGCGCGGGTATCGGCGGCATCGACCCCGAAGTAGCCCAGCTCGTAGGGCGAGACCCCGCGGCCGATGCCCAGGTCAAGCCTCCCGCCCGAGAGGTGGTCGAGCATGCAGACTTCTTCGATGAGCCGCAGCGGATGGTAGAGCGGCAGCAGGTAGACGAGCGGACCCAGTCGTATACGCCGGGTGCGCTGCGCTGCCGCCGTGAGGAACAGCGCGGGGGAGGGCGCCATACCCAGGGGCGTGGCATGGTGCTCGGCGAGGTGGTAGCAGAAGAAGCCGGCTGCATCTGCTGCCTCCAGGAGCTGCAGCCGCTCTGCATAGAGCTGATGCAAGGGTGCCGTGCCTCGGTCAATCCAATCGAACACGCCAAAGGTCACCTGAGCCATCACTGCCTCCTTTGTCTTCTTTCCTCCTGATCGCACCGGGGCTAGCCTAAGGGCCCCTGGAAGGTCTGGTCCACATAGGTGTCCGAGAGCGGCTCCAGCACTTCAGGCCAGTCTCCCTGCACTTGGCGGCGCAACTCCTGCGGTCGGGGTTTCCCATCCCACCCCACCTGCTCCATGTAGTAATAGAGCTGAATACAATGGCCGTCCGGATCCTGCACATGCGCCGCATAGTCAATGCCCGGGTACAACTCCGGCGGAATGCGCTCCACTAATTTCGCGCCTTTCTCCTTGAAAAAGCGCACTGCGCTGCGCAGTTGCTCATAACTCCCCACCTCAACGCCAAACGTCATACAAGTCGTATGGGCACTGAGCCCCAGTTCCTGCCGCAACTCCTTGGGAAAGAGTCCGACACTGTGATGCTCTGTCCCTGCGCGCAAAAACGCACAGCGCCGCCCTTTGAAGTGTACTTCCTCCGTCTTCGCAAACCCCAGCATCTCCGTGTAGAACGCCTCAGCTCTGCCCACGTCCTGCACGAAAAGTCCTACCGGGCCAATCCGTGTGACCTTGAAGGGCCGGGGGAGCAGCACGCCGCCGACATTATGAGTGTTGGGCAAGTCTTCCGTGGGTCGGTAGCCGGAGGTAATAGCAATGCCCTTTTGCAGGGCGTCTTCTATTTCCATCGCCTCGGACATCTGTGGTAGGGACGGCGCTTCCTCAAAGCGGCGGTAGTACATGGCCATCGGTTTACTATGGCGGGTCCAGCCGATCTGCTCGATCCCGTAGTAGAGTTCGATGGTGTGGCCGTCGGGATCACGGATATACACGTGCCAATTGCTGCCCGGCATATCACGGCCCACCCGGCGGATCTCGACCCCTTTGTCCTTAAAGAACTGGTAGGCGTTTACCACCTCCTCCAGTGTGCCAAGCTGCCAGGTGATTTGATTGATAGTGACGTCGGGGGACCCCGCGTCATCGCCGAACATAGCACCCAACGATTGGTGGGCCAGCAGGAGGGCATGGTGATCTGAGCCGTGGCTGGTAAAGAAGAGCCGCGGGTCCTGTAAGCGGGCAAACGCCGGCGGCAGCCCCGGGATCTTGCTGAGGTCCAATTCATCGGTGAGCCGAAACCCTACAAGCTGGGTGTAGAACCGCACCCCATCGTCGAGGTGAGAGAGATTAAAGCCAAAGTGTCCTAGCCGCCGAATCTTGAAGGGGCGGGCAAGGAATACGCCGCCGACATTGTACTGCCCATTGCCGTTCCGCACGAATCACCTCCTGTGATAGTAGTCTCGCTCGTTTACCTCAAAAGGTGAGCCGGATCACCAGGCTCACCCCAGGGTGAGTTGCCCACAGATAGCTTAGGGAATCTGGCTTGCCAGATATTCTCTTGAATATTGCAAGTCAAGCACAGATATGCCAGGATGCCGCCACCTATGGCTAATCTATGGCTGCAAAAGACTTGATGGCCCCAGGACAACAAGTGCACGAAACCGACCCAGACGTGGCCCACCATCCTATGCCGGTCAGCGCCGACACTGGCAGTGTGGACCAAGTCACGTATGATGATGTGCCCACGATCCTCGGTGCCCCTCTGTCGGAGATTAAGCTTGAAGACCGCCCCCATGCGTTGCGTGGGGCCCAGATTCTGGCCCAGTGCCTCACCCTCGAAGGTGTCGATGTGCTCTTTGGCTATCCCGGCG
>Ga0184612_10001962_pt1 | contig 9980 bp, 10 predicted proteins | sample PLM3_60_coex_FD_133163 | JGI IMG/M metagenome (GOLD analysis project Ga0184612, IMG submission 133163) | Groundwater sediment microbial communities from an aquifer in East River, Colorado, USA - PLM3_60_coex | ecosystem: Environmental > Terrestrial > Soil > Riparian zone | place: USA: East...
GTCGAGCCCGAGGGTCCCTTCGGTGAATATCCCGGTTACATGGGTCACCGCACCGTGTCGCCGTTTCTCGAAGTGACCTGCATCACGCACCGGCGTGGTGCGATTTACACGGCGCTGATGAGCCAGTTTCCGCCCAGCGAATCGAGCAAGATCAAACATACCGGAACGGAAAAAATTATTTACAAATTTCTGCGCCACGATAGCGGCAACTCGACGGTTATCGACGTTTCGCTGCACGACGAAGTAAGCGGCAGCGGCCAGGCGTACTGTGTCATCAAGATGCGCAACGCGAGCAAGGCCGACGCCTGGCGCGCCTTGAATGCGTCGGCGGGTTTCACCGGCAGCTACGCGAAAGTCTGCATCGCCGTGGATGAAGACGTCGATATTCACGATCCCGCGATGATCAACTGGGCGATCTGTTACAGCATGAGACCGGATGAAGATGTGGCTATCGTCAAGGGGAAATCACCCGGGCTCGATCCATCGACGTACCCGCAGGGAATGGAGAGTGAAGAAAAACGGCTGGTCTCGAGTTCAGCGCTGCTCATTAACGCCGTTCGTCCATGGCCCTATACGCCTGTGTCGTTGCCAAAGAAAGAATTCATGGAGCGCTCCAAGCAGATTTGGGAAGAATTGGAATTGCCGCCGCTCAAACCGCGCATGCCCTGGTACGGTTACAGCCTTGGCGCATGGACTAAACAGGACGAGGAAGAGGCGGAGCTGGCAGTCAAAGGCGATTATTTCGATACCGGCAAAAAGCAAACCGGGCAAAGGCGGAAGTCCTAGCGCGGCTCGAATTCCAGTCATCAGACGCGTGTTTCCAGGCGGACTTACCTGTCACTCAAGATACTGCGTTTGAAATTCGAAAGCTGACTCACAAGACTCCCGGAATCCAGCGCTTCACGGCTGTGAGATATTCAGCATAGGGCCGACCGAGCATTTGGAGCAGTTTTTTCTCATCGCTCAGCACGCGCAAATGAAACCAAACCGCGACAGCGATGGTGATGAGCACGCCGAGCCAAGATTGCAGAGTCAGCGCTAGACCGCTCAAGAATATTATATGACCGAGGTACATCGGGTTACGGCAATAGGCGTAAAGGCCGGAGGACACGAGTCGATCAGGCGGCTTTTCAACACCAGGCCCGCCGCCGCCATACTTGACGCGGTAGGCGCCGCAGAGCCGGTATTGGAGATAACCCCAGAGCATTAGCGGCAAGTACCACAAATTAGACGTTAAGCTGCCGCGGCTGATAATCAGCTCCCAGACCACCGTAACGATCGGGTAGATGACGAAAGTGCGAATCGGGGTGCGACCTATGAACCTCATGGATCTTACCAGCTCGACGCTGCCGCGAGTCATAAACGCTGTCGCAGATCGAAATTCCTGTTGCAACGCCACACATGAGCAATACAACTGGGATGGTTTAACGTGGCTTTCGATTTAACTCATGTTCTGATCGGCGCATCGCTGCTTCTTGCTGCTTTCATCAAGGGCGCAACGGGCCTTGGATTTCCTCTAATCGCGACCCCCGCCATCGCTTTGTTGTTGGATATTCGGACCGCAGTCACAGTGTTGATTCTTCCCAACCTTTTTATGGATTCGGCCCAGGTGATCCGTGGCGGTTTTCCTTACGACGTCTTTCGGCGGTTCTCAGGGCTGATTGCGCCAACCATCATCGGTGTTTTTCTGGGAACGATGGTTTTGGTCAAGACGCCTTTATGGGTGCTGAATCTCTGTCTAGGAATGATGGTGCTCATCTTCGTGATTTTGAACCTGCTCAATTTCGATTTCACAATTTCGTTACGGGCGGAGAAGATCCTCTCGCCGATCTTCGGCTTTATCAGCGGCTTTTTAAACGGCATGACCAATGCCGCCGGCCCAACGCTGGCGATCTATCTTTACAGCCTCAAACTGGAGAAACGCGATTTTGTAAAAGCGATCGCGACCATCTTTGTGACCACCAAACTGAGCCAGTTGGTGGCGATCTCAACCTGGAATCTTTTCAATCGAGAAACCATAATTCTATCCGTCCAGGTGCTTTTGTTTACGCTGGCGGGTTTTTATGCTGGCATGAAAGCGCAGGACAGCGTCAATCAAAGAAATTTCAATCGCGGCCTGCTGATGCTGCTGTCTCTGATCGGCGCGATACTGATCTTACGGGCGGTCACGCAAGAGGCCTAAAATCATCTTCATGGCCAGACAGTTCCTGCAGTGGTTACCATAAGCTCCAGCTTTCGCCTTTGATCACGCGGAGAAATGCGGTTGCCGATAATTGACGAAGCAAATCCGCACTGAGGGCTCAGTCCCAGTCGATCCTTTGAAATATAACGGCTGGCTTCGCTAATCCGCCGCGTCAATAACTCGATGGATTCGAGTTCCAGTTTCTTCGTCGTCACCAACCCTAAGACGACGAATTTGTCGTTCGGGACATCTTGCAATGGTTCGAACGATCCGGAGCGGGCATCGTCATACTCCAATAGCAACCGCTGGGCATCGATGCGGCGAAATAATTCGCGACTGATTGCTTCGTAACCCCCTTGGGACAGCCACCGGCTGCCCTGGTTGCCACGTCAAATGTGAAAACCGAACGTCACGTCACGAAACCCCTTCATCACCGCATTGTCGAGCTCGATGCCAAGGGAAAGCCACTTGTCGAAACTCCATCCGAGCCCTTCATAAAAACTCCGAGTAGCGGGATCGAGTAGCAGACCGTAGTGCGGCGCGTCGATTTGAATATACGAAGCTCCCAGTCGGATAAGCTCAACCACTTCGTCACGCAGGATCTTAACGATATCGGCGAGAAAAGCGTCGAGGGTTGGATAAGCATCGCCTGAATATTTCGGCGACCAAAAATTCGCCCACAGCCCGGGGCTGGGAATGGTTATCTTTGGAATTCGCCGTGTCTTGGCTTTCAGGTACGAAAATTCATCCGCCGAGAGATAACGAAGACGCTTAAGCTTGGCGACGGCGCCGAGGCGGCGCGGCCGGCGTTTTCTCTGCACGCCTTCCTCATCGTACCACTCGCCCCAAAGAAAAGCGTCGAGACTAAACTCGCCAAAGCCGCTGACGGCAGCGGGCATTTGACTTTGAAACGACCGCCGGCGCATCTCCCCGTCGGTGACAATCTCCAGGCCGACGCTTTCTTGTAGAGCGATTGCCTCGTCGACGGCATTATTTTCAATGTCTTGGAACTCAGCCGCACTTAGGCCGCCGTCTGCTCGCTGTTTCTGCGCGGCCAGCAAGTAGGACGGACGCAGCAAGCTTCCGACCACATCGGCATGAGCTGTAATCACAACTTCGTGAAGGCCGTGATAGAACCGCGCGGCGAGCCGACCGGCACGTCGCGCGAAACTGAAAACCGTCAGAGCGCCGGCGCGAACAGGTTGTCCGGCAGGCCGCGCACGTAATCAATCGTTTCCTTGAGCGAGATAACGTCGGCGTATTTCATCGCCATGTCGAAGAGATTGATCTTGTGCGACGCCTGGCCGCGGTCGAAGACGCATTCTTCGACTACGGAAACTTTCATGTTGTAGGAAAAGGCGTCTATGACGCTGGCGCGGACGCAGCCGCTGGTCGTTGTGCCTGTGACGAGAACACTGTCCGCGTGGACTTCGTTGAGCATGCTCATGAGCGGCGTGCCGAAAAATGCGCTCGGTTTCTGCTTGCGCACGACGATATCACCCGATTGCGGCGCGATTTCGGCGACGATCTCGTTCCCTTTATCCCAAGTCTGCGTCATGTCTTCCGTCGATCGGCTATTTTTCGCCTGCCAGCGGCCGAAGGCGACGGTGTTCGTCCGGTCGTCATGCCCGGTGGTGTAAAAAGTAGGCAGATGCTTTTTGCGCGCCTCGACGAGCAACTCACGGATGTGAGAGACGCCTTCCCAGCCTTCGGCGCCGCAACTGTTACGAAAACGTTTGACCGACTCGAGGATCGGTTCCGCTTTGTCGCCGACAAAATTATAATTCACGTCGATGATCAGAACCGCGGGCCGTTGGCCGAAGCCGGCGCGCTTGCCGTAGCCCGAGAGCGCGAACACCGATTTGTCCCGCTCCGTCAAAATATCATCCCATGTCGCCATAATAGTCCCCCCTGAATTTGCTTGCTTCGGCAGAATCATCATAACAAACTACCGGCGATGTCAAGGTAGCAAGACGGCGGATCTCATTGACGATCGGCGCTTGCATCCCCTATAAGAAGATCGAAACAAAGTAATTCAGAAAGCAATATCGTAACGATGAAGAAATTCGCAAACGGGTTAGTTCTAAGCGTGTTGCTCTTTGTTGTCGGTGGCTGCGGCTCCTCAGTGGCGGTATGGACCGACGGTGAAGTGCCGTTCGTGCGCACAACGACCGAGGTGATCGACCGCATGCTGGAGCTGGCGCGGGTGAAGCCGGGCGACGTTGTCTACGATATCGGCAGCGGCGACGGCGCGATCATCATTCAGGCTGCGAAGAAATACGGCGTCAAAGGCGTCGGTATCGAAATCGATCAAGATTTGGTTCTCAAGGCGCGCAACAACGCATATCGCGAGCAGGTCGAACACCTGGTCGAATTTCGCATCCAGGATGCATTTACCGCCGATGTTTCACCGGCAACGGTGGTGACGCTCTACATGCTGCCAGAATTCAATGCCAAGCTGCGGCCGATGTTGGAACGACAGTTAAAGCCAGGCTCGCGCGTTGTCTCGCACGACTATCCGATCGAAGGCTGGTTGCCTGATCGTGTCGAACGCGTCCCAGGCAACTTCGTCCACGATCATACAGTACTGTTGTTTGAAATTCGCTGAGCGTAAACGAGCAACTCTGGCTAATTAGAAACCCGGCAAACGGTAAAATCTGGCCGGGTTGGATTCCAGAATTTTCGTCTTGGCAGCGTCATTGATGTCTGTCCGCTCTTGCAACATTCTGCCGGCGAAGCGTTCGCGATCGCCATGCGGCATGTCGGAGCCAAACAAGATCTGGCCGTCGCCCACCAGTTCCAAGACTTGCGGCAATAAGACATCTTCGACTTCGGCGCTAAAGTAGAGATTACCCTGCTTGACGTATTCCATCGGCGCTAGTTTCTCGATCGGCGCGGTGCGCGAAACGATGTTCGCCAAATTCTTGGCTGAATGCTGAAAGCGATGATGCAGTCTTTCGAGAATGAAGTGAACCCAGAGACAGCCGGCTTCCAGATAAACAACTCGCAGGTTGGGGAAGCGGTCGAAGATGCCGCCGCTCATCATCGAGACCATGCCCATCAATACCGGCATTGAGAACGCGATCACCCCGGAGGGATAAATGTGAGAATATAAATTGTTGATCGACGGACAGGCCCAACCGACATGGACGGCCAGAGGCAATTCCGATTCGGCCACGGCTTCGTAAAACGGCAGAAGGGTCGGATCATCGAGCAAGCGATCTCCCGCCGTACCCAGAATCATCATGCCCACGGCGCCGAGTTTTTTCGCTTCTTTGACCTGCTTTACGGAAGCGGGGATGTCGTCGAGATTGACAACTCCCACCCATTTGAGCCGATCCTGCCCCGATAAAATATCGCCCAACCAACGATTGTAGGCATCGCACATGGCGGTCACATAGGCGGGATTGCAGCTCAGCGGATATGCCAAAAAGAGCGTCGGATAGAGCACTTGAAGCGCAATACCTTCTTCGTCCATGATTTGCAGTCGCTCACGCAGATTCGTCAATTCCATGCTCGCCACGGTGTCAGGCTTGCGCAGGGCGTGACGCACCGGCTTACCTTGATAGCTCACCGGTGTGCCGAGATTGTTGCAGCCGCGTCCGACGCGACGAGGGAAGAGCTGCTCATCGATCATCCAGTAGGCCAGCCCGTCTTCGTTGCCGGCGATGACCTCAGGACGCTGGGAGCGGAACGCGGGATCGAAATATTTGTCGCTAAAAGTTACTGGATTCTCTTCCACATGACCGTCGGCATCGATGACACGCATGGTAATATCCTCGCTAACAAATCTTGATTATGACTTATATCGGACGTTTGTGTAGATCAATCCAACCTTCGCAGCGGCGCGTGGATCGCGCGCCGCAAAAACCCGCACGCCGTCCACACAAGAATAGAGCTTACTCACTTGGTCAGACTATGAGTCGTTTGGGCGATCAACCGGGCGCGCTCGGCTCCAGGCTTGGGGCGGAGCTTTTGCACGCGGCCATTGAATACTTCGGCTAAATATAGATTACCCTCGCTGTCGACGTTGACTTGATGGACGCCCCAAAGGCCGCCCGGGAAGGCGCCGAAGGTGCCCCAACCATGGAGCAGTTTGCCGTGAAGATCGTACTTTAAGATTTTCTGAGTAACGCCGTCGGAGACGACGAGCTCGTGGTCTTTGGTCAGCGCAAGATAGTAAGGCGAACGGATATTGTTCCATTCCTCGATGTACTTGCCGTCGAGATCGAAGACCTGAATGCGCGAGTTGGAACGGTCCGAAACGTAAATCCGTTGGCGGTCGACATCGATGGAAATGCCGTGGACGAGATTGAACTCGCTCGGTCCTTTGCCCGGCTTGCCCCACTGAAATAAGAACTTGCCATCCTTGGAATATTTCAAAACCCGTGTGTTGACGTAGCCGTCGGAGACGTAGAAATCGCCGTTCGGCAAAAAGGCGATGTCGGTGGGGCGATTGAAATGATATTCGTCGTTTCCCGGCTTGGCCTTTTCGCCGATGACCATCACCAACTTTTTACCATCGTTGGTGAACTTGAAAACCTGATGCGCGCCGTCGTCGACCAGCCAGATGTGTTTTTCCGCATCGAACGGACTGATCACGATGCGATGCGGGCGAATGAATTTATCGTCATGCTGGCGCCATGACTCGACGAGCTTGCCGTTGCGGTCGAAAACCATGAGACAGTTCTGCCAGCGTGGCTTGCCATTGGTCGCGGCCCTCGTCGGCAATCCCCCGCCGCCAGGCTTATCCTTCAAGACATCGAGCTCGCCGCGTTGAAAGACGAACACCCTGTCCGGCGATTCCGCCCAGACTGCAGCCGTTGAGCCCCATGTCCAGCCTTCGTCATGAAACGGTTGGGGCCAATTGGGCATGACTTCGTAGGGGCCGGTTTCGTCTTCGCCGCCTTTCTGCGGCGCGGCAGCAGCAAAGACTAGTCCCGCGATCAATAGCGACATTACAATGTAGCGAAAGGCTTTCATAAACCCTCCTGGCTTCATTTATTTGTAAAGTGCGTCGATGAAGCCGCTCGCCTGGAGCTGGCGCACGAACGAGTCGTCGAAAAATCTTTTTGGGTCGGCGTCCCTCGCTTTGGGATTTCTCGTGGCAAGGTCGTCGAGCACCGACTTCATTGCTTCGACAGTGGTGAGCGGCACACGCAGCATATATTTCTGCACGTCGATATCGTAAGACTCGGCGAGCGCGGCAGGATTGGCCGTGCGGAGATATTTGCCCATGACTTTGAGAGCAAGATTCTTGTCTCGTTTAGCCCGGGCGATCGCTTCGATTTGCGCCATCATATAGCGGCGCACGAGATCGGCATCGTCGCGGATCAGCCGGCCGCGCGTGGTCATGCCGGTGAAAGCGTAGGGTATGCCCAGCGAAGCCACTTCGAGCAACGTACGGTGACCAAGTTTCAATGCCTGGGTAATGGCCGGGTAAGAGAGTATGCCGGCTTGAATGCGATTGGACTGCAACGCCGCGACCATCGATTCCATACCTCCGACCTGAACGATGGCAACATCTTTCTCGGGCACAAGACCGAAGTGACGCAGCGCGAGGCGGGCGCCCACGTCGATAGAAGTACCGAAGCGAGTGATACCCAGTGTTTTTCCTTTGAGCTGCTCCGCTTTGTCGATTTCGGGGCGGGCCATTAAACTTTGCACGAGGGATTCTAAAGTAGTGCCGACCACCATCACATCCGCGCCGCCCAGGGCCGCGCTGGCGGTGGTGCCGCCGGAAATCTGCAGGAACTGCACTTCGCCGGCGATCAACGCGTTCATGCCCTCGACGCCGGTGGGCGTGGCGATGACTTCCACTTCAAGGCCATGTTTGGTGAAAACGCCGGCTTCGCGCGCGATCCAGGGAGGGCACATCACCGACGATAAAGAGGTGAAGGCCATGCGCGCTTTGCGTAGTGCGGTGGATTCGGCCGCGTCGGACCGATTCGGCGCTGCGACGATTAAACTAAAGGTGAGAACCAGAAAGCCGGACCGAACGGCTTTCATTTTCACTGCCAGCCGTAAAAGCGCTTGGCGTTTTCGCCCAATATCTTTGCTTTGGCGTCGTCCGAAAGATCTTTTCGCCCGCGAATCGTCGACACCACGTGCGGAAAGATGCCGTCCCAGTGCGGATAATCAGATGCAAAGAGGATTTTATCAGCGCCGATGCGCTCGACCACGTACGGAACCGTCTCCTCTTCCGGCTCCATGGCGAAAAACCAATTGCCGTGCTTGACGTATTCACTGGGCTTTCGCTTACAATTCGGCGCTTCGACTTTGCCCCGTTTCTCCCACTCTTCATCCATTCGCTCCATCCAATACGGCACCCAGCCGACGCCGCATTCCAAAAACGCAATACGAAGCTTGGGGAAGCGCTCGGCAACGCCGCCGTACATGAGACCGGCAAACTGAATGAAGGTTTCCACCGGCCGGCCGATGGTGTGCATGAAAATAAAACTATCGAAACGGATTTCTCCCGCCGGCCCTTCGCGCCGATTATGAACGCAGAAGGGCACGTTCAAACGTTCCAGCTCTTCATAGAGCGGCCAGAAGGTTTGAGAGCCCAGATGCTCCTTCATGCCTTGGGTGGCAACCGCAATGGAGGATAGGCCCAGCTTGGTGACCGCCCGGTTGGCCTCCTCTACAGCCGCAGCCGGGTTCTGCAGCGGTACTAGAGCAACAGCCTTGAGGCGCGGACTCTGTTTGCATACTTCCGCGATAAAGTCATTGTATGCGCGGGCGTAGGCGACAGCGTAGTCGCGCTCGACCATGCTGTTTACGGCAAAGCTGCTGGTCGGAAACAGCACTGAGACATCGATTCCCTCGGTGTCCATGTCTTTTAGACGAGTCGGCAGGTCGTTGTCCTCCATGCCGCCGAGTTGGCCACCCATATTGGTGTCCATGCCATCGGATGGCAGAAGCGCGCCGGTGCGTTTGGAAAACGGCTCGGCTAGATGATTGCGTATGTCGGAATTTTTCTCGACGATATGGCCGTCGGCATCGATCGTGTTCATACTAAGTCCTCCTAACCAGAAAATAGTCGTCGTCGGACGACTTAACCCCGGAGATTAGTCGGAGGACTGTATCAGTGTCAATGGATAATCGGCGCGATGCCGATAGCGTCGGCTGTCAGCGAAGGTATTCTTTTGGCAACAGGTTTATCTACGCCGGCTGTGGCTCGCGGAATTTGTCTCTTGGGTGATGGCGAAGGATTGCAGGTCTTCGTCGCCGAGCTCTCGAGTCTTTTCAACTTCTGCCTCGCGCGCGACCAGAACTCGCACTTGCCCCTGCCCTAGAGGCTTGGAGTAGGTTTTGACCAGCCACACTTTGCCCGTGAAGCGATTCATCTTGTAGGCGGCGTCCACCGGTCCGCTCGGCGGAGTGATCGTGTATACGCCGGCGACGATAAAAGCGAGGAGCAACGAAAACACGGCTCCGCCGCAGGCCCAGAAGATTTTTTCTCTTACTGCTGGGTTCATATGCCACTCCTTTAGTGTCGTTAGGAACGGGTCTAGGCTCTCAGTTTTTTTGTGTTGTTCGGTCGATGAGGAAGTAAGTCCGCGGAACTTCGGTTGTCGACTCGCACTCTTGCGCGCCCTCGGTCCCTCGGACTTTCTCCCCTCGTTGGCAGCGATGCTCATGCCGTCAATGGCGTTTCAATTAATATTCACTGCGCTGGCGCTGCATCCGCTGAATGTCCTGGCGGTTGCGGTCGATTTCCGCCTGATTGCGGTTGATCTGCTGCTGTTGCTGATAGTTGGTATTTTCATGACCTTGTAACTGGTCGCCAACCAAA
>Ga0184612_10001963_pt1 | contig 9977 bp, 9 predicted proteins | sample PLM3_60_coex_FD_133163 | JGI IMG/M metagenome (GOLD analysis project Ga0184612, IMG submission 133163) | Groundwater sediment microbial communities from an aquifer in East River, Colorado, USA - PLM3_60_coex | ecosystem: Environmental > Terrestrial > Soil > Riparian zone | place: USA: East River...
GGCGACCGCCGCACCGAACGCGGAACCGCAATGGCCCGCACGGCCGGAGTGGACCGGCGCGGCCGCGACCGGCCTGCCGTTCCTCGGTCGCCCGGCAGCCCCGCAAGGCGGACTCGAGGCCCTCTGGGCCGAGTCGAATCGTGAGGTCGTCGCCATCCCAACCAAGCCCGGCAGGACCGCCGGGGTCGTGCAGCCCTGCGTCAGCTGCGGCCTGTCACTCTCCGCCACCGCCCGCTTCTGTCGGCGGTGCGGTACTCCCCAGGGGAGCTGACCGGGCCGGATCCCGGGCCTCTTCGCGAACGCGCACCCAGGCCGCCCCGTAGAGCAGCGCCTGGAACGAGAACGACAGCCAGGCCAGGGCGATGAACGCCGACGCGAGCGATCCCGCAAACGCGGCGACTCCGACCAGCCGCGGCACGAGGAACGTGAAGACCTGGGTCAGGACCACGATGGCGGCCCCCGCGACGACGGCGGGGACCAGGGCCGAACGCCAGGCCGGCGCCTTGGGTGGCAGCGTTCGATAGACGATCAGCACCGCCCCGATCGAGATGAGCATCATGAACGGGATCGAGCTCACGAGGCCCGTCAGTGTGGTCGCGAGCGGGAAGTCGCCCGGGGTGGCCGCGTCGAGCGCAGTGGCGAATGTCGCGCCGACGACGAATCCAATGATCAGTGCCGCGAGGATCCCGACGACCAGGAAGCCGCGCGCCGTCCGCCGCACGATGTCGCGCTCGGGGGTGTCGGCGAAGATGCGCGCGAACGCCACGTCGAGCGCGCCGTACAGTTGGCTGACGGTCCACACGAGGCCGATGACGCCGATGATCGAGGCCGCGACGGCTCCTTCGGTGATCGCGTCGAGAGCCGACTCGATGAGGTCCTCCAACGGCGGGAAGGCGGCGATGAGCGCATGGCCGATCGTCTCGCGGACGGCCGGGTCGTTGGCGATCGCGCCGGCGAGGCCCAAGACCAGCAGTGCGGTCGGGATCGCCGCGAAGAGCGCGGAGAATGCGAGTCCGTTCGCGAGCAGGCCCCCGGCGGCATGCCCGTAGGCGTCGAGGACGGCCCGGACCCTGGCGACCCGGGGCTCGTCGAGGACTCGTGCGAGGATCGCTGTGACGTCCATCGTCCGGCCGGTGGTCAGCCGCCGAGGTCCTCGAACAGACCTGGCTGGACGTCCTCCGCCCGAACGCGTCGCGGGGCCGCCACGAGCGCTCGGACCTCGCCGCGGCGGACGAACCGCCGGCCGCCGAGCTTGATGCTCTGGAGACGACCGGCCCGTGCCCACCCGCCGATCGTGGCCGCGGTGAAGTGGATGTTCGCGGCGGCGAGGATGTCGGCCGCCTCGGCGAGGGTGATCCAGTCCGTCGCGGCCGTCATCGCGATCAGTCGGCCTTGTTCGTCGCGCCGGCCTCCGCCGCCTTCGCCGGCGCGGGCTTCGACGTCTCGGCCGCCCCGGCGTCGGACTTCGCGCCGTCGGACTTTCCTGCGTCGGACTTCTCGGCGTCGGACTTCTCGGCGTCGGACTTCGGGCCGTCGGACTTCGCGCCGTCGTCGGATGTGCCCGTCGACTCCTCCGACGAGCGGGCCCCGCTCGACGCCTTCGCGCGGCGCTCCTTCTTCGCCCAGCCGGATCCCTTGTAGTGGATCGCGGCCGCGGTGATCGCCTTGCGGATCGGACCGCGGCCACACAGTGGGCAGGCCGACGGCGGCTCGGCGTGAACGCCGTGGGTCACCTCGAAGCGACCGCCACACGCGGCGCAGTCATAGTCGTAGGAGGGCATCTGGCCTCGGTGTCTCAGCCGCGCAGCAGGCGCATGCCGCACTTGGGGCAGTAGAACGCCCGCTCGTGCCCCGACGCGAAGCCGCAGTGGGCGCACACCAGACCGCCGCGTCCGGCGGCCGGGACCGGTCGCTCGGTGTGGGTCAGGCCCAGGGCATGCTGGCTGGCCAGGATGTTGCTCAGGAGTCCGCCGAGGATCTTCGCGCCGATCCGGTCCGTGTCGCCCCGGACGCCCTTGCCGCCCCAGCCGACGACGGCGCGACAGATCATGTCGCCGGTCGCCTCGTCCCAGTGGGCCGCCACGCCGCCGATGATCGCGTTGTACTCGGGATAGCCCGAGGTGTCGACCTCGCCATCGAGCAGCGAGCAGACAAAGGTGTCGAAGGCGAGATCTACCGCGTCGATCGACTCGAGCACGACGAGGGCGTGCCGCGTGATAGGCGAATGGACGTGATGGGCGTTGAGCCACTGCATCGCCTCGGACGGGCTGACGATGGTCGGCGTCGCCTGGCTGAACTCGATCGGGAGCGGCTCGACGACCTCGATCTCCGCGCGGGCGAGACCGATCAGCATCCCAGGCAACTCGGCGGTGGCCGCCGGGCCGGCCTTCAACCGGACGCCCTCGCTGCTCTTGCCGGCGTAGTAGAGCTTGAGGAGGTGGTCCTGCGCGACGACCTCCTCCGGCAGGACGACGGACGAGGACGGCGTCGCAGCCGACGCCGATGCGGCATCCGAGCTGCCTTTGCGCTTCAGGAAATCAAGCGGCACGTGCGGCTCCCCGGCGAAGATGGCGTGGATCGCCCGTCATGGTAGCAGGGGCGATGGCGGACCTGATCAGCCGATCCGTTCGAGGATCATGCTCTCGTCGGGGGCCATGGCGACCGTTGTCCCCGCCACCATCGCCGCACCAGGGGTGGTCGTCGCGTGCGTCCCGAACAGCAGCCGCCAGCCCGGCTCGCCGGACGTGCCGGGCAGCGGCCAGGTCGCCTCGGTTCGACCGAGGTTGAGGACCACGAGCACGACCTGGCCGGGTGTCTCTCGGGTGTAGGCGACGACGCCGCCGGCCTCGGGGCATGAACGGAGCGATCCGACCTGGAGCGCGGGGCTTGCCGCCCGCAGCGCGATGAGCCGGCGGTAGGCCGACAGAACTGACGAGGGGTCCTCACGTTGGGCCGCGACGTTGCGGGTCTCGGTGTCCGACCCCAGGCGCAGCCACGGTTTGCCCGTCGTGAAGCCGGCCCCCGGTCCGGCCGCCCACGGCATCGGTGTTCGGCACCGCGACCGGTCCCACCAGGTGGAGTCGGGACCGAACCGCGTCGCCGGTGGGTCGACGCTCTCCTCGGTCGGGATGTCGACGTCGCCCATCCCGAGCTCCTCGCCGTAATAGAGGAACGGCGTGCCGCGAAGGGTCAGCAGCAGCACGGCGGCGGCACGGGCGACCGCGTCGCGATCGGTCGCCCCGACAGGATCGGCCAGACGTGACGCCTGGCGCGATCGATCGTGGTTCGAGAGGACCGACGTCGGCCAGCGGTCCTCGCCGAAGGTCGACTCGCGCCTGGCGATGACCGAGCGGATCGTGTCCGCCGACCAGGCGGCTTCGAGCATCTCCCAGTCGAACACGAGATGGTGCCCCGAGGTGAACCCCGCCGCGGTCGCGGTCGTGCCGTCGAACAACTCGCCGACCGACATCCGACCCGCCCGCTCGTCGAGGATCGCCCGGAACCGCGCGATCAGCGCGGGGAAGTCGGGCTGGTCGCGGTCGTAGACGTGGACCTGGCGATCCCAGTCGGTCGCGCCGGGGCGGACCGGATTGGACGGCAGGTCCGGGTGCTTGAGGAAGTTGTTGAAGACGTCGAGTCGGAACCCGTCGACGCCGCGATCGAGCCAGCCACGGACCATGCCGAACTGGGCGGCCTCGACGCCCGCGGCGCGCCAGTCCAGTTCGGGCTGCTCGACCAGGAACGTGTGGTAGTAGAACTGGCGGCGCGCCGGTTCCCATTCCCATCCCGGCCCGCCGAAGAACGAGACCCAGTTGTTCGGCGGCAGCGGCCGACCATCGGCGTCGCTTCCGGCCGCGTCCCGCCACAGGTACCAGTCGGCGAACGCCCCGTCGCGACCGGCTCGCGATGCCTGGAACCAGCGATGCGCGTCGCTCGTGTGGTTCATCACCAGGTCGAGCACGACCCGGATGCCACGTCGATGCGCTTCGTCGACGAGCCGGTCGAAGTCGGCCTCCGAACCGAACAGCGGATCCACGCGCTCGTGGTCGCTGACGTCGTAGCCGAGGTCCAGGCCCGGCGACGGGTAGATCGGCGACAGCCAGATGGCATCGACCCCGAGGCCGTCCGGGCCAAGATGATCGAGGTGCTCGATGATCCCGGGCAGGTCGCCGACGCCGTCGCCATCCGAGTCCGCAAAGCTGCGCGGGTAGACCTGATAGATGACCCCACGCTGCCACCAGTCGTCGCCGAAGCGGGGCTCATGGAGCGGCGCGGGCGATGAAGCCGGTGATCCCACCGGCGTCGGACGCGCGTTGCTGAGAAGGTCTTCCGCGGGCGACGACATCATCTCTTGACGGTACCGGGACCGATGTGGATTAATGCGCGTTACTGACGCGCGTTAGTCTGTCGCGTACGGATGATCGGGTCAAGACCGGATCGGGCGCGGCGTCGGTGGGTGGAGGAGACGTGATGGCTCGATCGCGCCCGACGAGTGCCGATGTGGCGGCTCGGGCCGGCGTGTCGCGGACTACCGTCTCCTTCGTGCTGAACGACACGGCCGGGGTCCAGATCAGCCAGGCCACTCGCGACCGCGTGTTGGCTGCCGCGACCGAGCTCGGCTACCACCCGCACGCACCGGCTCGGCAGCTGGCCGGCGGGCGGACCCATATGGTCGGGCTCGTCCTGCGCCAATCGACCGAACAGGTCGCCGGTGACCCGTTCCTGGTCGAGACGCTGCGCGGGCTGTCGTCCGCGACGCGCTCGGCCGGGTTTCGGGTGATGGTCGAGCCGCTGGCGGCCGACGGCACGTACGAGGCCCTGCTGCGGTCGCAGCACGCGGACGGGCTGATCGTGTCCGGCCCGCGCGTCGACGACCCATCGCTCCGGCAGCTCCTGCTCGACGGGTTCCCGATCGTGCTCCAGGGTGCGCTCCCCGGTGTCGAGGCCACGTCCGTCGACGTCGACAACGTCGCCGGGGCGCGGGCGGCGGTCGACCATCTCATCGCCCTCGGCCACCGGCGGATCGCTTGCATCACGAACGCGCCGATGGTGTACACGGCGGCCCAGGAGCGCGTCGAGGGATATCGGGCCGCGTTGAAGGCGGCCGGGATCGAGCCCGACCCCGACCTGCTGGGGCAGGGGTCGTTCGACGCACCCAGCGGCCACCTGGCGATGGCGGAGCTTCTCGGTCGCAGTTCGTTCACCGCGGCGTTCGTGGCGAGCGACGTCGTCGCCCTCGGCGCCATCGGCGCCCTGCGAGAGGTGGGCCTGCGGGTCCCGGAGGACGTCTCGATCGTCGGGTTCGACGACGTCCCGCTGGTCGCCTATTTCGACCCGCCGCTCACGACCATCCGTGTCCCGGCCTTCGAGCTCGGACAGGCCGCCGGGCGCGCCGTCCTCGAGCGGATCGCCGCGCCGGTCTTGCACAGCCGAACGCTCCTCCCAACCGAACTCATCGTGCGGGCCTCCACGGCACCGCCCCATCCCCCTCTTTCCGGCGGCGACCCATGAGGCCGGCGCGACATCAGGCACCAGTCATGGCCAGGGAGGGTCCGGTCGGCTGAGACCGACGGGACCAAGAAAGGAGTCGACGTTGAGGCAGAGAACGATCCGAGCAAAGCTCGTCACGGCGCTTGGCGGGGTGCTCCTCGTCGCCGCGGCGTGCTCGAGCAGCACCGCCTCGGGCGGAGCGGGCGCGACCGTGACCGTCATCGGCACGTGGGGCGGCGACGAGGAGAAGGCATTCCTCCAGATGGTCGCTCCGTGGGAGAAGACGACCGGCAACAAGGTCAAGTACACCGGAACCCGCGATATCAACCAGATCCTGACCACGGGCGTCGCTTCCGGCGTCCTGCCCGACCTTGCCGGCCTGCCAGGACCCGGTCAGATGGCGCAGTGGAAGGCGTCGCTCAAGCCGCTCGATACCGTCTTGGATACGGCCAAGTACAAGGAGGAGACGGCCAAGACGTTGGTCGACCTCGGCACCATCGATGGGACCATCTACGGCGTCTTCATCAAGTCCGCCGTCAAGGGCCTGATCTGGTTCAGCCCGAAGGCCCACGACTATTCGGCCGCGCCGCCGAAGACGTGGGATGAGCTGACGACCCAGGCGGCCGCCAACAAGGGCAGTGCCAAGGCGATCTGGTGCATGGGCCTCGAGTCCGGCGCCGCGTCCGGCTGGCCGGGCACCGACTGGATCGAGGACCTCGTCCTACGCCAGGCCGGGCCCGCGAAGTACGACGAGTGGTGGGCCGGCAAGCTCAAGTGGACCTCGCCCGAGATCAAGAAGGCGTTCGAGACGTTCGGTCAAGTCGTCGCCAATACGGACGGCGGCTCCAACACGATCCTCACGACGGCCTTCCAGACCGGCGGGGACGCGCTGTTCAAGACACCGCCCGGCTGCGAATTCCACCACCAGGCGAGCTTCATCACCGGGCTCGGCGCGTTCAAGGCCGCCAAGGCCGGGACCGATTACAACTTCTTCCCGTTCCCCGACATCGACCCGCAGTACACGGGCGCCATCGAGGGAGCCGGCGACCTGTTCGGCATGTTCCACGACACGGACGCCGCCAAGTCGTTGATGAAGTACCTCGTCACCGCCCCGGCCCAGGACATCTGGGTCAAGATCGGCGGCGCGCTGTCCGCCAACAAGAATGCGACCAGCTATCCCGATGACATCGCGAAGCGATCGGCCGCCCTGCTCCAGGACGCCAAGATCTTCGCCTTCGACGCATCGGACAAGATGCCGAGCGCGATGAACAACGCCTTCTGGACGGCGATCCTCGACTACGTCAAGGACCCCACCAAGCTCGACGCGATCCTGACGAACCTCGACAAGATCCAGGTCGACGCCTACAAGCCAGCCTGACCACCGCTGATCAAGGGCGGGGCGGCCACGCCGCCCTGCCCGTCCACATCCCGATCGTGAGAGGAGGAGCCCGGTGGATCCCCGGCTCATCACCGCGTTCATCGTGGTCATCGGCGTCCCGGCCGTGTTGTTCGGCTACATCTATGCGACCGAGATCGTCCTGCGCATCGTCCCGGAGCATCGTCGAGCCCAGGTCCGGCCGTGGCTGTGGCTTGCCCCGGCCCTCGCATTCCTCTTCGTCTTCCTCGTCTACCCGACGATCGGGACGGTCATCCGGAGCTTCCAGGACCAGGCCGGCGCGGCCTTCGTCGGGCTCGAGAACTACCTGTGGTTCTTCGGCAGCGAGGATGCGATCGTCGCCCTGCGCAACAACGTCATCTGGCTGATCCTGTTGCCGCTGCTGACCGTCGGCGGCGGGCTCATCATCGCCGTCCTCGTCGATCGGGTCCGCTATGAGACCGTCGCGAAGTCGGTCATCTTCGTGCCGCTGGCGATCAGCATGGTCGCGGCCGGTGTCATCTGGAAGTTCATGTACGACTACCAGCAGCCCGGACAGCCACAGACCGGCACGCTCAACGGGATCCTCGCGGTCTTCGGCATCGACCCGATCCCGTGGATCACGGTCGATGCCTTCGCGCTCAACACGGTCGCCCTGGTCGTGGTCATGGCCTGGATGTGGACCGGCTTCGCGATGGTCATCATCTCGGCCGCCCTCAAGGGCATCGGCGCCGAGCTCCTCGAGGCGGCGCGAGTCGACGGCGCGACCGAGCTGCAGGTCTTCCGACGGATCGTCTTTCCGCTCCTGCTGCCGACGATCGCGGTGGTCTCGACAACGATCATCATCACGGCGCTCAAGACCTTCGACATCGTCTACGTGATGACCGGCGGCCAGTTCGACACCGATGTCATCGCGCTGCTCATGTACAAGGAGATGTTCAGCTTCAACGACTTCGGTCGAGCCAGCGCGATCGCCGTCGTCCTGCTGCTCGCGATCGTCCCGATCATGGCTCTCAACATCAACCGCTTCAGGGCGCAGGAGGCCATCCGATGACGACCACGACCAGTGTCGCCAAGGCCGGGGCCGCCGCGGATACATCGGTCCGCCGCCGCAACCCGTTCTACCGGTATGCGGTCCATGTCGTCGTCATCTTCCTGATGATCATCTGGCTCCTGCCGACGATCGGCCTCCTCGTCAACTCCTTCCGCCCGGAGCAGGATGTCGCGACGACCGGCTGGTGGTCGCCGACCGGCCTGACCCTCGCGAACTACCAGGAGGTCCTCGCCCAGAACGGGATCGGTGAGGCGTTCATCAACAGCCTGTTCATCACCATCCCGGCGACGATCATCCCGATCGCCGTCGCCTCCTTCGCGGCGTACGCCTTCGCCTGGATGGAGTTCCCGGGTCGGAACGTCCTGTTCGTCGTGGTCGTCGGCCTGCTCGTGGTGCCGCTGCAGACGACGCTCATCCCGATCCTACGCTTGTTCGCCGGGTTCGGCATCAACGGGCAGTTCCTCGCGGTCTGGCTGGCCCATACGGGGTATGGGCTACCGTTCGCCATCTATCTGTTGCGTAACTTCATGGGCTCGTTGCCTCGTGAGGTCTTCGAGTCGGCGGCGATCGACGGTGCCAGTCCGGTCGTGAGCTTCTTCCGCCTGGCGCTCCCGATGAGCGTCCCGGCGATCGCCGCGCTGGCGATCTTCCAGTTCCTGTTCGTGTGGAACGACCTGCTCGTGGCGCTGATCTACATCGGGGCGTCGAACTCCGAGAACCTGCCGCTGACGGTGGCGGTCGCGAATCTCGTGAACTCACTCGGCGGTGGCTGGCACCTCCTCGGTGCGGCCGCCTTCCTGTCAATGGCCCTTCCGCTCGCGGTGTTCTTCGCCCTGCAGCGATACTTCGTTCGGGGCATCACCGGCGGCGCCGTGAAGGGCTGACGCGGCTTGACGGGCGGGCATCTCCTCCGCCCGCCCGTCAGCGCCCCGTTCGCTCGCGCAATCGGGCCACTTGGTCGGCCAGCTCGACCTCGCGGGCGCGGGCGCCCTCGACGACCGAGGCCGGCGCGCGGGACACGAACGACTCGTTGGCGAGGCGCTCGCGGGCGGCGGCCAGCCAGCCCTCGGCCTCCGCGAGGTCGCGTTCCAGTCGGTCGCGCTCGAGATCGGCGGCCTCGTCGTGGGTCGCCCGCGGGCGGACGGCCGCTTCGATCTCGCCGCCACCGAGCATGACCATCAGATCGCCCGGTCTCGTGGCCGAGGCGAGTGCCTCCGGAGTCAGCTCGCGGTGGAGCGGCCTCGTTCGCGCGAGCCGTTCGACGGCGGGTCGGAGGGCCTCGAACGTCTCGCCGAGGGACGTCGGGACGTAGACGAAGGCCTCGAGCCAATCGGCCGCCGGGAGCTTTGCGGACGCGCGCGCGTTGCGGATCTCGGTCACGAGGTCGATGAGGGTCCCGACCTGGCGTTCAGCGCCCGCATCGCGCTCCCCCACGCCCGGCCAGTGCGCGACGATCAACAGGCCCGGGTCGGCGGCGCGATGCGGCAGCGCGGCCCACAGGGCCTCGGTGACGAACGGCATGACCGGGTGGAGCAGGCGGAGGTACGTGTCGAGGACCTCGACGAGGGTCCACCACGTGGCCTCGCGCTCCTCCGCGCCGAGCCGCTCGTCGGCGAGCCGGACCTTGGCAAGCTCCAGGCCCCAGTCGCAGTACTCGGTCCAGATCGCCTCGTACAGGAGTCGTGTGACCTCGCCGAACGCGAAACCGACCATCGCTGCGTCGACGGCGGCGGTCGTGGCCGCGGCCCGCGACAACAGCCAGCGCTCCGCGGGACCCAGATGCTGCGCGTCGGCGAGACGCCGTTCGGCTCGTTCGGGAACCGTCGAGGGCCGGGCGCCCGTCACGTAGCGGGTCGCATTCCAGAGCTTGTTGGCGAAGTTGCGGGCGTTCTCCAGGCGGGCGTCGCTGAACCGCTGGTCGTTGCCGGGCGTCGCCCCGTGGATGACCGCGAAACGGAGCGCATCGGCGCCCGCGTCGTCGATGACGCCGAGCGGGTCGACGACGTTGCCCTTCGTCTTCGACATCTTCCGGCCGTCGGGGTCGCGGATGAGACCCGA
>Ga0184612_10001964_pt1 | contig 9976 bp, 12 predicted proteins | sample PLM3_60_coex_FD_133163 | JGI IMG/M metagenome (GOLD analysis project Ga0184612, IMG submission 133163) | Groundwater sediment microbial communities from an aquifer in East River, Colorado, USA - PLM3_60_coex | ecosystem: Environmental > Terrestrial > Soil > Riparian zone | place: USA: East...
AAAGTTCCGTGGCAATTAAAGTTTTTGGATGCCCTTTATAAAGCCTTCTTTATTTTTTAACTAGGAAGTAATTTAGTTGTTGATTGTTAGGGTGTAATGACATGCGCGTGATCAGTCAGTTAAGTTCGCGGCGCTGCATGCTTGCTCTCGTCGGCCGCTAGGCAGGAAAGCGGGACGGAAACGGGTAGCAGCAGATCGCATTTGAGGATATTGCGGCTTAACTCGACGCAGAAAACCATCTTCATGTCGGGCTTATTCTTGTTGCCAAATATCCCTAGGCGCGCCTGCGAATCCTGAACGCCCACCCATTCTTCGCAGCGGTAGCCGACTTCGGCAAACAACTCGTCGATCAAATGTTCCATAACTTTCAGGCCTCGTCCGGCAACTCTAAGTTGCACCCAGCACGAGGGGTGAACGCCGACAAAGGCATTGAGGTCCTTGAGCTCCGTTTTTCGCCGAAGCGCAATCTCTATGATGCCGCCGGGATCATTCGTCAGCAGGACTTCATAGAGAAACATCCGTACGAATTCTTTCAGGCTTCGGTCACGCCAGGGAACAAGAGTTAAGGTGGGTGAGATCATGACAAACACCGGCGGCTTCTCGCCGATCCGGTTTTGGCCGAACTTTGAGATCGCCTGCTCAATGATCGAGCCTAAGTTCACGTGTTCCATGGTAGCCTCCTTTTGGTAAGTTTGGGACGAGACTCTAATCCGGCCGTGGTTAATCCGTGATAACAAGCAAATTAATTCTAGGTGAAACCCAGGCCCCCCAAGAGATGAGGTCGCGGTGGTGAACAAGAAAACGGAAAATATGGTCTCAGGTATTTCGTTGGCTTCGATTTAGGACGAGAAAGTTAAGAGCGTGTGAGAGAGATGTGAAGGTCAGGTTAAGCGCTACAGCATCCCTGTGGCTGAGCAGGGTTTGATTGACTATCGGTGGCGTTTAGCTCAGGTTGGGTGTCTCCGATCTTGACTGTGAAGAATTCCCAGCGATTGCCGTCGGGGTCGGTGACCCATACTTTATCCTGCAAGGCGAAACAGCATTCCACATTCATTTCATCGACAGTTAGAAGTCCCGCCTCAGCGAATCGCTTTTTCGCCGCCAATACCTGGGCGGTGTCGTGGACTTCGATGCCAAGGTGATTGAGTGCGCCCCTATTGATGACTTCGCCTTGGTTCAACGTCAGATTGAGGGGCGGCTCCGCGATATCGAACTTGGCGTATCCCGGCTTCCATTTTACTGGAGCCACTCCAAACATCGCGCGATAGAACTTTACCGATTCTTCAAGCCCGCTGACGTTGAGTGCCAGGTGGACTTTCGCTTGTCCGGCCATGATTTTCATTCTCCTTCCTACTTTCGTGGTCTCCGATTTCTTGCACCAGTTTGGTGAGCTTAAGGCGCTCGAGCTTTTCGATTGGAAGCGCGCAAAACAAATCGATCCGGCGCTGAATCTGCAACGCGGCATCCCTGAAACAACGCAGCTTTTGCTCATCGTTGCCCATCGCCAGCGCCGGATCGGGAATCCCCCAATGGGCAACAATCGGCTGGCCCGGAAAAATCGGGCAGGACTCACGGGCGCTGTCACACACGGTAATAACGAAATCAAATGATAGATCCTTGAACTCATCCCATGATTTACTGCGTGCCTGGCTAGTGTCGATATTGTACATGTGCCGCAAGACCCGTAGCGCGAAAGGATTCACAGTTCCTGCCGGCTGGCTGCCCGCGCTATAGGCTTCGAATCGATTCTTGCCGGTCCTGTTCATGAAGTATTCGGCGAAGATGCTGCGAGCAGAGTTACCGGTGCAGAGAAATAGTATTTTGCGGCGACCTTGGTCCCTGGCCATAACGACCCCCAATTCATATTTGTTTAGGCGAATATAACTCGGCGAACACATATGTCAAGACATATCTGTTAATTTGTGCTAAGGTCTTTGTCATATGAAGCGTAATAAGGCCGAGAGTTACCAAATGGAGCTTCTTTTTCGAGCACTTGCCGACCGGACGCGGCTCAGGCTGCTAAACCTGATGGGCGACGATGAGGTTTGCGTTTGTTTTTTGGTTGAGGCCTTGAAACTCACACAGCCAAAGATTTCACGCCACCTTGCATACTTGCGCCGAGCCGGCATCGTCGCGTCCCGACGCGACGGCAAGTGGATGCACTACCGGCTGACCCAGCCGAATGACAGCTATGCGGCCGGCATGCTCAGCGCAGTGCGCGACTGGCTCGTGAATGATCCAGCAATGCAATCCGATCGTGGACGGCTGTTACGGCTTTGTTGCTCGCCAACACTGCCCGCGCCGTTAAGGAAGGCGCCTAAGCCGACAAGCATCACGACGGCGCATTGATCAACTGTGGAACCTTGAACCAATGTCTAACGCAATAAAACAAGCGACAAATATCGACGCGGCTCAACAGGAAAAGAAAATCAATGGCTTCGAGCGCTGTCTCTTTTGTGGGGCTGGATTTTCGACGGTAATCGGCCGGATAGGTTCGACGTGATCGGTGCCACCGTGAGTTTGGTCGGCGTTTCCATCATCATGTACTGGCCAAGATAAGCGCAGCGTCCTGCCGCTGCTGGCGGGTAGTGATTCCCGGTGAAGAATTAACATGCAACTTAAAAGCACTTTAAAATGTCCAAACTGTGGTCATACGGAACAGGTAATCATGCCATTGGATTACTGCCAGTTTTTCTACGAGTGCAAGTCGTGCCACGAAATAATGAAAGCCAAACAGGGGTATTGCTGCGTGTTTTGTTCTTATGGTGAGGTGCCATGCCCGTCGGTTCAGAAATCAAACCGAACCACCACCTCCTTGTGATGTAGCTGTTCGGCCGCTAAGATTAACGTCATGGACGCGTGTTGCGACACAAAAGCGGAAGAATTGAACACCCTGCGAGACAAGCACAGAAAAGTTCTCATCCTAGTTCTAGCGATCAATGCTGTTCTTTTTATTGTGGAGGCTATCGCCGGCTTCCTCGCGCATTCGACTGCGCTGCTCGCCGACTCGTTAGACATGTTCGGCGACGCGTTGGTGTATGGATTTAGTCTTTATGTACTGTGGCGTAGCACCGAATCGAAAGCCATGGCTGCGATGTTGAAAGGCGCCATCATGGCCGTATTTGGTTTCGGAGTATTAATCGAAGCGGTTTACAAGATGCTTGCTGGCGTTGTGCCCGTTGCTGAGATCATGGGAATCATCGGAGTTCTGGTCTTGGTGGGTAACGGCATATGTTTTCTTCTACTCTTTCGTCATCGTTCCGATGATCTGAACATGCGCTCCACTTGGCTCTGCTCACGAAACGATATCATCGCAAATCTGTCGGTACTGATAGCTGCGGCCGGCGTAAAAGTTTTTGATTCTAGTTGGCCCGATATTCTGCTGGGTGCAGCAATTGCCGCCTTGTTCTTAAGAAGCGCCTTTACGGTGCTGCACGAGTCTTTTGCAGAACTGCAGAAGTTAAAATCTGAATCTGAAACGGTCGCTTAGGCGTGAAAGGACATCGCAAATGAATAGACGGCATTTTCTGACCGAAGGGTTAGTAGCGGCTGCCACGATCATAGTGGGTGATTGCCATGCATTTGGAACCTCAGCACATCGCTATCAATTGGCTCCAGAAGCGATCCTTCCAGAGGGACTGAGGTATGCTTCTGATGAAATCCGCGAAGCCTACCGGTTCGCCGCAGCGAACAGGGACATCCTTCGTTACATCCCGTGTTACTGTGGTTGTGGAGAGCAGGGTCACACTAGCAACGCTTCTTGTTATGTGAAGGATAGCTCACCCACCTGGAAAATTGGAGTTCGATGCAATGAGTGTCGGCTGAAGCATCTGTATCGGCATCACGCGTGACGTGATGAAAATGATGGATCAAGGTAGAAGCCTTAAACAGATGCGAGCTCAAATTGAGAAAACATACAGCAAATACGGACCTTCTACTCCAACGCCCCCGGTACCATCTCTGATCTGATGTCTTCGGTCGTGCGGGGAGCTGTTACCCAAAGGTGTAAGGCCAACCGCGTAATTGAACTGATTTCTCCTACGACTTCATCCTACAAGACAAGACTGTTGCGTGGTTGTTCAGTTCAATCTGAGGAGAAATCCGGCCTTCCTACTCGACGACTACCCGTCGCCTTTCGCCGTAAATCACCTTTTCTTTATTTCCGTCCGCGTGATAGATAACGCTCGAAACGAGGTGCGCAATGAAGAAGGCTGCGGTGCCATCAATCCTTGTTGTAGTGGTACTGGTTGCTGTTGCGGTCATAGCCGAGGCGCAGCAGCCGAAGAAGGTCCCTCGGATAGGGTATCTATCGTCGTTCGATGCAGCTCGTGACTCAGCGCGTGCCGAGGCAATTCGGTTGGCTCTACGCGAACTTGGCTATGTAGAAGGACAGAACATCGCCATCGAGTACCGATATGGGGAGGGGAATCGCGATCGGTACCCTGAGCTTGCGGCCGAGCTGGTGCGTCTCAAGGTTGATATCATCGTGGCAGCAGGAGGGACCGTCTAGGCGGCCAAGAATGCGACCAAGACGAGTCCCATCGTCATGACGGGCGCTGGGCTGCTCGATCCTGTCGCGGCAGGCCTAGTTGAAAGCCTTGCCCGTCCCGGCGGCAACGTCACCGGCATTACAAACCTTGCCAGAGAACTAGGCGGTAAGCGGCTGGAGCTGCTCAAAGAAGCGGTTCCCAAAGTTGCCCGTATCGCGGTTCTCTACGAGACGGCCAGTCCGTCCAGTGTACTCGAGGTGAAAGAGGTTCTCCCAGTCGCGGCGCGCGCGCTAGGGTTGACTGTTCGGTATTGGGAAGTACGAGCTGCGGACGATTTCGAGAGGGTATTCGCTACGCTAAATAAGGAGCGCCCGGATGGACTCTACGTGCCCGGGAGCCCGCTAATGGGTGCTAACCGAAAACGGATCGCGGGCTTTGCGTTAGAGAGCCGGTTACCGTCGATGTACAGCAACAGACAAGCTGTAGATGCCGGCGGGCTCATGTCCTACGGGGCGGATCAAGCGGACAGCTACCGGCGCGTTGCATATTACGTGGACAGAATCCTGAAGGGAGCCAAGCCCGCCGATCTCCCGGTGGAGCAGCCGACCAAGTTCGAGTTCGTGATCAATCTGAAGACTGCGAAGCAGATCGGCCTGACCATTCCGCAGTCGATGCTTTATCGGGCGGACAAGGTGATCAAGTGATGGCAGAAAAACAAGCAGCGATGCCAGGATTGAACTGAATTCTCCGTCTGTTCAATCCGATGTCGTTTCAATCAATTCGCTCATGAGCTGCATTCGAGAACTCAATTCGTATTTTGCTGCGTGTCCTTTCTAAGAAATCCAAACGAAGCCAGCGAAACTAGACACACAATCCCTCTTCACACTTCGCAATCTCTTGTAGATGGAAATTCTTTTTATCCTGCGTGCGAAATAAACACTACCTAGTTTAAGCCAACATCTTTTATCCCCTTTGGTCGGTGGGGTATGCCGCTCTTCGCTTCGCTGTCCCATAAAATCGCCCTGAGCGATTTACCGGAATCTGGGGAAGGTGTAAAGAGGTGTCACCGGGTGTACTTGTGTGAGACGGTTCTGAAGCGTCGTAGTCGCTAAACGTGAAAAATCGATCAATGCGGAGATTCTCTGGTGCATCTCCTTTTCGGCCGGTGATTGCGGGATCACAGATGAAATGCCCGTCCACCAGGCCTATCTCGCGTTTTACATCGATGAGACGCCTGTAGCTTAACATAAAATGAATCGAATGAAGGGTGTATCGCTGCTTTGTACACGCGCGTCAGTAAGTAAAGCCGAATTTAAACGTCACCTGATGCCGCTCGAAATTTGTGAGATCGAGCGAAGCCGGATCGCCAGCGGCGCGTCCCGCAACCTGCGCGCTCCAAGCCGCAGCCATCCACCAACTGCCAGGGAGCTTGGCAAATACGCTCGGCCCGAGGAATACGGCATAACCGGCGAAGGCATTAAGGCCGAGTCCATCATATGCACGCAAATAGCGAGCCTCCGTACCAACGAAGACGCGAGGATGCACCTGCATCATGAGTGCCGCAGCGACACCCAAGGTCGATTCCCGGGACCAGCCGCCGGTGGTCCGGGAGCGCGCTCCTTCAAACCCGTATAGGAGGTTGACGGCAACGACGGTGTGGTCTGGTACGAGTTCCTTATCGACCGCGACTGCCAGCTCCAACCCGTATCGATCAGCACGCTCTCCACTCGTCTCGTCAATCCGACCCCACTCGGGCTCGGCAGCAACCGTAAGTCCGAAAACGGAATGCTCGCGGTCGAGAAAACGGTATCTCATATCGAGAAACACGCCTTCAAACGATCCCTGACGGCGATTCCTGAACCCATTGACGCCGGCGATATTATGATAAGCGAGAGAGCCGCCGATCGATAAGCGAAAGTTCTCAATCGGAGTGAATTCCGCTTCGAGGCCTTGTGACAAAGCGGTATACGAGCCCGTGCGCTTGCCGAATCGGCTGTTGGTTTCACTCTCAAACTCTCGTTCTCCAACCTCGCCAATATCGGTTCCAATGGCGAAAACAAACAGATGTTCGGTATCGATTTCGTCGGCATGGACGACAATCGGCCCCAATGCCAAGACAGCGGCGATGGCTATGATCAAAAACAAGAAAAAAACAAAGCTCATGCTTGATAAAAACGATCGTGTTTTCATATACCCGTCTCCGAGTTGTACGGAAGGAGATGAGCTAGCCGTCAAAGGCCACCACAAACACCCAGCGCTGGCGGAAAATACCCCCTGCGCCGTGATGCTTAGGTGAGGAGAAAAGCAGAGCTTAGATGAGGAAAACGAGGTGGAATTTATAGATAGGAATCTCTTGCCTTGACAAGAGTTGCTCTTTATAGGCCTGGTCGGTCGAGACGCAGCAGATAAGGGATGGCGAAAAGGTGGCGGAATGACCGGCCAGAGTAGTCGCTACTAATATGGGCGCCTCGTTGGATCTTATGTTGGCTGCTTGCCCGTAGCGTGCCAGCACACAATCGACTGCCCTGTCCGTTTCCGAGCCGCGGTAGTGCTGGATCAATCCTGCGTCTCCCCAGACATCAATTCCAAGAAGCAGGAGCCAGAGGGTAACGAATGATCCCGCTATGAACCTCCGAAACATAGCGGGACTATACGGGCGTGACACAGCACGTGTCAAGTAACACGAGACGACGCCAGGATTGAACTGAATTCTCCATCGACTCACTTTGCGGGCTGGAGAAGCGATATTGCCCTTATCCTAGCACTAGCAATCAATGCCAATGAGTGTGCGCCCAAATCGGCTAGCCTGTCACACAATAAAGAAAGAGCACAACGTTACAGCACCAATAAATAGACCGATTTTGGTGCTCAAGACTTCGGTTCGACCAAAGTAATACGAATCATGCGCTAACGGACTGAGTTGATGCGTATAGTTTAATCCTAACGGTTTTACGGTGGTCTGGACGGGAGATAGGCTGCGAATCGTTAGGGAGATGGGCCGCCGACCCCGGCAGTATTTGGCGCCAACGGAACGTTGACAAGTTGGGATAGCTGGTGGATATTGCAGCCGAATCGGATTTGATTGATGGAGTCGTCTTAGGAGATAGGCTGACCGCGTTTGTCGTTTCCTTCGGCGCCTCACTTAATAATTGCACCAGTGTCCGAGGGCTCATGGATACACATGCCGCAATAGCGAAACAGACGCCCACCCACCACGAACGAGTCACCCCCGTCACATCTCGATCTCCCGATCACGCGCGGTCGGCAGCCATCTGGGACTGGGCCGTCGGAACGAATCTGGCAAAAAGCGGACGCGACAGATGAAAGCGGAAACCAGGATCATACTTGAGCACCTACTAATCGCGCTCGTGGCAGGCGGGCTAATCGGTTTTGAACGCAGCTTTCACGGTCGGCCCGCGGGCTTCCGCACTCACGCGCTGGTCTGCCTTGCTTCTAGCGCACTGATGCTGGTCACAGTGTATCAGGGGCAGTGGTTCCCGAGCTCGTTCTCCGACACTGTGCGCATAGACCCAACGCGCATGGCCCAAGGCATGATGACGGGCATTGGCTTCCTCGGAGCAGGCGTGATTTTCAAGGAGGGGCTGACCGTGCGCGGCCTCACGACGGCAGCCTCGATCTGGATCACGGCGGCAATCGGCATCCTCGCCGGCATCGGGTTTTACTTTCCCTTAACGGTCACCACGGTGCTCACGTTGGGCACCCTGTCCGTGTTCAGGTGGATCGAGGCCAAAATGCCGGCCCAATTCTACGCCAAGCTGGAAGTGAAGTTCTCGCCGGACGCCACCATGCCAGAAGACCACTTCAGACGCTTCATCGCCGATCACGGTTTCACAATCGCGGATCTAAATTATCACTATAGCGTCGAACCGGGCTTCTTTGAGTACGGGATGGTGATCCGGACGCAAGAATCCGCCAACGCGAGCCGCCTGTCGGAAGCGCTGCGCAAGACGGCGATGGTACAGGAGTTCCGGTTGTCACCGATGGGTGATTAGCCAAGTTTTCTAAGAAGTCGTCGGACAAAACGGCGAAGCAGATCGGTCTCACCATTCCGCAATCTATGCTGTATAGAGCGGATAAAGTGATCAAGTGATGGCAGAAAACCAAGCAGCGATGCCAGGATTGAACTGATTTCTCCTTCCGTGCAATCCAAGAGACGAAGCGCCGATCGCGCCCCGGTTTTTTTTGGCAGCGCCTACGAAATCATGTATGATCGCGTACGCTATAAGTTCGTTTAGAACCGCATGGACCAACCGGAAACATATCGCGTCGCCCCGGACCGCTATCGGGAGACTCTCACCACGAGCAGCCTGCTCGAGACCCCATCTTTTTCCATGGAAGATTTGATTCGAGCGTTCGAATCGTTGAATGTTTGGGAAGCGCTCAAGAAGAAGCATGACATCCATCCGGAGCGCGGCGATAGGTTCATCATTCCGGATTTCGGCCGCGCGCTGTTCGATCCGCCGAAGGACGTCCCTAGACTGGGATCTTTCTAGAGGCTTGATCCTTCACATTCTTCATCATGCAGCCAAGAAGCCCGTTTTCAGCCTCTGGTTTATCGAAGAGCTAGCGCGGCACGGATATAAACTCAGCCCGGGCACCTCTACCCTTTACTTCATGGGCTTGAGGGTAAGGGTTATCTTTGCTCAACCGAACAACGTCAAGGGAAAAGTTCCCGGCAACTATTATAGTATAGTGCCACGCCGTTAGGACGGAAGGTCCTGGCCGCCGCCAAGGAGAAGGTGCGTGAGCTTTTCGATGAACTCTTCGAGGACGATTGACGTACAGCGCTTGCGAAAATACATGACGGACGAGAAACTCTTAGAAACGACCAGGAGGTTCGTATGAAATACGCAGCCTACCTTTGGGGTGGCATGATATTCTGCGTGGTTCTAGTTATCGTTCTGCTTTTGAGGGTTTTCAGCTTGGAGAGCCAAATCCGAAGCCTTGGTGCGGGAAACAGCCGTGCCTTAACCACTTTTCAGGATTCAGTCAAGCAACTGCAAGCAGAACTCGCAACGGCAAAAGAAATGGCACCGGGCTTGGGCGAGTATATGACCACGATACAATTGCACGCTGGAAAACTCTGGTTTGCTGCGAAGGCGTCTTTGTATTGTTCGGGAAAAGTATGGTCACCGGAGCCGAGATTTCTTTTCACCTACATCACGATCGAATTTAGAACCAGTTCTATCTTCCTATCCCGACCGGGCGGACCCACGCCAGTGATTTGACCGACTGCCGGTCAAAAGATATGGAATGGCACAGCTCTTCCTTCTGAAGTTGAGAGACGTTTACGGTCATACGAAATCTTGGTGAACGTTCTTTCGGTCAAATGTCTTTATATGAGTCTGAAGATCTGCTACGGCTGGTGAAATATTTGTTTCTGAAAAGCTCGATGAAAATCAGCATCTGGAATTTTTTGGGGGCTCAGGACTACTCACCGCAAGCGAAAAAGAAGCTCGGGATCG
>Ga0184612_10001967_pt1 | contig 9967 bp, 7 predicted proteins | sample PLM3_60_coex_FD_133163 | JGI IMG/M metagenome (GOLD analysis project Ga0184612, IMG submission 133163) | Groundwater sediment microbial communities from an aquifer in East River, Colorado, USA - PLM3_60_coex | ecosystem: Environmental > Terrestrial > Soil > Riparian zone | place: USA: East River...
AATCCGCGTCCCGTGTCAACCGGGTGAGATCCGCGCAATCCGCGTCCCGTGTCAACCGGGTGAGATCCGCGCAATCCGCGTCCCGTGTCAACCGGGTGAGATCCGCGCAATCCGCGTCCCGTGCAAACCTGGCGAGATCCGCGTAATTAGCGTTCCGTGTGAGGTCCCGAAATCCGCGCAAAGCCTTGACTTCGATCTTTCCACCAAAGTAGGGTGGTCTGTTTGCGTTTTCGGCGGTCCGGCGTCGCGTCGGTGACCGCGCTCGAGGGAAACCCATGGAAGGCGGCGGCAGCATCTTCAACGCAATGCTCCAGGAGTTCGATGGGGCGGCGCGTCTGCTGGGGCTCGACCCCGGCATCTGGAAGATCCTCACGAATCCCAAGCGCCAGATCATCGTCTCGTGTCCGATTCAGATGGACAACGGCGAAATCGAGGTTTTCACGGGGTATCGGGTCCAGTACAACATCACGCTCGGGCCCGCCAAGGGCGGTATTCGATATCACCCTGATGTGAGCCTCGACGAAGTGACGGCGCTCGCCGCGTGGATGACCTGGAAATGTGCGGTCGCCCACGTGCCGTTCGGCGGAGGCAAGGGCGGCGTCGTCTGCGATCCCACGCGGATGTCCCGCCGTGAGCTCGAGTCGCTCACCCGCCGCTACGTCGCCGAAATCATCGATGCCATCGGACCAGAAAAAGACGTGCCCGCGCCCGACGTCAACACCAACGATCAGGTGATGGCGTGGGTCATGGACACGTACAGCATGCACGTCGGCCACACGTCCACCGCGGTCGTCACCGGGAAGCCCATTGAGATGGGAGGATCGCTCGGGCGACGCGAAGCGACGGGACGCGGAGTGATGATCGTGACCCGCGAGGCGGCCAGGCATCTGGGGCTCAACATCCAGGGTGCAACCGTGGCCGTACAGGGGTTCGGCAACGTAGGGTCCGTCTCGGCCGACCTGCTCGCGAAGATCGGCGCCAAGGTCGTGGCGGTCACCGATTGGAAAGGCGGCGTGCACAATCCCGCTGGGCTGGACATCCCCCAGATGATCGAGTACGCGAAGCAGCACAAGACGATCGAGGGGTTTCCGGGAGGGGACTCGATCGAGAACGACCAGCTCTTTTCACTCGACGTGGACGTGCTGGTGCCCGCCGCGCTCGAGAACCAGATCACCGAGGAGAACGCGTCGACCATCAAAGCAAAGATCGTCGCCGAGGGCGCAAACGGTCCGACGACGCCTGAAGCGCATCGGCAGCTCCACGAGCGCGGTATCTTTGTGATCCCGGACATTCTGGCCAACGCCGGCGGCGTCACGACGTCCTATTTCGAGTGGGTCCAGGATCGCCACGGGTATTTCTGGGAAGAGCACGAAGTGAACAGCCGACTCGAGGCGAAGATGGTCGAGGCGTTCCACGACGTGCTGCAGACCTCGATCAAGTACAAGACTGACCTGCGAACGGCAGCCTACATCGTTGCAATCAGCCGCGTGGCAACCGTCACGAAGATGCGCGGGATGTATGCGTAGCGCGTCCTGTCGACGCGCTACCTGACGCGGAACGCCACGACTTCCTGGGCGGTGCCGGCGGCGGCCTTGGCATTGAGCTCCAGAAGATACTCTCCCGCCGCCAGCGACGCGAACGACAGCTCCAGCTCGGACGCACCGGACTCCGACACCTGCACGGGCAGGTCGGACATGGGCGTGCCGGCACGGTTCAAGAGCCGCGCCGTGAGGGCTGGGGGGGCACTCCCGGGCCCGTAGGCATCGACGCGGACGAAGAGGCGCTCCGTGCGAGCGAACGTCCGGTCGGTCGACGGTGAGGCGGCGGGATTCGCCTTCAGCGCCTGGACGTCTCGCGGTGTGCGGGCGCGGAACAGGCGAGGCGTCCCGAGCGATACCTGCGGGGTCGTGTAATCCGGCACCGTCACATCGCTCGTCGAGGAATCCATGACCTGGCCCGCGGCGTTCTGGACCGAGACGCGCAACTGCATCCGCCCGGGCGGGACCTCGAAGGTCGCGCTCGCCGCGGCGGCGGCCGTCGCCGGCGGTGACGCGGCGGCAGCCTGATCGGGAACACGCCCGCGGAAGAGCGGCCGGCCGTCGGGCGCCAGCGCCGTCAGCGTCACGTGCGACACGCTCTCATCGCCGGGACGGCGCTCACCCGGCACGGGCGGAATCGGCTCCCACGCGAACGTGACTTTCGACTTGCCGTTCTCGCCGCGCGATGTCCCGATCCAGAACCGCGCGGGACGGCCGCGTGGCGCGTCGACGAGCGTGGCGAGCGCGGCGGTCACCGCGGCGGGAGCTTCGACGCGCGGCGCATCGGCCCGCGCCGCGTCCTCGACGGTGTACGCCCAATAGCCTTTGCGCGCTCGTACGTCCACACCGCGCCGCGTGACTTCGACGTCAATCTTGTGAAACCGTCCGTCGGTCGGTGCCTGCGCCGAGTTGTAGCCGATGAGGTAATAGGCGCTCGCGTCGCGCATGATCTGCTGCATGCCCTTCGCGAGATCGTTGCGGTTGACGATCGCCCGGCCGTCGGTATTCTCGGCGAGCACCCGCAACGTGTCGAGTGAGGCTTCGAGATGCTTCCGGTCGACCTGGAGTCCAACGCCCTGATTGATGTCGTACTCGAATGGAGCCAGCCCTCGGGGGTCGACGGCATAGATGGACGTGTTGTTCCGGTTCATCTCCGTAAAGATGAGGCTCAGGTCCGAGACCATATCCACCTGCGCGGAAAACTCAGCCCGGTCGCTGTTCTGCACGCCCTGCGCTCCCCTGGCGGGGTTTCCCAGGCCCGGCATCGCGGCCACCGGGTCGTTCAACTGCGCCGGCAGAATGGTCGTGAAGCCTTCACTCACGAAGATGATCGATTTCCGCCCTTCGCGCAGGCCTCCCAGGCGAATCGCCGCGCCTTTGAGCGCGGTCATCGTGACTTCGTTGCGGACCTTCTCGACCACCGCGGCCGGGTAGTAGGCGTACCGTTCTTCGAACTCGTTGCGCGGCTGATAGTCGAAGCGGCGCCCCTGGAAGTGCTCGATCGCGCTGACCAGGCTCGAGCGGTTGCGCGTAAAGGTGAGCCCCGTGATGGGCGTCAGCGGATACATGATGGCGACCATGTCCGCGGGAGCGAGCTGATTCTCGATGAAATCGATGAGCGGCTTGCGAACCGACATGTCGTTGCCGCGCCGCACGTGGTAATCGTCCAGCAGGATGATGAACAGCCGGACATCCGGGCGCTGGGCCTCGCGCTGCTCGTCGAAGATCGAGCGAATCTCGCGCACCGGCGGGCCGTCGATCTGCTGAGCCGTCCGATCGATCTTGACGACAGAAAATGACTCGATCACCTGCGGCTTGCCGTCTTCCTTGATCCTGAACTCTTCCTGCTTCATATCAAGGATCGGGTTGCCCTGCCGGTCGCTCACAATCGCGTCGACTCTGACGTAGTTGATCCCGGTCCGGATGCGCGGGGGAGGCTGCGGGTCCTGCTGCTGGGGCGGGTTCGTCGCCGGTGGCTGTTGGGCGGGCGGCGGCTGCTGCTGAGCCGGCGGCTGCGCCTGACGCGCCGAGGGCTGCGCACCCGTCAGGAAAGCCGCCGCAAGGCCGGCGCCGACGAGGGCAATAGGTCTCATAACACTCCGGTCCACGAGTTAGGACGTCCTCGAGCGCCGGCCGGCTCGTTCCGGCAATGATAACATCGCGGTCGTGACCCAGGACATGATCGAGCACGTCCAACCCCTGACTGTTCTCGCCGAAGACGAGACCATCTTCCGCGACAGCGTGCGCGCGTTTGCCGAGGCGCAGGTCCGGCCCCTCGTGCGCGAAATGGACGAGCACGCGAAGATTCCGCGTGCGCTCGTCGACCAGCTTTTCGACCTTGGCGTGATGGGGATCGAGATTCCCGAGACCCATGGTGGCGCCGGCGGCCGCTTCTTTCATGCCGTGCTCGCGGTCGAGGAATTGTCCCGGGTCGACCCCTCGATTGGCGTGCTCGTCGACGTCCAGAACACGCTCGTCATCAACGCCGTGCTGCGGTTCGGTCACGAAGACATCAGGCGCCGGTGGCTCCCCACGCTCGCATCGGGCACGGTCGGGGCATACGCGCTCTCGGAGGCCGGATCCGGCAGCGATGCCTTCGCGCTCACGACGCGCGCGACGGAGGACGGCGACGCCTACGTGCTGACGGGACGCAAGCTGTGGATCACCAACGGCAATGAAGCCAACCTCTTCATCGTCTTTGCCACGGTCAACCCCGAGGCGGGCTACCGCGGAATCACGGCCTTCCTCGTCGAGCGCGGCGTGCCTGGCTTTTCTGTGGGTAAGAAAGAGGACAAGCTCGGCATCCGGGCCAGCAGCACGTGCGAGCTGATCTTCGAGGAGTGCCGCGTGCCGAAGGCGCAGGTGCTCGGCGAGGTCGGCAAAGGGTACAAGACCGCGATTGAAACCCTCAACGAGGGCCGCATCGGCATCGGCGCACAGATGATCGGGCTCGCGCGCGGCGCGCTGGAGCACGCGATCAGGTACACGAAGGAGCGCAAGCAGTTCGGCAAGGCGATCGCGGACTTCCAGGGGGTGCAGTTCCAGATCGCGCGCGCGGCGATGGAGATCGAAGCCGCAAAACTGACGGTCTACAACGCCGCACGGCTCCGCGACGCGGGACGCCCGTTCCTGACGGAAGCGGCGATCTGCAAGATCTTCTCGTCGGAAGTCGCCGAGCGCGTGTCGTCGCTCGCGGTGAACCTGCTCGGCGGCAACGGGTTCGTCAAGGAGTATCCCGTCGAAAAGCTGTTCCGCGACGCCAAAATCGGCCAGATCTACGAGGGAACCTCCAACCTGCAGCTTCAGACGATTGCCAAGCAGATCCTGGGCTAGTCGTTCGCTCACCGCACTCCTCGTCCTCGTGCTCGCCGGCGTCGCCACCTGGCTCGTCCATCGCGAAACCCTGTACTACGGCTTCGACTACGACGACTACCATTTCCTGCGGCCCTATACCCTGGCCGAAGTCCTCGCGACGTTTCACGGCTCCTGGGATCTCACCGGCATCGAGGTGAAGTTCTATCGGCCGCTGACGGTCGTCCTCTACGCGACGCGGTTCAAGCTGTTCGGTCTCAACGCGATTGCGCACCACACCGTGTCTCTCGCACTCTTTGCACTCGCGGCGAGCCTGACGGCATGGCTCGTTTACCGGCTGACGGCGCGCGCGACGGCGGCTGCGGCCGCCGCCCTGCTCGTGGTGTGCCATCCGTCCATGCCGTACTCGCTCGTCGCCTGGGTCACCAACCAGATGCACCTGGCCCAGACACTCACGGTCCTCGCTGCACTCCTGTGGTGGCACGCCGTGCGTGCGCGGTCCATGATCTGGTGGCTGCCGCTCCTGTCCTTCGGCGTGGCGGCGTTCATGATCAAGGAAGACGGACTGATGCTGCTGCCCGTCATCCTCACCCTGCATGCGATCACGCGCCGCGTGTCCGAACCGACCTTGCAATCCGTGCCCTGGGCCTTCGTCGGCCTCGCGGGACTCCTGGTCCTGTCCCTCATGGTGTGGCGCTCGAACGCACTGGGCGACCTGGGCGGCTACGGCCGGCCGACCGGCCATGCCGCATGGATCAACTTCACGAAAGGACTCACGGGCGTCTTCAGGCTTGTCCCCGCAGACCGGCCGTGGCAGGCCGTCGCCAGTTGGTTCGCAACGCTCCTGCCACTCGTGGCGACTGTCGCCTGGCGCTGGATCTCCCGCGGCGCCCGCGTCTGCCTGCTCGCCGGCATGGCAATCGCGGTCCTCTTCAATCTGCCGTTCGTGTTCGTCACCAAAGCTGAACAGATGAACCTCGTCGGCGTCGGCGCGGCGATCACCCTGACCGGCGCGTCCGTCGGGATGCTGGATCTCGCGGCCCGCGCGAGAGCGCGCCAGGCGATCACCCTGGCCGTCGCTGCGCTTCTCGTGGCCGGCCTCGCCTCGTTCGTCGCGGTCGCGAGGGACATCACCCGCGACTTCGAGCCCTTCGGCCCAATAGTCCTGTCCCACGACGACATCGTCCGCACCTGGGGCCCCGTCCCGCCCGAGCTGCGCGAGTACCTGGCGCTCAAGCGCGAGCCTGGCGCCGCGGGTCGCGTCTCACCCAACCCACTCGACGAGCTGTCGCAGGTCACGTTCGGAGTCTACGGTCGCGAAACCAGCCCCAACGGCGTGGGTTACATGTGGATGTCCGGCCCACGCGCCGAGATTCATTTGCGCGCAACGGCGCGCAGCGTCACGATCCCGCTCCGCCATCCGATCGAGTCCTTCCGTGAGCCCACACGCGCCCGCATCGACGCCGACGGGCGCCTCGCTGACGACCTCGCGCTCGGCACGCCTGAGTGGCGGATGTCGACCCTCCCGCTTCGACCGGCCGACGTTCCGAGGTTGAGCGCGATGCACAGGGTTCGCATCACCATCGACCACGCGTGGCGCCCCTCGGAAGTAATCCCGGGATCGACCGACGGGCGAGTGCTGGCCTTGCAGATTGGGGAGTTGACGATTCGGTGAGGGAGTGCCTACTGCAGGATGTGCTCAGCAATCACCATTCGCTGCACCTCGGACGTGCCCTGGTAAATCTCGGTGGCGCGCACGTCACGGAAGAGGCGTTCGACGACTGAGCCGCGCCGGTAGCCTTTCGACGCCAGGATCTGCATCGCTTTGTCTGCCGCGCGGTGAGCGGCCTCCGAGGCATAGAGCTTCGCCATCGAGGCATGAGGTGTGGCAGCGCGCGAGCGGCCGTTATCGGCGCCGCGGCCCACGAGATCGGCGGCCTTCAACGTCAGCATCCGCGCCGCGTCGAGCTCGGCGGCCATGTCGGCGATCATCCACTGAATCGCCTGAAAGTTGCCGATCGGCTGACCGAACGCCACGCGGGTCCTGGCGTGCTCGACGGCCGCGGCGAGCGCTGCCTCGCCCACCCCGAGCGCCTGCGCTGCAATTGCCACACGGCCGCCCTCGAGCGCCCACATCGCGATGCGGAATCCAGCACCCGGCGCGCCCAGCAGACACTCGGCGTCGACGCGCACATCCCGGAACTCGAGGTCCATGCAGCCGAGGCCGCGCACGCCGAGCGAATCCTCGGTCGCCACGCGCGTAATCCCCGCGCTGTCCATCGGCACGAGGAACGCGCTGATGCCGCGGCCGCGCAGGCCCGGCTGCGTCGCCGCAAAGACAATGACCAGATCCGCGGCCTCGGCATTCGCGACCCACACCTTGCGGCCGTTGAGCGCATAGCCGCGGTCGTCGAGCCGGGCGACGGTCTGTTGATTCGCCGCGTCGGACCCGGCGTGCTCCTCTGAGAGTGCGAAGGCGCCGAGCGACTGGCCGCTCGCGAGACGCCGGAGCCACGTTTGTTTCTGGGAGTCCGAACCGAATCGAGCAATGGGCTCCACGACGAGCGAGTTGTTGACGGCGGCAATTACGGCGACGACCGCGCTCGCGCTGGCCAGCGCTTCGACGGCGAGCGCGTAGCTGACGTAGTCCTTCCCCGCACCGCCCCACTCGACATCGACGGTCGCTCCCATCAGGCCCAACGACGCCGCCTCGCGCACGAGATCGCCGGGGAACGCGCCCTGCTCGTCGATGGCCGACGCCTGCGGCGCGACGCGGTCCTTCGCGAAGCGGGCGATCGCCGTCTGAAAGGCTCTCTGGTCCTCCGTCAACGCCAGAATCATGCGTCCCTCACGCTACCTTCGAGCGGATTCCATGTTACGCGACAGGCGCTCGAAGATGGGCTTCAGCCGCTCGGCCGTGACAACCAGCTCTTCCGGCAGGACGCGGGTCTCCCCGACGACCGTCATGAAGTTGGTGTCCCCGTTCCAGCGCGGCACGACGTGCATGTGCAGATGATCGAGAATCCCCGCGCCCGCCGGCTTGCCCAGGTTGATTCCCATGTTGAGGCCGTGGGGCGCGTAGGCCTCCGTGACCGCCACCTCGGCACGGCGCGCAAGCTCGATGATCTCACCGAGTTCATCGCCCGTGGCCTCCCCGAGCGACGCGACGTGCCGGTTGGGCACGACCATCAGATGGCCGTTGTTGTAGGGAAACTTGTTGAGGATGACGTAGCAGGTGACGCCGCGAAAAACGACCAGCGAGGCTTGATCCCCCGCCAGAGCCTCACAGAAGACGCATCCAGCCTCGCCGCCGGTCCGCGTCACGTATGCCAGCCTCCAAGGGGACCAGAGGTGATCCAGCATGAGAAAGGTCGAAGTCTGACGTCAGACGTCAGATTTCAGACTTTCCGAAGCGACTGTGGCTCCCGGCGACGGCGAAGCCGGAGCCGTCCCTTCCGCCTCTCGATTGATGAGCTCTTTCAGCTCCTTGCCGGGCTTGAAGTACGGCACCTTCTTGGGCGGCACGTCCACCTTGTCGCCGGTTTTGGGATTGCGACCCTTTCGTGGCTCGCGCCGGCGCAGCCGGAAGCTGCCGAATCCCCGCAGCTCGATCTTCTCGCCGCGGTGAAGCGCGTCGATGATGCTCTTGAAAACGGTGTCGACGATGACCTCGGAGTGCTTCTTGGTCAGATCGGAGACGCGTGAGACCTCTTCCACGAGCTCCGCTTTCGTCATGCTACCTGTGTTCATCGCATTCCCTCAGCTGCCAGCGTCCAGCCGCCAGCTTCCAGCGGGGAGCTGGAAGCCGGAAGCTGAAGCCTTCTACTGTTGATGCTTGAAGTGATCGCCCAGCGTCACTTCCGGCCGCCCAGTTGTCTCGGAGTACGCCTCCCAGTCGGCCCGGAACTCGTCGCTCTTCAGCGCCCGGATACTCAGGCCGATCTTCCGCTCGGAGGGGATGAGCTTGATGATCTTCATCTGGTAGCTGTCACCCACCTTCAGCTCGAGCTTCTCGTCCTTGCCGGCGTGATGCGAGTCGTCGAACTCGGACACGTGGATGAGCCCCTCGATGCCCTCGGCCAGCTCGACGAACGCGCCGAAGTTGGTCACGCGGACCACTTTCCCCTCGACGACGTCGCCGACGTGATGCTGGGTGAAGAACTCATCCCAGACATCGGTCTGAAGCTGCTTGAGCCCCAGGGACAGGCGCTGGTTCTCGGCGTCGATGTTGAGCACCATCGCCTCGACCGTGTCGCCCTTCTTGAGCACCTCGGAGGGGTGCTTCAGCCGCTTGCTCCACGACATGTCCGAGATATGAATCAAGCCGTCGATGCCCTCTTCCACCTCGACGAACGCGCCGAACTCGGTCAGGTTGCGGACCTTGCCGGTGATCGTCGTGCCGATCGGATACTTCTCCGTCAGCTCGTGCCAGGGATTGCTCTCGACCTGCTTGAGGCCGAGCGAGATGCGACGCGCGCCGGGATCCACGCCGAGCACCATCGCTTCGGCTTTGTCGCCGACGTTGAGGATCTTCGACGGGTGCTTGACGCGCTTGCTCCAGGACATCTCCGACACGTGGATCAGCCCTTCGACGCCGGGCTCGAGCTCGACGAACGCGCCGTAGTCGGTCAGGCTCACGACCTTGCCGCTCATGCGCGCACCGACCGGATACCGCTCGATCACGTTCGACCACGGGTCGTTCTTGAGCTGCTTGTGGCCGAGCGACACGCGCTCGGTCGCCGGGTCGTACTTGAGCACGATCACGTCGATCTCGTCGTTGACCTTGAAGAGCTCCGACGGGTGCGAAACGCGTCCCCACGACATGTCCGTGATGTGGAGCAGGCCGTCGATGCCGCCCAGATCGATGAACGCACCGTAGTCGGTAATGTTCTTGACCACGCCGGTGAGGACCTTGCCCTCGGCGAGCGTGTCGAGCGTGTGCTTCTTCTTCTCCGCGTTCTCTTCTTCGAGCAGCACCTTCCTCGAGAGCACGATATTGCCGCGCTTCTTGTTGACCTTGATGACGCGCATGCGGAGCTCCTGCCCCTTCAGCGCGTCGAGATTGCGGACGGGTCGCACGTCGATCTGACTGCCGGGCAGGAAGGCGCGCACGCCGA
>Ga0184612_10001968_pt1 | contig 9966 bp, 5 predicted proteins | sample PLM3_60_coex_FD_133163 | JGI IMG/M metagenome (GOLD analysis project Ga0184612, IMG submission 133163) | Groundwater sediment microbial communities from an aquifer in East River, Colorado, USA - PLM3_60_coex | ecosystem: Environmental > Terrestrial > Soil > Riparian zone | place: USA: East River...
AGCTTCCCCCTGTGGGCGCTGATCGCGGCCGCGATCCGCGTCACCTCGCGCGGCCCGGTCTTCTTCCACCAGGAACGGGTGACCATGGGAGGCCGCATCTTCCGGATGCACAAGTTCCGCTCCATGCGGACCGACGTCGAGGTCGCGCTCGACACCTCGCAGCCGTTCTTCAAGCTCGACGCCGACCCTCGGCTGACCAGGGTCGGGAGCTTCATCCGCCGCGCCAGCCTCGACGAGCTGCCGCAGTTCTGGAACGTGCTCAAGGGCGAGATGAGCATCGTCGGGCCCCGCCCGCTCCCCGCCGACCAGGTGGCCGCCAACCACGAGCTGCTCAGCCCCCGCCAGGAGGTGCCGGCCGGGGTGACCGGCTGGTGGCAGATCAACGGCCGCAGCGCGGTGACCCCGGAGGAGGCCCTGCGGCTGGACCTGTTCTACATCGAGAACTGGTCGCTCACCCTGGACCTCTACATCCTGGTCAAGACCTTCTGGGCGGTCATGCGCCGAAGCGGTGCCTATTGACCGGGCTCGGAGCGCTGCCATGTGCGGGATAGCCGGGGTCTTCAACGTGCCCGCCACGGCCGGGCAGCTCGCCGCCATGTCGCAGGCGATCGCCCACCGGGGCCCGGACGCCGAGGGTTCCTGGAGCCTCGACGAGGACCGCCGCCACGTCTGGCTCGGGCACCGGCGCCTCTCCATCATCGACCTGTCCGAGGCCGCCAACCAGCCGTTCGTGAAGGACGGGCTCGCCCTGGTCTTCAACGGCGAGATCTACAACTACCAGGCGCTCCGGCGCGAGCTGGTGGCGCTCGGCAGCGGCTTCCGGACCAGCTCGGACACGGAGGTGCTGCTCGAGGCGTGGCGCCGCTGGGGCCCGGGCTGCCTGGACCGTATCCGCGGCATGTTCGCGTTCGCGCTGTACGACGAGCGGACCGGCACGCTCACCCTGGCCCGCGACCACTTCGGCATCAAGCCCCTGTTCTACGCACTGCGCGACGGCGGCATCGCCTTCGGCTCGGAGCTGAAGGCGCTGCGGCCGGTCCTGGGCGAGCGTCCCGAGATCGACCCCTGCGCCCTGGTCGCCTCGTTGCTGTACTACTGGGTCCCGGAGGACCACTGCGTCTACCGGGACGTCGCCAAGCTCCCGCCCGGGTCCTGGCTCGAGGTGACCCAGGACGGGTCGCACCGCCTGCGGCGCTACTGGGACCCGCGCACGGCGCTGACCGCGCCGCCCGAGCGCGAGGTCGACGTCCACGCGCTGCGGACCGTGCTCGAGGAGTCGGTCGCCGCCCACCTGGTCGCCGACGTGCCGATCTCGACGTTCCTGTCCGGCGGGCTCGACTCGAGCCTGCTCACCGTGCTCGCCGCGCGCCACAACCACGACATCGACAGCTACACGATCTCGTTCCGGGCCGAGGACCAGCGCTTCGAGGCGATGCCCGACGACCTCGCCTACGCCCGCAAGCTGGCCGGCAGGCACGGCATCCGGCTCCACGAGGTGGAGCTGGCGCCCGACGTCGCCGACCTGCTCCCCCGGATGGTGCACACCCTCGACGAGCCGATCGGCGACGCCGCCGCGATCAACGCCTTCCTGATCTGCCAGGCCGCCCGGGAGGCCGGGGTCAAGGTGCTGCTCTCCGGCATGGGCGCCGACGAGCTGTTCGGCGGCTACCGCAAGCACTACGCCAACCTGCTCGCCGCCAGGTACCGCCGCCTTCCCGGGCTCCTGCGCGGCGGGCTGATCGAGCCGGCCGTGCGCCGGCTCCCGGTGGCCAGCCGGCGGCGCGGCTACCGCTCCGTGCGCTGGGCCAAGCGGTTCGTGGCGTTCGCCGGCCTCCCCGAGGAGGCCGCGTTCCGGCGCAGCTACACCCACTACGACGTGGACGAGTTCCACGAGCTGCTCGACCCCGAGCTGTGGCCGCACGTCGACCAGCTCGTCGCCGAGCACGCCGCCGTCTACGCCGAAGGCCCAGACGACCAGGTCAACCGCATGTGCTACACCGACACCCGGATGTTCCTGCCAGGCCTCAACCTGGCCTACACCGACCGGGCCAGCATGGCGGTGTCGACCGAGGTCCGGGTGCCGTACGTCGACAAGGACGTGGTCGCCGCGGCCTTCGCGATCCCGGGGACCGCCAAGATCGTGCGCACCGAGCGCAAGGCGATCCTCAAGCAGGCCGCCGAGCCGTGGCTGCCCAGGGAGATCGTCTACCGCCCCAAGGGCCTGTTCAGCGCGCCGCTGCGGGCCTGGATCCGTCGCGACCTGCAGGACATGGTCGAGGACCTGGTGGCGGGCGGGAACCTGGTCACCTCCGGGATGCTCGACAAGGCCGCCGTGCGCACCCTCATCGACGACGACCGCTCAGGCGTCGCCGACCGCTCCAAGGAGATCTGGCAGCTCCTGACCCTCGAGCTCTGGCACCGCCAGCAGTCGCAGTGACCCGTCCCGTGCCAGGGCGACCGACCGTGAGCAGTGGTGGCCTATGAAGCAGATCGTGCAGAACTACAAGTCGGGCGAGCTGTCGCTGGTGGAGGTGCCCGCGCCCACCTGCCGGCCGGGGGGCGTGCTGGTCCGCTCGCAGTACTCCCTCATCTCCGTGGGCACCGAGATGATGAAGATCAGCGAGAGCAAGCTGTCGCTGGTCGGCAAGGCCCGGGCCAGGCCCGACCAGGTCAGGAAGGTGGTACAGGCGGTCTCCCAGCAGGGGCTGGCCGCGACCTACCGGAAGGTCACCACCCAGCTCGACTCCTGGACGCCGCTCGGCTACTCGCTCTGCGGCGAGGTCGTCGAGGTCGGCGCCGGGGCCGAGGAGCTCTCGGTCGGCCAGCGGGTCGCCTGCGCCGGCAACCGCTACGCGCTGCACGCCGAGTACAACTGGGTCCCGCGCAACCTCTGCGTGGCCGTGCCCGACGGGGTCAAGGGCGAGCACGCCGCGTTCACCACCGTGGGTGCCATCGCCATGCAGGGCTACCGGCAGTCCGAGGCCGGGCTGGGCGAGACCGCGCTGGTCGTCGGCCTCGGGCTGGTCGGCCAGCTGCTGGTAGAGATCCTGCGGGCCGCCGGCGTCGGCGTGCTGGGGCTCGACCCGTCGCTGGAGCGCTGCCGCCTGGCCGAGCGGATGGGCGCCACCGCCTGCGGCGCTCCCGAGGGCGCCGCGCTCCAGGCGGTGGTGGCGAGGCTGGCCGAGCTGACCGACGGGGCAGGCGCCGACCACGTCTTCCTCACCGCCGGGGGCGACACCAACCAGCCCGTCGAGCTGGCAGCCGAGCTGGCCAGGGACCGCGCCCGGGTGGTGGACATCGGCAAGTGCCGGCTCGACCTGCCCTGGAAGGACTACTACGAGAAGGAGCTGGACGTCCGCTTCTCGCGCTCCTACGGGCCCGGCCGCTACGACCCGGTCTACGAGGAGCAGGGCGTCGACTACCCGATCGGCTACGTCAGGTGGACCGAGCGGCGCAACCTGGCCTGCTTCCTCGACCTGGTCGACGGCGGCAGCGTCGACCTCGGGCCGCTGGTGTCGGCGGTGCTGCCGTTCTCCGACGCGGTCGGCGCCTACGAGCGCATCCTTGCCGGCGAGCAGCGCGGCGTCGGCATCCTGTTCCAGTACCCGGCCGACGCACCGCTCGCCCACCGGCTGAACGGGACCGCCGGCCTGCCGCGGCAGGCCGCCCAGGGGGCCGCGCCCACCCAGCCGGTGGTGCGGCTCGGGGTGGTCGGGGCGGGCAACTACGCCACCTCGATGCTCCTGCCACGGCTGCGGGGGCGCGACGACGTCCGGCTGGTCGAGGTGGCCACCGCCTCGGCCCTGTCGGCGGCCAACGCCAGGCGCCGCTTCGGCTTCGAGCGGGTCTCCACCGACTACCAGGGCCTGCTGGCCGACGACGGCATCACCGCGGTGCTGATCGCCACCCGCCACCACGCCCACGCCCGGATGGTCTGCGAGGCGCTGCGGGCGGGCAAGGCGGTGTTCGTCGAGAAGCCCCTGGCGGTCACCCCGGAGCAGCTCGACGAGGTCCTCGCCGTGGTCGCCCAGACGGGCAACGACCGGCTCATGGTGGGGTTCAACCGCCGCTTCGCGCCGCTGCTGGTGGAGCTCAAGCGATCCTGGGGGCCGCGCGGCGGACCGGTCCACCTACGCTACGACGTCAACGCCGGGCCGCTCGCCCCCGGGAGCTGGTACGCCCACCCAGAGGAAGGCGCCCGCCTGGTCGGCGAGGGCTGCCACTTCGTCGACACCGCGTCGTGGTGGATCGGCAGCGAGCCGGTCGAGGTGTTCGCGGCCAGCACCCCGGGCGACCCCGACGACACCGTGAGCACGATCAGGTACGCCGACGGGTCGGTGGCCACGATCTCCTACCTCACCCGGGGCGACGGCCGCTACCCCAAGGAGGTCGTGCAGGTCTTCGGCCAGGGCCAGGTGGCCAAGCTCCACAACTTCCAGCGGTCCGAGCTCTGGCGGGGCGGCAAGCGCCAGGCGAAGCGGTCGCGGTCGGGGATCGACAAGGGCCAGCGGCAGGAGATGGACGCCTTCGTCCGTGCCGTGGCCGAGGGCCTGCCCATGCCGATCGAGCTGGGCTCGCTCGTGGCCACCACCCGGACCACCTTCGCGGCCAGCCGTGGCGTGGCCAGCGGCCGCGCCGAGCCGGTGGCGCCGGCCTCGGGCGGTAGCGGGGCCGCCGCGACAGCGCGGGAAGGCGTCCCGGCCGGATGAACCCCGTGTGGTACGCGCGGCGGCTGGCGCGCATGTCGCCTGGGGAGGTCGTCGGGCGCGCCCGCGACGAGCTGGTGAAGCGGCGCTGGCGCCGGCGCCAGGTGCGCCCGGGCCAGGCCGACCCGCTGCCCGCCCCTGGGGCGGTCCCGCCCTTCGCCACCCCGCTGCCCCCGGCGGCGGCCGGGGGCGTGCCCGCGCCCGCGGGGGCGCGGGTGGTCGCGGCGGCCGACCAGCTGCTCGCCGGCCGCTGGCCGGTCTTCGACCGGGTCTGGGACGCCGCCGAGGCGGACTGGTTCGCCGACCCGCGCACCGGCAGGCGCGCGCCGAGCGACGCCTACTGCTTCGACGTCGACCACCGCGACGAGGCGGCGGTCGGCAACGTCAAGTACGTGTGGGAGCCGTCCCGCCACCAGCACGTCACGCTGCTCGCCGCCGCCTGGAGGCTGTCTGGTGACCAGCGCCACGCCCAGGCGGCCGCCAGGCAGCTCCGCTCCTGGTGGGCGGCCAACCCCTTCCTCTCCGGCATCCACTGGACCAGCGCGATCGAGGTCGGGGTGCGGCTGGTCTCCTGGACGTGGGCCCGGCGGCTGCTCGACGGGTGGGACGGCGCCGCCCCGCTGTTCGAGGGCGACCCGGCCTTCCTGCGCCAGCTCCACCATCACCAGCAGTACCTGGCCACGCTGCCGAGCCGCGGCTCGTCGGCCAACAACCACCTGCTCGCCGAGGCGGCCGGGCAGTTCGTGGCGGCCTGCGCCTTCCCCTGGTTCCCGGAGTCGCCCCGCTGGCGCGAGCACGCGGCGGCCACGCTGCGCCGGGAGCTGCCCCGCCAGACCTTCCCCGACGGCCTCAACCGGGAGCTGGCAACCGCCTACCACGGGTTCGTGCTCGAGCTGGGCCTGGCGGCCGCGCTCGAAGGCGAGGCGGCCGGGCACCCCCTCGGCGGCGAGGCCTGGGGCGCCCTGCGGCGCATGGTCGACGCGCTCGCCGCGGTGGTGGACGTGCGCCTGCGCCCGCCCCGCCAGGGCGACGACGACCAGGGGCACGGCCTGCTGCTGGACGGGCCCGGCTCCCAGCGCTGGGCGTCGCTGCTGGCCACCGGGGCGGTCCTGTTCGGCCCGCTGGACTGGTGGCCGCCCGTGCCGGCCGAGGACGCGCGCACGCCCCTGTGGACCGGCCTGGCGCGGGCACCCCTGCCCGCGGGCGGTCCCCGCCCAGGGCGGCGGCCGTCGCTGTTCCCCGACGCGGGCATGACGCTGCTGCGTGACGGGCACGGGGCCGAGGAGGTCTGGTGCCGGGTCGACCACGGCCCGCACGGGTATCTCAGCATCGCCTCCCACGCCCACGCCGACGCGCTCGCGGTGGAGCTGCGGGTCGGCGGGGTGGAGGTCCTGGCCGACCCGGGGACCTACTGCTACCACGGCGAGCCCGTGTGGCGCGCCTACTTCCGCTCCACCGCCGGCCACAACACCCTCGAGGTCGGCGGGACCGACCAGTCGGTCCGCGGCGGCCCGTTCCTGTGGACCCGCCACGCCCACGGCGAGCTGGAGCACGCCGTGGGGCTCGACGGCGGCCCGGTCGCCGAGGTGCGGGCCGCCCACCGCGGCTACGACCGGCTCCGCCCGGCCGCCGTGCACCGTCGCACGGTCCGCCTGCTCCGCGAGGAGCGCCGCCTGGTGATCGAGGACCGGCTCGACGCCCCGGGCACCCACGACTGCCGACTCGCCTTCCACCTCGGCCCCGGCGTCGCCTGCACGCTGCGCGGCAGCCTCGCCGAGCTGACCTGGCCGGCCGGGGACGGCGCGCGCAGCGCCACCGTCGCGCTCCCGGACGCACTGGCCTGGGAGCGTCTCGAAGGCCGGACCGACCCGCCCGCCGGCTGGTACTCCCCGGCGTTCGACGTCCTGGTGCCAACCGTGACGCTGCTCGGCGCCGGGCGCAGCGGCCACGGCCGGCCCCTGGTCACCGTCGTGCAGCTCGACCCTGCGCGGCCTTCCCACCAACCAGCACACGAGCCAGCAGAGGTGCGACGTGCGTCCTTCCAGCAACCCGGCCGTCCGTAGGGGCTCGCCATGAGGATCAGCGTGTTCGGGCTGGGGTACGTCGGCGCGGTGTCGGCCGCCTGCCTGGCCGGCGACGGTCACGACGTGACCGGCGTGGACCCCCAGCCGGTCAAGGTGGACCTGCTCAACCGGGGCCGGTCCCCGGTCGTCGAGGAGGGCCTGACCGAGCTGGTCGGGACCAGCGTGGCAGCCGGCCGCCTGCGCGCGACCGTCGCCTGTCCCGAGGCGGTGCGCGGCACCGAGCTCGGCTTCGTCTGCGTCGGCACGCCGAGCCAGACCAACGGCAGCCTCGACCTCACCTACCTCCGCCGGGTCGGCGAGGACATCGGCGCCGCGCTGCGCGAACGCGACGGCTTCTTCGTCGTGGTCCTGCGCTCGACCGTGCTGCCGGGCACGACCCAGGAGGTGCTGGTGCCCATCCTGGAGCGCGCTTCGGGCAAGCGCGCCGGCCGCGACTTCGGCGTCTGCACCAACCCGGAGTTCCTCCGCGAAGGCAGCGCCGTGCACGACTTCCACCACCCACCGAAGGTGGTGATCGGCGCTTCCGACGAGCGCAGCCGGCGCCTGCTCACCCCCGTCGCCGAGCGGCCCGGGGCGCCCACGATCCAGACCGAGGTGCGGCTCGCGGAGATGGCGAAGTACGCCGACAACGCCTGGCACGCCCTCAAGGTCGCGTTCGCCAACGAGATCGGCAGCCTGGCCAAGGCCCAGGGGCTCGACGGGCGGCGGGTCATGGAGGTGTTCTGCGCCGACCAGAAGCTGAACCTGTCGTCGGCGTACCTGCGGCCCGGGTTCGCCTTCGGCGGCTCCTGCCTGCCCAAGGACGTCCGCGCGCTGGCCTACAAGGGCCGCGGCCTCGACCTCGACCTGCCCCTGCTGAACGCGGTCCTGCCCAGCAACCGGCAGCAGCTCGAGCGGGCGTTCCAGCTCGTGACCGACGCCGACCACCGCAGGATCGGCGTGCTCGGCCTCTCCTTCAAGGCTGGCACCGACGACCTCCGCGAGAGCCCCATGGTCGACCTGGTCGAGCGCCTGCTCGGCAAGGGCTACGACCTCCGGGTCTACGACGGCAACGTCAACCTCGCCAAGCTGGTCGGCGCCAACCGCGACTACATCCTCAACCAGATCCCCCACATCTCGAACCTGATGGTGGCCACCGTCGACGAGCTCCTCGACCACGCCCAGACGGTGGTGGTCGGCACCGCAGACGCGGCGTTCCGCGCGGCCCTGGAGCGCGTCCGGCCAGGCCAGCGGGTTGTCGACCTGGTCCGGATCGTCGAGGAGCCGGACGGCAGGGAGGGCTACCATGGCATCTGCTGGTAGGCCGAAGACGGGCCGGCCGCGTCGTGCCTGCATCGTGGTGCAGAACCTGCCCGTCCCATTCGACCGGCGGGTCTGGCTGGAGGCCATCACCCTGGCCCGGGCGGGCTGGCAGGTCAGCGTGATCTGCCCCAAGGCCAAGGGCTTCGACGAGTCGTTCGAGGTGCTCGAGGACGTCCACGTCTACCGCTACCGGCTGCCTGTCGACGCCCAGGGCGCGCTCGGCTTCGTCACCGAGTTCGCCTGGTGCTTCCTGCGCACGTCCATGAAGACGGTACGGGTCGCGCTGCGCGGCCGCGGCTTCGACGTCCTCCACGTCTGCAACCCGCCGGAGACCTACTGGCCGCTCGGCTGGCTCTGGCAGCGCCTGGGCAAGCGGTTCCTGTTCGACCACCACGACCTCTCGCCCGAGATGTATCAGGCGAAGTTCGGGGGCTCGGGCGGCCCCGCCCTCGCCGGGCTGCGGTTCCTCGAGCGGATGACCTTCCGCACCGCCGACCTCGTCATCACCACCAACGAGAGCCACAAGCGGGTCGCCGAGGAGCGCGGGGGGGTGGCGCCCGGCGACGTGGTGGTGGTCCGCTCCGGCCCCGACCTCGGCCGGCTGACCGTGTACCCGCCCGACCCGGCCTGGCGCAAGGGCAAGCGCCACCTGCTCGTCTACCTCGGGGAGATCTGCAAGCAGGACGGGGTCGACCACCTGGTGCGAGCCGTGAAGCTGCTGCGCGACGAGCTCGGCCGCGACGACGTCCACTGCGTGCTGGTGGGCGGCGGCCCGCACCAGCCCGCGATCAAGGCCTACGCGGAGGAGATCGGCGTCGCGGAGCTGTGCACCTTCACCGGCCGGGTCAGCGACGAGGAGCTGTGCCGGGTGCTGTCAACCGCCGACCTGGGGGTCGACCCCGATCCCAGGACCGACTGGTCGGACAAGTCGACCATGAACAAGGTCATGGAGTACATGTTCTTCGGCCTGCCGGTCGTCGCCTACGACCTGACCGAGACCCGCGTGTCCGCGCAGTCGGCGGCGGTCTACGCCGAGGCCGACTCCGAGCGCGACCTCGCCAAGCAGATCGACGCGCTGCTCGACGACCCGGCGCGCCGGCAGGAGATGGGCCGGGCCGGCCAGGAGCGCGTCCGCACCGAGCTGGCCTGGGAGTACTCCGCGCCGGTCCTGCTCGCCGCCTACGACCGGCTCTGGCCGGACCGAAGGCCCGCACCACAGGGCGGCTGAGGGCAGGGGGAGGTCCGCGGGTGACGCAAACGCTCGACGACGCGACGGGTCTGGCCACCCTGCCCGAGGCCGTCGGCCAGGCTGGCCAGGCCGCCCCGCCCCGCGAGCAGCGGCAGGCCCCAGCCACCAGACCGCCGTGCTTCCTCTGGTTCACGCCGGCGCTGGCGCTGCTGCTCGGCGGGTACCTGTTCTTCAACAAGTCCTTCGCCTACCTGCACGTCCCGGGGACCCCCGTGTTCGTGGGGGAGATCGTGCTCGCGATCGGCATCGTCGAGGTCCTGCTCGTCCGCTCGCCCTGGTACGGCCTGCTGCGGAGCTCGCCGATCCTCAAGGTCTTGCTGGTGTTCATAGGGGTCTGCGCCGTCAGGTTGGCGGTCGACCTCCCCGAGTACCGCCTCGACGCCGTGCGCGACGCCTCGATCTGGTACTACGGCAGCTTCGCCTTCCTGGTCGCGGCCGCCGCCGTGCGCGAGCCGACCTTCGTCCCCCGCCTGCTCCGCTGGTACCGGCACGTCCTGCCCTGGTACTTCGCGTGGGCGCCGGTCGCCGTGATCCTGACCCAGGTGGACGCGCTCTCCACCATCTACGTCCCGGGCACCGACACCCCGGTCAACGTGTTCAGGTTCAACGACATCGCGGTGCACCT
>Ga0184612_10001969_pt1 | contig 9961 bp, 9 predicted proteins | sample PLM3_60_coex_FD_133163 | JGI IMG/M metagenome (GOLD analysis project Ga0184612, IMG submission 133163) | Groundwater sediment microbial communities from an aquifer in East River, Colorado, USA - PLM3_60_coex | ecosystem: Environmental > Terrestrial > Soil > Riparian zone | place: USA: East River...
GAACCGACGCAGGAAGCGGCGGCAACCGGCGGCGGCGATATCGCCGCCCTGCTCGCCACCGCCGACGTAGCCCAGGGCAAGACGGTCGCTAAGAAATGCGCGGCCTGTCACAATTTCGAGAAAGGCGGGCCGAACAAGATCGGTCCCAATCTGTGGGACATTGTCGGCGCTAAGCATGCGCATAAGGAGGAGTTCAGCTACTCCGATGCCATCAAGGGAATGCACGACAAGGAATGGAGCTATGCCGAGCTCGATGCCTTCCTGACCGCGCCGAAGCAGTACGCGCCGGGCACCAAGATGACCTTCGTCGGCATCAAGAAGCCGGAGGATCGGGCGGCGCTGATCGCCTATCTGCGCAGCCTGAGCGAAAACCCGAAGCCGCTGCCATAACTCATGCCGTTTCGATCGGGCCCCCGGCCGGAGGCGATCATGCCGGTTGGGGGCCTGATTTATTTTGAGGACATGTTTCGATGACCGCGCCCGCAAAACCGATCGATGGAAAACTCCTGCGCTTTGCCACCCAACTGGCGGATGCCAGCGGTGCCATCATCAAGAAGTATTTCCGGCAGAAGTTCGATGTGGAGATCAAGGCGGATTCCAGTCCAGTCAGCACCGCCGACCGCGCCGCCGAAGCGGAGATCCGCCGGCTGATCGGCGCGCACTATCCGGATCATGGCGTCATTGGTGAGGAATATGGCGCCGACAAGGCCGATGCCGAGTTCGTCTGGGTGCTGGATCCCATCGACGGCACCAAGTCCTTCATCACAGGACGGCCGCTGTTCGGCACGCTGATCGCGCTGATGCGCGAGGGCCGCCCGGCCGCCGGTATTATCGATCATCCCGCTGTTGGCGAACGCTGGGTGGGCGGCAGCGGCCACCCCACCACCCATGATGGCAAGCCGGTGCGAACGCGGGCCTGCGGCGACCTGCCCCTGGCGGCGATGTTCGCCAGCTCACCCTATTATTTCGGCGACGGGGTCGTTCCCTTCGACCGGGTGCGCACGAAGGCGCGGCAGATCCTGTTCAGCAGCGATTGCTATGCCTATGGCCTGATCGCCAGCGGATTCGCCGATCTGATGGTCGACGCGAAGATGTCGATCTACGATTACCTGGCGGCCGTGCCTGTCATCGAAGGCGCCGGCGGTGTGATGACCGATTGGCAGGGCAAGCCGATGACGCTGAAGTCCGGCGATCGCGTGCTGGCTGCCGGCGATGCGCGCCTGCATGAGCAGGTCATGCGGATACTGAACGGCTGATGCGCGGCAGCTAGAAGATCGATTCGAGGACGCGCTTGGTCCAGTTGACGGCGGTGTTGGCCGCATTGCCGGCGGCGTCGACGGCGGTCTCGGCCGCCTCGCCAGTCGCCTCGGCGGCGTTTTCCACCGCGGTTCCGGTGGCGTCTGCAGCGCTGTCAACAGCCTTCCCCGTGGCCTTGCCCGCGCTTTCAACCGCGCCGCCGACGGTGCTGGCGGTCTCGCTCACCGCATTGCCAGTGCTGTCGGCGGTGCGGGAAACCCAGCCGCCGCCGTGAGCTTGCACCTGCACCGTCGCAAACGATCCGACGAGCAGAGCCGCGTAACCGAGGAGGGCCATCCGGCCGACCTGACGGCGATTGTTGTTTTCCATGGACAATCCTTTCATCCCTAGAAAGAGCCGTCTCAGCAGGTGGCATTGCCGCGGCGGCATTTCAACCCGCGCCCGGCCGCCACTTAGGCGGGGTTTATGGCTTCTTTGTGGCGGATTCGCCCCAGGCTCTATCGCCGCGCCTGCATGGTTGGTAACACCAGACGCTCGATCCAGTTCCGCACTTCGCAATGGCGGATGTCGTCGCTCATCACATCCTCGTCGATGCCCAGCAGCCAGGCGATGTCCTTGCGGCTGGGATCCTGATGCAGGCTTTCGAGAAGATTCACAAAACTCTCCGCCGCCTGGCGGTCGCGGAAGAAGCCGAGCTTGATCAGCTTGTCGATGCGGCAGTAGGTCAGCCGCGCCATCTCGTGCAGATTATATTCCGGGTGGTATTGCAGGCCCCAGAACACCCCGCCCTTGTGGGTGATGGCCACCGCCTGGATGTGCGTAAAGGCATTTGCGGCCAGATGTGTGGCGCCGGGCGGCAGATGGGTGATCTCATCCACATGGCTGATGAAGGCGTCGAACACGCCGCTCTTGCCGAAATAGAGCGGATGGCCGCGGCCGTCGGGCGTGAGCCGGATCTTGCGGGCGATACCCATCTCGCGGCCGCGGGGGTTGGCGCGCACGATTCCGCCAGCCGCGGCGACGGCGATCTGCGCCGCCCAGCAGCTGCCGAAGCTCGGCACACGCGATTCATAGGCTGCCTGAGCCAGTTCGATCTGCGGCCCGACGCGGGGATCGTCCTCATAGATGGTGAGGCTGCAGCCGGTCCAGGCGATGCCGTCATACTGCGCCAGCGCCGCGCCCTTGGGCAGGCTGACGCCGGGATCGGCCGGATGGATCACATCGCAGATCGCGCCTCGACAACATTTCTTCAACATGGCCACATAGAGATCGCCCGCTGCCGAGGCGCCGCCGGCCTGCAGCTCCGCACGCGCTTCCTTGTTGTAGCCGTCCACCACCAGAAAACGCGGGCCGCCCGCCATGGAAAAGAACCTCCTCGAATCAGAAATCGGCGGCTAATCTAACTTGCGGACCAACCCCTCGGCAAAGCCCGCGCGGACATGTCATTACCGACGTTAATCACAGAACGGCTGCTGCTCCGGGAGCGGAGTCTCGGCGACGTGCCCGCCTATCTGGAGATGGACGGGGATCCCCAGGTCATGCGCTATGTCGGCGATGGCCGCGTGCCCGATCCGGCGGTTCATGCCGAACGCATGAAGCAGCGTATCGCCGCCGGCGGCGAGGACGGTCTCGGCGTTTGGAGCGTGTTCGAGCGCGATCGTCCGGCCGAATTTCTGGGCTGCGTGATGCTGAGTCCAGTTGCGCGGCTATCGCGCATCGAGCTTGCCTATCGCTACCGTCAGCCGGCCTGGGGCCGGGGCATTGCCGCCGAAGCAGGAGCGGTCTGCCTTGACTACGGCTTCGACACGCTGAAACTGAATGAGATCGTCGCGCTGGCCTATCCCGAAAACCTGCGATCGCAACGGGTCATCGCCAAGCTTGGCTTCATGCCATCCGGCGGCCTCCTTGCCGATGGCATCGATCTGCTTTTGTACCGCCTTGAGCGGAGATCGCATCTTGCGCGGCGCCGTTGACTCCGGACGAGCCTCTTGGGCCTTGGCGGAACACTTCGTTAGTTTTTCTCATCATGCGCATGAGAATTCGTCAGTTGGACGTGAGTCAGCCGGCGACCATCTCCATTCCGTTGTTTCCAGTTCGCCGCGCGAGATCAAGCGGTTACCGAGTCGAAAGCAAGGATCGAAGGACACATCATGACCAAGTATCAGGCGCATCTTCATGCGACGAACCTTTTTCAACCGCTGACGCTCGGCGAACTCCGGCTGCCAAACCGTATCGTCATGGCGCCGATGACGCGCAATCGTGCCGACGATGCCGATGCGCCCCATGGCTTGAACACCGAGTACTACCGGCAAAGGGCGGGCGCAGGGCTGATCATCACCGAGGCGTCGCAGGTCTCGCCCCAGGGCAAAGGCTATCCGCGCACGCCCGGCATCTATAGCGACAAGCAGATTGCCGGCTGGCGCAAAGTCACCGACGCCGTCCACAGCGCGGGCGGCCGCATCTTCCTGCAGCTCTGGCATGTAGGCCGCATTTCTCATCCCACGTTGCAATCGGATGGCGCGCTGCCCGTCGCGCCCTCGGCGATCGCGGCGGACGGACAGGCGCACACCGATGGCGGGCCGCGGGCCTTCGTCGTGCCCCGTGCTTTGGAGACGGCGGAAATTCCCGCTGTCGTCGAGCAGTTCCGCCGCGGCGCCGAGAACGCCAAGGCGGCTGGATTCGATGGCGTCGAGATCCATGGCGCCAATGGCTATCTCGTCGACCAATTCCTGCGCGACGGCACCAACCGCCGCACCGACACCTATGGTGGCTCGATCGAGAATCGCGTCCGCTTCCTGCGGGAAGTGGTGGAAGCCGTCGCCAGCGTCTGGGGCGCTGGCCGCGTCGGCGTACGGCTTTCGCCGTTGGGCAACTTCAACAGCATGAGCGACAGTAACCCGGCCGCGACCTTCGGCCATGCAGCGGAAGTCCTGAGCCGCCATGGTCTTGCCTATCTCCATGTCGTCGAGGGCGGCCATGAAAGCGGCGAAGGCCAGTTTGATTGGGCGGAACTGAGGCGCCGTTTCGGCGGCATCTATATGGCCAATGGCAGCTACGACCATGAAAGCGCGGCCGCCGTGCTCGCGGGCGGCCGGGCCGATCTGGTGTCCTTCGCCACGCCTTACATCGCCAACCCCGATCTGGCCGAACGCTTCCGGCTGGGCGCGCCCTTGGCGCAGTCGGATCGCGCAACACACTATGGCGGCGACGCGCGCGGCTATACCGACTATCCGGCTCTCACGCAGCCTCAGGTTGCGTGATTAGCGGCTGGGAACTCTGCATATGAGCCAAGGTCTCGCCTGGATGCTGCTGTTGATCTGCGGCGCCATCGATGTCGCCTGGGCGATCAGCATGAAGTACGCCGATGGCTTCACCAAGCTTGGCTGGTCGGTGCTATCGCTGCTGCTCTTGGCGGCTCTCGTCTATTTGCTCGGCAGGACCATGGAGGTCCTGCCGGTCGGCACGACTTATGCAGTCTGGACCGGCATCGGCGCAGTCGGCACGACCGCCTTCGGCATCCTGCCCTCATCGTCGCCGGCATCGCGGGATTGAAACTGGCGTCGGGATAGAACCGACAGCAACCCAGCAACTCCCCGCTCTTACCAGAAATAGGTACGTGTGATCGCCATCACTGCGGCGCCCGCCAGCGCGGCGCATGCTGCGGAAATCACAGTCTTTGCCTAAGCTTAGCAATTCGGGGCGGTTTGAACCCTTCCACGTCTTTCCTCGACCCACAAGGCGCACGAATAGCGACGCCGGGAGGCGTCCAAGCCTGTTGAGGAGGCAGCGATGCTTCGCAATAAATTCCGCAGCCGTTCGCACACCGCAGAGCGTTCCAGCAAACCACGTGGCCGGAACACCGTTGGGAGGCGGCGCTGGCTGTTGCCCACCGCCGCGCTACTGTCAACGCTGCTGTCTAGCGCGTCGTCTTTTGCCGACGAAGTCAATATCAATCTCTCAAGCGTGATACCGGACGAGATGACGGTCTTGAGCAACGGCAGTCAATATACCGGCATTTCGGGATCGGGGTTGGGCAACATTGTTGGCACCGCCAGCATCGAGCTGGACGCCGAGACTGCGGGCCGTGTCAAGAGTTGGTCGGTATGGCTGGTACTTCACAACGACGCTGAGAGCCTGTCCCTCTCCGATTATTCTGTCGGCAAATCCTATGGGTACTGGGATCGACCGAAGCGCGTTGACCGGACCGAGCAGGTTGTGGTTCCGCAGGCGGCCTATCAGCAATGGATCGTGTCCCAGTGCAACGCCATGGCCCAAGACCTGCGCACCGCCGGTCAGGGAAACACGGCGATTTTCAGCACAGACCGAAGCCTCAAGATATCAGTCGGTGTTGACTCCCACTACGACTTAACCGGGGCCGGCTCAGGCAACATCATCGTTGAGGGAGGGCCGCCCCAGTCGTTCATAGACATCACCTGCAAGAAGTGGGACGGCATGACGGCACCCGTCGCGGGCGGCGGCCTGACCACCGGGTTGGTCTCTGCACAGCTCACCGTGATCGAGACCTATGGCCCCTCGGGCATGTGCAAGCTCAAGCTCTCTGGCGTGCTGGAGACGTCCAACACCAACACCGAAGTCCGCTACCGCTATGAGGACGACCATGGCCATAAGAGCGACGTTTACAGCGCCACCACGGATCATTCGAGGACGGCTTTCTTTTATCAGGAATACAATCTCGCCAACAATCCGGACGGGTCCGAAAAGGGCAAGGTTCGTGTCGTCGGCATCAACTACGAGTTCGCGTCTGCCTGGCAGCCTTACAAGATGAATTGCGTGGAGCCGGGCGCCACCGGCCTGACGGCCGCCCTGCCGCCCACCCTGACGCTGTCAGCGGGCGCCATTCCGAATAACTCGGTGATGATCGGCGGCCAGATCTGCCCCAAGCAGGTCCGGCTGGCGGGCAAGATCGAGGGCAACGGCCATTTCCATGGCTCTGCCGTGTTCTTCGGGCCGTCCTACCTGTCTTCGCCGCAATCCTATGAGGTCGAGAACGACAGCGCGGACAGGGTGTTTGCCATCTATGACCTGAACTGGACCCACGACATCAATCAGCTTGCCGTTCCCGATACGAACGACGAGCCGATGCAACAGACCGTCAGGTTCAGCTTCAATGTCAACGGAAGTGACACGCCTGGCGCGTTGATTCCGCTCAACGATCCGCCGGTTGCGTCGGTTCAGCAGAAGCCGTTCAAATTCACCTGCCAATGGCCGAAGGTCACACCTGGCATCCAGGGCGGCAGCGGTCTTACCACGCAACCGCCGGCGCCGCCTGCGCAGCAGCAGACGGGCCAAGCACTTGCCGTAAATCCGCAGGTTGCGACCGCCGCGCTCCCCTTCTCGATCCAGTCGCCGCGCGGCATGGTGCAACAGGGCGTGATCCGCTTGCAGGGCGTGACCGACAAGTCGGCCAAGTTCGTCCTGTCTTGGTCCGCGCGCAAGAACGGCGCCTATCATCCCATGCAGGCGCAGGGACTGCCGAAGGGCATGACGGGCGCCTCGGCCAAGTTCGATATCAAGGCCTTGAGCGCGGCGTCCGCATGGCGACTCCAGGTTTGCCCGCAGGGCGTGACGAGCGCGAGCGTCTGCCAACACACCGACTTCAAGGCGCCGACGCTCCAGAATTGAGCAAGCTGTTCGCCGGCCGACGCGGTCTTTGTATCGAGACCGCCGGCGGGCGGCCGCCCTACAGCCGGTGGTCGAGTCGGTCCACCTTGTAGAGGTCGGGGAATAGCCGGATCCACAGCAGCACGACAAGAAGCGTGCCGACGCCGCCCACAAGGGCGGCGGGCACGGTGCCGATCAGCCAGGCGAGAAATCCCGACTCGAACATGCCGAGCTCGTTGGAGGCGCCGATGAAGACCATCTCCACGGCGGTGACGCGGCCGCGCATCTGATCGGGCGTCGCCAGCGGCACCACCGTGCTGCGGACGAAGACGCTGACCAGGTCGGCGGCGCCGAGCACGGCCAGCGCGATCAACGACAGCGTGAAGCTCCTAGACAGTGCGAAAACGATGGTCGCCGCGCCGAACACGGCGACCGACAGAAACAGCATGCGGCCGACACCGCGCTGCAGCGGGAAGTAGGCGAGCATGATCGCCATAATGACAGCGCCGACAGCCGGCGCCGCGCGCAGTATGCCGAGACCGATCGATTCCACGCCGAGTATGTCGCGAGCGAAGATGGGGAGCAGCGCCGTTACGCCACCGAGCAGCACGGCAAAAAGATCCAGGCTGATGGCGCCCAGCAGCAGCGGCTTCTGCCGGATCAGGAGGATACCCGCCACCAGGCTGCTCCAGCTGGGACTTTCCGCCGGCGCCGCGACCAGCCGCCGCTGCATGGCGAACATCAACAGAACCGACACGGCCAGAAGCACCGCGGCGACGGCATAGACCGACACGGGCAACAGCGCATAGAGCAGGCCGCCCAGGAACGGCCCGGCCACGAACGACACCTGAAAACCCGAGGACCGCCAGGCCACGGCGTTCGCCAGATGCTCGGTCGGCACCAGATCGGGCAGCATGGCGCGGCCGGCGGGGGCACCGAAGGCGCGCGTCACCCCCAATGCCAGGGCGAGCAGATAGAACGGCCAGACCTCGGTCGTGCCATCGGCGGTGATCTTCAGCAGCGCCAGCGCCACCAGGGCACGGGCGAAGTCGCTGACCTGAATGACGCGCCGGCGCTCGAAGCGGTCGGCGGCGTGACCGGCAAGGAGTACGAGGAATGACACCGGCAGGAATTCCGCCAATCCGATGAGGCCGAGATCGAGCGGATTGCTGCTGATCTCATAAACCTGCCAGCCGATGACGACGGCCACCATCTGCATGGCCACGAGTTCGCAAAGCTGCGCGAACCAATAGATGGTGAATTCGCGATGCCGGAAGGCGGCGAAGCCGTGCTTCGGGGCGGCCGTTTCGCTCATGACACCTGCACATCCTCGAAACGGTCGACGCGGCGCAGCGACGGAAACAGCCGCGCCCACAACAGCGTCACCCCCAGCGTCAGGCTTCCGCCGGCGACCACCGCCGCCACCGGGCCGACCAGCGCCGCGCTGCTGCCGGCGACGAACATGCCCAGTTCATTCGAGGCGCCGATGAAGACGGCTTCCACGGCGACCACCCGGCCCCGCAGCGCGTCGGGCGTCGCCAACGGCACCAGGGTGCCCCGCACATAGACGCTAACCATATCGGCCGCGCCCAAGACGAAGACGGCGCAGGCCGAGAGCCAATAATCCCGCGAGAATCCGAAAGCCACGGAGGCTACGCCGAACACGGCGACAGCCGCGAACAACCGCGCCCCCACATGGCGCCGGAGCGGCAGCTGGGTGAGGACTGCGGCGGTAATACCGGCGCCGACGCCCTGGATCGTGCGCAGGAGCGCCGCCCAATCCACATCGACCAGCAGAACATCCTGGGCGAAGACGACGATCAGCGCCGTGGCGCTGGAGAAGAGCACGGCAAAAAGATCCAGCGAGATCGCCCCCAGCAACAGCTTATTGCGCCGGATCAGCGTGAGGCCGGCGAGCAGCGTCTCGAGGGTGCCTGCCGATGCGCTCTCCTGGGACGACGGCTCAACGGTTCTGCCGCGCATGGCGATCGTTGCGGCAAGGGCGCCGACCAAGGCCAGTGCCGTCGCACCATAGGCGTAGGACGGCGCCACCGCATAGAGCAGGCCGCCCAGGCCGGGTCCGCAGATGACCGCGACCTGCCAACAGGTGGAATTCCAGGCCACGCCGCTCGACAAATCCTGCTTCGGCACCAGGCTCGGCATCATCGCGCGGGCGGCGGGATTGGCGATGGCGCGGGCAATGCCGAAGCTGAAGGCAATCAGCAGTATGACAGCAACGGACATGCGGTCGGAGGCAGCGAACGCCAGCAGAACGATTGCCGTTGCCAGTTCCAGCGCGATTCCCAGTAGAAGAATCCGGCGGCGGTCGTAGCGGTCGGCGATATGGCCGGCCGGCAGGGCCAACAGCGCCGCCGGCAAGAACTCCACCAGCCCGACCAGCCCGAACAGGAATTCGTCGCCCGTGATGTGATACATCTGCCAGGCCAGGGCGAAGGCCTGCACCGACATGGCGATGGTCCAGAGGAAGCTGGACGTCACATAGAGGGAAAAATCCCGGTGGCGGAGCGCGGCCAGGCTGAGGCCAGCCATGTTAATCCCTTGCGGCGGCGGCGGTCAGCCCGCCAGCCGGTCGACGATGGCCGGCAGGTCGGCGTGGCGCTCGCAGATGGCGTTGGCGGAGGTGTTGTCCTTGTCGGCCGGGCGGGTGGCCGTGAACAGGATCGCCTTCATGCCCAGGGCCTGCGGCCCCTTCACGTCGTTATGGTCGCGGTCGCCAATATGGACGATTTCGGCCAGGGACACGCCCATCTGGCGCGCCGCATCCTCGAACATGGAGCGGTGGGGCTTGGAATGGCCGACAATGTCGGAGAACACGAAGCCGTCGAAATGCCGCGCCAGGTCGTAGCTCTCCAACAGCTGCTTCAGGCAGCGGCCGGGCGAGACGATGGCGTCGGAGACGATGCAGGTCTTGTAGCGGCCATGGAGGGCGGCCAGGGCCTCGGCAATGCCGGGGATGAGGTCCGGGCGGATCTCGACCTCCATATCCTCATGCTCTCTGACCACCCGGGTGAATTCGGCCTCGGGGAGGCTGCGGCCCAGGCCTTTGAGGATGACCTGCAGC
>Ga0184612_10001970_pt1 | contig 9958 bp, 8 predicted proteins | sample PLM3_60_coex_FD_133163 | JGI IMG/M metagenome (GOLD analysis project Ga0184612, IMG submission 133163) | Groundwater sediment microbial communities from an aquifer in East River, Colorado, USA - PLM3_60_coex | ecosystem: Environmental > Terrestrial > Soil > Riparian zone | place: USA: East River...
AGGACGATGGTGGCGTCCTGGTGCGTGCGCGGCACAGGGTCCCAGGCAGCGCGGAATGGCGGGTCGAGCGGATAGCGGTAGGACCGCGTCTCGATCGAGGCGATCTGCATTACTCGCCGCCGTAGAACGGGCTCTGCAGCTCGTCGCGTCGCCCGACGAGGGCTGCCGCGGCGGCGGGATCGCGGCCCTCGACGCACACGCCGAGCGCCTTCCGCGTCGCCGCTCGATTCGCCACCCGTACTGCTGTCTCGTCCTCCGCAGCCGGATCGACCCAGACAGCGACGAGCACCAGCAGGTCGCCGCTCGCCTCGATGAGCCCGTCCGCGACCGCGTCGAGCACCCCTTGAGCGATCCCGAGCTGCGCCGCTCCCCACGTCAGCGTCTGGTGCCGATCGTCGACTGCGGTCGCCTTGTTCATCATCAGCGTGGGCGGCCAGACGGGCTCGTACTCGGCCTGCGTCGGCCCGACGCAGACGAGCACCGGCGTGTGCCCGGGCGCGGGGTGGGCGAGCATCGAGATCGCCGCAGCCGCGGTCGGGCTCCCACGGCGCGCGAGCACGATGTTGACGTGCGAGCCGTTTGGCGCCTCGCCGCTCCAGCCCTCGCCGATCCGCCCGTCGAGATCGTCCACGGTCACAGCTCGAGCACCACCCGCAGCGCGTCGCCGGAGTGCATCAGCTCGAAGCCGCGCTCCGCCTCTTCGAGCGGAAGGCGATGCGATACGAGGCGATCGAGCGGAAGTCGTCCTTGTCGGTAGAGGTCGAGCGCGTGCGGGAAGTCCCGCTCGGGCTTCGTCGAGCCGTAGACCGAGCCGAGGACGCGCCGTTCCATACGGGGAATCGTGATCGCCGGGAGTGAGAGCATTGCGTCCGGGCGTGGGATGCCAATCAGGACTGCGGCACCGCGCGTCCGTGTGGAGAGGAAGGCCGCCTGCATGGCCTCTGGCCGGCCGGTCGCCTCGATCGCGTAGTCGACGCCTCCACTGGACGCGTCGCGCACGGCCTCGGCGGTCGCCTCCGCGCTTCCCTGCCACTCGACAGCGTCCGTCGCCCCGAACGAGCGCGCGACATCGAGCTTCTGCGGAGCGGCGTCGACGGCGACGACCGGATCCGCTCCCACTTCGACGGCGGCCATCAGCGCGGAGAGCCCGACGCCGCCGCAGCCGACGATTGCCACGCGCTCACCGGCTTGCACACCCGCGGTGCGCCATACGGCGCCGGCGCCCGTGGACACGGCGCAGCCGACGAGCGCGGCCACGTCGAACGGAATGTCCGGCGCGATCGGGACGCATGAGCGCTCGGGGACGACGCAGGCCTCTGCGAACGTCGAGAGGAAGGAGTAGTGGAAGATGGGCTCGCCGTCGCGAGAGAGGCGCGGCTTTCCGTCCATCAACCCGCCGGTGCTCATGGCCGGCCATACCGTGGAGCACAGCTGCGGGAGGTCGCGCTCGCACTCTTCGCACGTCCCGCACCAGGGCGTCCACGATAGCGCGACGTGATCGCCGACTGTCACGCGCCTGACACCGTCGCCTACTACTTCGACTACTCCTGCTCCCTCGTGACCGAGCACCGCCGGGCAGCGCGTCTCGGAGGTTCCGTCAACGGCGTTGTAGTCCGAATGGCAGACGCCGCTCGCCCCGAGCCGCACGAGCACCTCCTCGGGCCCGGGCGAGGCGAGTTCGAGCTCGCACACGGTGATCGGTCCGCCCGTCTGCTCCAGCACGGCGCCGCGAATCCTCATTGCGTCTCACTTCCAGAGGGCGTGTCAGGTGTGACCACTTTCTGGCTCTGAGCCACAAGGTCGCCCGCTTGTTGGAGCTCGCGAAGCTCCCCGATCGGGATGTGGCAGCGCATCAAGTGACCGTCCTCGACCTCGACGAGCGGCGGCTCCTGCTCGACGCAGATCGAGCCGAGAAACCGCGGACAGCGCGTGTGGAAAACACAGCCGGACGGCGGCGACGCGGCGCTCGGGATGTCGCCCTCGAGCTTGATCCGCTCGCGCCCGCCCCCGTCGATCGTCGGCACTGCGGAGAGCAGAGCCTCGGTGTAGGGGTGGTGAGGTCCCTCGAAGACGACCTCCGCTGGGCCGAGTTCCTGCAGCCTGCCGAGGTAAAGCACGGCGATCCGGTCGGAGATGTAGCGGACGACTCCGAGATCATGTGAGATAAACAGGTACGAGACCCTCTTCTCCGCCTGGAGCTCGACGAGCAGGTTGAGGATCGCGGCTTGAACGGAGACATCCAGTGCGGAGGTCGGCTCGTCGCACACGACGAGCTTGGGATCGCCGGTAAAAGCGCGCGCGATGGCGACGCGCTGCTTGAGGCCTCCAGACAGCTGCACCGGCTTCTGCGACAGAGTCCGCTCCGTCACGCGTACTCGATTCGCGAGGTCTGCGAGCCGCCGTTCGGCCTCGGCACCGGACACACCGGCGAGCTTGCGCAGCGAGCGGAGCAGGATCCTGCGCACCGCATGGCGTCGGTTGAGCGCGGAATCCGGGTTCTGAAAAACGATTTGAAGCGCTCGCAAGTCCCGACGGTTTCGCTTCGCGAAACTCGGGGCCAGCACGCGGCCGTCGAGCTCGACCGTGCCGGTCGTGGGCTCGACGATTCCGAGCAGCGCCCGTCCGAGCGTTGTCTTTCCACTGCCGGACTCGCCGACGAGCCCGAGCGTCTCTCCAGGCCAGACGGTGCTCGAAGCGCCGACGAGGGCGTGGATCTCTTGTCCCTGCTGCTTGAAGATCTTGCCCAGGTCGTTGAACCGCACGAGCGGATCTCCATCGCGGTCGACGCGGGGCAGGTTGATGTCCCGAGCTTCCTGACGCGGAAGCGAGGGGGCACGGTCGTGGTACCAGCACCGGCTCTCGTGCCCCTCGCCGACTTGGATCAGCGGCGGCTCCTCGGTACGGCAGCGATCATCGGCCAGCGCGCAACGGTCCGCGAACACGCAGCCGGTGAGCTCGGCGCCGAGGCTGGGGAGAAAGCCGGGGATGGTGTCCAGTCGGCCATGGTCCTTGCGGACGCCACCGCGTGGGATGCAGCGAAGCAGCCCGACGGTGTACGGGTGGCGAGGATCCTGTAGGACCGTCTCGACAGGTCCCTCCTCGACGAGGCGGCCCGCGTAGAGGACGCCGACCCGGGAACACATCTTGGCGATCACACCGAGGTTGTGGCTGATGAAGAGCACGGACGTTTGGAATTCAGCCTGGAGCCGTGCTACGAGATCGAGCACTTCGGCCTCTACCGTCGCGTCGAGCCCGGTGGTGGGCTCGTCGAGGATGAGAAGCGCAGGGTCCTTGGCCAGTGCCATCGCGATCACGACGCGCTGCTGCATTCCGCCTGAGAGATGGTGGGGATAGCGGCCCAGCACGCTGTCGGGGTCGGCGATCTGCACTGTCCGAAGCATCTCGAGCGAGCGCATTCGGGCGTCGTCTCGGTTCGCTCCGCGGACAGTGAAGGCCTCGGCGAGCTGTCGTCCTACGCGGAGCGACGGGTTCAAGGCGGTGCCAGGGTTCTGGTAGACCATCGACACCGCATTCGCTCGGAACTGGCGCAGCTCTCGTTGCCCGAGTGTCCAGACATTTCGGCCGTCGACCAGTACCGTCCCGCTGCGGACACGACCGTTGCGAGGCAGATAACGCACGGCTGCGAGTGCGGCGGTTGATTTGCCGCAGCCCGACTCGCCGACGAGCCCATAGCTCTCCCCGCGCTCGACGCGCAAGCTGAGCTCGCGAAGCACCTGGCGGTCCCGGCCGCGGACGCGGTAGGCGACGTCGAGCTCGCGGAGCTCGAGGGCGGCGTCGCTCGCTGCTTCGGGCTCCGAGTTCATGACTCGAGCACGTGCGTGATCGCGTCCGCAATCAGGTTCACCGCGACCACGAGCGAGGCGATCGCGAGGGACGGGAAGAGCACGGTCCACCAGGCGAAGCTGACGACCGAGTAGTGCTCGAAGACCTGAACCGCCCAGTCGGGTGAGGGCGGCTGGAGCCCGTATCCGATGAAGCTGAGCGACGCGACGGCAAAGACCGCGTAGCCAAGCCGGACGGTGAACTCGACCAGAATCGGCGCCATCACGTTCGGGAGGATCTCGACGAACATGATGTAGGGGCCGCGTTCGCCTCTCAGCTTCGCAGCCTGGACGTAGTCCAACTCCCGTTCGGAGAGGACGGTCGCGCGCACCGTCCGTGCGATGAGAGGCGTGAAGACGACGCCGATGACGACGATCACAGTTGCCCGCGACGTCCCGAGCGCGGCGACCACGGTGACGGCGAAGATGATGAGCGGAAGGGCTAGGACCGCGTCGATGACCCGGCTGATGACGTCGTCCACGAGCCCGCGGTAGTAGCCGACGACGAGGCCGAAGATCGTGCCGAGAACGGTGCCGAGCAACGTGGCGAGCGGCGCGACGATGAGGATGTCGCGGGCGCCGGCGACGACGCGTGCGAAGACGTCGCGGCCGATCTTGTCGGTGCCGAACCAGTTCGTCGCGTCGGGCCCGGTGAGGACGCTCTCGCCGGTCTCGTACGGGTCGTTCGGTGTCAAGCGCTCCCCGACTACCGCGCACGCGATCCAAAAGGCGAGAATCGCGACACCGACGAGGAAGGTCCGCGAGCGGACGAGCTGGTGGAGGAGCTCCCGCCGACCGGTGCGGAGGCCGGCATCGAGTGTTCCCGGCGGCGGAACGAGTGGATTCTCGACCGTGCTCACTCGGCGGCGAACCGGATGCGTGGGTTCAGGAGGGCGTACAGAAGATCGGCGATGAGCGTCACCACGAGGTAGACGACGCCGATGACGAGGATGCCGCCCGCCAGCAGCGGAAAGTCCTTTGCCTGCGCTGCGTTGAGGATCAGGAGCCCGATGCCCTGGTAGTTGAACAGGGTCTCGATCACGACGAGCCCACCGATCAGGTAGCCGACCTGGGTCGCGATGACGCTGATCGTCGGGAGCAGCGCGTTCCGGAGCACATGCCCGCGGACGACCTCCGAGTGGGAGAGGCCCTTCAAGGTTGCGGTTCGTGTGTAGTCGGAGTCCAGGGCTTCGATCGTGCCCGCTCGCGCCATGCGCGCGATGTAGCCGAAGAGGACGAAGACGAGTGGGAGCGCGGGGAGGATCAGGTGATGCATCTGGCTGAGCGCGCCCGCTCCCGGGCCCGCGTCCGCGGACAGCGGGAGCACATCGAGCCAGATCGTGAGCACGAGGATCAACACGATTCCGGAGACGAACTCCGGGACGACCGTCGCCGACAGCCCGCCGATCGAGATCACCCGGTCGCTAAGGCGCCCGTAGCGCAGCGCGGAGATCACGCCGCCGACGATGCCGAGCGGTACGACGATCAGGAATGCAATCGCAGCGAGCTTGAGCGAGTTCCAGAGCGCCTCCCGGACCAGCTCCGTCACGGGCTGCTGGAATGTGTACGAGGTGCCGAGGTCGCCTTGCACCGCGGCGGTGACCCAGCTCCAGTACTGCTCGTACCACGGCCGGTCGGTGCCGAGCTCGTGGTTCAGCTGATCGACCGACTCCTGGTCTGCAAGCGGCCCGAGGATGGCTCGCCCGACATCGCCCGGAAGCTGCTGGGCGAGGAAGAAGACGAGGAGGCTCAGCAAGAAGAGCGTGACGACCGCCAGGCCCAGGCGCTTGAGGAGAAAACGCGTGATGGGGATCGACCCCTAGGCGGCGCCGGCGGAGTGTGCGTTCTCCACCGGCGCCTATCAGCTCTCTAGGCGTACGAGACGCCGCGGAGATTGACCAGGCCTACCGAATCGGCGATGTAACCCCTGATGTTCTTCTTCCCGGCGGCCAGATACACATACCAGTACGGGAAGATCACCGGCGTCTCGGTGAGTAGGAATGTTTGGATCTGCCCTGCGAGCTTCCGTTGCGCCTTGAGCTCCACCGCCGCCGTGAACTGGTCGATCATCCGGTCGAGGTTCCTGTTCGCGATGTGCGAGGCGTTCCAGATGCCCCCGGTCTTGAAGGACGAGACGAGGTAGACGTTGGGCACGGCCCGTGGCGCCCAGTCCGTGATCGTCATGGGAGCGTTGAGCCACGGCGTACCGCCGGGGCCGACCGTCTGCGGACCGCTGTAGTACTTCTCGGTCGTCATGAGCTCGATTGCGAGGTCGATTCCGCCGACCTTGGCCGCGTTCTTGACGAGAACCGCGAGATCGGGAAGCTCGTATGCACGCTGCGTCGTGAGCGTCGTGTCGAGGCTCGAGACGCCGGCGGCCTGGAGCAGCGCTTTCGCCCTTGCGACATCTTGCTTCCGCTGAGGCACGGACGTGTTCGTCGCCAGCATGTTCGGCGCGAACGGCGAATCGTTTCCGAGAGTTGCAACCCCACCGAACAGCGTCTTGATGATGGACGGTCGGTTGAGGAGGAGGGCCATCGCGACCCGCACCCGCTTGTCCTTCCAGGCGTCGGAGTCGACCGCCATCGGAATCTCGCGGTGCACGGACGACTTCTGCCTGAAGACCTGGAGTGCCTTGTTCCCGAACAGGGGGCGGCCTTCCTGGTAGCCGAACTGCGGGATCAGGTCGAGCTGGCCGCCCTGCAGTGCAAGGATCTGCGACTGCGAGTCGGTGTAGAACGTCATCACGACTTGGTCGAAGGCCTGCGGACCGCCCCAGTAGGCGTCGTTGCGCACGAAGGTCGCCCTCACACCTGACGTGTAACTCTGAAGCTTGTACGGCCCCGTGCCCGGGAACTTGGTCTTCTCGTACGAGCCGATCTGGTACCCCTTGGGCAGGATGACCGCTTGGTACGTGGTCGAGCTCACGAGGTACGGGAAACTCGGAGTCGGGGCGTCGAGAACGAAGACAACGGTGTAGCGTCCGGCCTTCCGCACCCCACCGGGCGATAGCACGCCCTTGAAAGCCGACAGCGCTTCCGAGGCGTTCTTGGGATCGGTAAGTCGCCTGAAGGTGGCGACCACGTCGTCGGCCGTCATCGGGGCGCCGGTGTGGAACTTCACGTCTTTGCGGAGCTGGAACGTCCACCGCTTTCCGGTCTTGTCCGGTTTGTAGCTCGTTGCGAGCACGGGCCTCAACGCGTTGTTACGGGGATCCGTGAAGAGCAGGTACTCGCCCGTGATGCTCGTCGCCGCGAGCACAGCCTGGGTGTTGCTCGTGATCGGGTCGATCGCCCTAGTGGGCTTGAGGTTGCCTACGCGCAGCGTGCCGCCCTTTTTCGCCGGAGCGGCGGGTGCGCCGAACGCCAGGTCGGCCTCGCCTACGAACCGGAGCAGTGCGCCGATCGTCCCTGCCCCAAGGCCGAACATCGCCGCTCGGCGGATGAACTCCTGACGGTCGAGTTCATTCGCCACGAGCTCATCGATGAGGTTGTTCTCGATCGGACCCGCCGCGCTACGGCGGTACTCCTCGATCTGCCTCCTCGTCTCGCGATCCATACCAAGCTCTCCCTTCGCTCGCGTCGTCCTCGTGGTCGCAGATTGCGTTCAGCTGGTGATCGACGTTCGGCGGTCAGGTCGTTTATGCCACCCCTGACTCGGCCACGTCAAGCCGAGTGTATGGCGCGACGGCTCAGGCCGCGCCGAGCAGTTCGTCCGCGTACGTCATGCCCACACGCCGCATTCCGCGCGGGCCGGGCTCGTAGTGGCCCATGCGCCACAGCGCTGGTGAGTAAAGATGAACCGACGTTGCCGGAGCGTATCCCGTTCCCGGGTGGCGCACACCGTGGATGTCGGACGCGTCGAAATCGAACCGCCCGCCCGCGGCATGCTCGGTGGTTCTCTCGCGGACCCAGCCGTCCTCTTCCACTCGGAACCAGTCTTCGAGCAGAACGCCGTCGCATACGCAGACCGCTCCCGAGGACCTGTCGTGGTCGTGGTAGCCCGTGCTCTGTCCCTCGACCCAGCAGATGAGCCAGACGTCGAGATTCGGGTCGCGATAGAGCTGTTGGTAGAAGCGGGCGCTGGCGTCATGTCGCACCAAAGTGAGCCAGAGGTGCGGAGTGGCGGCGAGCTCGGCAGCGAGGTCGGACATTGTGGGACGGTCGAGATCCGTATCGGCCGGGACACGGGCGCGAAGCCAGGACGCGAGCTCGCTCATCTCAGCAGCGCCAAAGGTGTGTCCGTTTGGAGAACGTGAGTCACAGCATCGCCGAAACCGCGGACGGCATCCAGTGTCGGCCCCGGGTCGATGACGGGCGTGTCGCTCCCATACGCGAGCTGGCTCACGCCGAAGGTTTCGATGCAGAGCTCGATCGCTCGTCTCCCATGCGAGGAGACGTCGAAGTACACGTTGGGATCGAGCGCGGAGCGGACGTCGACTCCGCGTCGGGCGAGCCGCTCGAGCTGGAACGGTCCTCCGCCCGCGAGCATGGCGAACAGCAGGCGGAGCGTCGGCCAGCGCTCGCGGCCGAACGCGAGCCAGGACAGGTACGCGGCCTGCATCCGCGCGGGATAGTCGACGACCCACCCCCACCAGTCCGGCCGGGCAGGATCGGGCGGTCCCCCCACATCCGGATGCACGAACACGACCGTGTTTGCCTCTGCTGCCGCGTCGAGGACGTGAGCGAAGCTGTCGAGCTCGATGAGAGTCGACGCTCCAACCGAGACACCGACGAAGCCGTCGCGCACATGAGTCGGTGAAAGCGCGGCGAAACGCCCACCGCTCACCCCGACGAGCTCGTGCACGCCTTCGACCCACATCTCCTCGAGAGCGCGACACTCAGCCTGTGGGAGCTGCTCGAGGCCAAGGCTTGATTGCAGCGAGAGCACGGCGACGTCGATCCCGTCTCGGTCGAGAGCGCGGATGCGGGCGTCCGGCTCATGCGCCGTCAGATCGACGGGGAAGCGTCCCTCGATCGTGACGAGCTCGTCGCGTGAGATCAATGGACGAGTTGTTCGCGTGCGAAGGGCCGCGACGAAACTCGCGGGCCAGAGGTGGTGGTGGACGTCGTACGTCGCCATGGTCGTATTTCTGACTCTACGAGGACGAGACGTGTAGTGAGCTCGCCCGCAGCCGCCGTCCTGAAACGATCTAGAGTTGCCCGATGATCGACGCCCGCACGGACGTCGTCGGCAGCCTGCTCCGGCCCGCTGATCTGCTCGAGGCCCGCGAGCGACGGGACCGCGGCCTGCTGACGGCCGCCGAGTTCAAACGGGTCGAGGACGCCGCCGTCGACGCGGCGCTGCGCCTGCAAGAGGACGCCGGGCTCGACGTCGTCACGGACGGCGAGATGCGTCGCCTCTCCTTCCAGAGCCAGATGACGGAGGCCGTCGAAGGATTCGGCGAGTGGGACCTCGACGCGTTTCTCTGGGGCGAGTGGCACTCGGACGAGCTCGGCGAGATGAACGTCGAACGACCGCCGCTTGCCGTCGAGTCACCTCTTCGTCGCATGCGCTTCCTCTCCACCGAGGAGTTCACGTACGCGCGGGGGAGGACCGATCGAGTGCTCAAGGTGACGCTCCCCAGCCCCAGCATGTTCGCCAACTTCTGGGACCCCGAGCGTTCGACCAGCGCCTACGGCACCCTGGAGGAGTTCCTCGGCGCGGTCGCCGAGATCCTGCGCGAGGAGGTCGACGAGCTCGTCCGTCTCGGCGCGACCTACATCCAGCTCGACGCGCCGCACTACCCGCTGCTGGTCGACCCGACGTACCGCGACTTCTATGCGAGCCGGGGCTGGCCGGCGGAGCGTTGGCTCGATCTCGGCCTCGAGCTCGACAACCTCGTCTATGGGCAGCACGAAGGTGTCACGTTCTCGATGCACCTGTGCCGTGGAAACCAGGCCAGCAGGTGGCTCGTGGAGGGCGGTTACGACTGGCTGGCCGAGCGCCTCTTTCCGCGCGTCGGCGCCCAACGGCTGCTGCTCGAGTACGACGACGAGCGCTCCGGCTCGTTCGAGCCCCTCCGCGCGCTTCCGGAGGACAAGATCGCCGTGCTCGGCCTCGTGACCACCAAGACCGGTCGGCGCGAGACGGTGGACGAGCTCGCTTCGCGGATC
>Ga0184612_10001971_pt1 | contig 9946 bp, 10 predicted proteins | sample PLM3_60_coex_FD_133163 | JGI IMG/M metagenome (GOLD analysis project Ga0184612, IMG submission 133163) | Groundwater sediment microbial communities from an aquifer in East River, Colorado, USA - PLM3_60_coex | ecosystem: Environmental > Terrestrial > Soil > Riparian zone | place: USA: East...
AGGATCGCGACACCCGCGAAGCCGACGACGATGCCGACGATGGCGAGCCGCGGCAATCGCTCGCCGAGGAAGAGCCGACCGAGGATCGCGACCCAGACGGGCATCATCGCGATGAGCAGTGCGGTGATGCCCGACGGGACCGTCTGCTCGCCGAAGGCGACCATCCCCATCCCGCCGCCGATCAGCAGCGCTCCGACGATCGCGCTGTCGCGTACCTCGCGTCGCGTCGGTGGCACGAAGGCCCGGCGGTCACGCGCAACCGACCAGGTGAGCAGGATCAGACCCGCGAGGGTGAACCGGACGCCCGCCATCAGGAATGGCGGGATCGTCTCGACCGCGATCGAGATCGCCAGGTACGTCGATCCCCAGACGACGTAGAGGACGAGCATCCCGATCCAGATCGAGGCGCCGCGCGGCACGAAGGGCGTCGACGTCGTTGGCATAGGTGGATGGTCCAAGATAACCGGACAATAGCCGGATATCGGTTACCGTGTCAACCCTTTTCTTGACGCCGATCCTCGGCTGTGGTCGGCGCGCGGCGGTTCACGCCGCGGCCGCCGAGGCCGGCCGGCAGACCATGCAGGCGCGGTAGCCCCGGGCCTGTCCTTCGGCCATCGAATGGAACTCGAGGCGATGCCGATCGGTCACCCGGCGGGCGTGGCGGCAGGTCGGAAGGCAGAAGATCTTCGTCGTATCGGAGCCGATGAAGCGGACACCCGACGACGCCAGCTGTTCGAGACGGGGCAGGTCGAGGCCCTCGGCCGCGAGGATGGTCCGCTTGTTGCCCGGACCACCGAGCGAGTACTGGCCGATCGTGCCGTCGCTGCGAACGACGCGGTGGCACGGGACGATGAGCGGTACCGGGTTGTGGCCGAGCGCGGTGCCGACCGCTCGGACCGCCTTCGGCCGGCCGATCTCGGCGGCGACCCAGCCGTACGGCCGGACCTCTCCGCGCGGGATCTCGAGCGCCTTGTGCCAGACGTCCCGCTCGAAGTCGGTGTGGCCCCGCAGGTCGAGGTCGATCCGGACACGGCGGTCGCCCTCGAGCCGGCGGGCGATGGCCGAAGCCAGTCGCTCGGGCAGCCGATCCACGGGATGTGCCGGGCGCCCAGTCCGCGCCCGATGGTCCGCCTCGAACGCGGCGTCGTCCGGTGCCGCCTCGACCGCCGAAACGCCGAGTCCGTTCCAGGCTACGACGAGCGGGCCGATCGGCGAGTCGAACCGGGCATACCGGTCGGCCAGGCCGACCTCGGCGAGGACATTCGGCGCCAGCGTCGCCGGGGCACGGGTCGCGAGGCCGCTCATGGCCGCCTCCACGTCGCGATCATCGATGGTCATGCGGTCATCTCCTCGCGTTCGCGCCGCTGGGCGGTCTCGAACGCCGTGCGTAACAGGGCCAGGCCGCGATGGACCTGCGCCTTGACGGTCCCTTCGGGTCGGTCGAGGGCGGTGGCGAGCTCCGGGTATGACAAGCCGTCGACATGGCGGAGGACGACGGCGCTGCGGTAGGCCAGGGGCAGGGTCAACAGCAGGTCGGCCCAATCGTCGGCGGCGGCGCGCGTGGCCGTGGCCGCCGCCGGACCGTGGGCCTCATCGGCCCGCGGCTCGAGATCGCCGGGCAACGGGACGTCGAGCGAGAGCGCGCGGCGGGCCGGCGCGGGTCGGCGCGCCAGGCGCGATCGGCACAGGTTGAGCACGATCGTCGCGAGCCAGGGCCGGAGCCGAAGCTCGCGGATCCGCGCGGCGTCATACCCGGCGAGCGCCCGGTAGGCGCGCACGAACGCGTCCTGGGCCGCCTCCTCGGCGTCGCGCGGGTCGCCGAGCACCCGCAGGGCGATCGAATAGAGCCGATCCTGATGCCCGAGGACGAGGGCCTCGAACGAACCGTCGAGGTCGTCGGCCAGGGCGGCGACAAGCGGGCTGTCGGTATCCATCGTTCCCCAGAACCCGGAACCATCGCGGACCGTTGCAGCGGGTCCCGGCGAATGTCGATACGGTACCCGGCCGCGACCCAACGGCGCGGTCCGCCATGCGACAATCCGGCCGCGATGCCCATGGACGATCGATTCGACGACCTGATCGCCAGCCTCGGCGGATTCCACCGCTCGTGGCTCGTCTATCTCGGTGTCGAACTCGGGCTGTTCGCCCATCTCCGTGGCGCCGGGCCGGCTGGCCTGACCGCGAATGAGCTGGCCGACGTCGCGGGCTGTCAGCAGAACGCGATCGAGGCCTGGGCCTGGGCCGCCGACGCCCACGACCTGGTCAGCCTCGAAGACGGGCGCCTGACGGCGGACGACGACATCGCGGTCATCCTGCTCGACTCGGGCCGACCCGAGTTCCTAGGCGGCCAGTTCGTGCACGCCACGGTCGCCTCGCTCGACTGGGGCGGGATGCTCGAGTTCTTCCGGACGGGGGAGCCCATCGGCGTCCGGCCGGATCGCTACCGCCTCGCCATCGAGCGATTGACGGCCCAGGACATCGCGGTGTTCTTCCAGGAGGCCCTCGCCGAGCTGCCACAGCTCGTGGCGGACCTGTCGCGCGGAGGCCGCGTCGTCGATGTCCATTGCGGCGGTGGTCGCTGGCTCATCGCGATGGCCCGCAGGTTCGCGGCGCTCGAGCTGGTCGGCGTCGAGTTCGAGCCGGACTCCGCCACGCGCGCGCGGGCCAACGTTGAGGCGGCCGGACTGGCCGACCGGATCACGATCCGGCACGCGAGCGTCACCGAGCCCGGAAGCGCCGGCGAGTACGACCTCGCGTACTTCCAGTACGCACTCCACCAGCTCCCCGACGCTCCGGCGGTCCTCCGCGCCGCCTGGGCGTCCCTTCATCCGGGCGGGCGCCTGCTCGTGCTCGATTGGCCGCTCCCGTCCGAGCGCGACGAATTCCGGACCCGCCACGGCGAGCTCATCGCGGGGGTCCAGCTCGACGAGCTGTACCAGGGCACCGCACTCGCGACGCGCGAGCAGTTCCACGCCTGGTTCGCGGCCGCCGACCTGCCGTTCCCGGTCGTCATCGACTTGCCGTCGGGTGCGTCGGTCTTCTACGCGGAGCGAGCCTGATCGAGGCGCGCTACCCGGAGATCCTGATCGTCCCGGTCATCCAGGTATGGACGGTGCAGTGAACGGGGTACGTGCCCGCCACCGTGAACACGAGATCGTCGCTCTCGCCGGTCTCGAGCGTCCGGGTCGCGCACCCGCCGGTGTCGAGCGTCACGTTGTGGTGCTCGAACCCGGTATTGGTGAACGCGATGACCTGCCCGGTCTTCGCTGCGATGGTCGCCGGCTTGAAGGCGAAATCCTCGATCGAGACGGCGACCACGCCGGGGTCGCTCGTATCCTCGCAGACCGACGCCACGGACGGCGCGACGGACGACCCGACCGACGGCGCGACGGATGTCGAGGCGGATGGGAGCGTCGACGACGTCCCCGGCGGCCCGGATACCGGCGGAACGCCGCTGGTCGGGGAGCAAGCGGCCAGGACCAGGATCGGGCCGCACGCCAGCCTGGCGAGGGTGCGTCGGGACAATCGGCCTCCTTCGATGGCGATCCGCGTCGTCCCAGCCTACGGCGCTCGCATGGAGTGCGGGGTTTCGTGCCGGTATCGTGACGCGATGACCACCCGGCCGGACGCCGACCAGCGTCCCACCGACGCGATCGACGCGGAGACGATGCGGCGGCTCCTGCTGCACGAGGCGCGGGTGCACGCCATCCCCGGTCGTGACCTGCGCGATCTGGGCGACGCCATCCTGCTACACGACCCGACCGATCCGGAGCCGTTCTGGAATCGCATCGAGGGGATCCGCTGGCCGGACGATCCGGAAGCGTTCGATCGGCGCCTGACCGAGGTCCTGGTCCTCTTCGCGTCGCTCGGGCGGCAACCGCATATCTGGGCGGCGCCGCTCCACGACGAGCCGGCCGACCTCGTGCCGCGACTGGTTTCCAACGGCTTTCGCGACCTCGGACCTGGCGATGTCATGGTCCTCGCCGATCTGCTGCCCGCGCGGACGGCCGCGGCCGAGGGGATGCCGGACGGGCTGACCATCGAGCGCCTGGCGGGTCTCGGTGCGCCCGCGGCCGGGGAGGCGTTGCGCGCCATCGTCGACGTGCTCCTCGACGCCTTCGAGGTCGATGCGGCCCGCCTGGCCGGCATCGAGGCAGAGACCGCCGCGTCGCTCGGACATCCATGGTTCACCCACTACCTCGTCCGGCTCGGCGGGAGGCCGGCCGCGGTCGCCAGGCGCGCGACGTTCGATGGCGCCAGCTATCTGTCATCGATCGGGACGGCCTCCTGGGCACGCGGCCGCGGCATCGGGAGCCTGGTCACGCGGGTCGCCAGCGCGGACGCGCTCGCCGTCGGCAGCGACTGGGTCTACCTCGGCGTGTTCGCCGAGAACACCCGCGCGGCGGCCGTCTACGAGCGTTCGGGATTCGCGCGGGTCGGCCAGTCGTGCCCGGACCTGGTCCTCATCTGAGGCCTGACGCGCCGTGAGCGGCCTATCGCCCGTCGAGCTGATCCAGGCGGCCCTCGCAGCCGCAACGTCCGACCCCGGTGGCCCCGGGCTCCCCTGGGCGCTTGGCTGGGCCACGGTCGAGCTGGACCGTGCCGAACGCGAGCTGACCGCGGACCTGCGACTCCCCGCCGACGCGTTCACCTTGGCCACCGACTCGCTCCTCCTCGGCGCTCGCTGCCGGGTCGCCCGCGCGGCCATCGGCGGCGACGTGGCCCTCGCGATCCTCGAACCGGCCACGGAGGGGCAGCTTGCCGGCATGCTGGCCAGGTTCGGTGAGGGACCGGTGGCCATCTGGTTCGTCACCGAGGATGCGGCATCCGTCTCGGGTCCCGGCGCGTTCCCCGGGCCGTTCGGGCCGGAGCGACCCGTCCCCACCGCCTCGTCCCCGGCCCTGCGCTGGTTCCTCATCGGCCCTGCGGCGGGTACCATCCCCCCATGACCGATCAGGCCACGTTCCTCCTCCGACTCGCGGGAGCCGCCGACGCCGAGGCGATCGCCACGATGTTCACCGACGAGGGATATCCGGCCGGCCCGAGCGACATCGTGGCCCGGCTCGAGCGTTTCGACACGCCCGACTCCCGCGTGATCGTCGCCGAGCACGACGGCGCCCTGCTTGGCTTCATCGCGATCCACGCGCTCCCTCGCTTCGAGCACGACGACTGGATCGTCCGCATCCTCGCCCTCGTCGTCGACGCCGGGGCTCGCGAACGTGGCGTGGGCCGGGCCCTCATGGCGGAGGGCGAGCGGGTCGGCCGCGAGATCGGGGCCGCATTCATCGAGGTGACCGCGGGCCACCATCGACCCGAGGCGCGCCACCTGTACGAGTCGATCGGCTACGACCCGTCGGTGGCCGCCTACCTTCGCAAGAAGCTCTGACGAGCGAGCCCCACCCGGCCGGGTTCCCGCGGCTCCGTCTTCGTCAGACTGGAGCGCGGCTGCTCGATCTGCCCTGGGAGCTCCCGTTGGCGGACTGGCCGTCGACGACCCTCCAGTTCCGCGACCTGCCCGTCGGCCCGTCGCGCCACCTCGTCCGTTTCCTCGTCCTCGACGGTCGCACGTACGCGCTCAAGGAAGAGCCGAGTTGGGTCGCCGCATCGGAGTTCGAGGTGCTCAGACGGCTCGAACTCGCCGGCCTTCCGGCGGTGACGGCGGTCGGGCTTGCCGACTCGGGCGACAAGGAGGCCATCCTCGCGACCGAGTATCTCAAGTACTCGATCCAGTACCGCCGGCTCCTCATGCGCTTCCCGCTCGGGCCGGGGCCGTATCGCGACCGCCTGCTCGACGCGATGGCGTCGCTCCTCATCGACCTCCACCGAGGCGGCGTCTACTGGGGTGACTGCTCGCTCGCGAACACGTTGTTCCGCCGCGACGGTGACAAGATCCAAGCCTATCTCGTGGACGCCGAGACGAGCGAGATCCACCCCACGCTGTCCGATGGGCAGCGCGCGTTCGACCTCGAGATCCTGGTCGAGAACGTGGGCTTCGGGCTGGCCGATCTCGGCGCGATGCAGGGCCGGGCGGACGCCTTCGAGGACGCGGTCGAAGCGGCGGAGACGGTGCGCACCCGATACCTTCGCCTGTGGGACGAGCTGCATCTCGAGCCCGAGCTGTCGCCCGACGACCGCCATGCGGTGCGTGCCCGCATCCGCCGGCTCAACGACCTCGGGTTCGCCGTCGACGAGATCAGCCTCGAGCCGACGTCGGGGGGCGACGCCGTCCGCCTTCGGGTCGCGGTCGCGAGTCGTCGGTTCCACGCACGGGAGCTGGAGCGGCTGACCGGGCTGGTGGCCCTCGAGGGGCAGGCGCGGATGCTGCTCAACGACCTGCGCGAGCACCAGGCCTGGCTGGAGTTCAGGCGTGGTGTCAGCGTCCCGCTCGACCAGGCGGCGGAAATTTGGATCCGCGACGTCCTGCAGCCAAGCCTGGCGACCCTGGCACCGGCCATCGGCCCGGCACGGGATCTGCTCCAGGCGTACTGCGACGTCCTCGAGCAGAAGTGGCTGCTGTCCGAGGCGGCCGGGCGGGACGTCGGGCTCGAGGCCGCGCTCGACGCCTACCTGTCGCTCGGCGCGCCGGCCCCGGAGGATGCGACGGCCGACAGCTCCATCGCGCTCGACATTGACTGGTCGGGCGGCTTCGACGACCGCGGCTAAGGCCGGCCGCGTCGCACCAGATACCGGCGGGCCTGTCACCATTCGGACATGCAGATCGAGGGGGCGGTGGCCGCGGATCCCGTCATCCGCGTCCGCGGCCTGATCAAGCGCTATGGCGACGTCGTGGCCGTCGACGGCATCGATTTCGACGTCGCGGCCGGCGAGGTCTTTGGGCTGCTCGGGCCCAACGGCGCCGGGAAGACGACCACCGTCGAGATCCTCGAGGGGCTCCGTACGCCCGATGCGGGATCAGTGACGGTCCTCGGCGTCGACGTCGCCGACGGGGCGGCCTCGTTGAAGCCGCGCATCGGGGTCAGTCTCCAGACCGCCTCGATGTACCCCAAGCTCACGGTCGGCGAGGTCATCGACCTGTTCCGCAGCTTCTACCGCGAGTCACGTCCGACGGACGAACTGATCGACATGCTGGAGCTCGGCGAGCGGCGGAACGCCCAGACCAAGGACCTGTCGGGCGGTCAGCGTCAGCGCCTTGCCGTGGCACTCGCGCTCGTCAACGATCCGGAGCTCGTCTTCCTCGACGAACCGACGACGGGACTCGATCCGGCGGCCCGACGCGCCCTGTGGGACCTGATCCGCGGACTCAAGGCCGCCGGGCGGTCGGTCCTGCTGACGACCCACTACATGGAGGAGGCCGAGATCCTGTGCGACCGCCTGGCGATCATGGATCACGGCCGCATCCTCGAGATGGGGACCGTCGACGAGCTGATCTCGAAGCGGTTCAAGGAGCGCGCGGTGCGGTTCGACGCGACCGACGGCATCGATGACAGCCAGCTCGCGGGTCTCGCATCGGTCACGTCCGTCAAGCACGATGAGGACGCCATCCTGCTGTACTCGAGCGACGTGGCGGCCACCGTCGGGGCGCTCCTCGCGCTGACCGAGTCGCATGGCCTCGAACCGCAGAACCTCGGTATCCGACGGGCGACGCTCGAGGACGTCTTCCTCGACCTGACCGGTCGCGCGCTGCGCGACTGACGGGACGACCGACCGATGCAGGCCCTGCTGGCCCTGACCCTCGCGAACATCCGGAGCTATACCCGCGATCGGGCGGCCGTCTTCTGGACGCTCGCCTTTCCGCTGGTGTTCATCGTCCTGTTCGGGCTCATCTTCCAGGGCAGCGGCGGCGCGCGCCTGACGTTCGCCTGGGTCGACGACGACCGGTCGGAGGCCGCGCTGCAGCTGAAGGCCGCGTTCGACGCCCTCGAGGGCGTGACCCTCGTCGACGCCACCCGGCAGGGCGCCACGGACGACATGCAAGTCGGCAAGGTCGACTCGATCATCGTCGTCCCCGCCGGGTACGGTGCCGCGCTGGCCGCGTCCGAGTCGGGGGGCGGCGGGCCGCCGACCCCCATTGAGGTCTACACCGATCCGTCCCGGCCCCAGCTCCAGGGCTCGATCTACCAGGCGGTCGGGACGGTGCTCGGCGTCGTCAACCTCGGCGGCCGGCCGCCGCTGGTCGTCCCGAACCCACAGACGGTCCAGACCGAGAACCTCAACGCGATCAGCTACTTCGTGCCGAGCATGCTCGGCCTGTCGATCATGCAGGTCGGCATCTTCGCCGCGATCCCGCTCGTCGCGGACCGCGAGAAGCTGATCCTCAAGCGGCTCGCCGCGACGCCGCTTCGCCGCTGGCAACTCGTCGGTTCCAACGTCCTGATGCGGGTGCTCATCGCGTTCAGCCAGGCGGTCATCATCGTGGCCGTCGGGACGCTCGCCTTCGGGGTCGAGGTCGTCGGCAGCCTGCTGCTCGTGGCCGGCTTTGTCACCCTCGGGGCGATGGCCTTCCTCGCCCTCGGCTACGTCATCGCCTCGTTCGCCAAGACCGAAGACGCGGCCAACGGCATGACCTCGATGATCCAGTTCCCGATGATGTTCCTGTCGGGTGCGTTCTTCCAGATCGACCAGATGCCGCAGTTCCTGCAGGTCGTCGCGCGACTCATCCCGTTGACCTACCTTGCCGACGCACTCCGCCAGGTCATGGTCGGTGGAGCGGCGTTCGCGCCCCTGTGGGTCTGCGCCGCCGTCCTTCTCGGCTGGCTGGTGGTCTGCTTCGGGATCGCCGCGCGCAAGTTCCAGTGGCAGTAGGTCGACCTACCAGCGTTCCTCGCGGACGACCTCCCCGATGTCGCGACGGCCGCCCGGGCGCGGCGGGCGGGTGAGGTCCGCCGGGTCCGCCGGATAGCCGAAGGAGAGCAGGAACTCGCACGTCTGGTCCCCCGGGTAGCCGAGCAGACCGCGGGCGGCGGCCTGGTCGTAGACGGTCGCCGGCACGCTCCCGATCCCGAGCTCCCAGGCGGCGAGCATCATGTTCTCGGACGCCTGTCCGAGGTCCCACATGATCGAAGGCGACGCACCAGGCGCCCGGGGATCGGGCGTTACCAGGGCGATGCCCACCGCGGCGCCCGCGAGATGGTCGGCCCAGCGTCCGAGCTCGGCGAGCTCGCGCAGATGGTCCCGATCGCGGCACACGATGAACGTCCAGCGCTGCTGGTTCTTGCTGCTGCCCGCGTGCCGCCCGGCCTGCAGGATGCGCTCGAGGTGATCCGGCTCGAGCGGCCGTTCGGCGAACCGGCGCACGGCCCGCTTGCCGGCGATCGCGGCCCAGACCGGGTCACGTGGCGGACCCGTCCCGGTCACGGCGTCCCCGGAGGAACCGTCGGCTCGGCCTCGCCCGTGCCCGGGGTCCGGTCGTGTGCCCGTGGTGGGCGTGTCGCCCCGGGCAGGGCGACCTTGGCGAGGGTCCGGAAGCCACCCTCGGTCTCGGTCACCGCCTCGAACCGCGCGTCGCCGTCGGGGATCCGCTGGGCCTGGGTCGCCGCCGCGTTGTCGGCGGCGGTCGCCGGATCGAGCGGTCCGCCGAGGGCTCGCGCCAGGAAGCCCGCCACCGCACGGCGGTACTGGGGATCCTCATACAACCACGAGTGTTGCCCGCCTGGGACGATGAGCGTCTCGACGGGCGCGGCCGACCGCTCGTCGACGCGGGCCGCCCGTGCCGCCCCGGCCAATCGCTCGAGATGGCTGGGAGGGACGACCGTGTCCTGGTCGCCGTGGGCCAGCAGGATCGGACCGCCGCAGCGACCGATCGCCGCCGTGGCGCTGATGTCGGCGACCACGTGGCCGCGCGGCCGCAGGTAGACACGCGTCGTGAGCCACGCCAGCGGATACGCGATCGGGTCCGGGATCGGCAGCCTCGCCAGCCGGAACGTCTGGCGGGTCAGGCGGTAGGGTCCGGCCGGGCTCGAGGTCGCGACGACCGCGGCGACGCGCG